>Ga0181594_10003413_pt1 | contig 14391 bp, 4 predicted proteins | sample 071ome_18_FD_145603 | JGI IMG/M metagenome (GOLD analysis project Ga0181594, IMG submission 145603) | Coastal salt marsh microbial communities from the Groves Creek Marsh, Skidaway Island, Georgia - 071413BT metaG (spades assembly) | ecosystem: Environmental > Aquatic > Marine > Intertidal zone... | reverse complement strand
GGGGGGGGGGTTGGGGCGGTGGGGCGGGCTCAGTCGCGCTTGCTTTGGGGATCGGTGCCGCGCGCGCGGGGAGGAGGTTGCGCGCGCACGATGGCCAGTCCGGGCGCCGACACGTACATGGCGACAAAGAGGCGGAGGGAGGCGTACATGAATTTCAATATGGCACCAGCAAAAAACAGCACGGACAGCGCGGCGCGGACTGCGATGGCGCTGCCGACGCCCAGGGCCAGAAGCGGGGGCACCAGGTAGTACGACGAAATCCAGAAGCAGCCTTCGGCGTGTTGGGCCGCAATGCGGTCGGCGACGGTGGCGTTGCGGGCCAGCAGCGCCGCAAAATCGGTGATGTGCGGGTTGGCGGCGAACGCGGTGGCGAGCGAGTTTTCCCACCCGCTGCCCGTGAGGGCGGCGGACGCGGTGGCCGGCCACCACCGCGCGAGCGCGTAAGCGACGCCGCGCGTGGCGTGCGTGAACCGGAACGGCGCGTTTTCGCACCGCACAAAGCGCGTGACGCGGTGCGGGCCGTAGAACACGACGCGCTCGACGAACGCCGCCGGCCACGACAGCACTGCGGGCGTGAGGTTGTGCACGAACGCGAACAGCTCGTCGAACACGCACGTCGGCACAAGGCCGTAGCAGCTGAGGCTGTAGCCGTAGGTCCACCACCACAGCAGCGCGATTCCGCCGGACGCGAGCACCGAGAGCACGAGCGACCCGAACGGCAAAAACACAACGACGGCGAGGGAAAAAAGCGTGTACAGTGCCAGAATCTGCAGCGTGGACTCGGCGGTGCCGTGGCGGATTTCGCAGCTCTGCATGCGATCGAGCGTGCATCCGAAGCCGGCGTTGACTCGCGTTTTGATGGACGGGTCTGTGACGCCGCGCTGTTTGACGAGGGCGATGGTGTCCACAAACCAGTTCACGACTTCACAAGCCGGAATGCCAATCCACTGCAGCGCGTACAGGAGCCCGTCCCACACGGATCGCACGTCGGCGCGCGTGCGGTACGGCCCGCACGACGACGTGTTTGTGCCGCGCGCGGTGCCGGTCTTTTCCGGCAGCGCGGGGCCGGCTGGCGCGGTGGGGTTGGTGGCAAACGCGGTGAACGCTGATACCGAGTACGGAAAATTTGTCTCGTAGTAGTCGCGCACGGTGCCGAACGTGTACAGCACCTCTTGGAGAAGGACGTCGATGACCGAGCACCCGGCGTTGGCGCCGGAGCCGATGGCCCACAGCAGCACGCGGGCGCGGCGGCGCGTCGGCTGTGCCGTGGCGTTTGGCGCGGTGTTGTTGTACAGGGCGAGAGCCAGCGCGTCGGATGCTGGCGTGGCGTTTGTGGCGGTCGCGTTGGCGGCGGTCGCGTTTGCGTACGCCAGAGACACGTTGTTGGCGACGGCCAGCATGTTTGGAAACGCCGCCATGACGGACGGCGCGACGTCGGCGATGGTGGTGGACGCGGTGCCCAGCGAGTCCAGAAACTGCACGGTGGCGGCTTGGAGCCGCGCGGTGGTGTCGCCTCTGGGGTGCACCGACATGACGGCGGTGCGAATGGCGGCGATGTTTGTTTGGCGCACCGTTTCGGCGATCATGTTGCCCACGCGCACCATGTCCGAGTAGTGCATGGGGTCGACGCCCGTTTCGCGCAGCTGCACCAGTACTTCTTCGCGGGGCGTGTCGTACATGTACTGTCTGACGATGCTCACGGCGATGCGGACGGTGTCCAGTGCGTACGTGGCTGCTGTTTCGAGGTTGTAAAACAGCGACAGCGGCAGCGACAGGCCCGTGACGTGTGCGATGCCTATGGACGTTAGCCGCGACGCCACGCAGCTGCGGTACTGTGCCTTTTCGACGGACGTTGCCGGGGCGCGCGCGCGTGCGCCGCTGAAATCGGCCATGGCGACGTCGCAGAAGCTCTTGCCTGCCCACGGCATGGACTGCGCGACGGCGGCCAGGTCTGGCGTGTCGGCCAGATCGTAGTACGACATCGCGGCGGCGGCGTCGGTGCATTGGCACGTGGAGGTTGTGGCGTTGCAGAAGCGGAGCCGCTTGCCGGCCATGAACCGGGTCGGGCAGCTGTCGCACATGGAGAAGCCCGCGAGCGTCTGGTCGTTTGCGCACAGCGCCGGCGGGTCGATGGCGTTGCAGTCTATGTCCGATTCGCACGCCGAGGCCTGTTCGAACGCGTGTTGCGTCGCGTTCTGGTTCTCGTGCAGTCGAAACGCCGTGAGCCAGGGGTCGCGGAGTATGTCGACGGTGGGGGCTGGCGCGAGGGTCCAGTCGCCCGCGTACGGCACGGCGGCGTAGTGCGGGTTCAGCAGCGCCCAGCGCACGGTGTCGGGGGAGAACGCCGGTGACGTCGGGGCGACGGACGCGGCGGACGCGTTGCCTTCCAGCTGGAGCAGGGCGCGGAGGAGGGAGCGGCGGCGGCGGGTGGCGGTGGTGGCGGCGGCGGGCAGTGGGTCCATGATCTGGTCGGAGCGCGGAAAGCGCAGCGTGTAGTCGTAGGGCCGGAACTGCGCCTCGCAGAACGCGCGCGACGGGCACCGGCATGCGCATATGGGGCTTTTGCCAAACGGGTTGGCGCTGCTGGAGATGCAAAGTCCCGTGGCGCAGTGGTCTTGGATGCAGCCGCCCAGCCACAGGCTTCCGTTCGCGATGCTGTAGGCGGGCGCGTCCTCCATGGCCCACAGACAGTTGCCGTTGCTTTCGGGCACCGCCACGTCCCACGCGACGCATGCGCCGCCTTCTGTGCTGCAGAACGACGGCTCGTAGTAGTAGCACGCGCACAGCTGTTCCGTGTCGGTTGCGACGCTGCGGCCGCACGCCCACACGGTGGAGGGCAGGCAGCTGGAGCACCGCACGCGCATGTAGCTTTCCTCTCCACGCAGCGAGTAGGAGTAGTAGCAGTCTTGCTCGTCGATCAAGCCCGCGCTCACGCCCGCGCAGTGGTCCAGGGACGCCGACGCGCACGTGCCCACGGGCGTGCCGTCCACGTTGCCGCACATGCACGCAAACGCCTGCGTGTTGCAGCGCGCTTGGAGATCGAACGTGTCGCAGGACACGTCGCTCTGCGCGTTTGTGTCGCTGCTCATGGCGCCGCAGTACACGCCAAAGCCGCCCGACGAGTACAGGCACGTTTTGGACGCGCCACACGCGCCCGCGGCGCCTTGTTCGTCTGTGTTGCACATGGACACGGTGCCAACCAGCAAGCCGGGCGCGTCGTATTCTTTGCGCTCGGTCGTGCACGTCTCGGTGGGCTCCATTCTGGCGGGGCAGAAGTTGCACGTTTCTTTCGACAGGCCGCGAAACAGACTTGTGAAGGGCTTGACTCCGTACACAGACAGGTTTTTCAACTCCACGAGCTTCATGCAGATGGTCTCTCCCCAGCCGCAGATGCTGGTTGCGAATTGCATGATGGCATTGATTGCGTCCAGAATGAGACAGTACACGTCGTTGAAGAACCTTTGTACGACCGCGCCCAGTGGCGAGCGCGCAAACACGTCCCACATGGCTTTTATGGTCTCGAGGAAAAACGAGCTCAGCTCGGCCCACATGCGCTCCAGGTCGTTCAGCAGTTGCGCGCCAAACATCTCTGCGTTGTCGCCGCCCGCAAAGGCCAGGCCCAGGAGGTCGACAACAATTTTTGTGAGATAGTAAACAATCTGCAGCGCGCTTTCCAGCACGTCGCCCAGCACGATGAGCATTTTCTGCAGCGAGTAAAGGGTGCAGTGCGGGCACCGCGCGGCAAACTCCACGTTGCCCTGGCAGCTCTGCATTTCGCAGCAGCAGCCGCCGTCTTTGGGCGCGACCGCGCTGCAGTCGGCGTCCAGCGGGTCGGCGGTGGAAAACCAGCAGCCCAGGGTGGGCGTGTCCCACGGCGCCGTGCAGTCCGCGTCCTTGTTGCCCGTGCCGGGGTCCACGAAATTAGTGCGGTTTCGGCGCATGCACGCGCGGTAGTCGCCCTCGGCGGCCGTGCTCGTGCACAGAGTCGTGACGCCGTCGGTGATGCAATCGAACGCGCCGCCCGCGCCCACGAGCTGCGGGGCGGGGTCCTCGAACGCAAACACGATGCGCGTCTCCGATCGCGCGCTGTCGGCGCATATCCAGCGCAGCGGCACGAGGTCCAAAGTGGTAACGAGGGGCTCCGGCGCCCCGGGGCACGTCCAGTGCACCTCGATGACAAAGCACGTGTCGCCGATGGTGTCGCACGCCGTCCCGAGCGTGCAGCGCGCGACGTTGGAAGCGGGGGCCACGGTTTCCAGCGTGCTGACGGGCGTGTCTAGCGGCACAAGCGGCCAGTCGCGGTCGCCCAGCGCTTCGGCGTCGGCTTCCCAGCACAGCCGCGTGGGACTGGCGCACTCGCGCTCCGTCTGGCTGGCGTGTTTGCACCGGTACAGCGTGTTGTCGTCGGTGCAAGACGGCGGCGGCGTGGCGCACAGCGCCATGTACGCCTCCACCAGCTCGGCGTCGGCGCCGGTGCGGTACACGTACTGGCCGATGTCGGCGGCGTAGGTCACCAGGCGCGTGCCGCTGGTGGGCACGGACGGCGACAGCTCGGCGGGGCACCAGCGGTAGGCGCCGTCCGCCACGCCGGCGGCCCAAAAGTTAAAGTACGTGTAGCGCACGGCGCAAAAGAGCGTGTTGGGCGTCGCGTCAATGTCCGGGCGCACGCCCACGAGCACGTCGCCGCACGCGCACGGCGACGGGTCGTAGCGCCGCATGAGGGCGCCGGGCGCAAAGCAGCGGCGGTCGAACCACATGCCCTGGGCGCGCTGCCAGATTTGCGCGTCGGCGCAGTCGGGCTGCGGCTGGCCCTCGTTGCCGAGCGTGCGTGTGCGGCCGTCGGGCGAGCCGTCCGCGGCAATGTACGCGGGTGTCCAGCAAAATTCGCCCTTGGAAGCGTCGGCCACGCACGCGTAGTCGTTGTCGGCCGCGCTGCCTGCGGCTTGGGCCTCGGACGTGGCACCGACGCCGTTCCGCGGGTACGAGTACATGCCGCAGATCATGGGCGCCACGCCGCGCGGCACGGCCACCGACGCCGCGCGGTCGTTGTAGCGCGGGATGCGCGTGTCCTCGCAGTCGGGCGTGCGCCAGCTAATGCTGGCGTCGGCGTCGGACGTAAAGTGGCCGTACACGTAAAACGCGCGGGCGGTTTCCGGCGAGAACGCGCTGAACAGCGCGGCCGCGGTGAGGGGCGCGTAAATCCCGCGTGCGCTGGCGGTGGTGTTGTCTGCCCACGCCGATACGGGCGGTATGCCGGAGCCGCCGTTTGTGCAGTCGGGCTCGGCCTCCACGATGCTGCCGTTCCAGCGCACTTGCAGCGCAAAGAGCCGGTTCCACGCCGGCGCGTCGTTTGCGGAAGCGTGGCAACAGCCGCCCAGTTTGGTGCTCCACGACGGGTCGTTGAGGCTGAGCCCCCACTGCGGCAGGTACGTGCGGCCGGCCATGGCGGCGCGCACCTCGGACCGCTGCAAACTCGCGTGCGAGGAGCCGCCAAAGTTGTGCGGGCCGGGGCACACGAACTGGCCCGCCGGCACCTCGGCGTTGGCGTCAAAGAACGGCGCGTTGCAGTCGGCTTGCGCCGGCGCCTCGTGTGAGCTTGGGTCGGGGTGCGAGCACTGCACCGCCAGGGCCGCGTACTCGGCGGCGTCGGACGTCTTGTACACCCACGCGCCGCTGTGCGTGTAAAGCAGGTTGCTCATGTCTTGGGGGCAGTAGCCGCCGTTGCCGAGCATCCACGTCTCGACGGCGGTCCACGCTGTGGCACACCACACGTGCCCGCCGCCGCCGGGCTCGCTTTGCGTGGTGTCCGTCCACTCGCCCACAAACGCGTCGCCGCACGCGCACTGCGACGTTCGGAACGCTTCCGTGGCGTTGGGCTCGTACCACGGCGCGGCGCCCGTGGGGCTCCACGCGGCAAAGCACGGGGCCGTGAGAAAGGCGCACGCGGAAATGGAGCCTGTGGCCTCGACGGCCTGGAGCGACGGGCGGTAGTAGTCGGTGTAGGAGCCCATGCGGATTTCCAGCAGCGTGTCGCGCGTGAATGGCGCGAGCGTGTCACACTTTGTGGTGTAAAAGGCCTCCCCCAGCGGCGTGAGCCCAGAGCCGTAGGCGGTAAGGTCCACCAGCACGATCCAGTTGCGCGACGCCACGCCCAGCGACTCGGAGCGCGAAAACTGTGCGCGGCACGCGTGGTTGGGCGCCGCGTCCAGCACCACGCGGAACGTTAGGTCGGCGGACATGCCGGTCACGGCGCCGGCGGCGACTGTGATCAGCGCGCCAGCGCGCCACACGTTTCCGGCGGCGTCGGCGTGCACGAGCGTGAGCACTGGCGACGCGCTTGGCTCGGCGGTAATTGACACGCTCCAGCGCGCCGGCAGCCTGCAGCTTTCGCGCGTCACGTACGGGTAGCCGTAGTAGTACGTGCACTCGGGGACGTGCTGCACAAAACGGTAGGTAAAATCCACGCTATACAGAAACGCGCCGTCGTGGGCGTGTACGATCTGGTCGGGCGTCCCCCACCCGGCGCTGAGCTCGGCGGGGCACGCGCCGCCGGGGACGCCGCGGTACCACTGCTGCAGCTCGTACGTGTCGATGCGGCACCACGCGTCGGTGCGCGCGGGGTCGGGGTTGGGGGTGGCGCCGGAGCCGCCGGGCCAAGCGCCGACAAAGGTGTCGCCGCACGCGCATCGAAGGGTGGTGGTCACGAGCGCGGGGTCGCAGTTGGCGGTCACTTCGCCGGTGTTGTCGTCGTGGCAAAACTGCACCGTTCGAGTCACGCTGGACGCAAACGCTGGCGCCGGCGCCTGGATGTTGGCGCTCTGTGCGCCGACCGACACGTCTGCCGTGCGAATGGCGGCGTCCTCCGTGACGGGCACGCCCGAGGTGGAGTAGTTGTGGAACCACCCGATGTCCGAGTATCTGCTCTGTTCCCAGCTTGGGTACACAAAGTAGTCCAACACGCCGCTGGTGCCGCGGGCGATGCGCGAACACGTGCCGCTGCCCTCCACGTCCGGCTCCGCGCGCGGCGCCAGCGTTGCGGTGCCGCCGGCGGCGAGCGCCGAGTCCGAGGGCACCTGCGCCGCAAACGGGCGCTTGCACGGCGGGTATCCGGCGCACGCGCCCGTGACGTTGACGCCCAGCCCCTGCTCCAGCGAGCAGTCGGCGTCGTACGAGCCGGTGACGCAGTCGACGCCCGCCGCGCACGCGCCGGTCCAGAGGCTGGAGCTGCGAAAGTTGGGGACGCGCAGCGTGGCGAACGGAAGCACCTGGCCGTACACTCTGCACCGGAGATCGGCGGCGTCGGTTATGAGCCGCGGCGTGTCGGCGGCGGCGCCGTCGCCGGTGAGCACGAAGCGCGAGTGCCAGCACAGCCCGTGGCACGTGCCGATGGATAGATTGGCGCACAACAGTTCCATACCGTTGAGCGTCGCGCATGACGTGCCGGGCGCGTAGCACGAGGCGGCGTACACGCACGACGCCTGGCGCGCGCGCCAGGCGGTTCCGGGCGCGTCGACTTTTTCGCCCGGCAGCCTCCAGTAGCTGTTGGCGTTGTCCAGCACGTCGCCCTCGTTTGCGCACCACGACTTTACCGCGCACCGGTAGCGCCCGCCGGAGTACGGCGTGGGCGGCAGACAGAACGTGTTGTCCTGCACGCACACGCTCGAGTAGCCCTCGCCGCCGCACGGCGAGTACGGCTCTGCCTTGCACTGGTTGCGCACAATGGGCGGCCACGTGTCGCGGCTGCAGCCGACGCCGCCGGTCACCAGAAACTCCACCAGCTTGTACAGCCCGAGTGTGACGCCGCGCGCCAGCAGCACGGTGCGGTCCAGCGCTACCAGAAACATCTTGAACGGCAGCTCGGCCAGGCCTTCGAAAAACGACGCGACGTCGCTAATGGTCGTGAACGTTTGGAGCGTTATGCGCACGATTTGCATGCTGGTGTCCACAGCGAGCGGCACGGTCAGATAGATTTGGTACGCGAGCCCGGCGGTGAAGCCGACGGCGCCGCGCGTCTGCGTGTCGTCGAGCTGGAGGCCCGCGACGCCCGCGATGGACTTTAGCATGTCCAGCGTGAGCGCAAAGACGGTGCCGAGCAGCTCGCCGCCGATTTGTTTCACGGAGCACGTGACGGACGCGACGCCCTGGTACGGCCACACGAATTGCAGTTTTGCGCCGAAGACGCTTTGCTGCACGGTGCCGATGATTGTGTCCCACAGCGACGCCAGGGTGGCACCGATGGTTTCCCACGCCGCTTGCGCGGAGGCGCCAATGTCGCAGCCGGCGTTGGCGAGCGCCACGGCGGTGTTTGTGCAGCGGCGCGTGGCGCACACGGCGTAGGCCTCGCAGCTGCGGCGCGCGTTGGCCCGGACGGTCTCGCCAATGGAGCCGCGCATGTAGCAGAAGCGCGGCGTGTACGCGCGGAGGTGCGACGACGCGCGGCCGGCAATGACGGGGCGCGCCCAGACCTGCTGCTGCGGGGGCACGTTGGGCACGTACGCGCCGCAGCGCGGCAGCGTGCCCGTGGAATTAATGGACGCGTCGTTGCATGCGACTTGCCACGCGCGCACGACGCTCGCGTCCGCAAACGAGTAGGTCCATCCGACGCCGCCGGGCGGCGTTTCGTCAAACGCAAACAGCGGGCTGGCGCCCCCGAAAGCGGCGCGCGCGGGCGACGGCGCGTAGGTCGGCACGCCGTAGGCGTCCGCGCCGGTGGGGCACGCGGGGTTGCCGGTGGCGCCGGCGCGCTGGCTGTCCAGAAACGCGCGCACAAACGCCGACGTGACGCGGCACTTGTCGTACTCGACGGCGTGGTCGGAGCACGCGCAGCGCGCGGCGTCCTCGCTCCAGCAAAACTTGCCGACCGAGGCGTCCGGCTCGCACGTGGGCGTCGGCATGTCGGCGCACTGGAACGTGCGCGTCGGCTCGGCGTCGGGCTGGATGACGTCGCCGGGCACGTAGCACGTCTCGTGCGCGGGCGGTTGCAGCGCGGCGGCGCGGAACGCGTCTGACGGCGTCCAGCACAGCTTTCCGGCGGCCATGTCCGGCTCGCACGCGCGCATGGGCGTGCCGCCGTCGGTTGCGGGCGAGCTGGGGCTGTTGGCGCACACGTAGTGTCGCCCGAGCGACGGGTGAAAGTTTGCTGCGCCCGCAAACCCCTGCCAGCAGCGCTGGCCGAGAAACGAGCACTGGCGCGACGTCTGCGCCGTCGCGTAGCCCGAGGGCGCCATGCAGTGCAGCACGCCCGCGCCGTTCTGGCACTCCATGCACCCGCCGTCGCACGCGGTGGCGTTGCAGCTGCCGTACCGCGGCTCGCAGCGCGGGTCGGGCGTGCACTTTCCGCCGGCGTCCTCGGCGAGCAGGAACAGGTCGCGCCACTTTACGTAGTCTTCCCGGCACGTCTGCGAAAAGCAGACCGTCGCGTTTTTGCACCGCGTGTTCCAGAAACCGATCTCGCCCGTGGGCGGCGCGGGGTCCATGACGGGCAGCGGCTCCATGAATGCGGGCTCGTCCGGGTCGTACTTGATGCCGCCCGTCTGCGGCTCGGGCGCCAGCTCAAACACCCACGCGCGCAGCGTCTCGTTGGTGTCTTTGCGCGCCATGCAGTCCTGCACCGCCGGCGCGCTGCCCGGCACGAGGTAGTAAAAGTACGCAAAGCTGTCGCGCACGCAGTTGCCCAGAGACGCCCAGCGCGCGAAAAACGCGTCGGCCATGCGCGTCGCGTCGTTTGCCTGGAAGCACGACGCGCGCGTGACGTACGCGTCGTCGTAGCCGGGCGGCGCGGGCACGACGCACGGCGACGCGCCGAGCAGAACCCAGTTTGCGACGTGGAACAGCGTGTCGACGCCGTCGACGGCAAGCATGCACGCGCCCTGCGCCGCGCACCCCACGGGCCCGTCGCCGCCGCCGGTTACGAGCACGAGGTCGGCGCACGCCGCCTTGGCGCGCGCGAGCACGAGCTCGTTGAACTGCGGCTCCATGGCGTGGAGCACCGTCCAGAACGAGATCTGGCCCTGCGCGGCTTGCACGGTGCCGACCAGCAAGTTGACGGAGACGGTGTACAGGAACTGCCACAGCCCGTTCCACAGCAAGCCGAACGGGAAAAACACGTGCTTCAGAAACAGCGGCCAGTACTTGAGCGGCGCGGGAATGGCGTCCCAGTCCAGCAGCCACAGCAGCGCGTGTGCAATGTCCGTGTACAGCATGTCCAGCGCCTCGAACACGGGCGAGGCGTCCCAGAGCGCGGCGCGCGCGGCGGACGCGCCGGGCGCGTCGGTGCCGATGTCGACCACCAGCCGGTCGATGTTGATGAGGGCGCGCGTGACAACGCGCGCGGTCTCGATGGCCACGAGCGCGGACGACACGGGCGCCTGGTACACTTCGGCGCCGGTGGCGAACGATTTGATTTTCGACAGGCTGTCCAGCGCGGCCCACTCGGCGGCGGACATGTCGGGCTTGGTGGCCACAATCCAGCGCACGCGCGGAATGTACCAGCGCACGCCGTCAATGCACCGCGGGCCCTCGGGCGCGCACGCCTCCTCCGTCACCACGGGCGAGCCGGGCGTGACGGCGCTGAGCACCAGCGTGGCGGCGGCGTTGATCCAGCGCATGCCTATTTCGGACGTCAGCAGCGTCGTGTGGCGCAGCGTGTCGAAGAAAATGTCAAAGTCCGGGCGCGCGGCTCCCGCGCCGCCGATGCCGCCGGTGGCGTTGGCGGCCACCGTCACGAGGGACAGCGGGATGTTGGTGGCGTTGCTGACCCAGTACGGCGTGGCCTCGAACATGAGGGGCGCGAACGTGAGGTTGAAGAGCGGCACGAGGTCGCCGCAGAAACACGCGAGCGCTTCGCGGGTGCCGGTGCCCCACTGCAGCAGCTCGCGCGTGGACGGCACGAGGTTCAGCGGGCGAAACGTGACGTCGCCGCCGATCCACGCCATGAGCTCTTTCACCAGCTCAAACAGCGACCGGCCCGTCGCGAGCGCCGCGTGACCGAGCGGCGCCATGATGCAGCCGGCGAACGACTGCGCGGTTTTTTGCGGCACCTTTAGAATAAGGTACGCGGTGGCGTTGTACAGCGGCACAAACGTGTCAAAGAGGAGGCGCAGCAGGTTGGCGAGCCACTTGATGCCCGCCAGAAACGGGCCGAGAATGCCGTTGTAGACGCCGTCAAACGACTCCATGCCGCCGCGCACGAGCACGGTGGTCGCGCCGCCGGTGGATGCCACAAGCACGGCGATGACCGTGAGTTTCCAGTACGACAGCAGAAACCCACCGGCGGCCGCGGAGGTTTGGACGGTGGCCAGCGGCAGCGTGAGTGCCAGGTGCATTGCGGAACCGGTCCACGCGCCCGCGGCCGCGTGGAGCGCCACGGTGTCGGCGGGCGCCATGAGCTGCTGCAGGTCGATGTTCTGAGACAGTATGTCATCTGACTTCAGTGCAGAGCCCCGCGCGAACCAGTGCCGCGTGAAAAACCACGCCACCCACGCCGCGGTCCACGCCACAAGGGCCATGCCCACGGTCAGCGTGAGCGCGGCCAGCAGCGTCCACAACATGGTTTTACGCGCACGAGACACAGCAGCGCAAGGCACACTTATACGGGCGGGGGGGAGTCACACGACGCATGCGATCATGCGGTGCAGAGGGTGTATCGCACAACTTGCAGCAGCGGGGGGTCCGTGCCGGGTTGCTCGGCGCACTGCACCAGCACGCTGGTCACAATGGTGGACGGAACCTGAAACACCATGCCGCGCTCGGTCGTTTCGAGAAACTTTGCGCCCGCGGCGCGCAGATCGCTGTGCAGGTCCGTTTCGGACATGCGGGTCTCGCAGCAGATGATGGCGTCAAGCGCCAGGCGGATTTCGGTCACCGCCATGTCCTCCAGCGCGTGATCGCGCGCCGCGGGCAGCAACCCGGCCATGGCGTCCCGCGAGGGACACCCGGGCCCGTACGCACACGCGCCCGCGTCGGCGCTTGCGACGGCGCGCTTGGCCTCTTGCTGCGCCGGCGCTTCGGGCAGTGCCACCGACCCGCGCTTTTTCTGCGCTTGCAGCGCTGACATGAACCTTTCCACATCGGCCGCGTTCATGGGGAGGCTACACTTTTTGCATGCGCGCTACACAACGAGGCGCGTTGCGGCGGTTATGGGTGTGGCAAGCGGGGCGGGGTCCGGCTCCGCGGCAGCGCGCGGGGGCGGCGGCGTGCCGCGCACGGCAAACATTGAAGCAATGTAGGTGATTATCCACTGCACAATGGCGACCGAGGCCACTATGGACGTCCACGTCCGCAGCGCGGGCAGGCTCCGCGTGCACGCCGCCTCTTGCCACATGCGCTCGAGCTTTGCCTCGTTGATGGTGGCATACCCATACACCATGCTCGCAAACAGCGCGCCCGCTGCCGCCAGAAAACCGAGCGAGAGTATGGCGGCCTTGGCGATCGCGGAAGCGTGAACGTGGGCCTGTTTCTCTGCCGTCCTGGGTACCATGAACAGCCAGTATCCGAGACCGATGACGAGGGCCGCCAAAATCAAGATTGCAACGAAGTACCCGACCGCGCTGTTGCGAAAGTACATTTTCATGTCTTTGTCGAGCGCCACGCGCGCGGGCGTGCATGTAGAGTTTGACGCGCCCGAAAGCGCGTCGGGACAGCACGCGTCGCTGCCAGCGGAGCCGCCGTCCGTGCTTGCAACATACTGAGACGTCACGACAATGAGGAATCCCATGGCCACGCCCACGCTGAGCGCGGCCGACATGACAAGCAGCGCAAAGTAAATGGCATTGCGGTTCTGGACGTCCTCGCGCGCTCGTTCGCGCGGGGAGTCAAAGAGGGGCGCAGTCTCGTACGTCTGGTACGCGGCGCCTTGCGGGGCGGATCGCCTCAGCATGCGAGAGACTGTTTATGGTACGTTGTGGAGCTAAGCTCATATGCCCGCGGCGCTCTTTGTGGGCGCGCGTCACCGACAGTCATGCTGACCTATAGATAAAAAGTGGCGCGCGTCACGCCAAAGAATGAGACTCCTGCCCTACGGCGAGGGCGTGCGCACGTTTCTATGGGTGTTGCACGCCGTGTGCGTGCTGGTCCACGGCCTCAGCGGCGTGGCGGGCTTGTACTTTGCTGGCGACGCGTCCGGCACGCGCTGGCTGGTGTACGAGACGCCCGAGTACTACTCGAACGCCACAAATTTCGCAGACGCCGCGGGCGGCGACGCCACGTGCGGCTTTGACGCCGGCGACTTTGAAATTCGCTACTCAACACAGTGCGGCACGCGGTGGAACTCGTACGTGGCGCTGGGCGTGATCGAAATCGTCACCGCACTGTTTCACGCGTGGTACATCGTGGAGCTTTTAGAACCGAGGTGGCTGCCCCCGTGGGCGCTGTGGCAAACCACCAACGCGCATCCGGTGCGCTGGATCGAGTACGGCGTCACCGCCACCGTGTACTCGCTGGCCACCGTCGTGGGCACGGGCGTGCGCTCGCTGCCGGCCGTGCTGGCCCTCGGCCTCGCGCTGCCCGGCATGCAGGGCTGCGGCGCGCTGGCCGAGCTGCTGCACGCGCGGTCCAAAAAGGGAGCGGCGGACCTCGCGGGCCTCAAGTGGTCTGCCTTTGCGCTGGGCTGGCTGCCCCAAATGGCCGTGTTTGCCGTCGTCGCGCTCTCGCTCGGCACGGCCACGGGCGACGTGGTCGTCGCCGACGACGGCGCGACGCGCCACTTTTCGGGCTGGGTCGTTCAGTCGGCGTTTTACTTTTTGCACTACATGACGTTCCCGCTCATTTTCTTTCTCAACGCGGCCAACAAAATCAAAGAGTTCTGGTTCGTGGAGCTCTGGTACGTGGCCGCGTCCGTGTCCGCCAAACTGGCTCTGTTCTGGCTCGTGACATCCACCGTGCGCGAGTACGTGGAAGACTTTGGGGCCGCCGCCGCCTCCGGCGTTCAGTGGGCCACCGTGCGCGCGTTTGCAATTGTCATACCCCTGGCCCTGGCCATCGGCCTGCCACTGAGCGCCGCGTTTCTGTTCCGCGACACGGGCGCCAGCGCCAAAGCCCGCGGCGCCCCTGCCGGCGCCCCTGCCGGCGCCTCTCTGCCGCTGCTGGGCCGCCTTGCCGCCGAGTCGCTCAACGTGCGTGCGCGCACGCCCGGCCTTCGGCTCTAACACGACCGCGCGCGCGCTACTCGCGCGCTTGTTCACCGCTATAGCTCAGTCGGCAGAGCGCACGGCTTTTAACCGTGTGGTCGCGGGTTCGAACCCCGCTGGTGGTACAGCGCCCCCGAACCCGCGCCAAAGTGTGGTGCAGTTCACTTTTTCGTGCGAGCGCAGTGAGTGGGAAGGGGGGGGGGGAGGGGGCGGCGGCGGGGCCGGGGGGGGCCGGAGGGGGGGGTGGGGGCTGCATTCCGGCTCG
>Ga0181594_10003411_pt1 | contig 14394 bp, 11 predicted proteins | sample 071ome_18_FD_145603 | JGI IMG/M metagenome (GOLD analysis project Ga0181594, IMG submission 145603) | Coastal salt marsh microbial communities from the Groves Creek Marsh, Skidaway Island, Georgia - 071413BT metaG (spades assembly) | ecosystem: Environmental > Aquatic > Marine > Intertidal zone... | reverse complement strand
CCGAGACAAAACTGAGGTGCTCTGGTCCAGCGGTATCCAGAGAGGCGATGCCCTTTATCGGCATCGCTGAGTCCCCGAGAAACTCGAGCTCCAGACGACTGGCGAGCTCCCCGAGGGTGGGCACAGCCGTTACTCGATGCCCAACTGGTTCATCTTATCCGAGACTTTTGCTGTGATGTTGTAACCCAAGTCGGCATGAATAACTGCCTGTTGCTGCAGCAACAACCCGATTTGGTCAGTCTCGATAATCTCCCGCAGCACCTCTTGTGCCTGAGGCGCCAGCTCCTGCATCACGCGCTGTGCATTCTGCGTCTGAAGCGTCTGAAGCTTCTTGGCAACATACTCCAAATCAGACTGCTTGCTTGCCATCTTTTGTCGCGCAGCGACCTGATCTTCCTCGCTCATGGCCGCTTGGTCTCGTTGAAAATCCTTGACGAGTTGATCAAGCTCTTCGCGCAGCGCATCGAACTGCGACTTGTCGGAAGCAAAATCCTCGTTGCTCTCAAACTCCTGCAGGCGTTGCTGCGCAACGTCGGTTTGAAGGATAGCCTGCTCGAGGTTGACCACGGCAATTCGACCCTGAGCCAAAACAATCGACGGCAATACAGCCATCAGCAGGCCTGCCAGCCAAACACGTGCGTTCATTGAACATTCTCCATTTTCTTGTCTTAACCTAGGTTAGAAGCCACGGCCCAGCGTGAACTGGAAGACCTCTCTCTCATCAATAGGACTGGCATTCAATGGCTTCGCCAGACTAAACGTCAACGGACCAAAACCTGAAAGCCAAGTCACTCCAATGCCGACAGAGTAACGTAATTCGCCGGCATCTACGCCAAAACAATTCACCTGATTTTCACGGCAATTTGTGTTGAAAACGTTGCCCGCGTCCAGAAACAGGGCCGATCTCAGAGAACTTCGATCCTTTATGAAAGGCATCGGGAACAAGACCTCTGCACTGCCCTCAATCAGAACGTTTCCGCCAAAAGGATCAGGCCGGTTATAGAACTCCTGCACCGGAAGTTTGCCGGTAGCAGGATCCACGCTGTAACCATACCCGCGGCCGTCTGGCCCACCGAATTCAGTCGGCCGACCATTTTCGTCAATGGCCGTGACCGCAGTACCGGCCGCATAAACCGAGGGAGGCGTGCTACGTGGGCCCAGGGTATTGGTTTCATAGCCACGGACGGAACCAAATCCGCCCGCAAAGAAGTGCTCGTAGAAGGGAAGTTCGCTGGCACTGCCATACCCGTCACCGTAGCCCAGCTCGCCGCGCAAATGGAGCGTAAACTCCCCAAAAAGGGGAAAATAAATCTCGCCGCGATAGTTAAGCTTATAGAACTCCAAATCAGACAGCGGGACGGCCACCTCCAGCGACACGGACTGCGATGCCCCTCTGGTGGCCAACTGGCCTCTATTCAGGGTGGACTGAATCCAGCTTCCCGTGAGCGTCCAGTTCAAAAACTGATTACCGTTAAGGTCAAGAAAACCCTCGGAACTCGGAGGCGAAAGTGCCGAGGCCGGCAATGTATCTATCGGCTGCAGCACCTCCGCCGCACCGTAGGTGCCATCGGGCTGGAGCGTCGAGTAAAACCAATATTCAATCTCGGGCGCCAAAGCGGGGCTCGCGGCAATTTCCTGAACGGCATATTGGCCTGAGGTGATCTTGGTATCTGTCACGCCCAGAGAAAAACCGAGCCGCTGGGTCTCGCTGATGGGATACCCGAAATTGACGCTCCCGCCCCAGGTGTCCGTCGTGTAACTGGCTACATTGATCTTCGAAAGGTCAGTTTTGCGGTAAAAGACGCTGAAACCGCGACTCACACCGTCTTCAGTGAAGTAAGGGTTGGTGTAATTGAAGCTGATTACGTCCTGATAACGGGACGAATTGAGAGAAATACCGACTCGTTTACCGGTACCCAAGAAATTATTCTGCTGAAGGTTCAGCCCCAATATGAGGCCCGCATCCTGGGCGTATCCCAAGCTGCCACCAATAGAGCCAAATGACTGCTCCTCGACGGTAAAATCGACATCAATCAAATCATCAGAGCCCGCGACTTCAGTCGTTTCAACCGCCGCGGTCTTAAAAAATCCGAGGCGCTCCAGTCGAATACGCGACTGCTCGATCGCCGCTGAAGACGCTGGCGCAGACTCCATCTGCCGCATCTCGCGCCTGAGTACGTCATCAATCGTGCTCATATTGCCGGCGAAGTCGATGCGTCTAACGTAGGTCCGTTTACCGGGATCGATGAAGAACTTCATGACTACCGTGTTGTTGTCTTCATCGATTTCGGGCATGCCAGTGACTTTGGCGAAGTTGTAGCCTTCGTTTCCAAGCCTTCTGGTTAAATAATCCTCCGTCGCCGTCACCAATTGCTGCGAATACACCTGCGCCGGTTGCACGATCAGGAAGCGGTTGAGATCCTCCTCGGGGAGCACCAAATCACCGCTGAGCCCTACCTCACTGATAGTAAATTTCTCGCCCTCTGTGACGTTCGCGGTGATGTAGACCTCCTCCTTGTCGGGGGATACCGCCACCTGAGTGGAGTCAATGTTGAACTGCAGATAGCCCCGATCGAGATAATAGGAAGACAGTGTCTCAAGGTCAGAGGTGAGCTTTTCTTTGGAGTACTTATTGTCACTCGTGAAAAAGGAGAACCAACCCCCGGTCTTCAGTTCAAAAAGGTCGAGGAGGTCCTCATCGGAGAAAATATTATTACCCACAACGTTGATGTGCTGAATGGTCGCTACCGTGCCTTCATTGACGTCGATGGCGATCGACACGCGATTCCGGGGCTCTGCAATGACCTCAGAATCGATGGTCGCATCATAGCGACCCTGCAGCACATACTGCCGTTGCAACTCGAGCTGCATACCTTCCAGGGTAGAGCGCTGGAATACCTGACCCACCGCAAGGCCAGCCCCTTTGAGTCCGTCGAGCAACGCTTCGGTCTCGATGGCCTTGTTTCCATCGATCGTAATTTCACTGATGCTGGGCCGCTCTGCCACTACGACAACGAGTACCCCGCCGTCGCGCGCAATGGAAATATCATCGAAATTGCCGGAGGCAAATAAACTTTTTGCCGCTGCTCGCACTACCAGCGTGTCTACGGTATCGCCGACACCCACTGGCAATGCGGCAAAGACGCTGCCCGGTGAGATGCGCTGCAAGCCCTCGATCCGGATGTCCTGAATCACAAATGGTTCGGTTTGGGCGCTGGCAGGCTGGAATACGCTCAGGCAGATAAGAACTGCCATAGCGAGCCCGAGGCGGCTTCCTCCTTGCCTGTATTGATGTTCTAAGCGCATACCGTCGTCTTTATTTTTGCTCGTTCATTCGTCAACGCAGGCAGACAGCCAGCACAGGGGATGTGCTGGACACCAGATCCAATGTGGAATGCTTGGCCCTCGAGTGCGATCACAACTTTGCGAAGTCATTATACAGCGCAAACACCATAATGCTGAGCACTAAGACCACGCCCATTTGATAGCCCGCCAGCTGCACTTTCTCTGGTAACGGCTTGCCCATCACCGCCTCAAAACCGTAAAAAACCAGATGCCCTCCATCCAGTACCGGGATGGGGAGCAGGTTCAGGGCGCCCAGCGAGACGCTCAACAATGCGAGAAAGCCGAGCCAAGCGACCCAACCAGCTTCAGCGGTGGACGCCGCCACCTGAGCAATCGTTATCGGCCCTGACAGATTGCTAGGGGAGATCAGGCCCTGCAACATGCGCGCGATCGATTTGAAAGTAAACGTGACCAAATCCTTGGTCCGATTCAGCGACGCCGACAACGCGTCCACTGGGCCGCGGTCAAAGCGACGTTGCTGGGCGGCGGGAATGGCCGGGAGCGCAACTGACATACCCACGGATCCGATCCGTTTATCCTCAGCCATGACCGAAGCCGGCGTGACAACGAAGTTTTGTCGGGCACCGGCACGCTCAACCCAGACCTCAATGGGTTGGTCAGGGCGCGATCTCACATAATTGACCCAGTCTATCCACAATGGCAACGGAGTGCCGTCTGCCTCAAGGATGAGGTCGCCAACCTGAAATCCTGCGCTCCGCGCAACTCCCGCCTCTGTCAAGCCTCCCACTCGGGGAACCACAGGGGGTGTGCGAATGGTGACTCCCAGCGCTGCTAACAAGTCCGGCTGTTCGGCACCCTTCAACCATTTATCGATAGCAACCTCAGATCGAATAAGCGCATCGGAACCCGGCCGACTCACGGCCAAGCTCAGGGCACCCGTGTCTCCCAACCGCTCCAATAACGCGAAATTGACAGCAGCGACGGTGGGCGTCTCACGCGCGTCAATCTCCCTGATTTCCTGGCCGGGCTGTAATCCCGCCTGCTCGGCAATAGACCCCGGCGCCACAGTGGCAATCTCGGGTATGACGCCGATCTCACCGCGCAGGAACAGACCCCAAAGCACCAATATCGCCAGCAGAAAATTTGCCGCCGGGCCCGCGGCCGCGATGGCGCTGCGCTTGCCGACCGATTGCCGGTTAAAGGCCCGCGGGAGATCAGCCGCAGCGATGTCACCATCGCGCTCATCTGCCATCCGCACATAACCGCCCAGCGGTATCGCAGCGATCACATATTCAGTGTTGTCCTGACCGCGCCAATTCAATAGCGGCTTTCCAAAACCAATCGAAAATCGGAGCACCTTGACACCCGCGCGCCTCGCCACCCAAAAGTGTCCATACTCGTGTACGGCGACCACGGTAGCGAAGGTGGCAAGCGCGACCACAATGGTTTGCAATGTATCGATCATCCGGGGTCCCTATTTACCATGCGCAGCAGAAAGCCGAGAGGCATGGCTCTGCGCCACCTCGCGCGCCGTCTCGTCGAGTGCTTGGACCGCATCCAGACTCGCTGGTTCCGACAATTCGACCTGTTTTAGCGTCAGGTCGATGACCTGATCAATATCGGTAAAGCGGATTTCTCCCTGCAAAAACGCCGCCACGGCGACTTCATTGGCTGCGCTGAACGCGCACATCCCACCGGGCTGAGAAATAGCCCACTGCGCCAGCGCCAGACAGGGAAACGCATCCAGATCTGGCGCTTCGAAGTCCAGGCGATGCGCGGCGACAATATCGAGGGGCTCAACCCCGGCGTCGATTCGCTCTGGCCAGGCCAAGCCGTAGGCAATCGGCGTGCGCATGTCAGGCTGACCCAATTGAGCCAAAACAGATCCGTCCTGATAGCGAATCATTGAATGCACGATACTTTGCGGGTGGACAACAATTTCTATTTGGTCGGGCGTTCTGGCAAACAACCAGCAGGCTTCGGCTAATTCGAGACCCTTGTTCGCCAGCGTCGCCGAATCAACCGATATTTTGGCACCCATGGACCAGTTGGGGTGGGCGCAGGCTTCGTCTGGTGTGACCGAGTGAAGAGACTCGCGAGCTCGCCCGCGGAACGGCCCCCCGGACGCTGTCAAAATAATTTTTTCGACGTTGGTCATGTCAGGCCTGCCCAACGCATCAATCGGCAGGCACTGGTGCATTGCGTTGTGCTCACTGTCCACAGGTAATAGCGTCGCGCCGCCCCGCTTGACCGTGTCGATGAATAAAGCGCCAGCACTCACCAAGGCTTCCTTGTTGGCCAACAAGATAGTCTTGCCAGCGCGAGCCGCGCTCAGAGTAGGCCTGAGCCCCGCGAAACCCACAATTCCCGCGACGACAGTGTCGATGTCAGGCAATGCAAGCAACTCGTCGAGCGCGTCGGCACCCGCAGACACCGCCACCTGCGGCAAATCCACCAACCGATCCCGCAGCGCCAAGGCTGACTCAGGCTCTCCCATGACCGCATGCGTGGGCTTGTGGATCCGACATATCGATGCCATGTCATCGACTGAACGATTCGCCGAGACAACGACCGCGTGGTAACGCTCGGGGTGGCGTTGCATCACATCCAGCGTGGACTGCCCGATAGAGCCTGTCGCGCCGAGTACCGCCACACCCCGCATCGTTCAATACCCCACCAACAGGAGCCCAAGGGCAAAGATGGGTGCAGCGCCGCAAATACTATCGAGGCGGTCCAGTACGCCACCATGGCCGGGCAGCCACGACCCGGTGTCCTTCATACCCATCTCGCGCTTGAGCAGACTCACCGTGAGGTCACCGACAACGGAGGCACCGGCTGTCGCTAAACCCAGCGCCAGTATCGATCCGAAACCAAGGTGAAGGTAGGTCGGGGGCAAACTTTGCCATACCGCAAAGGTGAGCGCCGTGACAGCCAGCATTCCGCCCCAGAATCCTTCCCATGTCTTGCCTGGGCTAATCTCCTTCGCCAATGCATGGCGACCGAAACGTCGACCCACAAAATACGCGCCAATATCTGCCGCCGCGACCGTCAGGATCATCACCAGCATCACCATTGGGCCATTGCCGAAGGTCAAACAGACGACAACTGCGAACCAGGTGCCCGAAAGGATCAACCACCCCATCGCAGCGCGCACCCAAGTCTGTTTCAACAACCAATTACCGGAGGGATAGTATTTCAGTGCCAGCAGCATGGCTGACCAAAAAAGCGCACTTACCGCCAACCACGGCTGAGCCTCAATGGCAGGTTGCTGGTCGGCGAGGCCAATTCGCTGCCACAGCAGAAAACACAGCAAGGGTACAACTAGGGCGAACCCCCCCCTTTGACCTGCGGTCTTGGCGCCCACTAGCCCGGCCCACTCCCAAGCGCCGGCCGTGGCGACCAGCGCAAAGAGCAGGGCCTGAAGAGGATGGGGAGCATAGGCCAGAGTGGCCAATAGCACTCCGGCCAGTATCAGTCCAGTGATGATCCTCTGGCGGAGCATGTCACCAATTACTGGCGAAAGAGAGGCCGGACACCGAATCGACGCTCCCTCACCGCGTAGTCTGCCAGAGCGAGATCCAGGACCGTCTCGTCGAAATCGGGCCACAGCACCTCAGTGAACCAGAACTCTGCATAAGCGAACTGCCAAAGTAGAAAGTTGCTGATGCGCGTCTCTCCGGCGGTGCGAATGCACAAGTCGGGATCAGGCAGCCCGTTGGTCGCCAACCGCTCGGATATGGTGTCCTCGTGAATATCGCAGGGATTCAAGACGCCAGCGACCACATCTCGGGCAATGGAGCGGGTGACCTCCGCTACATCCCAGCGACCGCCGTAATCCAGCGCCAGCGTGAGGATTGCCCGGTCACCCGCGACCGTAGTCGCCTCCGCCTGCTCAATAAGCTTCTGCAATCTGGGGCTGAAGCGGTCCCGTCGACCAATCACGCGCAGCTGAATACCATCTGTCACCAGCTTGGTAACCTCGTTCCGAAGATATCTCGATAACAAAGCGAGTAGCGCTCTCACCTCAGCTCGCGGACGACCCCAGTTCTCACTGGAAAAGGCAAACAAGGTCAGGTAACGGATCCCTCTCGACTCGCACGCGGACACGATTTCACGGACCACCTCAGCACCTGCACGGTGCCCGGCGACACCTGAATAGCCCTCTCTTCGTGCCCAACGATTGTTGCCATCCATAATAATGGCGAGGTGCCTTGGGACGCTTCTGAGCTGAATGTCGGATGCTTGCAAAGGAGAGGTACCTGCGCGCTTCAGATCGCCATTAAGTCGGTTTCTTTTTCGCCCAGTGCTTTTTCAACCTTTGCGACGAAATCATCTGTTAACTTCTGAATAACATCCTGCCCACGCCGCTCCTCATCTTCAGAGATCTCCTTCTCCTTGAGCAGTTCCTTTAGCATTCCAAGTCCATCCCGCCGCGCATTGCGCACTGAAACGCGTGCCGATTCAGCCTCCGCGCGAGCCTGTTTGATATAGCCCTTGCGTGTCTCCTCAGTAAGCACTGGCATCGGGATGCGGATCACCTCTCCTGCGGTGGCAGGATTCAGACCAAGGTCTGATTTCATGATCGCTCGCTCGATGTCTGGGGTAATCGCCTTGTCAAAGGCAATGACGCTTAAGGTTCGCGCATCTTCGATATTGATGTTGGCGAGTTGATTCAGCGGTGTTTCAGCACCGTAATACTCGATGCGGATGCTATCGAGGAGGCTGGGGTGAGCGCGCCCGGTGCGAATCTTATTGAAGTTGTGCGACAGCGCCTCGAGGGCTTTGCCCATCCGCTCTTCTGTCTCTTGTTTGATATCGTCAATCATTGGAAGTCCTGGAGCGTGCTCTGCTCGCCGCTTGCTTAAGCTTGAATCAAGGTTCCCTCGTCCCCGCCTCGGACGATACTCAGAAGAGCACCTCGTTGCGCCATGTTGAAGACTCTCACCGGCATATCGTGATCTCGGACAAGACAAATCGCAGTCAGATCCATCACACCGAGCTTTTTGTCGAGGACTTCATCATAGGTCAAGACATCGTACTTGACGGCGTCAGGGTCCGTTACCGGGTCTGCGCTATACACCCCGTCCACCTTCGTCGCTTTGAGGACGACATCAGCCTTGACCTCAATGCCACGCAGGCAGGCAGAGGAGTCAGTGGTGAAGAAGGGGTTACCGGTGCCGGCAGCAAAAATCACCACATCACCGTTGGACAATGCGCGAATCGCTTTGCGCCGGTCATAGTGCTCTACTACGCCACTCATTGGAATGGAAGACATCGCTTGCGTGGCGATGTTGGAGCGTTCCAGTGCGTCGCGCAGTGCCAAGGCGTTCATGACGGTCGCCAGCATGCCCATATGATCGCCGGTCACCCTGTCCAGGCCCGCCGCGTTGAGTGCCGCACCGCGGAACAGGTTTCCGCCCCCTACGACCAGCCCCACCTGAACGCCAATGCCAACAAGCTGCCCTATCTCCAGCGCCAGTTGATCAAGCACCTTGGGGTCGATACCGAACGCCTCTTGTCCGGTCAACGCCTCTCCACTCAATTTGAGAAGAATGCGCTTGTATACCTTGTCTGCCGCCATCTGTGCCTCTCTCGCGGGGGCGCCTCCGGTCATGTCATGCTACCGAAGGTCAGGGGCGCTTATCACCCCAAACCTTGGTGATTCTTGTTATCCGAGCGCTGCCGGCACTCCGCGATCTCGCAATTGGAGGGGGCGCCTCAGTTACCCAGCTGCGCGGCAACCTCTGCAGCGAAATCGACTTTTTCTACTTCTATACCCTCACCTACCTCAAAACGAGTGAATCCAAGGACTTCAGCGCCGGCGCCTGCCACCAATTTACCTACCGTCGTGTCGGGATCCTTCACAAAGGCTTGCTCAGTCAAGCTATTTTCAGAAAGGAACTTGCGTACGCGCCCATCGACCATTTTTTCAATGATTTCCGGCGGCTTGCCTGAATCCTGCGCCTGCGCGACGTAAATTTCGCGCTCCTTTGCTACCTGCTCTTCCGGCATGTCGTCCGGTGACACCACCTGCGGGTTGACGGCAGCAACATGCATGGCCACGTCGCGGGCGAGTTCTTCAGAGCCACCCTTCAGTGACACCAGCACGGCGATACGATTGTTACCGTGGACGTAGCCACCGATGACGCCCTCTGCGGCCTGATAGGTGACGACCCGGCGCACACTGATGTTTTCGCCGATTTTTTGAACTAACGCCTGACGTGCGTCTTCAGTTTCGCCACCGGCCAAAGCTGCCACATCGTCAAGCCGCTCATCGAAGGCCTTACTCACGACGCTATTTACAAAGCCCAGGAAATTTTCGTCTCGGGCAACAAAGTCGGTTTCGCTATTCACTTCGACCATAGCACCGAAACCGCCGTCAGCAGCGGTTTGAATTGCCACCACGCCATCCGCCGCCGTCCGGCCTGCCTTTTTCGCCGCCTTCATTCCGCTGGACTTGCGTAGCGCCTCGATGGCGGCTTCGATATCGCCGTCCGCTTCAGCGAGCGCTTTTTTACACTCTAACAAGCCCAGGCCAGTCCTCTCGCGCAATTCCTTAACCAATGCAGCAGACATGATTTACCTCGCTATACCGCCTCAAACGATCAAACAATGAGTATTATTGAGGGCCCAAAGGCCCGCTAATCCAGATGGCGAGCGGCCCCCGCCAACTTCGGGGGCCACAAGTGCTATCCACCAATTTAAACTGCGATGCCTCGCGACGGTCAGGACGCCGGGTTTTCCGCGCTGTCCTCAGCCGTCTCCTCGGGAGCTGCAGCCGTTTCCTCGGTGGCAGCCTTCTCGACCACAGCCTCAGTGGCTGCATCAGCCGCTTCTGCAGGTGCCTCAGCAGAATCAATCTCCGGCTCGGTCACTTCGACGAACTCGTCTGCCGAGACCACCTCACCCGCCTGCGTTTTACCCGCTATGACGGCGTCTGCCACAGCTTTAACGTAGAGCTTTATGGCCCGTATCGCATCGTCGTTGCCGGGAATCACATAATCCACGCCGTCAGGGTCGCTGTTGGTGTCCACGATTCCAATCACGGGGATTCCGAGTTTGTTGGCCTCAGTCACGGCAATGCGTTCGTGGTCGACATCCACGACGAACAGCACATCAGGAAGCCCGGACATTTCCTTAATTCCGCCGATTGAGCGCTCGAGCTTCTCCTTCATACGAGACCGCATGAGCGCCTCTTTCTTAGTCAGCTTGGCAAAGGTGCCGTCACTCTCCTGCTCCTCAAGCTCGCGTAGTCGCTTGATAGAGGAGCGGATAGTCTTGTAGTTGGTCAGCATGCCACCAAGCCAGCGATGGCTGACGAAGGGCATACCACAACGACGGGCGTGCTCCTCAATGATCTTGCCCGCGGCTCGCTTGGTGCCGACAAACATGACCTGATTCTTATTTTCCGCCAACCGCTGCACGGTACTCAGCGCGTCGTTAAACGCGGGCACAGTGTGCTCAAGGTTGATGATGTGGATCTTGTTGCGCGCCCCGAAAATGTACTGATCCATTTTGGGGTTCCAGAACCGGGTCTGGTGTCCGAAGTGCGCACCTGCCTGTAGCAAGTCGCGCATACTTACCTGCGTCATAATCAAACTCTCTGTTTGGGTTACTCTTCCGCCCCTTCCTGCGACTCCAACCGAAAATCGGCACCCGGGTCCGCAACCGCGAGGGGGCGTGCTATTTGCCTAATATGGCCCGCTGGGATTTCCCAGCGGCGCGCTTTATACCACAGCAGGGGCCGCAGTAAAAGCGTCGCCCCAATTGGCATCAGAGTCGGTTACACTCTCGCCCTCTTTGATCTGCTGAGCTTGTGAATCAACGCCAATGAGCGCCGTAACTCCAAAAACCGCGGCTGAGCTGGACGGCATGCGTGAAGCAGGTCGCTTGGCAGCCGAGGTGCTAGAAATGATTGCACCCTGCGTCGAGGTGGGCATGACAACGGGCGAGATTGATCGCATCTGCCATGACCACATCGTCAACGTGCAGAAAGCCATCCCGGCCCCTCTCAACTACAAAGGGTTCCCGAAGTCGATCTGCACCTCGGTCAACGAAGTCATTTGCCATGGCATTCCCTCCGACTCAAAGCGGTTGAAAAGCGGCGATATCATCAACATCGACGTCACCGTGATAAAAGACGGCTGGCATGGTGACACCAGCATCATGCTGGGCGTCGGTGATGTAGCGCCGCACGCGGAGCGGCTGATGCGTGTTACGCAGGAGTGCTTGTATCAGGCACTAGGATTGATCTCGCCGGGTGCAACACTGGGTGATCTGGGGCACGCCATTCAGCAGCACGCTGAAGCAAACTATTACTCGGTTGTTCGAGAATACTGTGGACATGGCATCGGGCAGGTTTTTCACGAGGAGCCACAAGTTCTGCATTACGGTAAATCGGGCACCGGTCTGCATCTCGAGCCCGGAATGACATTTACTGTTGAGCCCATGATCAACGCCGGCAAGCGCTATACCAAACTCAATGCGCGAGACGGTTGGACGGTCACGACGCGTGATGGTCGATTATCAGCGCAATGGGAGCACACTATCGCCGTCACCGAATCAGGCTGCGAAGTGCTGACTCGGAGGCGGGATGAGTCTCTCCCCTTCTGATCAGCCCGCTGAGTCAACCGGGGCAGCGCCTGAACTGCCTGTTTTCACTGACCACCTACTCAACGATGCGGACGCCGCGGTTGCGGCAAGGCATTACCTGCAGGACGCGCGAGAGGCGCTAGCCGCCGCCTTTGTTCCTGGGAAGTCGATTAGGCCTCTACTCCGAAAGACCAGTAAATGCGTTGACACAGTCCTGACGCATATCTGGTCTCTGCATATGGGCGAGCGCCCAAACGCGGCACTCATCGCCGTTGGCGGTTACGGGAGAGGGGAACTCTTTCCGCAATCCGACATCGACATTCTGGTACTGACTGGCGCTGCTCCCGATACCGACACCGCACAATGCCTGGAGCGCTTCGTGACCAGTCTGTGGGATACCGGACTTCAGATTGGTCATAGCGTCAGAACCCTCGAGGAATGCGCTGCGCTGGCCACGGAAGATTTGACAGTCGTGACAACCATGATGGAGTCACGCTATCTCAGTGGTGAGAGGCGCCTAGTAACAGCACTCGAGGCATCTATTCATCCGAGCCGTATGTGGGCACCAAACGATTTTATTCGCGGCAAACTGATCGAGCAGCAAGCCAGACACGATCGTTACAGCAACACCGAATATGCGTTGGAACCCAATATCAAGAGCTCTCCTGGTGGTCTTCGGGATTTGCAGGTCATCGAGTGGATCACCCTGCGCTGCTTTGGAGAGAGCCTGTCATCACTCGACAACCCGGATTTTCTCAGTGAGAGCGAGCGAGATCAGTTGCGCAACGGTCAAGAATTCTTGAGCCAGGTCCGGTTCGCTCTCCATACCATGACGGGGCGCGCCGATGACCGGCTGTTGTTTGACCATCAAAAAACGCTCGCCGCGCTCTGGGGTATGGAGGACGGCGACAACTTGGCGGTCGAGCAGTTTATGCAGACGTACTACCGATGGATGCAGACGCTTAGCCAACTGAATGATCTGCTAATAGAGGTTTTCGAGCACCGCCTGTCAGATGCCCCCGAATCAGATCTTCGTATCATTGATGACGACTTTGAGGTGAGCGACAGCCGCATCAGAGCGCGCCACGATAACGTCTTTCGGGAACGGCCCAGCAATCTGCTGCGGCTTTTCGTGCTGGTGGGCAATGATCCACTGGTTGATCGTATCGAGCCCAATACGCAACGCCTGCTGCGCAGAGATGCGCCACTGATTGACGAGGAGTTCCGCGCCAGTGATGCGAACAGACGATTGTTTCTGGAAGTGCTGGGTGTGCCACATAATATGACCAAGCAACTTCGACGCATGTCGCGGCATGGCGTTCTGGGCCGCTACCTACCCGCATTCGGTAGCATCATCGGGCAGATGCAGTTTGACCTCTTTCACGCCTACACCGTTGACGCGCACACGACGGAAGTCATCGCCAATACTCGACGATTCATGCGGGCTGATTACACCGATCGCTTTCCGGTGTCGACCCGCATTGCACGGCGCCTCCGCGACCCAACACTCCTTTACATTGCAGCCCTGTTCCACGATATCGGCAAAGGTCGCGGCGGCGACCACTCAGAGCTCGGTGCCGTTGACGCGGAGCAGTTCTGTCAAGACCACGGGCTATCGACTGTCGACACGGAACTCGTTGTCTGGCTGGTCAAAAACCATTTGTTGATGAGTCAAATCGCGCAGCGGCGCGATATCTCTGATCCCGAGGAAATCCAGCACTTTGCGGGCATCGTGACGACCCAAGAGCGTCTGGACTATTTGTATACGCTCACCGTCGCCGATATCGCCGGCACCAACCCCGAGCTTTGGAACGCATGGCGTTCCTCGCTAATGCGACACCTTTACACTGAAACGCGTCGGGCACTCAGCCGCGGACTGGAGAATCCGCTGGCGCGCGAGGAAGTCATCCGCACCACCAAACAAGCGGCGACTGAAACGCTGGAATATCGCGGTTTCCTCGCGGATGAACTTCACGAACTGTGGGCAACCCTGGGCGAGGATTACTTTCTGCGCGAGCGTGCAGACGACATTGCCTGGCACACCGAGGCGATAGCGGATCACCGCCACGAGGAGGGTGCACTGGTACTCGCCAAACAAGCCAGCGAGTCTCCTATCAGCAACGCGACGCAAATTTTTGTTCATACTCAGGACGAGCCGAATACGTTTGCGCGGATATGTGCCGCACTGGAGACACTGGATCTCAGTATTCACGATGCTCGCATATACAGTGATGCAGACGGGGGAACACTCGACACCTTTTTTGTGCTGAAGAGCGACGGTAGTTCGCTCGACACCCATCCCGATACGTTCCTGGAAATAGAAAGCTCTATTCGCCGAAGCCTGTCCGAGGCCACGCTCAAAACCGTATCGCGACATACCCCCCGAACCATGAAAGCTTTTACCATTCCCACGACCATAACGTTCTCAGAGGATCAAACAGGTGGTCTCACCACTCTGGAAATCGTGACCGCAGATCGGCCCGGACTTTTGGCGCG
>Ga0181594_10003410_pt1 | contig 14395 bp, 10 predicted proteins | sample 071ome_18_FD_145603 | JGI IMG/M metagenome (GOLD analysis project Ga0181594, IMG submission 145603) | Coastal salt marsh microbial communities from the Groves Creek Marsh, Skidaway Island, Georgia - 071413BT metaG (spades assembly) | ecosystem: Environmental > Aquatic > Marine > Intertidal zone... | reverse complement strand
TTACCCAGGCTGCGGTCTCCGCGGCCTGCCTCGCGGCCTTGGCGGAGGGAGAAGCGCCACCCCTGGACCTTGCGCCCTACCGGATTGATCGCCCCTTCCCCCTGCTTTAAGCGCTGAGCGCTTCCCGGTACCTAGAGCGTCAGCCCCAGCAGCAGGTAGGCCCCAAGGCTTAGGCCCGCCACCGCAAAGGCGTAGGGCAGCTGAGTCTTGACGTGGTCCATGTGGTCCGAGGCGGCGCCCGTGGACGCCAAAATTGAGGTATCGGAGAGGGGGGAGCAGTGATCCCCAAACACCCCTCCACCGGCTACCGCTGCGAGGGTCGCGTAGACCAGGGGCCCGAGGGTCTCTCCAGAGAATCCCAGGGCTAGGGGGAGGGCCAGGGGAATCATGATCGCGTAGGTGCCCCAGGAGGTGCCCGTGGAAAAGGCCACGGCGCCGGTCAGGAGAAAGGCGAGGGCAGGGAGAAGGGCAGGGCTGAGCCAGCCTTCGGTCATCGCTAAAATGACCTCCGCCGTCTGCATGGCCTCGGACAGCGCGTTTAGCGCATAGGCGAGGGCGAGGATGATCACCGCTGGCATGATCCCCTTCACCCCGGTGACGGCGGTGCGAGTGATTTCCTCTAGGGGAAAGCCCTGAAGCCGCATGATCACCGCAGACACGACCACGGCCAGCAGGAACGCTTCCATGGGCTTCGCGCTACCCACGAGGGCCACCGCCGTGAGGGCAAAGCCGATCACCACCAGCACAGGAAGAAAGAAGTTCCAGAAAAGGCTGGTTTTCACCCCGGCATAGGGCTCAAGCCCCGTCAGTTCCTCAGCCAGCATGGGCTGGCTGCCGGGGCGCAGCACCTGACCCGAGTCCTGAGCCCGGCGCTCGGCCTTCGCCATGGGCCCCCAGTCCGGGAAGATCCCTACGGCAATGAGCGCGACCAGCAACACGGCCATCCAGGCGTAGAGGTTGTAGGGCACGGAAGCGATAAAGACCGCCATGGCCTCGTCCGCCGTGCCAATGGGCCCCATGCCGATGGTGAGCCCTGCCACGAAAACGGCCCAGCCTGTGATGGGGACGAGAATGCTGACCGGGGCTGAGGTGGAATCGCAGATATAGGCCAGCTTTTCCCGGCTGATGCGGTACTGATCCGACAGCTTGCGCATGGTGCTGCCGACGAAGAGGGGGCTGAAGTAATCGCTGAAGTATACGAAGGTGCCCATAAGCCAGGTCATGAGCTGCACCCGCCGGCGGGTCATGGCTTGCCGGCTAATAAAGGCGGAGAAGTTCTCTATGGCGCCGGTGCGTTGGAAGAACGCGATGAGCATGCCGATGAAGAACTCAAGCAGCATGACCCAGGAAAAGCCCTCGTTGCCCAGAGCCGTAACCAGGAGCTTGGGGAAGCCTGCGAGGCCTAGCCCGGCTACGAGCACCCCGGCGAGGCAGGCTACGGCTAAGGCAAAGAGCGTATTGCGCGTCAAAAAGGCCAACACGATGGCGGTGGAGGCTGGTACGAGGGCGAGGGCGCCGAGCCCTTCAATGGGATCCATAGGCGTTCCTAGTTTTCCTGAGCCGAGGGAAGGGCAAAGGCGACGAGGAAGTCGCCTCCGCTGCCCCCGAAGCCGCCGAGGCGTGCATCGCCGCCCGCGGCAATGACCACAAAGCTTTGCCAGTCGCCGTTGGGTCGCTGTACTGCATAGGCCATGGGCGTGGCCAGCCCGGAGTAGGGCAGGGCGTGCTCCCAAAGGAGGGCGCCGCTCTCTGCATCGTAAGCGCGGAAGCGCTCATCGGCCGAGGCCCCAAGGAAAAGGACCCCCCCGGCGGTCAGGAGGGGGCCGCCCTGCCCAATCATCCCCGTACCCAATTCAAGGGGCAGCCGCTTCGAGAGCGGATCCTGCCCGTGGGGCTGGCGAAAGCGCGGGCGCTCCTCCGCCAGGTCGAAACTTAGGACCTCGTTGAAGGGGCCGCCGGCGCAGGGCAGGGGCGCCATGGGAAACTCCCGGGCCATGAAGTGGGAGGTGCCGCGCTGCCAAGCAAGCTCCGCCCCCGGGGGAACCTCAAGCGCCGCCTTGAGCTCGGCCCAAGCCTCCGGCGGCGGCTGATAGGCGCCCTGGTCTAGCGCCTCGAGGTCGAAGGCTGGGTCCCAGCTGGCGAGCTTTGGCAGCGCCGCCGCCACCGTGGTGCGAGGGATTAATTTGGTTCGGGACGCGACGCTTTGAATGTGGAAAGCCAGGGTCTGACGTTCGCTATCGGCGGCCAGCCCACCCCAGTTACTTGCCCCCGCATGGCTCGGAAAGCCGAGGGTCCACTCCGTGGTGATGGGACTGAAGATCGGTCCTTGCACCGTCGCGTCCATGAGTTTCCCGCAGCCAATAGGCACCCGGGCTGGGTCAAAGGGCCGGGCGAAGCGATAGGCTTCCGGAGGGAAGGGCTGGGTGGGCGACAGGTAGGGCGCCAGGGGCCCACCCTGCGGGACGGGACGCTCCTCGACAGGCATTAAGGGCTCTCCCGTTTCCCGATGGAGCAGGTAAACAAAGCCCATCTTGCTGTTCTGAGCGAGGGCCGGAATCGCCTTACCCTCGCGGCGGAGGGTGAGGAGCACCGGCGCCGCCGGGGTGTCAAAATCCCAAAAATCCTGATGCACCAGCTGGAAGCGCCAACGGACGGCGCCCGTTTCGCCGTCTAGGGCCACCACCGAAGATCCGTAGTAGGACCGATCGGGGCCGTCATCACGAAAATAATCCGGGGCAGGATTTCCCGTGGGGAGGAAAACGAGCCCTCGGTCCGCATCCACCGTGAAGCCCGCCCAAACGTTGGGGGTGCCCAGAAGATAGCCATCCTTGCTGCGCCGCTCCGGCGCCGGCGGATAGTCCGGGGGCGCCAGATCGAAGGCCCAGCGCAGGGCTCCGCTACGCACATCGAAGGCCCGCACCACGCCGGAGGGGGCATCGATGCGCATGTTGTCGGAAATGGCCGAACCGACCACCACCAGATCCTTCACCACGGCGGGGGCGGAGGTGACTTGCACCTCCTGGGGCCAAAGCCGATCCCCAATGCCATCAGCCAAATCCACCTCGCCACCGATGCCGAAATCAGCGCAGGGCGTCCCGGTGGCCAGATCGAGGGCGAATAGCCGCGCATCGTTCGTTGCCATCAGCACCCGGGCCGCGCAGGCGGTGGTCTCCGCCGGCGCCGCCTCCCAGGCCGCCACGGCCCGGCAGTTGGCCTGATTGGGGTAGGGACCCGGCCCCACCTTAGGGTCAAAGCGCCAAAGCGTGGCCCCGGTCAGAGGATCGAGGGCGAGCACCTGATTGTGAGGGGTGCAGGCGAGGAGTCGACCCTGGGCCAGAATCGGCGTGTTCTGAAAGACCGTGCCCGCATCCCCGGTGCGCACGGCCCAGGCGAGGGTTAGATCACCGACGGCTTCCGAGCTCAGGGCCTCAAGGGGGGCAAAGCGCGCGTTCTCCGGGCCGAGGGCATTGGGCCAGGGCGTGGTACGGCGCGGGGATCCAGGGAGGTCCGACGCCGGCGCCTTGGCAAGGAAGGGCGCAAGCTCCGGTCCTTGGCACCCCAGCAGAAGGGTGCAGAGGATTCCCAGGAGCGCTCCGCGCCAAAGGCGATGGCCGAGCTTTCCTGCGCGGTCTTCCATGCGGTTTCCCCCAATGCACTTTGACGCTCCCCGGACCATAGCGGCTCCCCTGCGAAAGTGAAATAAAAGAGGACAGGACCCAAAGGACCCAGTAGCCTGAGGAGAGCTTGGGGAAGGAGCGCACGGTGAGCGATCAACCGCATCTAGGGTTTGGCACCCGCCTAGCCTACGGCTTTGGGGCCGTGGCCCAGGGGGCCAAGTCCAACGGTTTCAACTATCTTCTGCTCTTCTTCTATAGCCAGGTGGTGGGGCTGCCCGCCCAGTGGGTGTCCTTTGCGATTCTCATTGCGCTCGTCTTCGACGCAGTCTCCGATCCGCTGGTGGGCTATTTCTCCGATAATCTCCGCTCCCCCTGGGGCCGGCGCCACCCCTTTATGTACGCGTCAGCGCTTCCCGTTTCCCTGGCCTACTACTTCCTCTGGGCACCTCCGGAGTGGTCTCAGGAAGCGCTGCTGGCCTATTTCCTGGTGCTGGCGATCTTTATTCGCACCACCATCACGCTCTATGACATTCCCTCCACGGCACTGGTGGCTGAGCTTACGGATGATTACGTCGAGCGCTCCCGCATCGTGGGCTACCGCTACTTTTTTGGCTGGTGGGGCGGCCTCACCATGGCCGTGCTGGCCTACCTGGTGTTCCTTCCGGAAGCAAAGGGGGGGCTGCTTTATACCGACGGCTGGCGCCACTATGGCCTGTCTGCATCGATCATTATGTTTATCTCCATCGTGATCTCCAGCTTAGGCACGCACCGGCATATCCCTTACTTAAAGGCACCGAGTGTTCAGCCCAACGATGAAGGCTTCAGCGTGCGCCGTACGGCTCGCGAGCTGCGGGAAACGCTGGGGAATCCCTCCTTCCTCGTGCTCTTCGCCGCGGCGCTCTTTTCCGCCGTGGCCGCGGGGGTCTCCACGACTCTCTCGATCTATTTCACTCGTCACATGTGGGGCTTCACCACGGAGCAGATCGGCTATCTACAGTTTCCCTACTTCTTCTCGGCCCTGGTCGCGCTGTGGTTAGCGCCGAAGGTGACGCAAGCGCTAGGGAAGAAGCCTGCCGCCATTACCATCACCGCAGTCGCGGTGGCCCTCGCGCCAGCGCTGTTTATCCTCCGCATGCTTGGGCTGCTTCCCGTGAACGGCACGGAGGCGCTCTTTTGGATCGTGCTCACCCACGGGGGCATCGAGGTCGCCCTGATCATCACGTCCTCGATACTCGTGGGGGCCATGATCGCGGACGTGGTAGAGGACAGTGAGGTGCATACGGGACGCCGCTCCGAAGGCACCTTCTTCGCTGCGAACACCTTCGCCCAGAAGGCCGTCAATGGCCTGGGGGTATTGGTCGCAGGGCAGCTCCTGGCCTGGGTGGAGTTCCCCACGGCCGCCGCCCTTGGCAGCGTGAGCGAGGAGACCATTTTTAGCCTCGCCACTTTCTATATTCCCGTGGAGTGGGGCCTCTACGGATTCGCAATTGTCATGTTGGCCCTTTATCGTATTTCTCGCGCCGGGCATGAAGCGAACCTCAGTACGCTTCGGGCGCGCCGATCATTGGTCTCCGATGGGCAGACCGGAGAGCACACAGGAGCTTCCTCATGAGCACCCTCAGTCATCAAGAAATCTACAAAGACAGCGGCCGGGCAGCGGTGGAGCTCCCCCTCGGGGACGCCCTCGGTGCCCTCGGCGCCGGGGCCACCTTCCCCCTCATGGAAGACCCCCGGCAGACCAATCGAGCCTTACTCATCGGCATGTTTGTGCTACGTCCTGCGGCGGAAGCCTGGGATGCATCCCTCGCCGAGGCTGTCCCGGAGGCCCTTCGGGCAGGGCAGCAGTGGTGCTTCAACGTGAAGGGCTTTGATGGGGGCTGGCTTATCGCCGCCGGCAATCCCCTCGACGCCTATCGCTTGGCCTTACAGTACGGCCTGTCCGACGCGGTGATCGTGGGAAGCAATACGGTGGTGACGGAAGGCGTCGATCACGGGGAGGAGCAAGGCTACCTCTGGCAGCCCTATGGTCCCGCAGCTTGGCCTCAGCTGGCCGCCCTTGACGCGGAGATCGGCGACAAAATCGCCGCGCAGCGGGCCGCCTGGCAGGACATTGGGGTTCTGTCCTCTCGGCGCTACCCTGCGCAGATTGTGGTGACGCAAAGCGGAAAGCTGCGGGAAGGCGCTAGGGATATCTTCGAGGCACGCATCTTCCATGCGACCCACCCCGACGGCAGCCCCGTAGAAAGCTACATCCTGACCAGTGAAGCTGGTGCTGAGCGCCTCCGTGCCCGCGCCGCAGACCACGGTCTTGCCGACCGCATCGACGATATCTTGATTGCCACCTCTCCCGCCGGCGATCCGGAAACCCTCGCCATCGATACCGTACCGGCCATCCTCCGGACCCGGCTGGATATCCGCATCGCGAACCACGATGGCGGTCGCACGGTGCTGTCCGAGTTCAGCGCCGCCGGGGTGCTCCCGCAGATGAACCTCACGCTCATGCGCGGGGCTCCGGTGAAGGCCATTCTCGGGGAAAGTGATCGCGTACCGGACAGCGAACGAGCGGCGCTATTAGAGAACTTTGAAGCCCGACGCCAGCTTTTCTTCTCCGGGGATCATCGCCTTCCGGAGGGGCTGATCCCCATGAGCGTGCTTCATGACGGGGGGGACGGGGTGGTGGTGTCCTTCGACGCGCGGGGACAGCGGGGCCTCTAAGGCCCCGCCGGTTAGCTACCAGCCCTGGAGCTCAGCGAGCTCCGCCCGAACACGCTGCGGATTGCCGAAGGCTTGGCGATTAAAGCCAATGCGCTTGAACCAGTAGTGCAGCCCCACCAAGTCCGTAAAGCCCATGCCGCCATGGACCTCCGTGGCGGTCTTGGCCACAAACTGACCCACATCACCGAGAAGGGCCTTCGCGTGGCCCGCAGTGGTGAGGGCTTCGTCCCGGATATGGTCCTGGCAATGGGCCGCGTACCACACCAGGGCCGTGCAGGGCTCCAGCTCCGCAGCCATCTCCGCGCACATGTGCTTTACCGCCTGAAAGGTCGCAATGGGGCGGTTGAACTGCTCCCGCTCCCCGGCATAGGCCACGGCCTTGTCGAGCATGGCGCGACCGGCTCCCAGGCTATCGGCGGCGAGGATCACCCATGCCACTGCCCGCAGCTCCGCCAGAACCGCGGGATCTTGGGTGAGGGGCGTGGCGGCGCAGTTCGTTAAGGTCAGGCGGCAGGAGCGACGGCTACGATCCACCGTTTCAAAGGCCTCCCGAGCGCAGCCCGAGGCGCTGGCCTCCACCCACCATAAAGTGCCATCGTTGCTCGCCACCAAATAGGCGTCAGCGGCATCGTCCAGGGCCAGGGTCACCGTGCCGCTTAGGCTTTCGCCGTTCGCAGTGACGCTATCCCGGCTGCGCTGACCGCCTGCCTGGGGAAAGGCCACCCCTATGCGAAGGCCGCCTTCCACCACGGCGCCTAGGCGCTCTCGCCAGAGGGGTTCGTTGTTTAAGCCCGCCGCCGCAACGGCGCGGGGGAAGAGCACCGCCGTTCCCAGGAAGGGGGCAGGGGTCACGTGATAGCCCAGAGCCTCCGCAATTACCGCGGCATCCAGTACCCCTAGCCCAAGGCCTCCGACCGCCTCAGGCACCAGCAGCCCGCCAAGGCCAAGCTCGCAGAGGGTGCTCCACAGAGCGTGATCATCGCCGCCGTCAGCATAAGCCCGGACCGCGTCCAGGGGTGCCTGGTCCGCGAGGAGCCGGCGCACCGTGGCATCGAGGAGCGTTTGATCTTCCGATAGTCCGAATCGCATAACGCCCCCTTATTTCGCGAGCTTGGGTTCGCGCGGCATACCGAGGCCCCGCTCACTGATGATGTTCTTCTGAATTTGGGAGGTGCCCCCTCCAATGATCAGACCGAGGAAGTACATGTAGCTCGTTTGCCAGCTGCCCCCGTCCTGCTTGTCGGGGTTATCGCCGTAGGCGAGCCCAAGCTCCCCGAGCACATCAATGGCAAAGCCTTCCAGCTCGTGGCGAAGCTCCGTCCCCTGAAGCTTCGTGATGAGGCTGGCCATGGGCGCGCGCTCGTCATTGACCTTATTGGACAGGAGGCGCATGTCGTGAAGACGCATCGCCAGCACCCGGCTTTGGAGGGAAGCCATCCGATCCCGGAAGAGGGGGTTATCGATCAGCCGCTGGCCGTCGACCGTTTCACGGCGCATCAGCTCTAATAGGGCGTTAAAGCGGGTCATCGTGGCGTTAGGATCGCCCAGGGAGCCGCGCTCGTGGCCGAGAATGGTGTTCGCCACCTTCCAGCCTTCCCCGCGCTGTCCCACGATCTGCCCCGTGGGTACGCGCACGTCGGTAAAGAAGACTTCGTTGAAGTTCGCCACCCCCGTCATGTCGACGAGGGGTCGCACCTCAATACCCGGCGTCGTCATGGGAAAGAGGAGGAACGAGATCCCTTGGTGCTTCGGCGCCTCGGGCTCCGTGCGCACGAGGCAAAAGATCCAATCCGCAAGGTGGGCCGTGGAGGTCCAGATTTTCTGGCCGTTCACCACAAAATCGTCCCCGTCCACCACGGCGTTGGTACGGAGGGCAGCCAGATCGCTCCCCGCGCCAGGCTCCGAGTACCCCTGACACCAGAGCATTTCGCCCCGAATGGTCGGTGGAATGAAGGTGGTCTTCTGCGCTTCCGTACCCACCTCGAGCAGGGTGGGCACGAGCATGGAGATGCCCTGGCCCCCGAGCCCCGGACTTACCCGGGCTGCGGCAAATTCCTCGGCAATGATTCGGCTTTCAAGGATATCGGGGGCAGCGCCATAGCCGCCGTAGGCCTTGGGAATGGTTCGGGCGGCGTAGCCGTTCTCTATCAGCAGACGCTGCCACGCCAAGACCTTCTCCGAACGAAGGCCTTCCCCCCGCGGTGCGTCCTTGCTGTGGCGGCCCAAAAAGCTCCGCACATCCTCGCGAAACGCCTCGTAATGAGGCCCGTAGGACAGATCCATGCCACTCCCCCAAGTTCGTGATCGTCGCCTTGGAGCTTACCGAAGCCTCCCGGTGGTGGCCACGGGCGATGGAGGCCCTAGGGGATCGCCGCCTGGCTTTTCTCCAAGGCCTGGGCGAGATCGGCGGTGAGGTCCTCGGGGTTCTCAAGCCCCACGGCGACGCGCATGAGCCCCGGGTCGAGGCCCATGGCCCGAAGCCGTTCCGGCGGCTGTTCCTTCACGGCGCTGATCACCGGCGAATAGATCAGGCTTTCGTGGCCACCCCAGGAGACGCCACGACCAAAGAGCTTAAGGCTGTCGAAGAAGGTCTTGATGGCGGGGAGGTGGTCCGTCTTAAGCGTAAAACTAAAGAGGCTCGAGAAACCCTGCATTTGCCCCTTGGCCAGGGCATGGTCCGGATGGCTGGGAAGCCCCGGGTGTCGCACCTCCGCAATGGCCGGTTGGGCCTCAAGAAAACGCCCCACCGCAAGGCCGTTGGCCTGATGCAGCGCCATACGGGCGGGGAGGGTGCGAAGGCTCCGGAGCAAAAGCCAGGCCTCGAAGGGGGCCATCTTGCCTCCGAGGAGTTCTGCCTCCCGTGTTGCGATGGCGTCCACCAGTTCAGCCTTGCCCAGCACCACGCCGGCGACGAGGTCGCTGTGGCCGGACAGATATTTCGAAACGCTATGGAGCTCGAGGTCCACGCCCAGGGCGAGGGGCTTCTGGAACAGGGGCGTGGCCCAGGTGTTGTCGATGAGGACGCGGATGCCCCGGGGCTTTACCAGAGCGCATAGCGCCTCGATGTCCTGGAGCCCAAAGCGCGCAGAATTAGGGCTCTCGAGGTAAAGCACGCGGGTTTCCGGGCGGAGCGCCGCTTCCACCTCTGCGAGATCTCTCCCATCCACAAAGGTGGTTTGAATCCCCATCTTTTCCGGCAGGTAGGTGCCCATGAGATTGGCAGCGGGGCCATAGACGTTGTTCAGCGTGATCAGGTGATCCCCGGGCTGGAGACAGTGGAGGAGGGCCGCGCTGATGGCGCCCATGCCGCTGGGGAAAAGGCGCGCCTTTTCTGCCCCGGCCAGCGCCGCGAGGTGGCGCTCCGCGGCCTGCACCGTGGGGTTCAGGATCCGGGAATAGGTGGGGGTGCCCGTGCGATCCTCGAAGGCCGCATCGAGGGCGTCCCAGCTATCGAAGGTAAAGGTACTGTTTTGGTAGAGCGGAGGAATCACCGCCCCATAACGTTCGTCTCGGAAAGGTCCGTCCTGAATGAGCTGGGTTTCGGGTTTCAGGCCATCGTTCACGAAGAGGCTTCCTTAGATGGGCCCGGGCGCTGAAGCACGCCCTGGCCAAAGACGGCAAAGAGAATCGCGAAGGCGAAGTTAAAGAGAGATAGCAGCTGCCAGGGGGCGTAGGCGGAAACGGGCACGCCTAGAGTCGCCACCATAAACAGGGCCGTGGCATGCCAGGGCACGAGGCTCTCAAGCATGGTCCCGGTGTCCTCGATGGAGCGGGACAGGAGCGGGCGGGGTACGCCAGCGCCGTCGAAGCGGCGAGAAAAAGCGTCGCCCACGATGAAGGACGTCGCGCTTTGATTCGACGTCATCGCGTTGGTCACGGCGGTGGCCCCCAGGGCAGAAAGCACCAGGGCCGCCGGTTTCTTGGCGAAGGCGAAGGCCCGATTCACGAGCCGGGGCATGGTGTCGAGAAGGTCAATGGCGCCGACGAAGAGGAAGACCAGCATGGCAATGAAGATGGCTTCGCTCATGGAATAGAGCCCACCCCGTTCCAGCAGCACCGCAATGCCGTCGGGAAGGGGCCCGGAGACTTCGCTAAAGGTCAGGCGGTAACCGTTTTTCAGCGCCGCGGTGACCTGGGCCGCGTCGAAGGGCTGGAGCAGGAGGGCAAGCCCCGTGGCCACCACAATGGACAGCAAAAGCAGGGGCAGGGTGGGGGCCCCACGCCAGGCGCCGGCCAGCACAATAAGGGGCGGCAGGAGTAGGGCCGGATGGAAGGTGAAGAGGCTGCCCAGGGCCGCGGCAAAGGCCTCCGGAGCCGCTAGATCTCCCGCCGGCGCCGGAGGGTACAGAAGACCAAGGGCCGTGTAGACCGCCAGGGCCAAGCCCGCAGCGGGAAGGGTGGTCCAGAGCATGGCCCGGATATGGCTGAATAGCGGGACTTCCGTGGCAATGGCCGCGATGTTCGTGGTGTCCGATAGGGGGGAGAGCTTATCGCCGAAGTAGGCACCCCCAATGATGGCGCCGGCGAGCACGGCGGGATCGGCGCCCACGGAAAGCCCAATGCCCATGAGCACCACCCCAATCGTTCCTGCCGACCCCCAGGAGGTCCCCGTAAGCAGGGAGAACAGCACGGGAATGAGAAAAGCTAGGGGATAGATCCAGCTTGGACTTACGAGGGTGACGCCCCAGGCCACCAGCATGGGGATGGTTCCGGAAATGATCCACGCGCCCACCAAAAGCCCAATGGCGAAGAGGATAAAGATCGCGGGAAGGGCCCGGCCCATGCGATGAATGATGGCGCCTTGAATGTCGTTCCAGGAGAAGCCCAGCCAGAACAGCTCAGCCATGGCGAAGGCGGCGGAGAAGACGAAGATCGCCTCGAGGGCCAGGGGCGCCTCCCCAAAGGCCAGGGGGCGCAGCACAAGCCCGTAGAGCAGAAGGGTCAGGAGCACCCACGCCGGGGCCGTGGCCTGGAGAAAGCTGGGAGCGGGGCTGGAAGCAGCGGGCGTCGTCATGGAGCAAAGTTAGCACAGGGCGCTACACTGCGGGCTCAGCCAGGAGCGCACCTGTGGCGGACGCCTTCGACTATCAATCTTTCCTGAAAACCCTAACCCGTAGGCCTGGGGTGTATCGCATGCTCGATGGGGAAGGGGCCGTGCTGTATGTGGGCAAGGCCCGGGACCTCAAGGCTCGGGTCTCTAGCTACTTCCGGGGCCAGGGACTGACCAGTAAAACCCTCGCCATGGTCCAGCGCATCGCCCGGGTAGAAACCACGGTCACGGGCAGCGAGATCGAAGCCCTGCTGCTCGAGCAGAGCCTGATCAAGGCCGAGCGCCCGCCCTTTAACATCCTGCTCCGGGACGATAAGTCCTATCCCATGATCGCCCTGACGGAGCACAGGGACTTTCCTCGCCTGCGCGTCTTTCGGGGCCGCCGAGAGGGGAAGGGGAAAACGCTCTTCGGGCCCTTTCCCTCGGCCGGGGCCGTGCGGGAAACGCTCACGGTCCTTCAGAAGCTGTTCCGCCTCCGCAGCTGCACGGACAGCAACTTCGCGAATCGCAGCCGGCCCTGCCTCCAGTACCAAATCGGGCGCTGTAGCGGCCCTTGCGTGGGGCTCATCGATGAGGACAGCTATCAGGCCGATCTCCGCCATGCGCTCCTATTTCTCGAGGGACGCTCCGACGCGGTCACCGCCGAGCTTGAAGCGGCTATGGCGAGCGCTGCCGAGGCCCTGGCCTTCGAGGAAGCCGCCCGCCTTCGGGACCAGATCAGCAAGCTTCGGCGCATTCAGCAGCAGCAGCATGTGGTCACGGAAGGGGGGGATGCGGACGTTTTCTCCCTCCTGGAAGAGGGCGGCATGACCTGCATCGTTCGCCTCGGGGTGCGCCGGGGCCAGGTGCTGGCCACGGAGCACTGGTGGCCCGACAACGCCCTAGGGCTGGCACCGGAAGCCCTCTTGGGCGAATTCCTGGCCCAGTACTACTTTGGCGAGGATGGATCAGGCACGGGGGATCGACCCCGGGAAGTGCTGACCTCCCACGCCCTCCCGGACGCGACGATCCTCGCCGAAGCTCTTTCCCAGGCCTTTGCCTACCGGGTCCGCCTCTCCCACCAGGTTCGGGGCCAGCGCGCGAGCTGGCTGCGCTTGGCGGAGGTGAACGGCCAGGCTCAGCTGACCCAGCGCCTCGAGGCTCGGGGCCACGGCGCCGATCGCCTGGCTGCCCTCACGAAAGCCCTAGGGCGCAGCGCAGCGCCGGAGCGCATGGAGTGCTTTGATATTTCCCACACGGGCGGGGAGGGGACCGTCGCCTCCTGCGTAGTGTTTGAGGGCGGTCAGCCCAAGAAGAGCGACTATCGACGGTTTAATATCGAGGGCATTACCCCGGGGGACGACTACGCCGCCATGCATCAGGCGCTGGAGCGCCGTTACGCTCGGGTGAAGCGGGGGGAGGCGCCCGTGCCCGATTTGCTGATCATCGATGGCGGCCCGGGGCAGCTCACCCAAGCTCGGGAGGTCCTTGAAGCCCTTGAACTCACCAGCATCAACTTACTGGGGATTGCCAAGGGGGTCACCCGGAAGGCCGGGCTCGAACAGGTTATCGACGGGGCCACGGGGCGCGTCCTGCCCCTGGCCCCCTCCGACCGGGCCCTCCACCTGCTGCAGCATATTCGAGACGAGGCGCATCGCTTCGCCATCACGGGGCATCGGCAACGGCGGGGTAAGCAGCGCACCCAATCCTCCCTAGAGGGCATCGAAGGAATCGGACCGAAGCGCCGACGGGCGCTCCTCGCTCATTTTGGGGGCTTGAAGGGGGTGCGAAACGCCAGCGTCGATGATCTGCGCCGGGTGCCGGGCATCAATGCCGCCCTGGCCCAGAGCCTCTACCAAGCGCTGCACGGCGCCTAAGCGGTCCTCCGGGGCTGCCCCCGGGGAAGCGGGGGAGTACACTGGCGCCACCGCAACACCGCAAGAGAGCCGCCATGAATTTGCCCAACCTCCTCACCCTCGTGAGGATTGCGCTCATTCCCGTGCTGGTCCTGCTGATCATGCTTCCTGGAGCCTGGACCTACGAGGCCAGCGCCGCGGTGTTTCTGCTGGCGAGCCTCACGGATTGGCTTGACGGCTATCTCGCGCGGCGTCTAAAGCTGCAGACGGCCCTCGGCGCCTTTCTGGATCCGGTGGCGGACAAGCTCATCGTCGTCACCGTGCTGGTCATGCTGACGGGGCGCTATGGCGATCTCTGGTTTTCCCTCGCTGCGGCAGTGATCGTCGGCCGGGAAATCATGATCTCTGCGCTGCGGGAGTGGATGGCAGAGATGCAACGCCGGGGCGTGGTGGCCGTGGCCTGGCTGGGTAAGGCAAAAACCACCGCGCAGATGATCGCGATCCTGGTGCTTCTGTACACGCCGGAGACCGCCACGGGCTGGCAGCCGGCCTTGGGTTTTGCGCTTCTGCTCCTGGCAGCGGTCCTGACCCTGGCCTCCATGGTGAGCTACCTGCGGGCGGCCTGGCCTACGCTGCAGGAGGCCTTTGAGGCGGCCCGTCCTCCACGCTAGCAGCGCGCAAGAAGGCTGGTAATTCAAGCGGGCTTCGGTATCATCTCGCCCTCTGAGGCCGGGTGGCAGAGTGGTCATGCAGCGGACTGCAAATCCGTCTACGCCGGTTCGATTCCGACCCCGGCCTCCATCTCATTCTCCTCGAAGTCCCGTCTAGCCCCTTGGCCTTCCCAGGCCCAAGGCGGGTAAGCTCTGCGTGTGAAAACAGGCGCAAGGCCCGGGGAGGGGCAAACCACCATGAAGAACGTGATCTTTGGCGTGCTACTGGGCATGGGCCTGGCGGTTCTCGTTGCCGTGCCCTTCCGCGGGCCCCTGTCGATGTTCCTTGCGCCGAAGGCAAGCCTTCCCCCCGCCGCTGCTGAGACGGAGCTGAGCGGCAGCAAGGGCGCCGCCTGGGAAGCCGCCGTTGCCTTGGCCGCCCAGGACGACGGCGCAGAGCTCGCAGAGCTGGCCGAAAGCTTCGTGGCCACCAGCGCCGACCCCCTTATTCGCAATGGCGCGGGGGAT
>Ga0181594_10003403_pt1 | contig 14403 bp, 12 predicted proteins | sample 071ome_18_FD_145603 | JGI IMG/M metagenome (GOLD analysis project Ga0181594, IMG submission 145603) | Coastal salt marsh microbial communities from the Groves Creek Marsh, Skidaway Island, Georgia - 071413BT metaG (spades assembly) | ecosystem: Environmental > Aquatic > Marine > Intertidal zone... | reverse complement strand
GAGGCCGGCTCGAAACAACAAGTACGACAGTCGCAAACAGCATGAGAGCGCCGAGAACAACGATGTACGCGAACCACGACCCTCCTTCAGCATCGAATGCGCCGAATGACGAACCATCGAGGCCAGCATCAGCTAGGCGGGAATAGCCAGTGAATAGCGAACCATTTGATGCCCACGGAAGCACCAAACTCAACAGAGACACGACAGCGCCGAGCGCGACCGCTCCGGCGAGCAGTCGTTCACGAGAACCAAGCGGTGCAACGTGCCCCTCGGCCACCTCTTCTTCGTTTGCTGAGGACGTAAGAGATGGATTGAAGTCAGGATTCTCGAGAAGCAATTCGGGTTCACGGCGAGCTTTCCACGCCGTCGACATTCTGCTGAACAGCCCGGCACCACCGCTTTGGGTTTGAGAAATCCGGTCAAGAATCACAGCGAGAAGAAAGAAGCCGAGACCGGCCGACGCTGCGAGATTGACGTCCTGCTGACCAAGGGCCCTAAATAGCAACGCACCCATTCCACCTGCACCGAGAATTGCCGCGATGCCCAACATTGAGAATGCCAGCAGCAATGTCTGGTTAATCCCGGTCATGATCGCAGGTCGGGCAAGCGGCAACTGCACGTCGCGGAGCACGCGGAGTTCGCGGGCCCCATAGGCGCGTGAAGCCTCCACCACGTCTTCGGGAACCTGACGAATTCCGAGATTGGTGAGGCGAATCAACGGCGGAAGAGCGAAGACCATCGTCGCCATGGTCGCCGAGACCCGTCCGACACCCCAGAAGTACACAAACGGGAGCAAATACACGAACGAGTGGATGACCTGCATTGCGTCAAGAGTGGGTCGCATCACCTGCCACACGGAATCGATGCGGCCCGATAAGACCCCAAGCGGAATACCGATGATGACGCAGACAATGACTGCGACGAGGATGAAGCCAATCGTGCGAGCTGTTTGCACCCAGAATTCATTGCCGAGGAGGCCACACACCACGAGCCCAGCGGCTGATCCAAGGGCCACCGTAAAGTTACGAACGAGCCAGGCAATCACGAACATAATCGCAACAACCACTAACCACGGAATGGCGATGAGGAAACGATCTACGAGGTTTTCCAGCAAGAACTCAAACGGCCACGCGATCGCGTCAAGCACTCCGCCCATATTCAGTGTGATCCAATTGACCGCCTCTTCGATCCAGCTACCAAATGGAATATTGAATTCATCGAGAACGGCATCGTCAAGAATGCCTGGACCGTCATCTTCACGAAGAAAACTCACAGAAACACCTCGCGTTCAAAGCTGTCAATGAGCGATTCGACGCGGCCAAGTTCTTCCATAATGTGACGCGGATCAAGATTGCCAACGAGTTTGCCGTCGTGAACAACAGCGATTGGGAGCCCTCGGCCGGCAGAGGCATACACCTCGTTGAGGGTTTGCTGAGGCTCGCAACGTTCAAAGTCGGTTCGTAATGCTTCTGACACCGTTGTCGCCCCACGTTCCAGGGCCTCAAGACCATCAGCGACTGTCAGAAGTGCCTCGGGCGCACCCGAGGGATCAAGCACAAACACTCCAGCACGATCTTCAATCGATCGAAGGGCCTGAGCGAGGGAGTCAGTAGCCGCGATCGGTTTTGGCTCAGCCATGACCTCTTGCACTTCAATCACCCGACCCTGGTCAACGTCCTGCACGAATTCAGCGACGTACCCCGACGCGGGCTTAGTAAGGATCTCTTCAGGAGTGCCGATCTGCACAACGCGACCACCGCGCATAATGCACACTCGATCGCCGATACGGAGAGCCTCATTGAGGTCATGAGTAATAAACAGGATCGTCTTCTTCAATTGCTTCTGGATTGCCATCAACTCGTCTTGCATCTGACGACGAATCAATGGGTCGAGAGCGCTGAACGCCTCGTCCATCAGCAAAATTGATGGGTCGCTTGCGAGTGCACGCGCAAGACCAACACGCTGCTGCATTCCACCAGAGAGTTGCGATGGCATCGACATCGCGTAGCGCTGTAGTCCGACGAGCGCGAGTGCTTCCATCGCCGAAGTCAGTCGAACTGCTTTTTCAACACCTTGCACCTCAAGCCCATAGGCAACGTTGTCAATCACATTTCGATGTGGGAACAGAGCGAAATGCTGAAAGACCATTCCCATTTTTTCTCGACGAACCGCCTGCAACGCACGACCTGACAGGGTCTGGATGTCGACATCATCAACCCAGACACTTCCACTCGTTACGGAGTGCAGTTTGTTCACCGTACGGATTGCCGTTGATTTACCAGAACCGGACAAACCCATAATGACGAACAGTTCGCCCTGCCGGATGTCGACGTTCACATCGGCGAGTCCGACAACGTGGTCGGTCCAGGCCTGAATCTCGGTCTTTGAATGGCCGGCCTGAGCCAGCTCAAGGGCACGACCACGCGGTTGTTCCCCGAAAATTTTGTAGACGCCCTCTAGGCGGATGGTTCCAGTCACGATGTTGAAATATGTTGGCTTGGGCCACCAAAACGCCGAGCAACTCCCGGGGAGCGAACTAGCCCAGAAACCCGGACCTGTCACGCTCACCTAGGGCACTCAAAGCGACCTCAAGGACCACCTTAGCCGATGAGTCGTTCCAAGGCCATTATTTATTGCCCATTTGAGCAATAAACCCCTAATTGTCTGGCAAAGACATGGAGAAAATTAGCGTTTTGACCGGCGCCGAGCGGCCCTGTTCGCAGGTTGACCCCCACCCGTTCGACGACTGGCCACAACGGGTTTGGCTACTCGATTACCCCCAACTTGGTAGGGCTTCGCACGGAACCAAAGATTGCACGCCCACTTTTCACCATCAGCCACTGGCATTCCTCCATGTAACGAATGGGGATGCAAATTTGTGTCCTCATCCTCAATGTTGTGAAAGATCACCAAACGCCCAGGCTTCGCCTCAACCTGCAGATCTAACTTTGGAAAAATTGTTCCACCCCCGCCGTCGACCTCGTTGAGGTACATGAGAGCGGTCAACACTCGCTGCCCACCATTCTGTGTGCGTAGGCGGCCCTTCTCAGTTCGCAAATCCCAGCCATCAAAATGAGGTCGATATTCCTGCGTCTCGGCATAGTGAACAACTTGCATTGACTCTGCATGGTGCGGCGGTATGCCGACGAGATCGCTGACTCGATGCATGATGTTTTGGACATTTACTGAGTCGCCATATCGAACCCATGCAACCGAACCCGTTCGAGCGGTCGACGTTGTGTTCACCCTCGTCGAGGTCACCTTGGCTTCCTCAAGTCTCGGAGCGGCAATCTCAACGATGTGTTGCCTGTCATCAGGTGTCAGAAAATCATCGATGACCCAAACGATCGGATCGTCAGCAAGTTGCTGACCGATCGGGTACGAACTTGCAAGTTTCACGTCAATAGTTTTACATGTGCGTTAGGCCAATCGATTGCACACAACCGTTGCTGCACGGAACACATCTCGCTAACGAAAGAGGTCGCGTGAGATGTCCCGCAGTACGGGAGACATGGTTGCGTCGTCATCAAACTCGAACTTGATTCCACTCACAACTGCAACCGGGATCCGTGAAGTATTTCCTTTGACAAGCTCCGCGGCGGCTGTTACCTCGTCGACGACACACAGTTCCTGCACCTTGAATTCGTGGCCGTGTGGATCAACCTCACCGATATATGAACGCATGGGATGCATTCCCGCAAGCCCCACACAGATATCGGTCTGACCCTCCCGCCAGGGTCGCCCGAATGTGTCGCTGACAAGCACGGCTACGTTAAGTCCAAGTTCGTGGAACCGTGCTCGGATGTTGCGAGCAGAGGCATCCGGGTCTTTCGGCAACACAACAATTCGACCATGCGCTCCACTCGACGACTGGTCAACACCCGAATTCGCACACACGAATCCGTGATGAGTTTCTGTGATGAGCACCGGACCCAGTTGGCGAACGATGCGCCGACTCTCGCGAAGCACGACCTCGACAACGCGAGGGTCTTTTTCCCATGCTTGCGACCACTCCTCAGCAAATGCAGACGGTGTCACCTCACTGAGCTCAATGATTGCACCCTCTGCTTTTGAGACGATCTTTGACGTCACGACGACAACATCGCCATCAACGATCGGCGTCCCAGCAGCGACACATTGTTCATGAATCAGTTGAGCAAGGTCAGAGCCGACCTCAATCTCAGGTAGGCCTTCTACTGGCCAGATACGGATCGAACCGTCAGACGACATGCCGCAAACGGTAGCCGTTCAGCAGCAATCGCAGCACCACTGAGAACACATGAAGAATCGCTGCCATCCGACCTTGCGGCGCCAAGTTGCCCCGGCTACTGCTAAACACTTTGAGTGTCGAATATCTACCGCATTGACGCAATCACGCTCACAGCGCGGAACATGGCCGAGTCAATCGGGTTCTATGAAGCCCTCGGGTTCTCACTCACGTTCGGAGGAAGCGACTCCGACTTTTCGACCCTTTCCGCTACAGCGAACGGTCCTCATGTGAATCTCATCGCCGTCGAACCACACAATGTGGCCGGCACCGACTGGGGGCGAGCAATCTTTCATGTGGACGATGTCGAAGAACTGCATCGCATGGCGATTAATGCAGGACTCTCCCCATCTACAGAGCCATCAAATGCTTCTTGGGGTGAGCGTTACTTTGCGATCAGAGACCCGTCCGGCAATGACCTCAGTTTTGCTAAGCCGATAACTGATTAGCCAGGTCACGACGGCTGACAGGTTGGACACCACCACACCCGGCGATTTGCCAGCAGCGTTGAGGTAATCGGTGTTGCGCAGCGCCGGCACGGCTGCCCCGCCCGCTTGTACACGTAGAGGCGACTCCCTCGACGAAGGTCGCCCGGCTTTTTCGCACCAACCTCTGCCGGGTCAACGGTGACAATTCGACCGATACGCTCGCCGACTTTCATCAACGAGATTGATAACTCCCACAATTGTCGTGCTGTTTCTTCGTCAACTTGTTTTGCAGGGCGCCTGGGGTCAATCCCTGCGAGAAAACAAAATTCTGCTCGGTAGACATTTCCAATACCTGCAACAACTGCTTGGTCAAGCAGCACCTGGGCGATCGGAGCGCTTCTGCGAGCGAATGACGAAAAGATTCGGTCAAGATCTCCATCGCAAGCAGCAAGCGGGTCGGGTCCGATTCTCTGTCGCAACACATCTTCTTGCTCGGCGCTGATGATCTCGCACGCAGTCGGGCCAGAGAGGTGCATAACGCCGGCATCACCCCGCCACCTCATCCGCGTGCCATCGGTTGGTTCAGGGGCGCTCGAAATATCGCTGAACACCTTGAACTTGCCGAATAAGCCGAGGTGAATATGTACCGTGAGGTCTCCCTCCCACCGATGGAAGAGATGTTTGCCAAGAGCATCAACACCCTCCAACCGACGGCCAGATAGTTCTGCTGCACCATCAGCAAATCGCCCCTGCGGCGAGTCAACCTCGAGTACGTGTCCACCAAAACGACGACGCTGCAGTCGGGCAGCCCGATGAATGGTGTGGCCCTCAGGCATCGGGCATCACCCACCCCGGAGGCCAATTGAACGAATCGGTCACGCAGAAATTGTGACCGACTTCGGCGTTATTGGCTAGTTGTTCTCATAACGCCTCAAGCATCGTGACGTTTGCCATTCCTCCGCGCTCACACATTGTTTGGAGACCCCGCCCGCGACCGCGACGGTGTAGTTCGTGAACCATGGTCGTCATCAGCCGAGCCCCGGTCGCCCCCAACGGGTGACCGAGCGCAATCGCTCCACCGTGAACGTTCACTCGATCGAGATCGGCGCCAAGCGCCCTCTGCCACGCAAGCACGACGGATGCGAACGCCTCATTGTTTTCAACAAGGTCGATGTCAGAGATCGAAAGGTTCTCTTTGTTGAGGGCTCGCTCAGTTGCCGGAATCGGTGCCGAGAGCATCTCGAGAGGATCAGAAGCGCTCACACTGAGGTGCGAGATTCTTGCCAACGGGGACAACCCATAACGCTCAACGGCGTCTTCACTCGCCACCAACAGCATCGCAGCGGCATCAGCGATCTGACACGACACGGCCGCCGTGAGTCGTCCATTTGGCTTGAGCGCTGGAAGTGACCGCATTTTGTCAGCATCAGCTGTACGTGGGCACTCGTCGTGGGCCAGTCCCGCAACCGGAACAATTTCATCGTTGAAGACTCCATTAGCGATTGCGTTCGTCGCACGCCGATGCGATTCGAGTGCGAACTCTTCCATATCGCTCCTCGAGATGTCCCAACGTCGAGCGATCTGCTCGGCACCGTCAAATTGATCGAACCTGGCATCGCCGTACCTCTTCACCCAACCAGGCGACGACGTGAACGGATCAAAGTCGTCAACTCCGGGGACCGAAAAAGCCTGCATCATCGGAACCTGCGACATCGACTGAATGCCGCCGGCGACAACGACGTCTGCTTGACCCGACATGATTGCTTGGGCCGCAAAGTGGACTGCTTGCTGCGACGACCCACAGCGACGATCAATGGTGGTGCCTGGGACGTGTTCAGGCATATCCGCCACTAGCCAGGCGGTTCGTGCGAGACATCCCGCTTGCGGGCCGACCGAGTCAACGTTGCCGACCATGACGTCATCGACGACACCCGGATCGATCTGTGAACGGTCGATGAGCTCTGCAATAACAGCAGCGCCGAGGTCAGCTGGGTGAACCTCAGCGAGCCCGCCGCCGGCTTTGCCAACCGGGGAGCGAACTGCTTGAACGATGTAGGTCGGGATTCCTGAAATTGCCATGAGCGCAACATAGAAAACATTTGTTGGTCGATGTCGGGGAATTAATTTTGACCCGACCGGGTCGCAGGGCTACCGAGCGGTTGGCATGTCAAGTGAGGCGTCGCCCGGCATCCCTGATTCTGGCCAGCGCTGCGTCACAACTTTCGCCCGGGTGTAGAACTCGACCCCTTCAGGACCGTGCACGTGGTGCTCACCAAACAGTGAGTCTTTCCAGCCACCAAACGAGTGGAACGCCATCGGAACTGGCACCGGCACATTCACACCGACCATTCCAACGTGAACCCCCCGAACGAAGCGTCTCGCCGCTGCACCCGAGTTGGTGAACACCGCTGTGCCGTTGCCGTATGGGTTTGCATTGATGAGATCGATTGCGGCATCGACATCATCAACTCGAACCACCGAGAGCACTGGACCAAAAATCTCGTGCTGATAGACATCCATCGATGTATCAACTCGGTCGATGACTGTTGGACCAACGAAGAATCCGTTCTCAAAACCGGGAACCACAAGACCACGCCCGTCAACTCTGATCTCAGCTCCCTGCGCCTCGCCAGTTCCGATCAGTCCGACGATTCGGTCACGACTCTCTGGCGTCACGATCGGACCCATTTCACTCGCCGCATCTCGGCCAGACCCGACCTTGACTGCCCGCGCCTGAGCGTCGACAAGTTCCATCAGGCGGTCGGCTTCGCTGCCGACGGCAACGGCCGCGGAGATCGCCATACAGCGCTCACCGGCCGAGCCGAACGCAGCCGCAGCGAGCTGTTCGGCAGCAAACGACATATCAGCATCTGGCAGGACGACCGCGTGGTTCTTTGCGCCGCCAAGCGCCTGAACGCGCTTCCTGTTCTCGGTTGCACGCGCGTGCACATACTGAGCGATCGGGGTTGATCCGACAAACGACACTGCTGCTACATCACTATGGTCGAGCAAGGCGTCAACAGCGACCTTGTCGCCGTGGACAACATTGAACACCCCAGCAGGTAGTCCAGCTTCGGCAAACCACTCTGCGAGCAGTACGGATGCAGACGGGTCACGTTCAGACGGTTTCAAGACGAATGTGTTGCCGCACGCAATCGCAACAGGGAACATCCACATCGGAACCATCGCCGGAAAGTTGAACGGCGTAATGCCGGCACATACTCCGAGTGGCTGCCGGAAGGTGTAGGAGTCAACTCCACCCGACACCTGGTCGGAATATGCACCCTTGGTCAACGTCGGCAACGAGCACGCAAACTCAACAACCTCAAGCCCCCGCTGAACCTCACCTGCTGCGTCCGACAGCACCTTTCCGTGTTCATCTGAAATCACTTCAGCAAGCTGCGCCGAGCGAGCGTTGACGATCTCGCGGAAGGCAAACATCACCTTCGTTCGCGCAGCAAGCGACTCTTCAGACCATTGGACGAACGCTGTCGCCGCAGACTGCACGGCAGCATCTACGGTCGCCTGAGTTGCGAGCAAGACCTCTGCTTGCACTTCACCCGTAGCGGGGTTCCACACCGGCGATGTAGAGCCACTGTCATTGTGGTCGGCGTTGTTATTGATCCAATGCGGAATTACCCGAGTTGCCATGTGGTCAGGCTACGCCAGTGATTGTCTCGCGGTTTTGCTCGGCGGAATTCCGACGCTGTCACCTGCGGTGACGGTGCGCGATACTCAAGCCATGTCAACTGCTCCAGTTGTGAATATTGACGCGACAGCCTTCTGGAACGACCCTTACCCGACGCTTGCGGAGATGCGGGCGAACACACCGATCTGCTTCGTGCCTCAACTAAATGCAACCCTGATCACGCGCCGCGATGACATTCACACCTGCGAGAAGAATGTGGCGGTCTTTTCATCCGATCAGCCAGGTGGGCTGATGAATGTGCTGATGGGCCAAAACATGATGCGGAAAGATGGCGACGAGCACCGAAAGGAGCGCTTCGTGTACTACCCAGCGATCAGCCCGAACAAGGTGAAGGCTTGGTGGGCGACGGTGTTCGAGCAGCTCACCAATATGGTGCTTGATGACCTTGTCGACCAGGGATCGGCTGATCTCGTGCCCACCTATGCAACCGCTCTCAGTGGCGAGGCGTTGAAGGTCATCACCGGGTTGACGAATGCAACGTTCCAAGAGATCAACGACTGGAGTCAGGCGATGATTGATGGAATTTCAAACTACGCAGGTGCTCCCGAGCCTGAAGCCAGGTGCAACGCGGCAACTGCGGCAATCGATGCTGCAATCGATGAACGGTTACCCGAGCTTGAGCACACACCCGATATGAGTTTGCTGTCGGTGATGCTGCAATCAGGGATGCCTCTTGACCAGGTGCGAGCCAACATCAAGTTGACGATCTCGGGTGGGCAGAACGAACCACGAGACGCAATTGCCGGTGCGATTTTCGCTCTCCTGACCCATCCCGACCAGTTAGAGCATGTCCAGAACGGTTCAATTTCGTGGATGCAAGTATTTGAGGAATACTGCCGCTGGGTTGCGCCGATCTGCATGTCGCCACGCCGAATCGCGCAGGAGTTCACCTACAACGACATCACCTTCGAACCCGAAGAGCGCGCAATGTTTATGTTCGGGTCAGCGAACCATGACGAACAGTATTTCGACCATCCCGAACTGTTCGACATCACACGGGATGTCTCACCAAACCTGACCTTTGGTGCTGGGCCACATGTCTGTGCGGGTGCGGCAGCATCACGCAGTTTGGTGGGCGACTTCGCTCTCCCCCTCGCATTTGAGCGACTGAAAAACCTCGCCATCGACGAGTCTGCACCGCCGACGAGGTTCGGTGGATGGGCATTTCGAGGACCGCTCAATATGTCGGTGACGTGGTTAACGTCGTAGCACGTAGTCGTCTGCTGGGTTGAGGTGGTCCCAACACCGGTAAGAGCATCTCTGTCGTGACGTCGCCGCCCTATTCTCGGCAGATGCGTCTCGGACTTATTGCTGCTGCCCGAATCACCGATCGAGCGATCGCTCAACCTGCCCGCGACCTTGACGATGTCACCTTGGCAGTCGTCGGGGCTCGAGACGTTCAACGAGCGCAGGTTGCCGCTGATGAATGGGGTGTCGAGCGAGCGGTCGGATCATATGAAGAGGTAATTGCGAGCGACGACATTGACGCCATCTACATCGCCACTCCGAATGCGCATCACCGCCAGTGGGCGATCGAATCGTTGCGTGCTGGCAAACATGTGTTGTGTGAAAAGCCACTCGCCGCAAACGCAGAAGAGGCACGCGAGATGGTGGCAGTCGCCGAGGAAACTGGTCTCATCCTGATGGAGGCTTTCCACTGGCGTTACCACCCTCTTGTTGCGCAGATCCAAGCCATGATCGACGCAGACATGATCGGGCAAATAGAGGGCGCAGACGCTGCCTTTGATCTTGCCGATGGACGGATTCCACAAACCGATATCAGATGGGATTACTCAATTGCTGGAGGTTCACTGATGGACCTCGGTTGCTATCCGGTGCAGTGGTTGCGATGGCTACTCGGGCCCACCCCGACAGTTGCATCTGCATCAGCGGTCTGCCCGGTCGAACTCGTTGATGGCCGTATTGATGCCGAGTTGCAATGGCCAGATGGCCGGGCGGCGACGCTGTCGTCATCAATGATTGAGCCGGACGGGCGCAACGACATTCGACTGTCGATTTACGGAAGCGACGGAACGATGATCGTGGAGAACCCGCTCGCTCCTCAGATGGGCTCATCGATCACCGTTGAACGAAACGGCCAGCGAGAGGTGTATGAAGTCGACTCATCCGCAAGCTATTTCCATCAACTCATTGCATTTCGAGATGCAGTTTCGTCGGGCATTCCGCCGATCACCTCGGGTGACGACTCAATTCAAACGATGGAAGTCATCGACGCGATCTATACGACTGCCGGTATCGGCCCTCGCCAAGCACTTCCCCATTGACCCGCTCCTCCACACCGGGCTGCCTCGCCGAGACGAGTGCCCGGCGTACCCGCTGCATGCCGTGAGGAATTCGCTGACGGCGCTTCTTCACATGTTGTTGCAACCACCTAACATCGCCATCTGATGGACTCTCCAACAGAACGCGACGTTGAACGAGATGTACTCAGTTGGTTCCAGGATGCGTGGGACCCGAACATCTCGCTTCTCGAATGGCGAACTCGCCTCGTCGAATCTGGCTGGGCGGTTCCTTCGTGGTCACCCCAGTGGCACGGTCGGGGTCTTCCTGCGTGGGCAGACCGTGTCGCTCATAGAGCAATACGACAGGCTGGCGGAGTTGCAGTTCCGCTTGGCGGCGGAATGAGCCTTGCTGCACCAACGATTTATGACCATGCGTCAGATGAGTTGAAATCGAAATACCTGAGACAGACGATCACGGGGGAACTCACGTGGTGCCAGTTGTTCTCTGAACCCGGTGCTGGATCAGACCTGGCGGGCCTTCGATGCACGGCTGTTCGCGATGGCGACGAATGGATCATCAATGGCCAAAAGGTGTGGAACACGATGGCCCACGACGCCGACATGGCAATCCTTGTGGCTCGCACCGACTGGGATGTGCCGAAACACGCAGGAATTACCTACTTTCTCATCGACATGCGCCAGCCCGGGGTCGAGGTTCGCCAAATCGTCGAAATGAACTATCACGACTCGTTTAACGAAGTGTTCCTCACTGATGCACGGGTGCCGGCAACCGATGTTGTCGGCGACATCAATGACGGCTGGAAGGTGGCGAGAGGAACACTCGCTCACGAGCGTTCGTTCGCATCGATCGGAAACGTCTACTTCGCTCCGAGCGCTACCGGGCGAGTTGTTGAAGAAGCGAAGGTTGAGGCCGCAGAATTCAATAAGACATACGAGTGGTATCCGCAGCGTATGGGTCGCGCCGACCTTGCGATTCCTCGGGCTCAGGCGCGCGGGGTGAACACCGATCCGGTTATTCGGCAAGAGCTCATGAAACTGATGAGCTTCCATCGGGCCTCTGAGTGGACGGCAGAACGGGCAAAAGCGGCAAGGGCGCTTGGTAAGCCGCCGGGCTCTGAAGGTTCAATCGGCAAGTTGGCGCTGTCGCGAATCGCTCGTCACGCGAACCATGTGCATTCGATGATTGCGGGCGCACAAGGGATGCTGAAATCCGGGGATGATCCGCTCGACGAGGTTGTCGCGGAGATTCTTGTGTCGACTCCGGCACAGTCGATCGCTGGAGGAACTGACGAGATTCAACACAACATTCTGGGAGAGAATGTGCTTGGGTTGCCGAAGGAACCAGCCACCGATCGCGGTGTGGCGTTCAAAGATGTGGGGAAATCATGACCGGCTCAACTTCTGCGTCAAATGACGCTCTTCGAGTAACTGTCGGCGATGACTTCGTTGCCATCATCGAACTCGCGGCGCCTCCTAACAATTTCTTTTCGATGGACCTCATCGGCGGCGTTGCCGATGCCCTGGAGACCCTTGATGCCGATGACCTCTGCCGTGCGGTAGTGCTGTGCGCTGAAGGAAAGCACTTTTGTGCTGGGGCGGATTTCTCTGCAGGTGAAACGTTCTACACAACCGAGGACCTTTATGCGGCAGCCGTTCGGATATTCCGCGGTAGCAAACCAATTGTTGCTGCCGTGCAAGGTGCTGCGATTGGTGGCGGTCTCGGTCTTGCCCTCTCAGCCGATTTCCGCATCGCTTCCCCCGAAGCCCGGTTTTCTGCAAACTTCGCACGATTGGGCTTCCATCACGGATTCGGCCTCAGTGTGACATTGCCGCGACTCGTGGGCCCGCAGGCCGCTGCCGAGTTGCTCTACACCGGGCGAAGGGTGACAGGCGAAGAAGCGGTAGCACTTGGCCTTGCTGACCGGCTCGCCTCGCTCGACGATCTCCGTCCCGTTGCTCACGATCTAGCCCGAGAAATCGCAATCTCGGCACCGTTAGCAGTTCAGTCGATACGGAAAACTCTTCGCGGAACCATCGCCGATGAGGTCGCTGCGGCAACAGCTCACGAAGGAACCGAACAGGCCTGGTTGCGTGAAACCAGCGACTTCGCCGAGGGAACTCGAGCAATGGCTGAGCGGCGCGAGCCTCGCTTTACCGGCAAGTAGTGCTCACCGGTCGAGTCAGCGCCTGCAGGCTGACCTGACTACGTTTGAGGCATGGGCATGATTGATGACATTGCTGATGGGGTTGTTGCGGCAATCACTGCCGGCGATAGCCAAGCACTGGGCGCTCTGTATCACGACGATGTCGTCGTCTGGCACAACACTGATGGCGTCGAGATGACCAAAGAACAGAATCTTGCGAGTCTGGATGCCCTTGCCGCTACGACAACGTCACGAACGTTCACTGACATCCGTCGGCATCACATCGAGGACGGGTTCGTGCAACAACATGTGCTGCACCTCGACTGGGGCACAGGGTCGGGTGCACTTCCCGGTTGTCTCGTCGTGAAAATCCGCGGTGACAAAATCATTCGAGCCGACGAATATCTCGATGGCGCAACAATTGCGTCATTCCGCTAATCGGATGCACACCGGTCGAATCGATGCGCAACGTCGAGCTGCAACTCGACGTCGTATCCCGGTCGCAGCCGACAACTCGGATGCTTCATGCGGATTTTGCATCAACGACGATTTCGAGCGATTCAGCCAAGTTGATGATGTCTTCGCTCGGTCGCGTTACGACAGCGAAGTGCGCACCGACAAGAGCGATGCATTCTTTGCGACCTATCGCCAGCCGCTTGCCGATTGGCGGGCAGCCAAGGGGTACCAGCAGAACGACTACGCATTCAGAAATGCAACGTGGCACGTCGCCGATGTGTTTGCCGAGATGTACGAATCGAGTGATCGGCGAGACGGATTCTTAGATCCTCTCTCGATGCTGCGCGACGGTGCCGCAGAGCGACAAGAACTTGGGTCACCCGAACAGGCATCTGCCCTCATCAAGCACGCAGCACACACGGCTGGAGCAGATCTCATCGGCATCACCGCCTACGACGAGCGATGGACGTATACCGAACGGTTCGCTGTGCAGAGAAACGGCGCGAAAGCGAATGACCTCCCAGATGATCTCGACAATGTCATTGTGATTGGCCAGGCGATGGACGCATCGCTCATCGAAACTGCGCCGTCGGCACTGTCGGGCGCCGCAACCGGTATGGGCTACAGCCATGATGCAGTCGTGCTGCTGACCATTGCGCAGTACCTTCGCAATTTGGGCTATCAGGCGGTGCCGTCAATGAATGACACCGCCCTCGCAATTCCATACGCAATTCAAGCGGGGCTTGGCGAATACGGACGGCATGGTCTTGTCATCACTCCAGAATTTGGCACGAGCGTTCGGTTTGGAAAGATCTTCACTGACGCCCCGCTGGCTCATGACCGGCCAATCTCGTTTGGCGTGACCGAAATGTGCAACATCTGCAATGCCTGCTCGACGGGCTGCCCATCAAAAGCAATTCCCGATGGCCCACCGTCGCTGCATCGACATAACAGGTCAAATATTCGGGGCATCAAGAAGTGGTCAGTTGACGGAGAGAGGTGCTTTTCGTATTGGGGCAAGATCAATAGCGACTGTTCGGTTTGCGTGCGCGTGTGCCCGTTCACACGGGATTACACCCAGCGACGTCACCGGGTCTGGTTACGACTGGCCGGCTCGCGACTTCGGCGGTTTGCG
>Ga0181594_10003401_pt1 | contig 14406 bp, 8 predicted proteins | sample 071ome_18_FD_145603 | JGI IMG/M metagenome (GOLD analysis project Ga0181594, IMG submission 145603) | Coastal salt marsh microbial communities from the Groves Creek Marsh, Skidaway Island, Georgia - 071413BT metaG (spades assembly) | ecosystem: Environmental > Aquatic > Marine > Intertidal zone... | reverse complement strand
GGGGTCTCACCGGCATCGGAGAACACGCCGGAATAGGAAATCTTCGCCCCGGCCGTGGAGACTTGCGTGTTGATCGGCGTCGCCTTCCCGGCAACCAGCTCACCGACCGCCGCGTTCAGGGCGATGTCGAATCCGCGCGCGTTGAGCGAGCCGTCGGCACGGAACGGGCCCGTCAGGCTACCCGCGCCAAGAGTCATGTTGATGTTCTCGACACGCTCTCGCTGATCGGGCGTCGCATAGATCAGCGTGCCATCGACGATCTCCACATCGTCGAGGCGCACCGGCGGCGTTCCGGAACCGCTGCTATCCGCATCGCCGGACGAGGCGGCCGCTCCTCCCGCGGCGGCGCTGTCGTCCGCCTCAGGCGTGAAGGTCCAGTTGTTGGTGCCGTCGGCATACTGCTCCAGCAGGATGACGGGCTTGCGCAGGACCACCCGGGTCACCTGCACGTCACCGGAGATCAGCGGCAGCAGCGCGACCTCGACGGTGGCGCCCTCAAGGCTGACCATCTCCGGCCCGGAGCCCTGACCGGCATTGGACAGTTTCACGCCCGAGGCTGAGACACCGGGTGCCGGAAGCAGGCGGAAATTCAGCGCGCCGTCGATGGCCAGGGTTCGTCCCGTCGCCTTGCGCACTTCCGACGCAATGTCCGCCTTGATCGAATCGGTGGGAACCAAAAGCGGTCCGGCAAAGGCGGCCCCGATCAGAACGACAACCAGAATTCCCAGACCGATAAGTAGCTTTCGCACGTCGATTTATCTCCAGAACGGCGCGAGGCGGCGGCAGAAAACCGCCGGAAACCGGTGGTTTCGCATCCTCACAACGGCACCCGCAAAATACCGGATCGCCGCGAAGATGCGCAAACCACCCATTGCGTCAGTAAAGCGCAACGATGTTGGCGAAGATGTGACGGCGCGCACAGTTGGGCAAGTCCGCAATTCGTGGCAGCGTGCCGGTATGGGACAGCTTATCAACCTGCTCGCGGGCGCATCTCTCGCACTTTGCACTCTCGCGCCCGCCACGTTCGCGCAATCGCCGCAGCCGGAGGATTCGACCGGGCGCGGCACACATGAACTGGTCCACGCGGACCGGCACATGGTGGCTGCGGCCCACCGCGATGCGGCGGAAGCCGCGCGTGAGATGCTGCGCCGGGGCGGCAGCGCGGTGGACGCGGCAATCGCCGCGCAGCTGGTCCTCAATCTCGTGGAACCACAAAGCTCCGGCATCGGCGGTGGCGCGTTCCTGCTCTTCCACGATGCGGAACACGGCGAGACCATCGCCTATGACGGCCGGGAAACCGCACCCCGCGCCGTCCGCCCGGATCATTTCCTGAAGCCCGACGGCACGCCGCTGTCTTTCAGGGAAGCCGTCATTGGCGGCCAGTCGGTCGCCACGCCGGGTACGGTCGCGGTGCTGGCCATGGCGCACGGGGAACATGGCCGCCTGCCCTGGGCCGACCTGTTCACCCCTGCCATCGCACTCGCGCGTGACGGGTTTGTCGTCGGCCCCCGCCTCGCCGCCATGCTGTCCGGGCCGCGCGCTGACTCGCTGAAAACTTTTCCGGAGGCCCGTGCCTATTTCTTCCCCGAAGGCGAACCGCTCAAGGCGGGCACCCGCAAGCGCAACCCGGCCTTCGCCGACACGTTGGCCCGCATTGCCCGGAACGGCCCTTCGGCCTTCTACCGGGGCGACATTGCAAACGACATCGCGGCGGCCGTGCGCGCGTCGTCGGATCACGTGAACCTGCTGACGGCAGACGACCTCGCCGCTTACCGCGCGGTCCGCCGCGCGCCGGTGTGCATCGCCTATCGCGTCTATCGTGTGTGCGGCATGGGCACGCCGTCTTCGGGCGGAATCACGGTCGGCCAGATTCTCGGCATCCTGGCAAACTTTAACCTGCCGGGCATGGACCGTGACGACCCGCAGAGCTGGCACCTGCTCAACGAGGCTTCCAAGCTCGCCTTCGCCGACCGCAATCGCTACATCGCCGACGCGGATCTGGTTCCGGTCCCGACGGAAGGCCTGCTCGATGCGGGCTACCTCGCCGCGCGCGCGGGCCTGATCCGGCGCGAGACCTCGCTCATCCCGCGCGTACCCGCCGGCACCCCACCGGGCGCGCCGTCGCCAAAACCGTCCGACACCCAGGACGGACGCCCGGGCACCAGCCATATCGTCATCGTGGATGACAACGGCAACGCCGTCTCCATGACCTCCACCATCGAGGGGGCATTCGGCTCGCAGGTCATGGTGCGCGGCTTCCTGCTCAACAACGAGATGACGGATTTTTCGTTCGTCCCCGCGCAGGACGGACAGCCGGTCGCCAATGCGGTCGCGCCGGGCAAGCGCCCGCGCAGTTCCATGGCCCCCACCCTCGTCTTCGACACGGACGGCCATCTCCGGCTAGCCGTGGGCTCGCCCGGCGGCAGCCGCATCATCGGGTATGTCGCACAGGCGCTGGTCGCCGTCCTCGACTGGGACATGGATATCCAGTCCGCCATCGACATGGGCCACCTGACCAACCGCAACGGCTTCACCGATCTGGAAAAAGGCACCGATGCGGAGCAGTTGAAGGAGCCGCTGGAAGCCCTGGGAAATCGGGTGCAGATACGCGACATGAACAGCGGCCTCCACGGCATCGAGATCATCGATGGCCGGCTGCGCGGCGGCGCGGACCCACGCCGTGAGGGTGTCGCTCTCGGTGATTGAAGGCCGGGACTAGGACAGCTCGTTCCGGCCGACCCGTGTCAGAAAGGCCGAGGACAGGAACGCCAGCGCGGACGCGGACAGCATGATGACTGCCATCGGCAGCGGGGTACCGTCCTGCACCATGCCGGCAAGCTGTGCAAACCCCGCCCCCACAAGCATTTGCAGGAAGGCCAGAAGCCCCGACGCCGTGCCCGCGAAACGCGGGTTGATACTGATCGCGCCCGCCTGGGCGTTCGGCATCGCAAGCCCGTTTGCCAGCGCCATGCCGGTCCCCGGCAGGAAGATCGTCCAGATGGACCACCACCCTGCCAACACGCAACCCAGCATGACAAGGCCGAACAGTACGGCAAGTCCGCTGCCCAGCCGCATCATGCGATCAAGACCGATCCGCGCACCGTAGCGCCCCGTCAGGAAGGTCCCCGCCATGAACCCGGCCGAAATCAGGACGAAGAACACGCCGAACTCCGTGGGCGGGCGGCCGAGCACATTGATGACGACGAAGGGCGCGGCGCCGAGAAACGCCATGAACATGCCCATGCCGAAGCCCACCTGTCCGGCATAGCCGAGAAAGGCCGGTACGCGCAGCAGAACCGCGAACCCCGACAGCATGCCCCGGAAGGTCTGGGCATCGGCACCGGGCTTGAGCGTTTCCGGCACCCGGGGCAGGGCCAGCGCCAGCACCAGAACACCCGCCAGGCCCGTGAACACGAACACCGCACGCCATTCGAAATAGTCGTTCAACAGACCGCCGATCAGCGGTGAGACCATCGGCGCAACCACCAGCGCCGTGATCATATAGGCCATCAGCTTCGCCGCCGTTTCGCGGTCGAACAGGTCACGTATGATCGCGCGGCCAACCACCATGCCTGCCGCCCCGCCACACGCCTGCACGATCCGTCCGAGAATGACCACCTCGATCGTCGGCGCGAACAATGCGATCGCGCTGCCCCCGAGAAACACGCACAGCCCCGCGAGCATCACGGGCCGGCGGCCATAGCGGTCGGACATCGGCCCATAGACGAGGGTCGCGAACGCGATCGCGAACAACGCCATCGACAGGGTGAACTGGACCGTCGCAGCGGGGGCGTCGAACGCCTCCTGAAGGACCGGAAGGATCGGCAACACGATCTGCATCGATAGTGGGCCGAGCGCGCCGACCACAGCCAGAATGGCGATCAGCGTGCCGGTGCGCGGCATGTTGTCAGGCGTGGTCACTTCAGCTGAGTCCGGCGGCACGGGTTCGGGTTGTGCCCGCGCATACGGCGAAACGCGCCGAAGGTAAAGGGCCGCCTAGGCGGCCCCCGCCACCTGCGCATGCCGGGATGTCACCCCCGCCGGAAAGCAACGCGCCAGTCCGGCCTCGACGATCTGGCGCAGGAGATCGGCATAGGTCATGCCCGCCATCTCCGCCATCAGGTTCATCTTGCCATCCCAGCACCAGCCCGGATTCGGGTTCACTTCCAGCAGCTTGATCGTGCCCTCGGCGTCGGCCCGGAAGTCGAAGCGCGCATAGTCTCGGCACTCCAGCCGGTCGAACAGCTTGATCGACATATCGACCAGCACGCGGCGGGTCTCCTCGTCGATCTGCGCCTCGCGGTAACCGATCGCCGTCCAATAGGGCGAGTCTGGATCCCATTTGGATTCGTAGCTCAGAATCTTCGGCAGATCGCCGGGCAGGCGTCCGTAGTCCACCTCCAGCACGGGAAGCGCCGTGAGCTGCTGGCCGGTGTTGCCGACCAGGCCGACTGTGTATTCCGCACCGGACAGGAATTCCTGCACCAGCACCGGGCGGCCCGGCACCAGCTCGCGCAGATATGACAGGTAGGCCGATGCTTCAGCCGCGTCACGAACGAGCGCGTTCTGGGTGATGCCGATGGAACTGTCGCCAAGCGCGGGCTTGATAAAGGCCGGGAAGATTGACGGCAGGCTGGCACCCACGTCGTCAGGGCTGCAGTAGGTCTCCAGCGGCACCGGCACGTCGATGGACGCAGCTGCCGAACGCACCAGGGACTTGTTGTAGCAAATGCCCAGGGAGACCGGCCCGGCGCCCGAATAGGGAATGTCGAGCGCTTCCAGATAGGCCGGGACGTGCAACTCATGCAGGGCGTTGTTGCGGTAACCCTCGTCGCACAGGTTGAGCACGAAGTCCGGACGGTCGCTCGCGAGCGATTCGAACAGATGCGCGTGGTCGTCGCGGTAGTCGAAGGTGTATCCCGGAAGTTCCGCGAGTGCGTCCTTCAGCCGGGCGACAGTGTCCATGTCGAGCTCGTTGAACTCGCCTTCCAGCTTCACATCGTCCGGCATGCGCGGATCGCCCAGCAGCACCGTGATCCGCCCGACCGGATGACGCGCCACGCCCACCGTGCCCGCCACGGAACGCGCCGACAGCAGGATGCGCGCGCCCATCATGCCGAGGTCCTGATTGCGGTCGGAATCCGCATGCAGCGCGGTGTGCACCTGAACGTCCGTGAACCCCGAGCCTTCGAGCAGACGGGTGATGGATTCCACGTTGTAGAGCCGCTCGGCATAGAACTGGTCGGCGATGACGCCCTTTTCTGCGTGGACGACCACTTCACGCGAAATCAGGCGGTCGCCGTCCTCGGACAGGCTGCGCTCACGGCAGACGAACTGGTTTTCGTCGATCCACTCCCACGAGCGCGGCTCGTAATGGGTGCGCATCCAGTCCCCGTCGGTCAGGTCGAGGACCAGCTTGCCGCCGGTCGCGAGCGCACGATGCACCCGCTCCAGCACCGCCCGGTCGTCGTCCGACACATCGAAGTAGCCGAACGAATTGCCCATGATCGCCACGCAGTCATAGGGCTCGCGCGGCAGACGAAACTTGCGCCCGTCGCCTTCGTGGAACGAGACCGGCAGGTTCATCGAACGCGCCCGCCGGCGCGCAAGCCGGATCAGGTAGCGCGAACGGTCGATGCCCGTGACATGGGCGAAACCGCGCCGGCCAAGTTCGATCGAATGACGGCCCTGGCCACAGCACAGGTCGAGCACGCGGTCTTCCGGCTTCAGTCCGGCGGCCTCCAACAGCGCCGAGACCTCGGCTTCGGTGTTGGCGTTGTTTTCGACAACGTCGCCGTCGGTTTTCAGATAGAGCGCCGAGAACAGGGTTCGCCACCATTCTGACGGCAAATGGTTCTCGAGATTCGATATGGGTCCGAGGGTGCGCTTGCTCCCGGCCCCGGCATGCGCGTTCGCGCCCGCCGCTTCTTTCATGTTTTGGTCTGGCCCCGATACGAAGGCGGACAGGGGTCCGCGCTTCGGAGTTGCTGTGTCCGCGGGCGCCATGCCGCGCGAACCCTCCCTGGCGGACCGCTGGAAATTCAGGGCCAGACGGACCGTTGCGAAGCGCCGTCTAGTTGCGCCCGGTTGGGGTCGATTTCAAGTGATTAATTCGTACCGGACAAAATTCAGCTGAACAGGCTCGCTTCGCCACTCGCGATACGGTCGTAGGTGACCACAACGTTGGGATCCGGACGGCATTTGCCATCGTCCCGCCCGCCATATTCCAGACGTGAGAGCATGTCTTGGATCAGGCTGAGGCGCGCGACGCGTTTGTCGTCGGTCTTGATGACCGTCCGGGGCGCGAAGGAACGGTGGGTGGCCGCGAGCATCGAATCGCGGGCCGCGCTGTAGGCATCCCAGTTCGCCTGCGCCTGTTCATCGACCGGGCTGATCTTCCACTGCTTGAGGGGATCAACACGGCGCCCGTCGAGGCGGTCGTGCTGCTCCTTCTTCGAGATATCCAGGTAGTACTTGAACAGGCAGATGCCGTTCTCCACCAGGTTACGTTCGAAGTCCTGCACCGTCTCCATAAACACCTGATATTCGTGGTCGGAGCAGAACCCCATGACGCGTTCGACACCGGCGCGGTTGTACCAGGAGCGGTTGAACAGAACGATCTCACCAATGGCCGGAAGCTCGCCGACATGCCGCTGGAAGTACCAGCTCCGCCGCTCGTGATCGGACGGCGCACCCAGCGCAACCACGCGGGTATCCCGCGGGCTCATATGAGCCGTCACGCGCTTGATGATCCCGTCCTTGCCCGCCGCGTCACGCCCTTCGAGGATCACCAGCACCCCGACTCCGTCAGCAATGACATGGCGCTGAAACTTGACCAGCTCGATCTGCAGGTCGCGCAACTGGGCCTGATAGAGTTTCTTGTCGATGGGACCGCTCCTTACTCTGGCGCGCCAAACCCGCCGCCGCCGGGCGTCTCGATCACGAACACGTCGCCGGGCCCGGCCTGCACACGATCTGTCGCGGTCATTTCCACGCGCGTGCCGTCGGTGCGCTCCAGCCAGTTGCGGCCCGCCGCACCCGGACTGCCGCCGTTGAGGCCGTAGGGCGGAATCTTGCGCCGGTTGGCCAGCATCATCACGTCCATGTCTTCCAGGAACCGCACGCGCCGGCGCACGCCGGCGCCGCCGCGATGCGCGCCGGCACCGCCAGAGCCCTCGCGGATCTCGAAGCTTTCCAGCAGCACCGGGAAGCGCCATTCGAGGATTTCAGGGTCGGTCAGCCGCGAGTTGGTCATATGGGTGTGGACTGCAGAGGTGCCGTCGAAGTCCGGTCCCGCGCCCGCGCCGCCGCAGATGGTCTCGTAATACTGGTGGCGGGCATTGCCGAAGGTGAAGTTGTTCATGGTGCCCTGGGCCGCCGCCATCACCCCCAGCGCGCCATAGAGGGAGTCCGTGATCGCCTGGCTGGTCTCCACGTTGCCCGCGACCACCGCCGCAGGATAAACGGGCGCCAGCATGGAGCCTTCGGGGATGACGATCTCGATGGGCTTCAGGCAGCCCTCGTTCATCGGGATGTCATCATCGACCAGCGTGCGAAAGACATAGAGCACCGCTGCCCGGGCGATGGCCGTGGGCGCGTTGAAGTTGCTGTCGAGCTGGTCGCTCGTGCCCGTGAAATCCACCTTCGCCGACCGCGCCGCGCGGTCGATGGACACGCGCACATGAATTTCCGCGCCATTGTCCAGCGGATAGATGAACGCGCCGTCCTTCAGCACGTCGATCACCCGGCGCACCGATTCCTCGGCGTTGTCCTGCACATGGCGCATATAGGCGTGGACCGTCTCCAGCCCGAACTGTTCGACCATGCGGCACAGTTCCGCCACGCCCTTCTCATTGGCCGCGATCTGGGCCTGCAGGTCGGCGACGTTCTGGTCGGGATTGCGGGCGGGATACGCGCCCGAAGACAACAGTTCGCGGAAGGAGTCTTCCCGGAACGTCCCCCGGTCCACCGCCTTGAAGTTGTCAATCAGGACGCCCTCGTCCTCGATCACCTTCGAATCCGGCGGCATCGAGCCCGGCGAAATACCGCCGATATCGGCGTGGTGCCCGCGGCTGCCGACATAGAACAGGATATCGCCTTCGTCGCCAAAGACAGGCGTGATCACGGTGACGTCCGGCAGGTGGGTGCCGCCGTTATAGGGTGCGTTCAGCACATACACGTCGCCGGGCGACATCTTTCCAGAATTGTTGCGGATGACGGCGCGGATGCTCTCGGACATGGAGCCCAGATGCACCGGCATATGCGGTGCGTTGGCGACGAGGCTCCCGTCCGGATCGAAGATCGCGCAGGAGAAATCCAGGCGCTCCTTGATGTTCACAGAATAGGCCGTGTTCTGCAGCGTCACGCCCATCTGCTCGGCGATGGACATGTAGAGGTTGTTGAACACCTCCAGCATCACCGGATCGACCTCGGTGCCGATGGCGGCATCGCGCCGGGCGGCCACAACGCGCTCCAGCACCAGATCGCCGCGCTCCGTCATGGTGGCGCGCCAGCCCGGCTCGACGACCGTGGTCGCCACCGCCTCGCTGACGATGGCGGGGCCATCGATGGCCGCGCCCGGCGCGAGCGCGTCACGTTCATAGACAGGCGTCGTGTGCGCCCCGCCCGCCATATGCGCCTCGACCTGTGCGACCGCCTGCGGCGCGCCGGAACCGGACAACGCGAAGGCATCGCCATCCGCGCTCTCGTCGGATTGCCCGATGGCTTCGACCGCCGCTGTTTCCACGATCAGCCTCTTCTCAGGCATCACGAAGCCGTAGCGCTGGCGGTGCAGCTCCGCGAACTGATCCGCCATGGCATCCGCGGTGGAGAATTCGACCTCCAGCGAGGTGTCGGTGCCTTCGTAACGCAGGTGCAGGCGCTTGCGCACAGAGATACGCTCATCGGGCATGCCCTGCCCGGCGACCTCTTCGGACGCGGACGCGGCAAGCCGGTCCAGCAGATCGGAGACTTCGGCGGAAACTTCGCTTCCCAGGGGGGATTCCACCGACTGCTCGCGCAGCGCGCGGATGTCCGCGAGCCCCATGCCGTAGGCCGATAACACGCCCGCGAAGGGATGCATCAGCACCTTCGTCATGCCCAGCGCGTCAGCCACGAGACAGGCGTGCTGGCCCGCCGCACCGCCGAAGGCGCACAGCGTGTACCGGGTCACGTCGTAGCCGCGCTGGACCGAGATCTTCTTGATGGCATTGGCCATGTTCTCGACCGCAATCTTGAGGAAGCCGTCGGCGACCTCGACGGGATCGCGGGTGTCGCCGGTCGCCGCGCGGATATCGTCGGTCAGCACCGCAAACTTTTCCCGCACCACGGCGGCGTTCAGCGGCGAGGATTGCTCCGGACCGAACACGGCCGGGAAGTGTTCCGGCTGCAGCTTGCCCAGCATCACATTGCAGTCGGTGACCGTCAGCGGCCCGCCCTTGCCGTAGCTGGCCGGGCCCGGGTCCGCGCCCGCGCTTTCGGGCCCGACGCGGTAGCGCGCGCCATCGAAAAAGCAGATGGACCCGCCGCCCGCCGCGACGGTGTGGATCTGCATCATCGGCGCACGCATGCGCACGCCCGCGACCAGCGTCTCGAAAGCGCGCTCGAAGGTGCCGTTGTAGTGGGTGACGTCAGTGGAGGTGCCGCCCATGTCGAAGCCGATCATCCGGTCGAACCCGGCCGCCTCGCTGACCTGCACCGCGCCGACCACGCCGCCCGCCGGGCCGGACAGGATGGCGTCCTTGCCCTGGAACATGCGCGCGCCGGTCAGCCCGCCATTGGACTGCATGAACATCAGGTTCACGTCGCCCAGATCGTCCGCCACCCGGTCCACATAGCGCCGCAGGATCGGCGAAAGATAGGCATCGACCACCGTGGTATCGCCACGGCCCACCAGCTTGATAAGCGGGCTGGTCTCATGGCTGACGGAAATCTGGGTGAAGCCGATCTCGCGCGCGATCCGGGCGCAGGCCTTCTCGTGGTCCGGCATCCGGTAGCCATGCATGAAGGCGATGGCCACCGCGCGGATGCCGACGTCATAGGCTGCCTGCAGCGCGGCGCGCGCGCCGTCCGCATCGAACGGGACGATGACCTCGTCCTGGGCGTTCACCCGTTCGTCGATCTCCACGACCTGCTCATAGAGCAGTTCGGGCAGGACGATGTTCCGGTCGAACAGGCGCGGGCGCGCCTGGTAGCCGATGCGCAGCGCGTCGCGGAAGCCGCGCGTGGTTGCCAGCACGGTGCGGTCACCCTTGCGCTCCAGCAGCGCGTTGGTGGCCACGGTCGTGCCCATCTTCACCGCGCCGATCTGCGCCGACGGGATGGGATCGCCGTCCGTCAGGCCCAGCAGGTCGCGGATGCCCTGCACCGCCGCGTCGTCATAATGCTCGGGATTGACCGACAGCAGCTTGTGGGTACGCAAGGAACCGTCCGGCGCACGCCCGACGATGTCGGTGAACGTGCCGCCCCGGTCGATCCAGAAATGCCAGAGACTGCCGGATGTCTGGTTGTCCGCACCCATCAAAACACACCTTGTAGAGCCGAACCCGAGACTGGTTTTTCACGCTCCAAAAGTCAAAGTGGCTTGTCTCCGGACAGAACACGTTCCCCGGTCAGGGATACTTCCTAGAAGACCGGGCCCTCGCCAGCGTGTCGCCGTCCGCATTGCGCGCCCGCGCGCTCCACTCGTAATTGTGCGACCCGCTCGGCGGACACGGGCTCTGATAGGAGAATTCTCCCGGCTGGATCACGTCGCCGCCGGAATAGTCCGCCGACCCGCCGCCATGGTTATAGCTGGGCACATCCAGGTCGGTCAGCGAGAAGCGGATTTCCGTGGTGCCTTCGGGCACGTTCTTCGGGGTGAAGATCGGATTGTCCACCCGGTTGGGGTAACCCGTGTTGCACATGGGAATGTCGCCCCATTCAAACGTGAACGAGAAATCGTCTGCGTAGGCAGCGGGCGCGGCTGCGCTTGCACCCAGGATCACGGCAGCGCCGAGAAGCGTACGGAACGTCATGAGGTTTTCCTTTTCGTAGGCGAGGCCGCTCCGGGCCAGCACGGCATGGTGGCAGCAAGCGGCCGCAAACACCATCCATCCAACGCGTGTGACCGAGGTATATCTGCGGGACAGCGTTTCGCCCGCCGCGTGTTTCCGCTAAACGTTGCGCCATGAGTATCTGGGGCAAGGTCATCGGCGGCACGGCCGGGTTCGTGATCGGCGGTCCGCTGGGCGCGCTGATCGGCGCCGGCGCAGGACACCTGTACGACAAGGCACGCGAAAGCGCGGCGGATACCGGGGACGGTGACCCCACCAAGCAGGTCGGCTTCACCATCGCTGTCATCGCGCTGGGTGCAAAACTGGCGAAGGCCGACGGCGTCGTCACGCCCGACGAGATCCGTGCCTTCCGCCGCGTGTTCAAGGTCGCACCCGAAGAAGCCTCCAACGTCGCCAAGGTGTTCAACCTCGCACGAAAATCGACTGCAGGTTATGAAGCCTATGCACGCCAGGTCTCCGGCATGTTCGCGTCCAACCCGGCCGTGCTGGAAGAACTGCTCAACTGCCTGTTCCACATCGCGCTGGCCGACGGCGTCGTCCATGACGACGAGCTGACTTACCTGAAGAACGTCTCCGCCATCTTCGGGTTTTCAGAGGCCGACTTCGCCCGCATCCGTGAGCAGAACATGGGGCCCGACGAGGCCGACCCCTACACGGTCCTCGGCATTCCCCACGATGCGGACGACGACACCGTGAAAGCGACCTACCGCAAGCTGGTGCGCGAAAATCATCCCGATGCGCTGATCGCCCAGGGCATGCCGGAAGAGTTCGTCGAGATCGCCAACGACAAGCTGGCGGCGATCAACGCGGCGTATGACCGGATCAGCGCCCAACGGGGCATTCGCTGACTGCGCGAACCATGGCTTCCGCCCCGCCCCTGCTCGCTCTCAAGGACGCTGCCGTCAGCTTCGGCGGCGCGCCGCTGTTCACCGGCGCGGAACTGTCGGTCACGCCGGGTATGCGCGCCTGCCTGGTGGGCCGCAACGGATCGGGCAAATCGACCATCATGAAGGTGCTGGCCGGCCTCATCGTGCCGGACACGGGCGAGCTTTACGTCGAGCCGGGCCTGACCATCGGCTATCTGCCCCAGGATGTGCCATTCGTGTCTGGCCAGACCGTGGCCGAGTTCGTCGCGGGCAAGGACGGTGCGCCCCGGCACGAGGTGGATGCGGCCCTGTCGCGCGTCGATATCGACGGCGACCGGCTGGGCAGCACCTTGTCCGGGGGCGAGGCGCGGCGCGCGGCGCTGGCCCAGGCGATGCTCGCCGATCCGGACGTGCTGCTGCTGGACGAGCCGACAAACCATCTGGACCTTCCCACCATCGAATGGCTGGAACGCGACCTGGTGGAGCGCCGCAAGACCCTGATCGTCATCAGCCATGACCGTGCGTTTCTTGAAGCCGTCACCACCGACACCTTCTGGATGAGCCGCGGCGTGCTGCGTCACAACGCGCAAGGTTATGGCAGCTTCGACGCGTGGACCGAGCGGGTCGCCGAAGCCGAAGTGGCCGCCGCACGCAAGCTGGACCAGAAGCTGAAGGCCGAAGCGCGCTGGCTGGAGCGCGGCGTCACGGCCCGGCGCAAACGCAATCAGGGCCGTCTGGCGAAGCTCGATCAGCTGCGCGCCCAGCGCAAGGCACTGCTGACCGGGGAGAAGCTCGCCGAATTCGAACTGGACTCAGGCCCCCTTTCCAGCCGGCTGGTGATCGAGTGCGAGAACCTCACCAAGTCCTATGGCGAGCAGAAAATCATCGACGGGTTCTCCACCCGCATCCTGCGCGGTGACCGGGTCGGCATCCTGGGCCCCAACGGCGCGGGCAAGTCGACGCTGCTGAAGATCCTGATCGGCGAGGAAGAGCGCGACAGCGGCCGCCTGCGCCGCGCCAAGAACCTGACGATGGCGTTCTTCGACCAGACCCGCGCCCAGCTCGACCCGAACGACACGCTCTGGCAGACGCTCGCGCCCCAGGGCGGGGATTCGATCAACGTGCGCGGCACGCCCCGCCATGTGGTCGCGTATCTGCGCGACTTCCTGTTCGACGAGAAACAGGCCCGCGCGCCCGTCGGCACGTTGTCGGGCGGCGAACGCAACCGGCTGCTACTGGCGAAGATCCTCGCCCAGCCGTCGAACCTGCTGGTGCTGGACGAGCCGACCAACGACCTCGACGCGGACACGCTCGACGTGCTGATTGACATGCTCGACAGCTATGACGGCACCGTCCTGCTGGTCAGCCATGACCGCGACTTCCTGAACCGCATCGTCAGTTCGACCATCGCGGTCGAGGGCAACGGCGTGGTGGAGGAGTATCCCGGCGGGTATTCCGACTACCTTTCCCAGCGCAAACGCGCCGCGCGCGAAGCCGACCGGGAGAAGGACCGGAAGAAGCAGGCCGCAAAAGCCGCGCCCAAACCGGCGCCCCCGGCCGTGGCGAAAAAGCTGTCCTTCAAGGAACAGCACGAGCTGGAAAACCTGCCGGACCGCATCGCCGCGCTGGAAAGCGCGAAGGAAAAGCTGGAGGTGGTGCTGGCCGACCCGAATCTCTTCGCCAAGGACCGCAACGCCTACGAGAATGCGGCGAAGAAGCTGTCGGAGGTCGAGACCGCCATCGGCGATGCCGAGGAACGCTGGCTGGTGCTGGAAGCCCGGCGCGAGGAACTGGCGCACAAGGCGACCCCATGAAAGCACCGAACGTGAGCGGACCGGACATAATCACCGAGTTCCGCTCGCCCAACTGCAACGCGCGCAAGCCGGAACGCGGGCTCGATCCGGTGATCGACACGCTGGTGATCCATTACACGGGCATGATGCCCACCGAACGCGCGCGCGACTGGCTGTGCGACCCGGCCTCCAGGGTGAGCGCCCACTACCTGATCGACGAGGACGGAACCACCTGGCGGCTGGCCGAGGAGACCGAACGCGCCTGGCACGCCGGGGTCGGTGCGTGGCGCGGCTGGCGCGACATCAATTCACGCTCCATCGGGATCGAACTGTCCAATCCCGGCCACGACTATGGCTACCGGCCCTTCCCGGACGCGCAGATCGCGGCGCTGATCGAACTGGGCAAAGGCATCCTCGCCCGGCACCCGATCCCAGCGCGCAACGTGGTCGCCCATTCGGACATCGCGCCTTCGCGAAAGATCGATCCGGGCGAACTGTTTCCCTGGCGCCCGCTCGCAGAAGCCGGGATCGGCCTGTGGGCCGACGCGGAGGCTGGTCCGGTCGCCGAAACCGACGTCGCGTCCTACCTGCAGGCCATCGGTTACGACACAATCGAGAACGACCTGCCGGTAGTACTTTCCGCCTTCCAGCGCCGGTTCCGGCCCGAAAACTTCGACGGAATTGCCGACGAAC
>Ga0181594_10003400_pt1 | contig 14409 bp, 9 predicted proteins | sample 071ome_18_FD_145603 | JGI IMG/M metagenome (GOLD analysis project Ga0181594, IMG submission 145603) | Coastal salt marsh microbial communities from the Groves Creek Marsh, Skidaway Island, Georgia - 071413BT metaG (spades assembly) | ecosystem: Environmental > Aquatic > Marine > Intertidal zone... | reverse complement strand
CATGTGTATGGGTTGGCCTACGAGTTGGCGTTTTCCAACCAGGGGATGATCGATATCAGTTGCCAGCCCCAGGTGAGTCATCTGCGGGTCTTGGAAGACCTGGTCCATCTTGTAAATGGGTCCGCATGGAATACCGGCATCATTCAAAAGCTGAACCCAGTGCTCGGTGGGTTTGGTCATGAAAATTGCTTCCAGTGCGGCGTTCACAGTGTCCCGGTTCGCTAATCGGCCTTCCCCGGTTGCATAATCGGGATTGCCGAAAAGCGCGTCATTCTGCAATGCCTTGCCCAGCCGTATCCAGGAGATATCGCCTGCCGCGCCAATATTGATATGTCCGTCCTTGGTCTTGAACGCCCCGGTGGGTATTGATTTGGGATGGTTGTTGCCAGCCTGTCCCGGCACCTTACCGTCAAACAAATAGGCGGCCGCCTGGAAATCCAGCATTGTGGTCAGCGCTTCAAGCAAGGAGGTGTGTAACCACTGTCCTTTGCCGGACTTCTCCCTTTCGATGATTGCCATCATGATACCGAGCGCAGCAAAGATGCCGGCGCTCATGTCGCCCAAGGCGGCTCCGGCCCGCATCGGCCCTTCACCCGGGGCGCCCGTTATCGACATTAACCCGCTCATACCTTGCGCGATCTGGTCGACGCCCGGGCGATTGGCATAAGGTCCATCCTGACCAAACCCGGAAATACTGGCGTAAATGATTCTCGGATTGATGGCGGATACAGCCTCGTAGTCGATACCCAGACGCCGCTTCACATCGGGCCGGTAGTTTTCGACAATGACGTCGGCGTCCTTTGCTAGCGCCATGAATATCTTCTTTCCCTCGGCGGCCTTCAGGTTGAGTTTCATGCTCCGCTTGTTGCGATGTAGATTCTGGAAATCGCCCAGATGGCGGCCATCCGAATAACCGTCGCCGGCATCGCCGGTGATTTCGATCTTGATGCAATCGGCGCCCCAGTCAGCGAACTGACGCACGCATGCCGGCCCGGCGCGTACGCGCGTCAGGTCCAAAACCTTTATGTGCGACAGGGGAAGATTATCGCCACTCATTGTATGCTCCCTAACGTCAGCGGATATCCGGACCGTATAATCAACCCAGGCTTTCGCGAACGATCCTGGCGCCTTCCACCATCGCCCTCAGTTTTCCAAAGGCGGAATTGCGCGGCAGGTATTTCATCCCGCAATCAGGCGCGACAATGATGCGCTCCGGTGGCACATGCGGCAATATTTTGCGTATACGTTCGGCGACGATATCGGGAGTTTCGACATCTTCGGTGCTCAGGTCGATGACACCCACAACAATGGTTTTTGAAGGCAATTTCTCCAGCACGGCATAGTCAAGGACTGGCTGTGCGGTCTCAATCGAAATATGGTCTGCCTTGCTGTTTTCCAGCTCGGCGAGGAAAGAATACCCTTCCGGCTTGTTCTTTACCAGCGCCGCATAGCCGAAACACAAATGGATCGAGGTCGTGCCGCTCACGCCTTCGAGCGCGCGATTGATAGCATCGACGGCATAGGCGCGCGCCTGGTCGGGGCGGGCTTGCATATAGGGTTCGTCGATCTGCACGATGTCCGCACCGGCCGCAAACAGGTCCTTGATTTCCTCGTTGACCGCTTCGGCATAAGCCATCGCAACCGCGACTTCATCGTTATAGTGAAAATCCTTTGCCTGGATCGACATGGTGAACGGGCCTGGCACCGTTATCTTGATTTGCTTGTTTGTATTGGCGCGCAAGAACTCGACATCACGCACTTCAACCGGATGTTTACGCCGGATCGGTCCGACGACTCTGGGCACCATGTCGGGCTTGCCGGTCCGGCTGGGAACGATTGCCGGATTTTCTGCGTCGACGCCCTCAAGTGCAGTTGCAAAGCGGTTGGAATAACTCTCGCGGCGCATCTCGCCGTCGGTCAGGATATCTACGCGGGCTGCTTCCTGATCGCGGATGGCAAGTAGTGTGGCGTCATCCTGCGCCTGTTCGAGCCAATCTTCATCAACGCGCCAAAGCTCCTTGGCCCGGATGCGCGGTGGCGCCCGCAGACTGAGCTTCGTCCGGTCGATCAGCCAATCCGGCTGCGCATAAGAACCGACCATGGTTGTTGGTAGCAGCATGTTTCCTCCCGCCCGGTGTCCTCGCAGCCGGGTCCAATCCAATTGTTAATGGTGTTTCCGGCACCTTCCCATAAATCGAGCCCAGGATACAATGGATTTGATTGGGTCGGCTGGGTCACGCGTGGACGAACACGAGACCTGGAAACGCCGCAAAGCTGGTGGCAGACTGCGGCAATACAGGAACTCAGGTCTGCTTTCCGGTCGCAATCGTTGTTGCGCAGGTCTTAAACGTCAAGGTTGGCGACGTTCAATGCGTTGTCCTGAATGAACTCTCGCCGGGGTTCGACCGAGTCGCCCATCAGTTTGACAAACAGGTCATCCGCATCCGCAACATCTTTTACGCGGACCTGCAGCAACGAACGGACGTTGCGGTCAAGCGTGGTTTCCCACAATTGATCCGGGTTCATTTCGCCCAGACCCTTGTAGCGTTGCATCTGGCTGATGCCCTTTTGCCCTGCAGCCATCACCGCACCCAGTAACTCGCTGGGCCCATGAACGCGAACTTCATCGCCCCGGCGCAGGAACAGTGCAGGCCCCTCAAAGACGTCACGCAACGGAGCAATATGTTCATCCAGCTTGCGTGTTTCCGCTGATCCCAGAAGTCCATGATCAAGGGCGACGACCTGCCGGACGCCGCGTACCTCGCGGCTGAACTGGTATCCGCCGCCTATGACCAATCCCTGCCAACCGCGCTCGGTTTCCTCTGAGACCGAATCGAGCCGCTCGGCGACTTTGATGGCCAAAGCATTTGCGGCCGGTTCATCGTCGACAGAAATCGGCTTCGATGCGCCGCAGAGCGCGGCTTGTTCGACTATGTTGCGGTCGTAGCGCGAATGCAGTTGGCCCAGAACCTGCTTGACGATGCGCGCTTCCTCGACAATGGCGCGCAGGTCCTGTGCGCCCCGCTCCTGGCCGTTCGAGTCCCGCAGAATCGCGCCATCGAGACCGTTATCGATCAGGTATTCCTCACGCGCACGTTCGTCCTTCAGGTATTGTTCGGACTGCCCGCGCTTGACCTTGTAGAGCGGTGGTTGTGCAATATACAAATGGCCCCGCTCGATCAACTCCGGCATCTGGCGGAAGAAGAAAGTCAATAGCAGCGTGCGGATATGCGATCCGTCAACATCGGCATCTGTCATGATGATGATCTTGTGGTATCGCAGTTTCTCCGGATTGAAATCGTCGCGTCCAATTCCCGTGCCGAGCGCGGTAATGAGTGTGCCGATTTCCTGGCTGGACAGCATTTTGTCAAAACGGGCACGCTCGACATTCAGAATTTTGCCGCGCAGAGGCAATACGGCCTGAAATTCCCGGTTGCGTCCCTGTTTTGCTGAACCGCCTGCGGAATCGCCCTCAACAATAAAAATTTCCGACTTTGCTGGATCCCTTTCCTGGCAATCGGCGAGCTTGCCCGGTAAGTTCGCAACATCAAGTGCGCCCTTGCGCCGGGTCAGTTCGCGCGCCTTGCGCGCCGCCTCGCGCGCCATTGCAGCTTCTACAACCTTGGTTACGACAATCCGGGCTTCCTGGGGATGTTCTTCAAACCATTGTCCGAGCATTTCATTGACAAACGCTTCGACCACGGGACGGACTTCCGAGGAAACCAGCTTGTCTTTGGTTTGTGACGAGAATTTTGGATCCGGAACCTTTACTGAAAGCACGCATGTCAGGCCCTCCCGGCAATCGTCGCCGGAAAGATCTACCTTTTCCTTTTTGCTGATTCCGGAGGAATCGGCGTAGGAAGTGACCTGACGTGTCAATGCGCCACGGAAACCGGCAAGATGCGTGCCGCCATCGCGCTGGGGTATGTTGTTTGTAAACGCCATGACGTTTTCGTGGTAACTGTCGTTCCACCACAAGGCGACTTCGACGCCGATGCCACCGCGATCGCCGCTGATTAAAATCGGTGCAGGTATGAGCGGCGTTTTGGTCCGGTCCAGGTAGCGGACAAAAGCTTCCAGGCCACCTTCGTAGAAAAGCTCCTCCGACCTTATCTCCGCATGCCTCGCATCGGTCAGGACGATGCGCACCCCGGAGTTCAGGAACGCCAGTTCGCGTAGCCGATGTTCAATTGTTCCGTAGTCATATTCGACCATCGAGAACGTTTCCGGCGAAGCCAGGAAAGTAACCTCGGTTCCGCGTTTTGGTGCATTGCCGTCAATCGGCGCCGGACCAACCGCGCTAAGCGGGCCGGTCGCTTCACCATTGGCAAATTCGATCAGGTGTTCCTTCTCGTCGCGCCAAATCCGCAATTTCAACCAGACGGACAGCGCGTTCACCACCGACACGCCGACGCCATGCAATCCGCCGGATACCTTGTAGGAATTCTGATCGAATTTTCCGCCGGCATGCAATTGGGTCATGATGACTTCCGCAGCCGACACGCCCTCTTCTGGATGCAGATCGGTTGGGATGCCGCGACCATTGTCGGTGATTGTGCACGACCCGTCAGGGTTCAACGTCACCGTTACAAGTGTCGCGTGCCCAGCCAGCGCTTCGTCGATCGCATTGTCGACGACCTCATAAATCATGTGGTGCAAACCCGAGCCGTCATCGGTATCGCCGATATACATGCCGGGGCGCTTGCGCACCGCGTCAAGGCCTCGCAAGACCTTGATCGACTCGGCGCCATATGCACTCGCCGCGGAATTCCGATCCGGTGAATCGGCCACTGATTCGTCCATAAATTATCCTGTGATTCTGGCTGTACCTGCGGCACGCGGGAAGCATGATTCGCACCGCGCTATTTTGCCTGAAACCACCTGAATTTGCACGCAAAACCCGCCGATTCTGTGGTCGCGGACGGACTTGCCAGTTCGTCTACAAGGTACTGAAAATAATAGGTTTCGTAGCCAGTTTGTTCGTATCGCGGCGAACAGCCCGCGGAAAGGTCGTCAAGACGCCTTTTGAGACCGCCTTACAGCCCCGTCCGCGATCTCGAAGATGTCGGCGCAAATTGCAATTTCAGCGAAAAATGCGGGGTCGGCGCCCGTCATCCAGACCTGGGCGCCAAGCGTTTGCAGTTCGGCATAAAGGGCGCTCCGGCGAGACGGATCGAAATGAGCAGCGATCTCATCCAGCAGAATGACAGGCATGATTCCGCTCATGCTTGCGACCAGCCGCGCATGGGCCAGGACCAGACCGGTGAGCAGGCCCTTTTGCTCCCCCGTTGAAGCCAACGCTGCGGCGATGCCTTTCGGGCCGTGCGTGGTCAGCAGGTCGCTGGCTTGGGGGCCGACCAGCGTGCGTCCTGCGGCAGCGTCGCGATTACGATTGTCGCGCAGTATCGACCGGTACCTGTCCTCGGCCTCGATAGACGGGAAACTTGCAACCAGCTGATCGATTTCTCCCATCAGGGAAATCTGAGCCCAGGGGAATGGGCTATCGTCCTTGCGGGTTTCGGCAATCAGGGAAGAAAGCCTGGAAACCGTCTCCTCGCGGGCGGCGGCCACTGCAATCCCAAGTTCGGCAATCTCACGCTCGGCCGCATCCAGCCAGGCGGTGTTGCCGCTATCCTGTTCCAGCAATTTGTTCCGGTTGCGCAGCGCCCTTTCGAGTGCGTTGGTCCGAGCGGCGTGATCGGAATCCACAGCAAGCACGAGACGGTCAAGAAAACGCCGGCGTTCGCCGGCTGCTCCGGTAAACAGCCCGTCCATTGCCGGGGTCAGCCAGACGACCCGGATATGGTCGGCAAACGCACGTGCGGAGCCTGCATTTGCCTGGTTGAGCCTGAACCGGCGTTGATTGCCCCCGCTGCCGGACGGGTTGGGTTCCAGACCCGTGCCCAGGCGGACGGGGCCAAAAGGGCCATCGACGTCAGCGGAAATTGCAAAGCCGCCATCTCCAGGGACGCGAATGCACAACGACAATTCGGTCCGGCGCAGCCCGCGTCCCGGACTCAACAGCGATATTGATTCGATGAGATTGGTTTTGCCAGCGCCGTTCTCGCCGGTCAGCACGATCAGGTTGCTTTCGGTTGCCAAATCCAGGCTGGCGTAGGAACGGTAACCGGAAAGCTTCAGCCGGCGAATGATCGCTGGAACGGCCCCTCGCTGTTCTTGTGCGGCTGTGTTCGCGGAAAGCATGCCTACCTGTGCCACGAAACGGTGATTCGACGACAGCGTTTTAGCCATCGACCCGCTTTTGCCGCAAGATCGTGGGATATATTACACAAATATCCCACAATTATAATGGGCAACTGCCAATTGACATATTTGCGAACGAGTGCACAGTCGCCAGGCTCGCTGCTTTCCGGATTTGGACCGGTGAGTCGCGCTCAACGTATGCAGCGCAGTGACCGATTTGCCGCTGTTGCCCGCAGAACGCCGAGAGGCAACCCATGAGCACCCACGAATTATTGTCGGAAATCAGCGAGTTTTGCCGGACGGTTGGGCTCGCAGAATCAACATTTGGACGCGCCGCGATCAACGATGGCAAATTGGTAAGCCGGTTACGCAACGGCGGTCGGATCACCACCGATACCCTCGACCGCATCCGCGCGTTCATGTCCAATTACAAAGGTCCGTATCCCGGCAAGGTCGGTCCCGCCCCGGTGCCCGCGCGCGATCGTTCCGGCAATGAGGCGAGCGCGCAACCGGCGCCGGAAAATGACAAGCCCGCATCCGCTAACCGGTCTGATCAGGCCAGTGGCAAGCCGAATGACGAGCATAATTTCCGCTTTTACGACAATCGTCAGAAGTATCTGATGTTCATCAACACCTGCAGTGAAAAGTGGGAAGTTGCGAACCGGGTTAGCCAGGAACTGGCCAATCTGCATCCCAAGCCTCCTGCGATCAGGGTTTTCGATGCCGGTGTCGGTGACGGTACGATTCTCTCAAGGGTCATGCGGTCCATGCATTCTAGGTATCCGACAATGCCGTTTTATATTTGCGGCAAGGAGATCAGTCTCGAAGACGTCCGCTTGACCTTGCAAAAGATGCCCGACCGCTTTTGCGAGCACCCTGCAACTGTCCTGGTGCTGACCAACCTGCAATACGCCAACGCGCCCTGGCTGACCGTCAAGGACATTCGCGCCGCTTCCAGCATGGTTTGGGAGGAAGTGCGGCTGACCGGCAGTACTTCGGCAAGCTTCGAAGAACAGATCACCGCCATGGAACCGTTTCTGGCCAAGAACTGGAACGCGCATACCGGCAAGACTGGCAATTCGGTTTACGACCGCCCGGCCGTACTGGTGATCTACCGCGAAGATCACCGCTTCCTGCTGGATTCGGTCATACCGAAACAGGGCCAAACGCCAGCCGGATACGATCTGGTAATTGCTTCCCAACCCTACCGCGCCAAGGCTTCCATCGAATTCAAGGCCAAGCGGGTTCTGACCCCCCTGGTTCGGGCCCTGGGCCCCGGCGGCCGCATGATCGGGATCCACTCGTATGGCAATGATCCCGGCATGGAGATCATTCGCAAGATATGGCCCGACGACGAGCCGTTCGTGACCAACAACCGGCATGACCTGCTCAAGGCGATCAAGGCCGAGCTCGGCGGGACAGCGCGCAATTTCAATTTCAACGCCAATTCAGACGCCAAGTCGCTGTTCCGCTACGAAATGCATACGCTGCCAACAGAAGTTGCCGGCGCAATCGGTACATCGACTTTGTTCGCCGCCTGGAACGATGCTGTATACGTTGCGCAGATCGAAGACGCTCGTCTCGCGCCCGTCGTGTCCGGAATTGAATACCTTGAGGCCACCCAGGAAGTGCTGCATGCAAATGGCGGCCTCTGGTTCTGGGATGAATCCTTCGTCATCTCGCGCCGACGCGAATAGCGCTGGAGATTCAAATGCCCTCTTCAGCCAACGCCACGCCCGAACCGGATGGGGTTACTGCCGATCACATTGCCGCGCTAATGCAGGCCTGCACCTTTGAGGCGACCAGGCCAAGCGCAAAGGATATTTCGGCGCTGCGTGACACTCTCCGCCCGGGTTCGACAGTATATCTGACAATGTTGCCGACGCAGGCGCCGCAAGATTCTGTGGAAGCCGCCGTCGCCATTCGCAAGGCCGGCCTGGAACCGGTCCCGCATATCGCTGTGCGCCATATGGCAAGCATTGCCGCCGTGGATTCGCTATTGGCGAACTTCCATGAAAAGGCGAACGTAACCCGCATCTTGCTGATTGGTGGCGATACCGCAAAGCCAATTGGTTCGCTCAAGGACGTGCTGGCGGTCATCGAGAGCGGCGCGCTGCAGCGAAACCGGATCCTGAACGTCGGAGTTGGCGGCTTCCCTGACGGTCATCCGGTGATGAGCGAGGAGGAATTGGAGGCTAATTTGGTCACCAAGCTGGCCGCGATTCAGAGCGGCGGTCTTTCCGGCCACATCGTTACGCAATTCAGTTTCGAGGCGCGTCCCATCGTCGAGTGGATAAAATGGCTGCGCCAGCGAGGCATCTCGCTCCCGGTTCACATCGGACTTGCAGGGCCGACCAGCCTGATGGCGTGGTTGAATTTCGCCCGCAAATGCGGCGTGAAAGCGTCGGCGGAAGCGCTTGCAAATCGGTCCGGGCTTGTCAAAAGGGCGTTCAAGTCAGTCGCCCCCGATCCGATCATCCGGCAATTGGCGGCAGCTGCAATTACGGAACAATTGGGTGATATTCGTCCGCACCTGTTTGCATTTGGCGGAATAGGCGCCACGGCAAAATGGGCCCAGCCGGCAATCGCCGGCGCCATCCGATTGAATGCAGACGGCGGATACGACCCGGTTTGATTCCCCTGGGTAGCCTGGCACAAATTGCCGGTCAGCTCTTTCCGGAAAACGCGTCGGCGATAAATGTGTGCGCCAGCGCATACCCGTAGCGTGCGGCCTTCGAGGAAAATTGCGAAGATGGCGGACGATTGGCCGAGGGGTCGGTAAAGCTGTGAACCACGCCACCGAAGGTGAGCATCGTCCAATTCGCCCCGGCAGAAGTCATTTCTTCTTCGAATGCATCACGATCCGCTTTCGGTGCGATCGGATCCTGCGCGCCATGCACCACCAGGATTGAAGCCTTGACGTCGCCAGCCCTGGCTTCCATTGCCGATTTCAAATTGCCGTGCATGCTGACCACAGCGGCAATATCGGCGCCGGACCGGGCCAGGTCGATTACATTTGCACCGCCAAAACAATATCCGATGGCTGCCCGCAGTGCCGGGTTGCCGATGTTCCGCTTTGACGCTTCTTCGCTCATGCAATCCAGCGCTGCATTGATTCGCCCGCGGGTTGCCGCCGGATCGGCGATCAATGGTTGCAGAAATTCCATTGGGTTTTCGTTGCCGGTCGGCCGCCGCGCCAGTCCGTGCATGTCCGCTACAAATACGACGTAGCCTTGCCCGGCGAGCTCCCGGCCGATTTCTACCGCGCGTGGCGTTACGCCCGCCCAGTTCGGCGCCATCAGCAGCAGCGGCCGCGGCGCACCCGCCGTATCGTCGAACACCAGTTCGCCTTGGAACTCCAGGCCGGCGGAAGAATAATTTATCGTTTCGACTTGCACAGTTGGCCCCTCCGGTTGACCGAATTGCGGACCTATACGCGCATCGGCATCAGGACGTACAAAGCCGCCGCGCCATCGCGATCCTGTACAATGGTCGGCGAACCAGCATCGGACAGTTTGAACAATGCAGTGTCGCTGTCCAGCTGCCCGGCGATGTCCAGCAGGTAGCGGGCGTTAAACCCGATTTCCAGCGCACTGGCGTCGTAATCGACTTCGAGTTCCTCGGTGGCAGTACCCGAATCCGGGTTGGTAACGGTCAAAACCAATTTGCCGTCGGCAAGGGATAATTTGACCGCCCGGCCTCGCTCGGACGAGATCGTTGATACACGATCGACTGCGGCGGCAAACGGATCCCGGTCCACGACCAATTGCTTGTCGTTGCCGGAGGGGATAACCCGCCCATAGTCCGGGAAAGTTCCATCGATCAGCTTCGACGTCAGCAACACGTTGCCCGCGGTAAACCGGATCTTGGTAGTCGAAATTTCAACCTTGATGTCGCCGGATGTTTCTTCCAGCAGCTTCAGCAACTCGGCTACGGCCTTGCGTGGTACAATTACGCCCGGCATTCCGGCGGAGCCGGCAGGCGCGGGGATTTCAACCCGTGCGAGGCGGTGCCCGTCGGTAGCAACGGCGCGCAACATGCTGTTCCCGTCGACATCAACCGTGTGCATGTAGATTCCGTTGAGATAATAGCGGGTTTCCTCGGTTGAAATGGCAAATTGCGTCTTGTCGATCAGTTTCTTGAGGTCGGTAGAGTCGATCGAAAACGTGTTGTCGAACGTACCTACGCTGATATCGGGAAAATCGCTTTCGGGCAGCGATTGAAGGGTAAAACGGGATCGGCCTGATCGTAACAGCAATTGCCCTTCACTGCTGCCAAGTTCGAGTGAAACTTGCGCGCCATCGGGCAACTTGCGAACAATTTCATAAAGCGTGTGAGCGGGCAGCGTCGTTGCACCATTTTGACCGATGTCGGCCGCGGTGGAATCGACCACTTCCAAATCAAGGTCAGTCGCCTTGAAATGCAGCGCCTGATCGGCGGCGCGCAGCAATACATTGGACAGGATCGGAATCGTGTTCCGCCGCTCGACGACCCGGTGAACGTGGCCCAGCGATTTCAACAATGCCGATCGCTCGAGTGTGACTTTCATGGTTTCAGTCCATCAATGTCCCCGCCACGCCCCAAACGGGGCTGGTAAAAGCAGACCGGGGATAGCCTGGCAGGAATTTCAGCCAACCCTTAATCTTTGGCGTCCTGGCGGCACAAGTGCAAGCCATGCTGCGTTTGCGAGCCTCAATTGCCCTCAATTTCCCCAGAAATCGGGGCTGCTCTGGCTGTCGCCTCCCGTTGACGAGCGTGCGAGGCGCGGCTGTCGGGAAACCTTAACCGGACCTTAATTTGCCCCGATTAATCTGTAGCGGTCTCAATGTTCACATGACCAGATCCAGACAAGAATTCAGCAGGACTGATGGCCATCAGGTACCGGAGAAAGGAGCCTTCATTCGGTGATCAACCGAAGAGGCGCAACGGCCTGCGGGCTGATCCCGAGGATCGGATCGGCGGCCGGCGCGCGCGTGTTGGCCGTCCCGGATTGCTTGCTGGCTTGCTTGGAAGATCATCGGCATCCGGCAAAAAGAAGCGCAAGAATTCCGTCGATGACGCCGGTGAAACCGCCAGCCGGCGTAAGCAGCGCCGGAACAACCGGACGCGCCGCCGCCGCTCTCTGTTCGGTGGATTGTTGTATTGGAGTTGTGTCGCCTGCATCTGGGGATTGATCGGCGTAACCGGGATTGTCGCGTTCTATGCCGGAAAACTGCCACCGATCGACAAGTTGGCAGTCCCCAAGCGCCCACCCAACATTGCGATTTTGGCGGCCGATGGCACGCTGCTGGCGAATCGTGGCGACACGGGCGGACCCGCAATTCAACTGCGCGAACTGCCCGGATATCTGCCGAAAGCCTTTGTGGCGATCGAGGATCGCCGCTTTTACAGCCATTGGGGAATCGACGTTAAGGGCATCGCGCGCGCCATGTACGCGAATCTCACTCGCGATAAGGGCGGAATGCAGGGTGGTTCGACATTGACCCAGCAACTGGCCAAGAACCTGTTTCTTACCCAGGAACGCACGATAAGCCGGAAAATCCAGGAAGCCATATTGTCTGTCTGGCTGGAGCGAAAATATTCAAAAGACCAAATTCTGCAATTGTATCTGAACAGGGTCTACTTCGGAGCTGGCGCTTACGGCGTGGAAGCCGCGTCGCAGCGTTATTTTGGCGTCAGCGCCCGCAACGTCACCCTTGCCCAGGCTGCGATGCTGGCCGGCTTGATGAAGGCGCCAACCCGCTATGCGCCGAACCGCAATCCTGCGGCGGCCGAGGCGCGCGCCTCCATAGTCCTCACGGCCATGGCGCAGGAAGGCCATATCACCGAATCCGTGGCCAAAATCGCGCTATCCAATCCTGCCAAGGCAAGACAAAATCTGGGCTCGGACTCGACCAACTATGTCGCTGATTTTGTCATGGACCGGTTGAACCGGATTCTCGGTGCATTCGACCATGATCTGGTGGTCGAAACCACGATTGATCCGATTGCCCAAAGACAGGCAGAGCGGGCCTTGGTCCTGCATCTCAACAAGAGCGGCAAGCGCTATCGGGTCTCGCAAGGCGCGATTGTTGCCATGGAGCCCGGCGGTGGAATTCGCGCATTGGTTGGAGGTCGTGACTATGCCAAGAGCCAGTTCAACAGGGCGGTGGCCGCCAGACGACAGCCGGGTTCCGCTTTCAAGCCGTTCGTCTTTTTGACTGCGCTGGAACGGGGGCTGCATCCCGAGAGCCGTCGGCTGGACGGGCCTGTTAACATCCGCGGCTGGCGGCCGGAAAACGCCAGCCACAAATACTACGGCAACGTGACGTTGACGCGCGCGCTGGCCTTGTCTCTCAATACAGTCGCCGTCAGGCTGGCGATGGAACTTGGCCCCGCGCGGGTTGCCAAAACTGCAAGGCGGCTCGGCATCAGGTCGAAATTGCGCAACAACGCATCGCTTGCGCTCGGCACGTCGGAAGTCAATCTTTTGGAAATGACAGGCGCCTATGCGGTTTTCGCTAATGGCGGGATCGCTGTGGAGCCGTATGTCATAAAACGCGTGCGCCGAGCCCGGGGAAAACGCCGTAGCAAGATCGTGTTTCGGCACCGCTACCACGCCGGCGGACGCGTCGTTTCGCCGCGTAATGTAGCGATGATCAACGCCATGATGCAGGAGACCCTGCTGACCGGTACGGCCCGGAAGGCGGAACTGCCAGGCTGGCAGGCTGCCGGAAAAACCGGGACGACGCAGGATTACAAGGATGCGTGGTTCATTGGATATACAAGCCGGCTGGTAACCGGCGTCTGGCTGGGCAATGACAATTCCGCGCCTACCAGAAAGGTCTCCGGGGGCAATTTGCCGGTCCGGATCTGGAGTCGCTTCATGACCCGGGCATTGGCGCGCCTGCAGCCCGACCGGTTGCCATCCGGCAATTGGCGCGATCCGCGTGCCATCGGTTTGGCGCCGCCTGTGCCGCCTGCCCTGATACCCGGCTCCGCTCCTGTAAAGCCTGCGTTCACCGCCCGGCCAGCCAGAACGTCCGGCACGCCAATGACCATCAATCCGGTTGGCCGCGCCCACGATCGCCGCGCAATTGCACCCGCGCGCGCACGCCAGGGCAACCCGCTTATGCCTCCGGCGGCGATTGGACGCGGTACGACCGGCAGCATTCCGGCAAAGGATCGCAGCCTCTTGCAGCGGATGTTCGGTGGCTAATCGCGAACGTTGATATCTATCTTCTGCACTATCCGTTCCGGTTCCGGGCGGGCCAGATCGACGCACAGCAGACCGTTATTCAGGTCGGCTCCCAGAACTTCCATGCCCTCGGCCAGCAAAAATGACTTTTGGAACTGCCGGGCTGCAATACCGCGGTGCAGGTAGGTACGCTCCTGGTCGTCGGTCTGTTTTCCCTGGATGATCAGCTGGCGTTCTTCCAGCGTGATGTCCAGTTGATCGCGCGTGAACCCTGCAACCGCGAGGGTAATCCGCAGCAATTCCGGCTTGGTCTGGGTCCGTGCGATCCGCTCGATATTGTAAGGCGGATAGCCATCCGATGTATTGCGGCTCACCCGCTCCAGGGCCCGCTCGATATCGTCGAATCCGAGCAGGAACGGTGAATTCAACGTGGGGATTCGCGTCATTGGTACTCTCGAAGCCCTCGGTAGCGTTTCGAGGAAAAGTGGAAGCCGGTGTTCCGTCCGGAAACGCTTCAAATCAAGAATGTAGAGCCGTGAAACGATTCCACAATATCGTGAACGGTTCCAGGCGCTCCGGCCGGGACTGGCTCCCGATGGACCGCGGACGAGGTTCAGGTGTCCCGAACGGGTCTGCGATCATAGGGCGATTGCCGGAGCCGGATCAAGTTGCAAACCGATCCTTGCGAGGCCGGGGTACTTTTCGCCATTATCGATGCCGGCGATCCGCCAACACCGGATCACTTTTTCATGTCGTGATCCCACTTCAACTGGCGATAATCAAAGCCGATCTCAACGGACGGTTTGACGATGTTGAAATAGGGTGAAATGTCGAAATCGCGCGGTGCAAAAAGGGAATGATGCCGGATACGCAGTATTTCCTGTTTGCGGTCATCCCGGGCGTCGGCGGCTTCGGGGTGGTCGGCGGACATTTCGTCGATTGATTCGATAGTCGGCAATATTGGATATTTTACCGACTGGAAAGCCTGCGCGATCAGGGTTGAGCAAATGGTCTGCGAAGGCGAACCG
>Ga0181594_10003396_pt1 | contig 14413 bp, 12 predicted proteins | sample 071ome_18_FD_145603 | JGI IMG/M metagenome (GOLD analysis project Ga0181594, IMG submission 145603) | Coastal salt marsh microbial communities from the Groves Creek Marsh, Skidaway Island, Georgia - 071413BT metaG (spades assembly) | ecosystem: Environmental > Aquatic > Marine > Intertidal zone... | reverse complement strand
TTGATTAAAAAGCCGATCGGCGTAGACCTGTTCGGCCAGCGTGTCGTACCCCAACAAGGCCACGGCACCAAAGTCACTGACGGCATACAGGAACACCACCAGCGAACCGGCCCAGATGGCCGGCGCAGTCTGAGGAAACACGACCGTGCGAAACACCGACCACGGCGAACGGCCCAGTAGCCGCGCCGACTCTTCCAACGACGGGGGCAGCGAGGCGAAGCGGGCCGCCACCGGAAGGTAGACGTAGGGATAGGTGAACAAGGTCAGGACCACCCATGCCCCACGAAAACCTCGGACGTTCGGAAGCGCGTCAACCCCCACCAGCGACAGCAATTCATCGGCGAGCCCACCCGGTGCGAATCCGGCAAGCAGCGCGGTCGCCCCCACGAAACTGGGAAACACCAACGGGAGCGGCGCCAGAAACTTCCAGAACGTTCGCCCCGGGAGGTCGGTGCGAACCGTCAACCACGCCAAGCCCGTTCCCATCGCGGCTGACGTCAACGCCACGGCCACGGCCAACCACAGGCTTCGCATCAATGGTTCCAGCGTTTGCTGATCCCAGATCACCGAGAACAGGTCAGTCCCGAGATCGAGGTTGCGCCAGACCACGTAGGCCAACGGTCCCAGAAACAGTAAACCCACCGCGGCCACCACCGTAGCCAGCGCCCAAGGGGTACGAACCGACTCGACCGGCGCCCCTGAAGGCACCCGCCGTCGGGGGCTATCGCTCAATCCCGCTGGCGCGGATGAAGTCGATGGTTGCGGTGAGTCCCCCACCGAGAACATCGTAGTCGATGGTGTCGGCGGCAAAACCTCGAAGCTCAGGCACGCCAGCCGGGTGATCGGCGTCGGGCAGCAGCGAGTATTCCTGAGTTTCGGTGACGAACTGCGCCTGCGCCGAATCAGACAACAACCAGGTCAGCAGCGCCTCGCCTGAATCGCGCTGATCGCTGGCAGCAACAACGGCCCCGCCGGTGACGATCACCAACGAACCCACATCGTCAACCGGGAAGAAGTAGTTGACCGACGGTAGGGAGGGGTCAGCCTCCAACGCCCGAAGGTTGTAGTAGTGGTTGACCAGCCCCATCTCCACTTCCCCGCGGCCTACCGCGTCAACAATGGCCGAGTTCTTGGGGTAGTTCGGGGCACGGTTTGCCGCCATGCCGGCCAACCAATCCACGGTGGCCTCATCTCCGAGTTCGCTCCGCATCGCGGTGACGAAATCCTGGAATGATCCGTTGGACGGAGCTACCGCAACTCGTCCTGCGTAGGACGGGTCAACCAGGTCGAGTACCGAAGCGGGAAGGTCAGCTTCGGGTACCAACTCCTCGTTGTAGACCAAGACCCGAACCCGGCCGGAAAGCCCCACCCATCGTCCGTTCGAGCCGGCGAACCCAGCCACTACCCGATCGGTGAGCGAGGCCGGAAGCTCGGCGAGCAGGTCTTCGCCAGCCAACAAGCCCAGCGCACCCGGGCTCTGAGAAATGAAGACGTCAGCAGGGGAACTTGCCCCCTCGGCCTGCAACAGCAACGCCAATTCGGCCGAGTCGCCATAGCGAACATCGACCTTGATTCCGGTCTCTGCGGTGAACTGGTTCAGCAATGGGGCGATCAAGTCTTCGCTCCGGCCCGAATACAGAGTGATCGACGACTGATCCCCTGATCCGCCTCCTTCCCCACCGCACGCGACCCCCAGAATCGCAACAAGAACGACCAGTACAGAAATCAAACAGCGCCGCAACTTCATGGACGGATGATAGCCAGTAGTAGCCTTGCTTAACATGTGAATTTGGTCACCGAAACACCCGTGATTGCGATCGCCGATGGTCGCTGCTCAGCCGAGGTGGTCCGTCGACGGAAACGCCATCCCCGGGTCGCCACTGTGACGGACCGTGACCCGGTCACCGATGGCAAATTGCGGGTGGCCGATGGCTCTCACCCTGATGACCACTCCCTCGGTCAGTCGAACCGAGGTAATGGTGTCATGACCGAAATATTCAACGGTCACAACTTCGGCATCTCCACCGATCACCGCCTCGACATCTTCGGGGCGAACCACGACCGACACCGGACCGTGTTGCGGCGCGACCAGAGGAACCCGACCCAGAGCCGTCTCGGCGACGGTCCCATCTGCCTGACCGGCGATGACATCAGCTGCTCCGACAAACTGGGCCAACCAGGCCGAGGCCGGGCGGGCATACATCTCCGCCGGGACGGCCTGTTGCACCACTCGACCCTGGTTCAGAACCACCACTTCCTCGCCGAGCACAAACGCCTCATCTTGATCGTGCGTCACGTAGATCGCAGTGATCCCCACCTCCCGGAGGAGCGAGGCAACCTCCTTGCGCAGGCTGGCTCGCAGGTTGGTGTCAAGGCTGGAGAACGGTTCGTCAAGCAGAAGGACCGACGGCTTGGGAGCCAACGCCCGAGCCAACGCCACTCGCTGCCGTTGACCTCCGGAAAGTGACCCGGGGAGGCGGTCGGCCATATCCCCAATTCCGACCATGTCGAGAAGATCCTCTACGGCGCGGCGAGCCCGCTCCTGTCGGCCAAACAGACGTCGTCCTCGTTCGGAACCGGGTAGCCCGTAGGCCACATTGGCCGCCACCGTCAGATGAGGAAACAGCGCCCAATCCTGAAAGACCAGCCCGACGCTTCGGTCCTCGGGCGGTTCATGGATACCGGGACCGGCAACCAGTCGATCACCAATGCTGATCGTGCCGGATCCGATGGTCTGAAGCCCGGCCAACGCCCGCAACAGGGTGGTCTTTCCGCACCCGGAAGGACCCAGGACCGCAAGCTGCGAACCGGGATCCACCTTCAGCGACACTCCGTCAAGCACGGTGCCGCCGCCGAGGGCGACGTGCAGGTCCTCAACCAGCACCCCTCGAGGGGAGAAGGATTGGTCAACCACGGTCATAACGCTACCGGGGCGAGCGCCTGGTACTCGGTGGAGGTAGAGACCGGTAACCCTCCCAGCGCCCGGCACGTGATGACGGGAACGATCCGTCCCGACCGCACAGGAACCTTCCATTGCCGATCACCGATTCGCACTCGACACTCCCAGCCATCCGACTGCTCAACCGTCTCGACCACACGAACCAATCGATCAACCGCCCAGTCGTTCAATTCGGCCATTACCGCCAACTCGGCCACCTGAGCTATCGGATCGAGCCCGATCAGGCCCCGACACGCCCCGAGACGACGAGCCGGGCCACCTCGCCGATCCACCACGGCCTCCAGATCGTCAACCGAAACCCGCCCCCACATCCGACCGTCGGGAACGGTGACCGCCGTTGGGGCGAACCGGTGACCGCCAAGATGGCTGACCCGCCGGATGTCAAGATCTGGACGCTGCTCGGCGAGCCGATGAGCGAGTCGGCTTCCTTCGCTTCCGCAACACACATCGTGGGACCCCTGGGTACAGATCAATACCGTAGGTTGGCCGTCGTTCGCGGGAACCGGATCGACCTCCGACCCGGCGGGGCCGCTCCTGATCAACTCTTCGACCAAAGCCGATTCCTCGCCGGCCCTCGGCCGATACTCGCGTTGGAGCCACAAACCTGAACTCTGCGGCCGCCAGAAATGCGTGACTCTGCGATCCTGCCCATCTGCGTATTCGCTGGCCAGAACCCGGATCCGACGACCGGACGCGGAAACGGCCTCAGGAACGAAATTCCACTCGGGCCGATTCCACACCGGTTTTGGCCAGGGACGAGGTACGTCGACCACAAGGAATTCGTCCACCACGAGCGCCGTACCGGCCGGTCGCAGAGCAATGTCGGCCGCATAATCCGAGCAGCGTGGCGAAGATTCGGGTTCGGGTAGCACCGTGAGGTCCATTGGGTTCGCGCTCATCAGCGAAGAATCTCCGGCAGCGGCTCCCGATGAGCGACGGCAACTCGTTTGGTGGCCCGGGTCAAGGCCACATACAACGATCGGATCCCTTGAGAGTTCTCGGCCAGGATGCGAGCTGGTTCCACCACCACCACGGCATCAACCTCCAGACCTTTGACGAGGTCCACCGGCACAATCGTGATCCGCTGATCGAGACCATGTCGACTCGGACCACCGACCGCGACCTGTCGATCCATGAACTCTTTGAGCGTGTCGGCAAACTGTGAACCAGCGACGACCACCGCGACGTTGCCCTCGCCGACGGCCGTCAGTTCCTCGATGGTGAGATCAACCAGGTTCATCCCCTCACCAACCAAGTCCACCACCCGAGGCGGATCGCCGTCGTCGCGAACCGGCTGAGCGGCCCGCAGCCCCGGCGCAGCAAGGGGCAGCACCCGATTGGCGAGATCCATCGCTGGCCCAGGGATCCGATACCCGATGGTCAACTCACGCCGGGACACCCCACGACGATCAGGAAGCTGGGCGATCACCCGGTCCCAGTTCTCGTGGGCCCAAGCTCCGGTGGCTTGGGCGATGTCTCCCACGACGGTCATCGACCCGTTCAAGGAGCGACGCACCGCCATCCGCAACTCCATCGGCGAGAGATCCTGCGCTTCGTCAATGCAGATGTGACCGTAGGTACGTACCTGATCAACCTCTCGGCGACCAGGGCGTGATCCGAGCAACGCCCGGGCCTCGTCAAGCAATGGAACATCGTGGAAGGTCCACACCACCTCGTCGACGTGACCTGACCGGGGACGGTAGAGGCGTTCCAGCTCGTCGGCGTGAAACTCACCCTTGTTGGCTGACCGCAGGAGTGCCCGGGAGCCAAAGAGATCGTGAAGCAGATGCGCCGGGGTCAAGACCGGCCACAGTCGCTCCAACAGTTCCCTCATCGGCAATTCGTTCCGCAACTGTTCTCGCACGGCCTGAGGTTCAACTGGTCGGCGAGCGCTTTCCGCTAACCGAGAAAACACCAGTTCTTCAACGATCTTCCGCCCGCTGTTATGGCCACGGGACCGTCGCCGAGCCTCAGCCACGATTGCTTCCGAGTCGTGACGACTCAACCGGAGACGAAAAACGCCGAAACCGATAGAGAAATCATCCCGGAGCGGTCGCTGACGATCTCGAACGGCCCGGGCCAGCAGTTTGGTCATGCGCAGATCACCCTTGACCGCGGCGACCGACTCCTCATCAAGGCCGTCAACAGCCACTCGAGGTCGTAGCAGATCACCAAGGACGGCGATCTCGACCCCCGCTTCTCCCAGCGACGGCAAGACCTGTTCGATGTAGGCCAGAAACAGCCGGTTTGGCCCAATCACCAGCACCCCTTGCCCTTCCAGAGGGAACCGATGGGTGTAAAGGAGGTAGGCGGCCCGATGCAACGCCACCACTGTCTTACCGGTTCCAGGTCCGCCTTGGACGAGGAGCACACCCGGCATCGGAGCCCGGATGATTTCATCCTGTTCCCCTTGGATGGTCGCCACGATGTCACCGAGACGACCGGACCGCGACGCTTCGATCGCTGCGATCAACGCACCTTGCCCGCGGACCCGACCGTCGACGGCCTCGTCGATCAGGTCACCAAAAAGCTCGTCGTCAACGGCAAGGAGGGTCCGGCCGCGGGTGGCAAAATGGCGGCGACGTCCAAGCCCCATCGGTTCACGACCGGTCGCTCGATAGAACGGTTCGGCGACTGGGGCTCGCCAGTCCACCACTACCGCGTCCTGCATCCGATCCCACACTCCAACCCGACCGACATAGAACCGTTCATCTTCGTGAGCAGGGTCGATGCGGCCAAACACCAGGGACCGGTCGCCGAGATCGAGCTGGGTCAACCGATTGACCGCGCCCTCAACCGCCATCTCCCGCTCCAGTCTGGCTTGATCAGTCCCCCCGGACTGTGGTTCATGGCCGGCGGCAACCCGTAACGCCCTCTCTCGGGAGTCTTCAAGGCAGGCGTAAGCCCAGTCGATGTAGGACTGTTCGGCGTCGAGTTCAGGATGGCGCTCAGACACGGCGAAAACCTCATCGCAGGGGGGCAACAAATCCTACCGAGCAGAGGCGAAAGGCACTACGGGAGCGTCAGGACGCCACATGGCTGGCTAGCCTTCCCGCCATGGTGTCGGTTGGAGTGGTCTTCAGCGCCGGAGGGGCAAAGGGTGATCCTTGGCACAGCGCGGTCATCGCCACCATTGCCAATGCCACCGGCTGGGACGCCGCTTCCGCCGACCTGCTCGTCGGCACGTCGGCTGGGTCGTTCACAGCCAGCGCCCTTCGAGCCGGATTAAGCGCCTCGGATGCTGATGCCCGCTTTCGCAATCGACCCATTTCGGCGGAAGGTCAGGTCATTCTGGACCGGATCACCACCCCGTACGGCGAACCGGTCGGCCCCCGAACCCGTCGACCGTCCTCACCGGCGATGTCGGCCCGAGCCATTTGGCCTCCATGGAAGGCCGACCCGGTCCGGTTGGCGTTCGGGCTGCTCCCCGAAGGAAATCGCTCAGGTCTGGCCATGTCGCAACGAATTGACGAGATGCTTGAGAGCCAGTGGCCAACCGCGCCCATGTGGCTGGTGGCCGTTCGGGCCACCGACGGCCAACGGGTGGTGTTTGGGCGCGACGACGTTGCGGCCAGCCCCGGACAGGCGGTGCAGGCATCGAGTGCCATCCCGACCTACTACACCCCCGTCGCAATCGGCCAGCACCAGTACCTTGACGGTGCCGTCCACTCGTCAACGAATGCCGACCTCTTGGCCACGCTGGGCTTTGATTTGGTCATCGTGTCCTCGCTCAAGACCGCGGACACCCCGGCGCGAAGCTGGCGCCGCGACGCAGAGCGGGCCTGGTTTTCAACGAAACTCGACAATGAGATCGCCCTGATACGCAGCTACGGAACCCGGGTCGTCGCCGTCGAACCAGGACCTGATGAGCTCGAACTGCTCAGCACCGACAACGCCAACCTCCGGACAGCAGCCGCCGAAGCAGGACAACGGGCCGCCGAGCGGTTGCTGAGCGGGCCCGACGGCGAGCCCCTGCGTGAGCTCCTTCGGCCCTCGCTGTCCAACTGACTCGCGGGGCAGGCAGGGCGCCGGGGCGCTCGACGGTCCACCGATGGGCCCTGAGCGCAGACCGGTATCCTCGGCGTGTGACCGGAGCATTCGACGACCACCCGTTTATCCGTGCCTGTCGGGGCCTTCCCCACTCCCGGGTACCGGTCTGGTTCATGCGCCAAGCGGGGCGATCACTCCCCGAATATCGGGCCATCCGGGGCGAGGGAACCATCCTCGATGCCATCGCCGATCCTGATCTCTCGACCGAAATCACCTTGCAACCGGTACGGCGCTACAACGTTGACGCAGCAATTCTGTACTCCGACATTGTGGTTCCCGCCCATGCCATCGGGTTTGGACTCACCATCACCCCTGGGGTGGGGCCGGAAGTCGAGCGGCCCTTTCGGCACGAGGACGACCTGGCTCGCTTGCGTCCACTGGACCCCGAAGCGGACACGCCCTACGTGTTGGAGACGGTGCGCCAACTGGTGGCCGAGCTCGATCGCCCCTTGATTGGCTTTGCTGGGGCACCGTTCACGGTGGCCTCCTACCTGATCGAAGGTCGGCCCTCGCGGGACCATGCCATCACCAAGTCCTTGATGTTCACCAACGAGTCGCTCTGGCACGCGCTCTGTGACCGTTTGGCTGATCTGGCCATCGCCTCGCTGGAGAGCCAACTGGACCATGGGGCCTCGGCTTTTCAGCTCTTTGATTCGTGGGCTGGGTCGTTGAGCCCCGCCCAGTACCGTCGGTACGCCGCCCCTCACAGCACCAAGGTCATGGATGCGCTGGCCCACCGTGGTGTTCCTCGTATCCATTTCGGGGTCACCACCGGTGAGCTGCTCGGTCAGCTCGCCGCGACCGGAGCCGATGTGGTCGGGGTTGACTGGCGAGTTCCTCTCGGGGAGGCTCGTCACCGGGTCGGCGAGGGGATCACGCTCCAAGGAAACCTTGATCCGACCACCATTCTGGCCGGGGTTGAGGTGGCGAGCGAGGCTACCCGGCAGGTGTTGGCCGACAACGACGGCCACCCGGGTCACGTCTTCAATTTGGGACACGGGGTTCTTCCGGTGTCCGATCCTGACGTGCTGACCGAGGTTGTCCGAATCGTCCACCGTGAGGGAACCGTTCGACAATGACCTCTCGGGTGGTGGTCGTGGGAGCCGGTATCACCGGTCTCGCCGCTGGGTACGAGGCGTGGCGCAACGGCTACGACGTCACGGTGCTGGAATCGGCAGAGCGGGCGGGTGGCAAGATCGCAACCGAACCGGTCGGCGGAGCACCGCTACCGTTTGACGTTGATGTCGCCGCCGACGGCTTCCTCGCCCGACGCCCCGAAGTTCTCCAGTTGGTTCAGGACCTCGGCCTCTCCGATCAGCTCGTCGTCCCCCGCAAGAGCCGCGCCAGCCTCTGGATCGATGGACAGCTCCGTGACATTCCCGCGCCGTCGGTGCTTGGGGTTCCGCTCGATCCCGATTCGGTCGCTCGGTCCGGGGTCGTGAGTTCTCGGGGCCTCGCCGAACTCCGGAGCGGACTCGACCGACCGCTGCCCCCCTGGCTCGGTGATGCGTCGGTCGGTGAGGTGTTCCGCCCCATCTTGGGCGCCGAGGTATTCGAGCGAATGGTCGATCCGCTGCTCGGTGGGATCAACGCTGGCAACGCGGACCAGCTTTCGTTGGAAGCCGGTGCCCCGCAATTGGCTGCCGCCGCCCGCGAAGGTGGCCGGTTGGCCGAAGTACTGCGCCGTCAGGTTGATCAGGCTCAGGCCAACGCGGGCGGTCCGGTGTTTGCCGGGTTGCGAGGCGGGACCGGTCGGTTGGTGAACGCTCTCGCCGCCACCCTCGGTGACCGCCTTCGGTTGGGGGTTGCCGTCGAGGCGCTCGAGCGGAAGCCCAACGGGTGGGAGGTGAACACCAACAACGGAGCCATGTTGGCCGAACGGGTCATTGTCACCACCCCCGCGTCGGTAACGTCCCGTCTTGTCGAACCGTTCGCCCCGGTTGCTGCGTCCATCTTGTCGGATCTGATCTACGGCGACGCCGTGCTGGTCACCTTCGTTGTGCCTCGGGCCATGGTGGATCATGACCTTGATGGCTCGGGGTTTCTCGTGCCCCGACATCAGGGCCTGTTGATGACCGCCTGTTCTTGGGCGTCGTCCAAGTGGGAGCACTATGACGATGGCGTCCACGCCGTGCTTCGGGTCTCGGCCGGCCGGACCGACGACGCCCGGTGGATGGAACTGTCGACGGAGGAGTTGGTCGCTCAGCTCACCCAGGAGCTCGAGACGACCCTTGGCCTCCGTAGCCAACCGGTCGTTCGGGTTACCCCATGGCGCCAGTCGCTTCCCCAATACCGACCCGGCCATCTTGACCGTTGTCAGCAAATTGACGATGAGTTGGCTGAGGTTGCGCCTGGCTTGGCCGTGACCGGCGCCGTGATGCGAGGGCTGGGGCTCCCCGCCTGTGTCGGGCAGGGACGAGCCGCTGGTGCCGATGCCAGCCCCTTCACACCGGAGACGTGACATCCATCACAATGTTTCATTTGTGTTACAAAATGGAACTATGATGGGCTCTGCTTATCGGGATCGGTGACTCGCCTGCTCCGTTGCCCACGACCAGCGGTCGTGTGAACGAGTCACCCCACATGGTCCCAGATGCGGGTACACCCCGAGGAGGAAGCGCTCCACCATGAAGAACACGTCATGGCTTCTGGCCATCTCCATTTCCCTGTCCGCCTTGGCGACCGCCTGCACTCCGGCGCAAATCGCCTGGTTTCTCGACATCACCGAACCGACCCGACACGAGCTCACCAGCGACGAGTTGTACCGGCTCCGTATGTGCGAATCGACCGACAACTATCGGGCCGTGTCATCGTCAGGTACCTACCGCGGGGCCTACCAGTTCGACCAGCCGACCTGGGACGGCGTCGCCACCCGCCATTTCCCCTGGCTGGTCGGAACCGACCCAATCGACGCAGAACCTTGGTGGCAGGACGCCATGACCCGGGCCCTGTGGAGCGAACGAGGTGCACAACCTTGGCCCCACTGTGGCAAGCGAATCTGACCCCTCAGGCGAGCGACCTGACATACTCCACCCATGACTGACGAAACCAGTCGCCGACACGCCGACGCTCAGGCAACGGTCGGGGAACCAACCGGTGAGATCCTGCTTCCGCTGATGGCGGTTGACACCGGCCCCGCCCGAGAATGGGCCGAAGCGGCCAGCCACGACCAGATCGCCCCACCAACGGAACTTGACGATCACGCCACCCACCTCAACGTCACCCGAACCTTCTGCTTCGCTGATCTGAGTGGCTTCACCGCGTACACCCGAAGCCTCGGGCCCCACGCCGCAGTAGATGCACTGGGCGAGTTCCGGCGAGTTACCCGCAACGTAGCCGCCAAACGAGGTGTCCGGGTAGCGAAGTGGCTGGGTGACGGTGTCATGCTGGTGGGGGTCGAGCCGACACCAACGATCGCCACCGGTGCCCACCTCATCCATCATTTCGCCGCTACGTCGATGGATATCCGGATCGGTATCGCCACCGGCATTGCCTTGTTGTTTGAGGGCGACGACTACATCGGAGAACCGGTCAACCTCGCCGCCAAGCTGTGTAGTGCAGCCCAACCTGGCGAGATGCTAGCCGTCTGCGAATTCGCCGATCTTCCCGCCTGGGTCCGATCCGATGGCGATGTAGCCGTCCGCATCAAAGGTGTGGGGTCGGTTGGCGGGGTACATCGGCTGCAACTCGATCTCCCATGATCGGACGACTTAGCCGAGGGATCGGCCCGGGTCTTCTCATCGCTGCGGGACTCCCCCCGTGGGGGTGGTGGCCACTCAGCTTGATCGGCCTTGCCCTCTGGTACCGGCGCATCGCCGATCAGGCAGCACCCGTCCGCTTCCGCACCTCGTTGCTGATTGGTTTGGGCTGGTCGGCCCCCTCCACCGTCTGGATGGCTGACTTCAGCTTGCCCGGCTGGCCAGCCGTGGTACTGATCTTCTCCTGCGGCGCCGGATTGGTCGGGCTCCTCACCCCACGCACTGGCCGCTGGGCCCGACGCGTGGCGTTCCCGGCCGCCATCATCGTGATCGAACTGATCCGTTGGAACTACCCGTTCGGCGGTACCCCGATCGCCAGCTACGCCATGATCGGTGTGGCCACGCCGTGGGCTCAGGCCGCTCGCCTGTTCGGATCACCATTTCTTAGTGGTCTCGTCGTTTTGGCGGGCGTCGGCCTCGCCGAACTTCGAGACCGGCGCCTGAAGCCGACTCTCGGGATTCTGGCCACCCTTGTCGCCGCCACGCTCGCCGGCCATGCAGCCATGGGGAGCACCACCGTCGTCAGCACCCGAGAGGTCGCGGTCGTGCAAGGAGGTGGCCCCCAAAACACCCGAGCCGAAATCTGCGAAAACCGGAACGTGTTCGAACGGCATATGGCGACCGCCCGAACCATTGACCGCCCGGTAGATCTGGTGCTGTGGCCCGAAGATGTCGTCCACCCCGCAGCCCCATCGATCGCTACGCCGAGCAACTGCAATGACGAACTCCTCCGAGCCGAGGAGGCCTCTCAGCGGTTGACCGCGCTGGCCGCTGAACTCGACGCAGTCGTCATCAGCGGTTGGTTCGCTCGAACCGACGACAACAACGCCAACCGCAACTACATCGTTGCGCAATCCCCCGATGGTCGGGTCACCGACCTCTACGACAAGGTCCAACTCGTTCCCTTCGGTGAATTTGTGCCGCTGCGCTCACTGATTGAACGGTTCAGCGACCTCATTCCCTCTCGCGATGTCCGACCCGGCACCGCGTCGGCGGTGCTCGACACCGACCTCGGCCCCCTCGGAGCGGTGATCTCCTGGGAGGTGTTCTTCGACCATCGAGCCCGAGACGCCATCGGCAACGGCGGCCAGCTTCTCCTCAACCCCACCAACGGGTCGAGCTACTGGTTGACGGTGGTGCAGACCCAACAGGTGGCGTCGAGTCGTTTGCGCGCCATCGAAACCGGTCGATGGGTCCTCCAGGCCGCCCCTACCGGATTTTCGGCGGTGATCGACCCCGACGGTACGGTCCAACAACGAACTGGCGTGAGCGAATCAGCGGTTCTCTTCGCCACCGTCGAGCTGCGAACGGGCCGCACCCCCGCAGTGATCTACGGCGCCTGGCCTGCCCTCATCGGTTCGCTGTTGACCCTGCTTGCCATCTGGGGGCCAGCTACTGTTCAGCGTCGATCTCGATCCACAGGGAAACCGGTCCGTCGTTGACCAACTCGACCTGCATCTCGGCCCGAAAACGGCCATTTGCCACTGACGCCCCACGAGATCTCAGTTCGTTACCCACCTGATCGACCAGCGGTTCAGCCAGCTCCGGCCGAGCGGCCCGCTGATACCCCGGGCGGCGGCCCTTCCGGGTGTCGCCGTACAACGTGAACTGGCTTACCACCAACACCTGACCACCAGCTTCAGCGACTGACCGGTTCATCACCCCTTGATCATCGTCAAAAATCCGAAGGTTCCACACTTTCTCGGCGAGTCGGGAGGCCTCGGAAGGGCCGTCACCGACAGCAACCCCAACGAACAACAGAATCCCTGAGCCGATCTCTCCCACCACCGTGGAATCCACCGTGACGTGGGCCCGCGTGACCCGCTGCACCAATCCTCGCATTCTTCCATCCTGCCATGGGACCCGAGTACCCGAAGAGGTCTGCGGTCCCGATCCGGCTGTCGGTGGGGAACCGGGGCGAAAACGGGCATCCTTTACGAGCCCTCTTCCAAGGGAAACTGCTTCCGCTATGGCCGAAACTTCCGAACCACTCCGAATTGCTCTCCTCTCCTACCGCGGCAAACCTCATGTCGGTGGGCAAGGGGTCTATGTCCGTCACCTCAGCGCAGCTCTGGCCGACCTCGGTCACCATGTCGAGGTTCTCGGCGGTCCGCCGTATCCGGAACTCGACCCGCGGATCCCGCTCATCGAACTCCCCAGCTTGGAAATCTGGGCCGATCCCCACCCGATGCGCAAGCCTCGACTCTGGGAATGGAATGACTGGATCGACGCGGTCGAGCATCTTTCCTTTGCGACCGGCACGTTTTCTGAACCTATGGCGTTCAGCCTTCGGGCCTGGCGTCACCTCCGGACCCGGCGCGATGACTTTGACGTGATCCACGACAACCAAACCTTGGGTTGGGGGATCCTCAAACTCCATCGGGAGGGTTGGCCGATTCTGGAAACCATCCACCATCCCATCACCGTTGATCGCCGCTTGGAACTCGAACACGCTCGAACCTTCCGCGAACGCCTTGGCAAACGCCGATGGTATTCCTTCACCCGGATGCAGACGGCGGTAGCCCGCCGTATGCCACGGGTCATGTCGGTCTCCGAGTCATCGAAATCTGACATCGCCGCCGACCATTCGGTCGATCCGGACCGCATCCACGTGGTGCCGGTTGGCGTCGACCCGAACCTGTTTCAACCCATTGCGGGGATCGAACGACGAGCCGGTCATCTGGTGACCACCGCCAGCGCCGACGTTCCCATGAAAGGCCTCAAGTACCTCCTTGAGGCCGTGGCCAAGTTGCGGGCCGAACGCCCCATGGAACTCACCATTATCGGCAAGCGTCGGCCCGATAGCCACGCCAGTCGAACCATGACCGAACTCGGACTCGACGACTGCGTGAACTTCGTGAGTGGGGTTCCCGACCAGCGAATTGTTGAGCTGTACAGCGAAGCGGAATTGGCTGTGGTCCCGTCGCTGTACGAGGGCTTCTCGCTACCCGCTATCGAAGCCATGTCCTGCGGTGTTCCGCTGGTGGCCACCACCGGAGGAGCTCTCCCCGAGGTTGCGGGCCGCCACGGACACACCTGCTTTCTCACCGAACCCGGGAACAGCGACGCGTTGGCCAGCACCATCCGCGACGCCCTCGACCATCCCGAACTCCGGGCCAAGGTCGGCGAGCAAGGCCGTCAGCGGGTAATCGACCAATGGTCATGGCGCCATACCGCCCTGCGAACCGTGGAGCAGTATCGAGCCGTTCTCGACGAGCATCAGAAGTCCACCCGCTGATGCTCACCGTTGATTACGACCGGTTCGGCCTTCGAGCCGGAGACCTTCTCCTTGATCTCGGATGTGGGTTTGGTCGGCACACCTACGAAGCGTTGGCCCGAGGAGCCAACGTGGTGAGCTGCGACATGGCGCGGCCTGAACTCGACGCCATCCGCACCACCGCTCCCTTGCTGGAAACCGACGGCCTCTTCGACGGCCAACTCCTTCACCAACAGGTGCAGGGTGACGCCACCCGGTTGCCGTTCGACAACAACACCTTTGACAAGATCATCGCCAGCGAGGTGATGGAACACATTCCTGATGACGTCGCCGCACTCGACGAGTTGTTCCGAGTCCTCAAACCCGGTGGGACCTTGGCGGTCACGATCCCGGCCCGGTTCCCGGAGCGGGTCTGCTGGAAGCTCAGCT
>Ga0181594_10003395_pt1 | contig 14418 bp, 13 predicted proteins | sample 071ome_18_FD_145603 | JGI IMG/M metagenome (GOLD analysis project Ga0181594, IMG submission 145603) | Coastal salt marsh microbial communities from the Groves Creek Marsh, Skidaway Island, Georgia - 071413BT metaG (spades assembly) | ecosystem: Environmental > Aquatic > Marine > Intertidal zone... | reverse complement strand
TATCCGTGCGGTCGGTGACGAACACAACGTGATGCGCTTCGCCGCACCGCCGCTCGCTCGCGCGCTTTACTACACGACCAAACTGAACCACGAGATCCCGGCCGGCCTTTATGTCGCTGTCGCGCGCGTGCTGGCCTATGTGTTCCAGCTGCGCGACGGCGTGGTCAATGTGCCTCTGCCGACCGACCTCCCGATCCCCGACGAGTACGTCCACTAAAGGACCGTCAGCATGGCCAGCATCCTCGGACCACAAGCAGCACCGCTCGATTTTCTGGGCAGCGTCCAGCGCTGGGGCTTCGGCATCCCGATCCTGCTGCTCGCCATGCTGGCGATGATGATCCTGCCGCTGCCGCCGCTGCTGTTGGACGTGCTGTTCACGTTCAACATTTCGCTGGCGCTGGTCGTGCTGATGGCGGCGGTGTATTCGGGACGTCCGCTCGATTTCGCGGCCTTCCCCACGCTGCTGCTGGTGACCACGCTGCTGCGCCTGACCTTGAACGTTGCCTCGACCCGCGTGGTGCTGCTGAACGGCCATACCGGGACGGGCGCTGCGGGCAACGTCATTCAGGCTTTCGGTGATTTCGTCGTCGGCGGTAACTACACGGTCGGCCTGGTGGTTTTTGCGATCCTCGTGATCATCAACTTCGTGGTGGTGACCAAGGGCGCCGGGCGTATTTCGGAAGTCAGCGCACGCTTTACCCTCGACGCGATGCCGGGCAAACAGATGGCTATCGACGCCGATCTGAACGCCGGCATCATTACTCAGGACGAGGCGCGCACGCGCCGTGCCGAGGTTTCGCAGGAGGCCGATTTCTACGGCGCGATGGACGGCGCCAGTAAATTTGTGCGGGGCGATGCAATCGCCGGGATCCTGATCCTGTTCATCAATATTCTCGGCGGACTGGTGATTGGCTCGGTGCAGCACGACATGGCACTGAGCGAGGCCATGCGCGTGTTTACCCTGCTGACCATCGGTGACGGCCTGGTGGCGCAGATCCCCTCGCTGCTGCTGGCAACCGCCGCTGCCCTGATGGTTACCCGAACCTCTGCCGCGCACGATGTCGGTGAGCAGGTCCTGCACCAGCTGTTCGAGAACCCCAAAAGCCTCGGGCTGACCGGCATCATCCTGACCGTGCTTGGCGTTATTCCAGGCATGCCGAATCTTGCCTTTTTGACCATGGCCGCAGCGGCTTTCGGAGGCGCCTGGTGGCTTTATCAGCGTCAGCGTCTACGGGAGGCTGAAGCCGCGGATGAGCCGGAGCTGCCGCCTGCGCCGCCCCCGGAGAACTCAGAGCTGTCCTGGGACGACGTCATGCCGACTGACGCCATCGGTCTCGAAGTGGGCTATCGCCTGATCTCGCTGGTCGATCGCAATCAGAACGGTCAGCTGCTTGGCCGCCTGCGCGGCGTGCGCAAAAAACTGTCGCAGGAGCTCGGTTTTCTGGTACCTGCGGTGCATATCCGGGACAACCTCGATCTCGATCCCAACGCCTACCAGTTCACTCTCCATGGCGCGGTGATTGGTCGCTCGCAGGTGTTTCCGGACCGCGAGCTCGCGATCAATCCCGGGCAGGTGTACGGACAGCTGAACGGGACGGCCACGCGTGACCCCGTGTTTGATCTCGAGGCCGTCTGGATCAACGAAGAACAGCGCGAGCAGGCGCAGTCGCTGGGCTACACGGTGGTGGATGCCAGCACCGTGATCGCAACCCATCTCAGTCAGATCGTGCAGGACAACGCGCACGCGCTGCTCGGGCACGAGGAAGCGCAGAAACTCCTCGATGGCCTGAAGAAAACCAGCCCGCGCCTGGTCGAGGACCTGGTCCCGAAAGTGCTGCCGCTTGCGGTACTGGTCAAGGTGCTGCAGAACCTGCTGTCCGAGCAGGTACCGGTGCGCGATATCCGCAGCGTGCTGGAGGTGCTCGCCGAACACGGTACCCGCACCCAGGATCCGGCCATCCTGACCGGCTATGTGCGCGTGGCGCTCGGCCGGCTGCTCGTTCAGCAGATCAACGGCACCGAAGGTGATCTGCCGGTGATTACGCTGGATATGTCGTTGGAACGGATATTGCAGCAGTCACTCGAAACGATGAATGCGCAAACCATGGCAATAGAACCGAACCTCGCGAACAACCTGCTGATGTCCCTGCGTCAGGTGCATGAGCAGCGCGAGATCGCCAATGAACCCAGCGTGCTCCTGGTGGCCGATAACCTGCGGGAATTCCTCTCCCGTTTCGCGCGGCCAGCGGTGAAAGGGCTGCATGTTCTGGGCTTCAACGAAGTGCCGAATGACGTACAGCTGCGCATCGTCGCGACCGTCGGAGAACCGACGACAAACGCCGCTTGAACGGCGCAGGTGTCAAACAGATGACGTTATCGAGTAGCACACGCCCGCTTTGTTTCAGCAGCGCTTCTCGGATGCGGAGGTCAGGACGATGAAAGTCAAACGGTATTTCGCCCCCAACATGCGCTCGGCGCTGGAGATGATTAAAACCGAGCAGGGGCCGGATGTTCTCATCCTGTCCAATCGCAAGGTTGACGGTGGCGTCGAACTGGTGACGGCGGACGAGCTGACCGATCAGGAAGAAGCGCAGCTCCTCGAGCGCAGTCAGCAGCGGGAGCCGTCGCTGAAGGAAATTGAAACGGCCGATCCAGCTCCGGTGGAAGCCGCGACGAGCGCTGCGGACCGATTGATGGCCAATGCGACCGGCCAGACCAACAGCGTGCTCTGGACCGACAACAGCATGCTGGCCAGCATGCAGGGCGACCTGCGCAGCTTGAAAGGTCTGCTGGAAACCCAGCTCTCCGGGCTCGCCTGGTCTGACTTTGGCAACCGGCATCCCCTGCGTGCGCGTCTGCTGCGGGCGCTCGTCGGGATCGGGATCGATACGACGCTCGCGCGTGAGGTGGTCAGTCTGGTGCCTGATCAGCTCGACTACGATGCTGGCTGGCACCGCGCGCTGGCCGCTCTCGTGCTGAGGCTCCCGGTGACCCAGGATCCGATCCTGCGCCAGGGCGGACGCTATGCGCTGCTTGGCGCGACCGGCGTCGGCAAGAGCACCGCCGTGAGCAAGCTTGCTGCGCGATACGCGCTCGAGCATGGTCCGGAATCGGTTGTCATTATTTCGCTCGATGATCACAGGCTCGGTGCGCATCAGCAGATGAAAGCGCTGGGTCGTTTGATCGGCTGTCCGGTGTACACCCTCGGTGATGCCAGCGCACTGCCGGATATTCTCGAGGAGATGGACAGTCGGCAGCTGGTGCTGATCGACACGCCCGGAGCACCGCCCGGCGATCCGCGCTTCCGCGAACTGGTCGAACGCCTTGACGGTTTTGCCGCCAACATCCAGTTCTACGACGTGCTTTCCGCAACGACCGATTACCAGGCGGCAGCGAAGATGTTCCGCGCCGTCCACGACCTGCCGATCGATGGCTGCATCCTGACCAAACTTGACGAAGCGGCCACGCTGGGCCCCGCTCTGTCGGCGCTCATAGGCGCCGGGATCCCGCTGGCCTATACCAGCGCCGGCCAGCGTGTGCCCGATGACCTCGACGTCGTCGAGCCGCAGAAGCTGATCGAACAAAGCGTTGAGCTGGCGCAGACCCTGCCCCTGACCAACGACCCCGTTATCTTTGAACAGGCATTCAGCGCATGAACCAGCTCAACGGACAGCGCAGCAATCCGGGTGGTGCACCGCGGGTAATCGCAGTGACCAGCGGGAAAGGCGGCGTGGGCAAAACGACGGTTTCGATTAATCTCAGCGCGGCCCTGGCGCGGGCCGGCCATGAAGTTCTGCTGCTCGATGCCGATCTCGGGCTGGCCAATGTTGATGTCCTGCTGGGACTGTCGCCACAGCGCACGCTCGGCGACGTTATCGCCGGTGAGGCGGATCTGGATTCGGTGATCCTTAAAGGGCCGGCCGGGATCAACATCGTTCCGGCGGCATCGGGAATCCAGCACATGGCCGAACTCGGCGAGCGCGAGCGCGCCGGGCTGATCAATGCCTTCGGCCAGCTTGAGCAGCGCATGGATTTCATGATTGTCGACACGGCGGCGGGGATCAGCGCCAATACGCTCGATTTCTGTACAGCTTCCCAGGAGATCCTGGTGGTGGTGTGCGACACCCCGGCATCGATGACTGACGCCTATGCGATTATCAAAGTGCTCAGCCAGAACGGCGGTCGCCATCGCTTCCGTGTCCTGGTCAATATGGTGCATGAGCGCCAGCAGGCCCTGCGACTGTACAGCAGGCTGCTTGAGGTGACCGATCGCTATCTCGACGTGAGCCTCGATTTCGCCGGCTATGTGCCGGTCGATGCGCGGGTCGGCAATGCGGCCCGACGTCGGCAGTGTGTGGTTGAGGCCTATCCCGACTCGGTGTCAGCGGCCGCGTTCGGCGAGCTCGAACGGACGGTTGAGCGCTGGCCGGCGCCGCGTGGTGCCAGCGGTGGGGTTGAGTTCTTTGTTGAGCGCATGGCGCGGGTCGAAAGCTTCAGCAACGTGGCTCAGGCATGAAATCAGTCGCGGCTTACACCAGAACGGCAGCCAGCACGGGCAGCGCAGTCAGCGCGCTCAGCCAGACGCAGCTCGTTGACGAGTATGCGCCGCTGGTCAAACGCATCGCGTATCACCTGATGACGCGTCTGCCGCCCGCCGTGCAGGTCGACGATCTGATCCAGTCCGGCATGATCGGGCTGCTTGAAGCGGCACAGAACTACGATCCCGCGCAGGGTGCGAGCTTTGAAACCTACGCCGGGATCCGGATCCGTGGCTCCATGCTGGACGAGATCCGTAAAGGCGACTGGGCGCCTCGTTCGCTGCATCGCAAGGTGCGCGCGATCACGCAGGCGGTGGCCGATCTGGAGGCGCGGCATTCGCGGGACGCGCGTGATACCGAGGTGGCGGAAGCGGTGGGCATGTCGCTGGACGAGTACCACGCGACCCTGGCCGATGCCACCGGATACCGGGTGTTCAGTTTCGAAGACCTGCCTGCAGGTGAAGAAAATATGTCCGAAGGGCTGACGGACAAGATCCCTGAGCCTGCGGAGCACGTAGAAAACGAACTGTTCCAGGTCGCGCTGGCCGAGGCCATTGAAAGCCTGCCCGAAAGGGAAAGGCTGGTGATGTCCCTGTACTATAAAGAAGAGCTGAATCTGCGTGAGACCGGGGAAGTGCTGGGGGTCAGCGAGTCCCGGGTCTGCCAGATCCACTCGCAGGCGTTGATCCGCCTGAAGGCGCGGATGGCCGAATGGACGGCCAGAGAGTAACCCGCGCGAGCGTGTGCGGATCAGACACTAGAGGAAGCGGAGGCAAGCCGTGGACAAGAATATGAAAATCCTGGTCGTGGACGACTTTTCGACCATGCGACGCATCATCAAGAACCTGTTGCGCGATCTCGGATTTACAAATGTGGATGAGGCGGACGACGGCAGCACGGCGCTTCCCAAACTGAAAGCGGGGGGATTCGACTTCCTGATCACGGATTGGAATATGCCGATCATGGAGGGGATCCAGCTGCTGAAAGAAGTGCGCTCTGACCCTAAGCTGGCCAGCCTGCCCGTGCTGATGGTGACTGCCGAAGCACGTCGTGAGCAGATCGTGATGGCCGCCGAGGCCGGGGTGAACGGCTACATCGTGAAACCTTTCACCGCCCAGACCCTGGATCAGAAGATCGCCAAGATTTTTGAGCGCATCGGCGCCGCGGCCTAGAGGCGCACGATGACGGAGAGCTCGCCTGCGGAGAACCTGGAACTGGCGCGCCGCCTGGTCGAAGCGCTGGAATCGGATGACCAGACTCAGGCCACCGAACTGGTGCAGATGCTGCGCGATGAGCGCTTCGAGAATCTGTTTCAGGAGATCGGCAAGCTGACGCGCGAGCTGCACGATACGATTAACAACCTGGCCGCAGACCAGCGTCTGATGGCCATGGCGCACGAGCAGATCCCCGACGCGCGGGATCGTCTGAAATACGTTATCGAACGGACTGCCGAGGCGACCGATCGCACGCTGAACGCGGTTGAACGCATGCAACCGGTCAATGAAAGCCTGGCCAGCAACGCCGCCGAGCTGCGCGAGCGGCTGGCGTCGGAGACCGATGCAGCCGCGCGGGCGACGGTCATCAGCGCGTTTCTGGACCAGGTGGACGAGAGCAGTACGACCTTTCGTCAGGACCTGCTCGAGGTGACCATGGCGCAGGAGTTCCAGGATCTCACCGGTCAGGTAATCGGGCGCACGATCGATCTGGTGAGTCAGGTTGAGGAAAAACTGGTGGCCATGGTGGCGGCGTGCGGCGAGCACACTCATCCGGACCACAAGGCCCCGCCGGACGACCCGGACTCGACGTCGTTCGGACCCGCGGTGACGAAAAATAACGATGTCGTGAGCCGCCAGGCGGACGTCGACGACCTCCTCGCCGATCTCGGCTTCTGACCGGCACAGCGTTGCCGGCAGCAGGCGGCGAGCGCACGCGCTGAACCGTCGTAAAGCTCAGCCCCCTCAGTTTTTTCTTTTTGCGGCCGCTATCCCGAGCAGGAGCCGGCTTTGATGTCGATCGGCAGTTATCCTCGTGGGCGCGTCCCGCGGGACGGCAGAGGGTTTTTTGATGGAGATGGATGACGAGATCCTGCAGGACTTCCTGGTCGAAGCCGGCGAGATCCTCGAGCAGCTCGATTCGCAGCTGGTGGCGCTGGAAGGCTCACCGGGCGATAGCGATCTGCTGAATGCGGTGTTCCGTGGTTTCCACACCATCAAGGGCGGTGCAGGTTTTCTTGGTGTACAGAACCTTGTCGCGGTCAGCCATAAATCCGAAGACATCTTTGATCTGCTGCGCAAGGGCAGTCTGGCGGTCGATGCCCAGCTGATGGATGTATTTCTGCAGGTGCTCGACGTGCTGCGCACGATGTTCGAGGACCTGTCGGGTGGCCAGGAGCCCGGGCCGGCGCCCGCGGCGCTGATGGCCTGCCTGGTCGCCTATGCCAGTGGCGGGAGCGCGCCCACGGCAGCGCCGCCCGAGGCAGCGCCGGAGCCTGACGCTGACGACAGCCTCATGAACCGCATTGTCGAGGAGATGAGCGCACCCGCAGCGGTTGAACCGTCGCCGCCAGCGGTCGCCGAAGCGGCTGAGGGAAACCCTGATCTGATCACTGAAGATGAGTTCGAGGCCCTGCTCGATAAGCGCGATGCGGCCGCAAAAAACGCTGGCCCGGCGGCAGCGCCTGCTTCGGCGGCACCCGCTGATGCAGAGCTGATCACCGAAGAGGAATTCGACGCGCTGCTCGACAAGCTCGATGCCGGAAAGAAGTCAGCGGCACCCGCCGTTACCGCACCGGCTGAGAACGGCGGCGACGATGGCCTTATTACGGAGGATGAGTTCGACGCGCTGCTCGACAAGCTCGATGCGGCCAAGCGACGCGTTGCGGCACAGCCAGCAGCCGCGCCAGAGGAAGCCGCCGAAGCCGAGTCCGAGCTCATCACCGAGGCGGAGTTTGACGCCTTACTCGATAAGCTCGACGCAACCCGCGCGCGTCCCCGTGCCGATAGCGGGCAGGACGCTGAAGCTGCAGGGGAGCTGATCACGGACGAAGAGTTCGAGGCCGTGCTTGACCGGCTGCACGGAAAGGGACAATTCGCCGCCGCACCGGCATCGGCCTCCGCGGCGGGCGCAGCGGCGCCAGCAGCCCCTGTACCGCCGGTGCCTGTCCCCGCGCCTGTCGAAGCGCCCGTCCCGGCAGCAGCCAGCGCCGCGCCGCCCGCGCCTGCGAAGCCGAAGGCCGAGGAGGGCGGCGCAAAAGCCGCGGCGCCGAAAGACACGACCGTCCGGGTTGAAACCGAGGTGCTGGATCGCATCATGAACATGGTCGGCGAGCTGGTTCTGATCCGGAATCGCCTGACCACGCTGCAGTCGGCGGTCCACGACGAGGCTGTGCTGCAGACTATCTCCAACCTCGATGTGGTGACGAGCGACCTGCAGACGGCAGCGATGAAGACGCGCATGCAGCCGATCAAAAAAGTCTTCGGCCGTTTTCCCCGCGTGGTACGGGATCTCGCGCGCAGCCTGTCCAAAGAGATCGATCTCAAAATGACCGGTGAGGAGACCGACCTTGATAAGAACCTGGTCGAGGCTCTGGCCGATCCGCTGGTTCATCTGGTGCGGAACTCGATCGACCACGGCATCGAAGTGCCCGCCGAGCGCACCGCCGCCGGAAAGCCGGCCAAGGGCACGCTGGAACTGTCCGCTGAGCAGGTCGGGGATCAGATTGAGCTCTGCATCAAGGACGACGGCAAGGGGATCGACGCCGACGCGCTGCGGCGTAAGGCCGTCGCTTCGGGTCTGCTCGAGGAAGACGCGGCGAGTCGCCTCAGCGCTCGCGAATGCTTCGAGCTGATCTTCCTGCCCGGTTTCTCGACCAAGCAGGAGATCTCCGACATCTCCGGCCGCGGTGTCGGCATGGACGTGGTCAAGACCCGCATCACCCAGCTGAACGGCACCATCAGCATTGAATCCGCCCTGGGGATCGGCACCACTATCCGCATCAGCGTGCCGCTGACCCTGGCCATCATGCCGACCCTGATGGTCGTGCTGGGTGCGCAGGTGTTCGCGCTGCCGCTGGTCAACGTGCAGGAAATCATCGGCTTCCGTCCGCAGCAGTCGCGGGACGTCGACGGGCGCAAGACGCTGATCGTGCGCGGTCGGGCGATTCCGCTGTTCTATCTCTCGCGCTGGCTGGTGCGTGGCGCCAGCGAGTTCGGCCGCGAGAAGGGTCATGTGGTGGTCGTGCGGATCGGCAGCCAGAACGTCGGCCTGCTGGTTGACGAGCTGATCGGCCAGGAAGAGGTGGTGATCAAGCCGCTGGGCGCGCTGCTCCACGGCACCAAAGGGCTGGCCGGCGCGACTATCACCGGTGACGGCAAGATCGCGCTCATCATCGATCTGCCCGATCTGATCGAGCACTACGCGCGCCGCTGAAACGCCAGCGCCTTTCGGGATCTGGCGTACCCGTGAGTTCACGGTAACCTAGCGCGTCCTCAGCTGCTGGGAAGCTTTGAACGATGCCCGCTTACCAACCCTCTGCTGCCGTCATGGCCGCCCGCCAGGCGACCGTCGGCGCCCTGTTTCATGTCCGTGTGCCCATGCACCCGACGCATCCGGCGGTGGTCGACGGCGCCCGCCGCCTGAGCTACGCCGAGCTCGAGGCGCGCTCGAACCGCCTCGCCAACGCCCTGCTCGCGCGCGGTCTGAAGCACGGCGACCGCTTCGCTATCCTGGCGCGCAACCGTCTTGAGTACGTAGAGGTGGAACTGGCCGCGGCCAAGGCGGGGCTGATCCTGGCGGCGCTGAACTGGCGCCTGGGCGATCGTGAACTGACCCATTGCATCGAGCTGGTCGAGCCGCAGGTGGTGCTGGTGCAGCCCGAATTCAGCGAGCAGCTGACGCGGCTGCCAATCGACGCGGTGCCACAGGTGTCCTTTGGTGACGAATACGAGGCTCTGCTCGCGGCTGCGCCCGACCATTACCCTGACCTCACCTTCGATCCGGAAAGCGGGCTGGTGATCCTCTACACCTCGGGCACCACGGGATTGCCCAAAGGCGCGCTGATCAGCCACCGCGCGATGGTGGCGCGCGCGATGGCCATGTCCTCTGAGCTCGGTATGCCGGTGGGCGATAACTTCTGCGCGTGGGCGCCCTTCTATCACATGGCCTCAACCGACACGGCGCTCTGCATCCTGATGCGCGGTGGTACGGTCCACGTGGTCGATGGCTATGACCCGGATCGTCTGATCGAAGTCCTGGAACAGGTCCGCATGCAGTTTTTCATTCTCATGCCGGGCATGGTGGGAGACTTCGCAGCGATCGTGAAAGCGCGTGGAGTGAAGGTGAAAGGTGTGGGCGTGTGCGGCGCGATGGCCGATCTGGTCCCGCGGGAGGACATCAAGGCCGCCACCGAAGCGCTGAACGCGCCTTACAACAATACCTTCGGCGCGACCGAGACGGGCCTGCCGCCGGCGACCTCGAGTTTTATCCCGATTGGTGTGGCGCCGACTTCGCTGTCCAAGCGCCAATCTGCCTTCTGCGAGCTGCGCTTGGTGGATCCGGACGACAACGAAGTGCCGATGGGGACGCCGGGCGAAGTAGCGATGCGCGGTCCCACCCTGTTCAGCGGCTACTGGAATGCGGACGCCACCAACGCGCACGATTTTCGCAACGGCTGGTTCCACATGGGCGATGTGCTGCGTCGGAATGCGGACGGCAGTCTCGACTATGTCGATCGCGTGAAATACATGATCAAGTCAGGCGGCGAGAATATTTACCCGGCCGAGATCGAGCAGGTGATCCTGACCGATGCGCGCGTGCGCGAAGCGGTGGTGGTCCGCCGCCCCGATCGGCGCTGGGGTGAGGTGCCGGTCGCTTTTGTCGTCGCCGCTGAAGCGGGTCTGGATGCGGAGGCGATCCTCGACAACTGTCGCGAGAATCTATCCAGCTATAAGCGCCCCAAGGGGATCTTTTTCATTCAGGACGACGAGCTGCCGCGCTCGACGACCGGCAAGATCCAGCGTCATGAGCTCGAGGCCCGACTCGAAAAAGACACTGACTCAGCGGCCTGACGTTGGGCACGTGGACTGGCGCTTAAGGCGGGTGCCCCGCAGCAGCGTAGTCGTGCGATTATGGCTGCGGAGTGGTGACGGGGACGTGGGATCCAGCGATGCGTTTTGACGGACTGAGCCTGATCGGGCTGGTCATTGGCCTGGGGGCTGTGCTCACCGGCCAGTATCTGGAGGGCGGTCAGCTGGCTGCGCTGTTCAACGCGCCGGCCCTGCTGATTGTGCTGGGCGGCAGCTTCGGCGCGGCCATGCTGCAGGCGCCGATGCCGGTTTTCCTGCGCGCCATGCGCCTTCTCGTCTGGGTGTTCTTTCCGCCGCGTGCGAATACCAGGAAGACGCTGGATGACCTCAAGCTATGGGCGCAGATGGCGCGCCGCGAAGGACTGCTGGGTCTGGAGAAGGTGGTGGAGAAAGTGCCCAGTCTCTATGCGCGCAAAGGGCTGCTGCTGGTGATTGACGGCAGCGACCCCGAGAGCATCCGCGACACGCTGGAGCACGACTCCCTGGCGCGCGAGCGGCGCGATCTCGGCGCTGCGCGCGTGGTCGACAGCATAGGCGGCTACGCGCCGACCCTGGGGATCCTGGGTGCCGTGCTGGGTCTGATCCAGGTGATGAACAATCTTTCTGATCCCTCGCGTCTCGGGGAGGGGATCGCGGTCGCGTTCGTGGCCACGGTCTACGGCGTGGGTCTGGCCAACCTGGTGTTTCTGCCGGCGGCGAACAAGATAAAAACCCTGGTGCGGGCGCAGTCCCGGGTGGAGGAGATGCTCGCGATCGGGATCTGCGCCATCGGTCAGGGCGCCAATCCGCACGTGGTCGAGGCGCGTCTCCAGGGACTGGTTGACTGACATGCGCGGGCGCTACGCCAGGCGCGCCGAGGCAGACGAGTTCGAGGAGGACGAGCGCAGCAGCGCCGACCGCTGGGTGATCTCCTACGCGGACTTCATCACGCTGATGTTCGCGTTCTTCGTGGTGATGTATTCCATCTCCTCGGTCAACGACGGCAAGTTCCGTGTGCTCTCGGCTTCGCTCGAGGAAGTTTTCAAAGATCCGGCGCTGGCCGAGGCGCTGGAACAGCGGCGCGAGCGCGCGCAGCAGGCGGCGCCGGCACGTGAAAACGAGAGCCTGGACAGTGACGATGCGGAATTTGCGCCCGCCGCCCGGATGGTGCCGGAGAACCTGCGCGCCGACGAGCTGACGCCGGTGCTGAAAACCCTGCTGGCAGAGCTGATCACCGCCGGTGACGTGCAGCTGCAGGAAAGCGAGGACTGGACAGAAGTCGAGCTCAACGCTGATTACGCTTTCGGCAAGGAGGGACATGAACTGGCCCCGGGGCCGGCTGCGGTGGTGAGCGATCTGGCCAGTCTGGCGCGGGCGGTCGAGACCCCGGTGCGGGTTGAGGGCTATACCGATGCGCCCGGCCACCTGGAGGGTGAGGCAGCGCAGAAGTGGCAGGAATCTGCAGCCCGGGCGGCGAGCGTTGCCGCCGCGATGGTGGAAGGCGGCATGGATCCGAGTCAGGTTTCCGCCGCCGCCTTTGGTGATCGGCACCCGATTGACAGCAATGACAACCCGGAAGGGCGCAAACGCAACCGCAGAGTCGTGGTTTCTATCGGCCGCCACGACAATCTGCCCGCGGCGGCGGTCAGCCTGGGCGCCCTGAAAGACGTCGAGGATTTGCCGGCACAGATATTGCAGCGTGTCACGGAACTTCCTGGTCCCGAGGCCGTTTCACTATGAGAACCTGGACAGTCATGGCGCAGAAGGGCGGGGTGGGTAAGACCACGACCGTTGTGAATCTGGCCGGCGCGCTCTGCCGCCGGAGGGAACGCGTGCTGTTGGTTGATCTCGATCCGCACGGGTCGTGTTCCAGCTATTTCGGTTTCGATCCGGACGCTGCTGACACCGCGAGCATTCACGATCTCTTCGAGGCGGCCGCAGCCGGCGCGAGCTATGAGGTGCACAGCCTGGTGCGCCCGACCTCAACGCCCGGGATCAGCATGATTCCAGCGGCGACAGCGCTGGTGTCGCTCGAGCGGCGCTGCGGCGCGCTGAAGGGAATGGGGCGCGTTCTGGCGCGCCACCTGAGACGCCTGTCCGGCGACTTTGAAACCTGCATCATTGATTGTCCGCCGACGCTCGGCATGCTGGTGATCAACGCGCTGGCGGCGGCGGAGTTTCTCGTCGTGCCGCTGCAGACCGAGCAGCTTGCGCTGTGTTCGCTCGATCGGCTGCTGCGCACCCTCGAACTGCTGCAGAACTCCACTGGCCGTGCGATGCCGAACCTGGTCGTGCCGACAATGTACGACCGCCGTACCCGCGCCGCGCGCGATACGCTGCTTGAGCTGCGCTGTCGCGATGACATCAACCTGTGGCCGGACTACATCCCGGTCGATACCCAGCTGCGCGAAGCGAGCCGCGAAGGCGTGCCGCTGACCTGCTGGCAGCCGGAAGCGCGGGGCAGCCAGGCTTACGAGCGCCTGTTGAGCGCGCTGCTGCGCGCTACGCGGAACGAGCCGTCGCTCAGGATCGCCGGCTGAGGTGGCAGGTATGGACCTGCTGGGCGATTACTTTTCCGATTACTTCGATGAGGCCGTGACGCCGGTTGCGGCAGCATCATCAAGTGTCTCGATATTTGACACGGCGCAGGTCCGCTACCTGGTTTTTCGTATCGGACAGCTGCGCTTTGCGCTGCGCCGCAGTGACATTGTCAGCGTCTCCTCCGCGCCCGATTTTGGCTGTCACTTCCTGGATCCCCGCGTGATGGTGCCGACGCGTTACGCTGATGCGGCGGCCGCCAGCGGCGAACAGAGCAGCTACGTCCAGCTCGCCGGCCTGCCTTACGGTTTCGGTCCCTGCCGGATCGACGAAGACATAACTCTGCCGCGCGACGCGTTGAACGCACGGGCGACGAATCGCACCGAGCCCTGGATTATCGGCACGCTCACAGATCCGCCCAGTCTGGTCCTGGACCGGCAGCTGCTGGGCGCCCACCTGATGCTGTCGGCGCACGCCTGAACTCTCCTGGCACGGCTTTCGCATAGAACTCCATCAAGGCAGATTGGGCGTCGGGTCCATGACACCCGTCACGCCGGATCGTTGAGGAGACAGGTATGAGTTCGATATTCGAGGAAAAGGAAGATCCGCTTTACCGCTTTGTGACTTTCCGCCTCGCGGACGAGACCTATGGGATCAACGTCATGCAGGTACAGGAAGTGCTGCGCATGACGGACGTCGCGCCGGTACCCGGTGCGCCACATTACGTGATGGGGATCATCAACCTGCGCGGCAACGTGGTGACCGTGCTCGATACGCGCATGCTGCTCAATCTTGAGGCGCGGGAGATCACTGAAAACTCCCGCATCATGATCATCGAAGCGGGCAAGATTGCCGTTGGCCTGCTGGTCGACAGTGTCGCCGAGGTGCTGAACGTCAGCGCCTCGCAGATTGACCCACCGCCGACGCTGGGCAAGGACGAGAACACGCGCTACATCCAGGGCGTGTTCAGCAAGGACGGGGAGATCACCATCTTCATCGACCTGACCAAGCTGGTGACCGAGGAAGATCGCGACGCGATCGGGGCCTTTTAGATGCGGGTCTACCGCGTATGGATATCCGACCTCCACCACTCACACCTCTCAAGCCGCCCCGGCGGATTGAGCCTGATCGGGATCGGGTTGAGGAGAAACGTGAGTCTGAGGATGACCAGGACGAGGCGCGTCGGCGCAGGCCGCGCGACGGAGAATCCCTGGTGGACGTTTACGCCTGAATGGTGATGACGATGGAACTGGTAATGACTTTTCTAACGATTGGCCTGC
>Ga0181594_10003394_pt1 | contig 14420 bp, 19 predicted proteins | sample 071ome_18_FD_145603 | JGI IMG/M metagenome (GOLD analysis project Ga0181594, IMG submission 145603) | Coastal salt marsh microbial communities from the Groves Creek Marsh, Skidaway Island, Georgia - 071413BT metaG (spades assembly) | ecosystem: Environmental > Aquatic > Marine > Intertidal zone... | reverse complement strand
GCAGCCCTGACACGGTCAGAAAAAGGCTCGCTCCTGATGCGGGGTGATGAAATTCACCTGATCGACGCTGTACCAGGCGTAGACGTTGTCGACACCACCGGTGCCGGTGACTTGTATGCGGCAGGTGTACTGGCCGGGCTGACCCAGGGGCGCGGGCTTGGTGAGGCGGGACATATGGGTGCCGTTGCGGCCGCTGAAGTGATCAGCCATATGGGCGCGCGGCCCGAAGCTGATTTGAAAGAGATGGTGGCCGAGGCGCTTTAAAAAACCGCACGCCCTTCGATACAATTTTGCGCTAACGCGCAAAATCACTCAGGACGAGCGGTTTATTCGATCAGCCGTTCACACTGAGTGATCCTGAACAGCGTGAAGGATTGTATCGAAGTGTCGAACGGCAGGCTGCAGCCTAATCCATATTCGGCATGTCGATTTTGCCTTCCCAGTCGCGCATCAACATCGGGCCAACAAATTTACCCGCCAGAATATGTACGTGCAGGTGGGGTACTTCCTGGTGCGAATGGGGCCCGTGGTTTGCCAGGAGGCGATAGCCCGGCTCTACCAAGCCCAAGGCCTCTGTCGTCTTGCCCACCGCGCGCCAGAAACCGGCAATTTCGTCTGCACTGGCATTGGCCGTAAAGTCGGCCATGGAGATATATTTACCCTTGGGGATCACTAAAACATGAACCGGCGCCTGCGGGTTGATGTCATGAAAGGCCAGAGCGTGGTCATCTTCATAGACCGTCTTGTTGGGGATATCCCCCCGCAGGATCATCGCGAAGATGTTGTTATCGTCGTAATTCTTGTAATCGGGCATTGCCATAGCTGTTCCCCCTCATCCCTGGCCGACGGGGCATCAACCCTTCGGACGGCTGTTTTTCTCGTCAATCCCTGAAATGCCTTCGCGCCGGGCCAGCTCATCGCGAATATCATTCGGTGACAGGCCCAGCTCGGCCCACATGACCATCATGTGAAACAGCAGGTCTGCCGACTCGGCGATGACTTCCTTGTCATTGCGGCCAACGGCGGCAACCACGGTTTCTACCGCTTCTTCCCCGACTTTCTCCGCAATTTTGCGCAGGCCCTTTTTGTGCAGGCTGGCGACATAGCTTTTCTGCGGGTCCGCAGCCTGACGGCTGAGGATTGTGGCGAATACCTGGTCGATTATGTCTTTGTCGTTTTCACTCATGACACATCCATGCTGGCGCGTTTAACTGCGCACCGCAACCCCGGCGGCACGCATGTGGTCTTTTGTCTCGCTGATCGAATAGGTCCCGAAATGGAAGATCGACGCCGCCAGCACGGCTGTGGCACCGCCATCGCGAATACCTTCCACCATGTGGTCGAGCGTCCCGACCCCGCCAGAGGCAATCACCGGGATGCGCACGGCGTCAGCAATCGTCCGCGTCAGCTCAATGTCGAACCCGTCGCCTGTGCCGTCCCGGTCCATGGACGTCAGCAAAATCTCGCCGGCGCCCAGCTCTTCCATCTTCTTGGCGTGTTCAACCGCATCAATGCCCGTAGGCTCACGACCCCCATGGGTAAAGATTTCCCATTTGGGCTGGCCATCCGGGCCGGGCTCAACGGCTTTGGCATCGAGCGCGACAACAATGCATTGGGAACCGAACTTCTCGGCAGCTTCGCGCACAAAGTCCGGGGTCTTCACGGCTGCCGTCATGATGGAGACCTTGTCGGCCCCGGCGAGCAGCAATTTTCGGACATCTTCAATAGTGCGCACACCCCCACCAACAGTTAGCGGCATGAAGCATTCTTCTGCGGTGTGGCGAACAACATCGAAGATGATGTCCCGGTCTTCATGGCTGGCCGTAATGTCGAGGAAGCACAGCTCATCAGCACCAGCCTCATCATAGACCTTGGCCTGTTCCACCGGGTCACCCGCGTCACGCAGGTCCACGAAGTTCACGCCCTTAACGACACGACCATCCTTCACATCAAGGCAGGGAATGATACGGGCTTTCAGCATTAGCGCAGCACCTCCAGGGCCTCTTGGGCGTCGAGCCGTCCGTCATAAATCGCACGGCCAGAGATCACCCCTTCAAATGTAACGTCTTGTGCCTTCAAGGCCTTGAGGTCTTCAACAGAGGCCACACCGCCAGAGGCAATCACAGGGATAGATGTCGCCCGCGCCAAAGCCGCGGTTGAGGCAACATTCACGCCCTTCATGGCCCCGTCTCGTTCAATATCGGTGTAGATGATGGCGGCGACACCGGCGTCTTCAGACTTGGCGGCCAGATCAATGGCAGTGAGCGAGGAAACCTCGGCCCAGCCTTCGACGGCGACCATGCCATCCCGCGCATCGATACCCACGGCCACCTGGCCGGGGAACAATTTACACGCTTCGCGTACCAGATCCGGGTCATTAACCGCAATGGTCCCCAAAATCACGCGCTTGATGCCTTTATTGAGCCACATCTCAATGGTTGCAAGGTCACGGATCCCGCCGCCCAACTGAGCTGGCAGGTTGGTAGCCTCCAGGATCGCCTCAACCGCATCGCCATTCACCGGCTTGCCGGCAAAGGCACCATTAAGGTCTACGAGGTGTAACCATTCAAAACCCGAGGCTTCAAATTCTACAGCCTGGTTAGCCGGGCTGTCATTGAACACGGTGGCTTTGTCCATATCGCCCTGATACAGGCGCACACACTGGCCGTCTTTCAAATCGATGGCAGGAAACAGGATCATGCGGCACCTCCTGCCTGTGGCTGCCAGCGCAGGAAATTCGCAATCAGCTGCAGGCCAACTTTCTGGCTCTTCTCGGGGTGGAATTGCGTGCCTACCATATTGTCCCGCCCAATGGCGGCGACAATGTCACCGGCATAATCAACAGTCGCCAAAACATGGGCATCATCTTCCGGCCGAACGCTGAAAGAATGCACAAAATAGGCATGTTCGCCGTGGTCCAGCCCGGCAAAGACCGGGTGGTCTGCCGCATTGGCGCTGATCTGCAGGTCATTCCAACCCATGTGGGGGATCTTCAAATTGTCATCAGCAGGCTCGATCATGGCCACGGTGCCCGGCACCCAGCCAAAGCCTTTATGCGTGCCGTGCTCCAACCCGGTAGAGGCCATCAGCTGCATGCCAACACAGATGCCCAGGAACGGTTTGCCGTCTTGAATGACAGCCTGTTCCAACGCCTCGACCATACCGTCGATTGCCTGCAGGCCCGCCATGCAGTCACCAAAGGCACCAACACCAGGCAGCACGACACGATCTGCTGCCAAAACATCTGCCGGATTACTCGTGACCAGAATGCGCGCATTGCTGCCACCTTCTGCTGCCATGCGCTCAAACGCCTTTTCGGCTGAACGCAGATTGCCGGAGCCATAGTCGATAATGGCCACCAGGTCGGGCTTATTGTTCATGTCTTCTTCCCGAACAGGATTGTCTGCCGCCCCAGCGGCTTGTGCTGCAACAGCGGGGGCAGGCCGCAGCAGATATTCCATCGAGGCTTCTTCCGTGTTACCGCCAGAGGCAACACCAGCTTCTCTATAGCCTTTGCGAGCCAGCGCCGCCCGGCGCAGGTCATAGGCAAAGACACCCAAAGCCACGGAGAAAACACCACGAATGACGTGGTTCGTCATATCAGGCGCATTGACGCTGAGTGCCACCAGCACCGCCACCGTCATCAGCACACCGAACAGCACAGCCTCGCGCCACAGGCGATACCACAGCAGCCAGAAAATGCTGAAGATCACCGCAGGCACACAGAACCCTTCCCGGATAAACAAGGCCTCCGGGTCACGGTCCCCCGGGGCAAGGCCGGGGTGCTCATGGATCGTATATATGTGCATCATCTGCCTGTTTGAACTGCGAATTGGTGCGCCTCGAAAAGGCGCGCGGGAACAAGGAGCCTAGCGCCCCTAGAGCGTTCCGCCAAGCGTACCTTTGGTGGACGGCACAGCCCCTTCCTTGCGCGGGTCGATCTCGACCGCCTGGCGCAGGGCACGGGCCGTGCCTTTATAGCAGGCCTCAATAATATGGTGATTATTGGACCCATACAGGCATTCCACATGCAGCGTCGCGCCGAGCGACTGGGCCAGGGCGTAATACCATTCCTTGAACAGCTCGGAATCCATTTCACCCATGCGCTTTTGCGTCAGGTCGACCTTCCACACCAGATAGGGGCGGTTTGACAGGTCGAGCGCCACGCGAGTGCAGGTTTCATCCATCGGGGTTTCGGCTGCGCCATAGCGGGTGATGCCTTCGCGCCCGCCAAGGGCCTGCGACAGGGCCTCACCCAAGGCGATGGCCGAATCTTCTGTCGTGTGGTGCTGGTCGACATGCAGGTCGCCCTGTACCGACAGGTTGATGTCGATAAGGGAATGGCGCGACAGCTGCTCGACCATATGGTCGAGAAAGCCGATACCGGTGGAAATGTTATACGACCCCGTACCGTCGAGGTTGACCTCAACAGCAATGCTGGTTTCGTTAGTTTTGCGCTCAATTTTACCAGTACGCATGGATGGCCCTTTCAGCCGGAGTTTCCATGCGCCGCTCTATAGCAAGAAGGGCCTTGGCGGGGAAGGGGTTAGTGAGGAGGACAACGATAGTGCTCAATATAACATTCGATCGCGTAGCGCATATCCCGCCATTCCATTTTGACACCAGGGTGCCAATCCTGACCAAATATGTTGCGGCCGAGCTGCTGAAACTCCTCCTCGGGCAACCTAGAATTACGGCACCACCTTCCCATGGGCGGACCAGAAGGGCACAATGGTTGCCCGTTTGGTTCAAGACGGCCGAGATATTCGTGCACAAAGAGGTCATATTTCAGATCATTGTATCGGGACCAATACACTGGCTTGGTCTCTTCTGTGTGAGGTTCACAATCATTCACGTAGACATTCTCCAATACGTTTGCATACGCATAGATTTCTCCAGCCAATAAGACAAATAGGGTTAAAAAATGACCAGAAAGCCGCCCTTTAAGCGCCTAGCTTCAAAGACCACTCTGACAGCATCCACTATCAGATATATGAGCAACAACACCCATACGGTTATCAGCATAAAGATCAAGGGAATTTGGTACGCGCCATCAATCAAATTCGGCACACTTTTCCTAGTCTATCAATTCAGCTTACCTTCCGTTCATGCCGAGTGATTTATCCCGCAGGGGTAAATTGTATCGAGGTACGGACACGGTGATGTCGAGACGGGCGATGCACCAATTCGTTCGCACCTCGATACAATTTTGTGCTGTCGCACAAAACCACTCGGCTCGAACGGTAATGAGTAGCTGACGATTAAGGTATTTCCCGTCACCCATTGCATCTGGGGCACATCATCCCTAATTAGGGGCCTATGAGTGAAAATCAGACATGGCACGCCACCACCATTATCTCGGTGCGCAAAAACAATGCTGTCGTCGTCGCAGGCGACGGGCAGGTTTCCATGGGCGATACCATCGTCAAGGGCAATGCCCGCAAGGTGCGCACGCTGGGCAAGGATAGATCTATCATTGCCGGTTTTGCCGGTGCCACGGCAGACGCGTTTACGCTGTTCGAGCGGCTGGAAGAAAAGCTGGAACGCCACGGGCAGAACCTGACCCGCGCCTGTGTTGAGCTGGCCAAGGACTGGCGGACCGACCGCTATTTGCGCAAGCTTGAAGCGCTGATGATTGTTGCTGACGCCGAGGTTTCCCTGCTGGTGACCGGCACCGGTGATGTGTTGGAGACACCGGACGGCATTATTACCATTGGCTCTGGCGGCAATTATGCGCTGGCTGCGGCCCGCGCCCTGATCGACACCGACATGGATGCAGAATCTGTTGCCCGGAAGGCCATGGGTATCGCCGCCGACATTTGTGTTTATACCAATGAAAATATCGTCGTAGAAAAACTGGATACCTAGGTTATGAGCGCCTTTTCCCCCCGCGAGATCGTCTCCGAACTCGACCGCTATATTATTGGCCAAAAGGACGCCAAACGCGCCGTAGCCATTGCCCTGCGCAATCGCTGGCGCCGCCAACAACTGCCAGATGATCTGCGCGACGAAGTGCTGCCAAAGAACATCCTGATGATTGGCCCGACAGGCGTCGGCAAGACAGAGATTTCCCGCCGCCTTGCACGGCTGGCAGAAGCACCCTTCATGAAAATTGAGGCCACCAAGTTCACCGAGGTAGGCTATGTGGGCCGCGATGTGGAATCCATCATCCGAGATCTGGTGGAGTTTGCCATCATCATGATCCGCGACAAAAAGCGCCAAAGCGTGCGCGCGCGTGCCGAGCTAGCCGCTGAAGAGCGGGTGCTCGATGCTTTGGTCGGCGACAATGCCCGCCCGGATACGCGCGACAAGTTCCGCCAGATGCTGCGCGACGGCAAGCTGGACGACAAAGAGATTGTCCTGCAAATGGCCGACCATGGCGCGGGCGGCATGCCATCTTTCGATATTCCCGGCATGCCCGGGGCGCAAATGGGCATGATCAATCTCGGCGACATGTTGGGCGGGGCCATGGGCAAACCGACCAAGGAAAAGCGCACCACGGTGGCCGAAGCCTATGACCCGCTGATCAACGAGGAAAGCGACAATCTGCTGGATGATGAAGACATCACGCAAGACGCTATCCAGTCAGTGGAACAGCACGGCATTGTCTTCCTCGATGAAATTGACAAGATCTGCGCGCGGTCTGACCGCACGGGCGGCGATGTATCCCGCGAAGGGGTGCAGCGCGACCTGTTGCCACTGATCGAGGGCACAACGGTTTCCACCAAGCACGGGTTGGTGAAGACAGATCACATTCTGTTCATTGCCTCTGGCGCGTTTTCGGTCGCCAAGCCGTCTGACCTGCTGCCGGAATTGCAGGGCCGCCTGCCGATCCGCGTAGAGCTGCGCGCCCTGACAGAAGAAGACTTCAAACGCATCTTAACCGAGCCGGAAGCCTCGCTGATCAAGCAATATAAGGCGCTGATGGCGACCGAAGATGTTACTCTCGACTTTACCGATTGCGGCATTGAGCGCCTGGCGCAAATCGCCACAGAGGTGAACACCAGTGTGGAAAATATCGGGGCCCGCCGCCTGCATACCATTATGGAGCAGGTGCTGGACGACATCAGCTTCGAGGCCACAGACAGGCCTGGCACCACCCTGACCCTCGATGCCGACTATGTGAATGAGCATATCGGTAATCTGGTCAAGGATGACGATCTGTCACGGCATATTCTCTAAGGGCTGTTGATGGCCATGATCATTCGACAAGCAATTGCGGATGATGCCCTGGCCATTGGTGCAATCTACAACCACTACATTGAAAATACCGTGGCAACCTTCCAGCTGGCGCCGCACTCGGATACCTATTGGCAGGACTGGTTCACCCAGTTTGCAGGCAGCGGGCCACACCAATGTTTCGTGGCCGAAGAGAACGGGCAGGTGCTCGGCTTTGCCTATAGCCTGCCCTACAACACCAAGGGTGGCTATGACCAGACGGTGCTGACCAGCATTTATGTCGACGCCGAAATCCTGGAAAAAGCCCCGCGCCCTGGGTTAGGCTCGGGGTTATATGAGGCACTATTTAATGCCATTGACAGCATTCACAGAATTTACGCCTGGATCGCCCTACCCAATGAGGCTTCCATCAACCTGCACCATAAATTCGGCTTCGAGCAGGTCTCTACCTTGAGCGAGATTGGCTTCAAGCACGGTCGCTATATTGACGTCGCCGTGATGGAACGACCGGGCTGATCCTATTCAGACCCGGTGGCTGGCGTTGCCATCTCGTCGATAATCTCTGGCTTGGTCATGGCGTCAGCCTCAGCCGGGGCCGGGGTATCCGTTTCAACAGGTGTTTCACCTGCTTCTACTGCCTCCACAACTTCTTCCGCCGTTTCAGCCGCCGCATCTATCATAGTCTCTGCCGCGTCTTCCACCGCCTGTTCTTCAGCTGGAGCAGTGTCAGCTACTTCTTCCATAGCAGGTTCTTCAACCGGTTCTACCGTCCAGGGGGCGGGTGCGACATTCAGCTCCAACAGACGCTGCAGCTCAGCGCGCTTGCGCACAGCCTCGGTCAGCTCCATATATTTCTGGGACGACATGCCAGCCTTCTGCAGGCCGGGCAGCATGGCCTGGGCAGCCAGTTCTTCTTCTGTCAGCGGTGCGGGGGCCTCTTCAGCCGGTTGCTGCGCATCAGATTGATTCTGGCCGCTCATCTGGTCTGCCATGGCGCCAACGCCACCGGCGATATTGGCTGCGTGGTGTGCCGCCACATAGCCATGGGCCCCGCCAATCCCGGCGAAGCGATTAAGCGCCCCATAGCGCACGGTGCTTTGTCGGGCCTGCTCAGCCTGCTGTGCCTGGTAGGCGCAAGCATGCAAATTGCCGCCAGCACAATAATTGGGCGCTCGGTTGCCCGCTACCTTGGCAATCGTGCCGAAATTAAGACCCAGACAGCGCTCTTCGCGCGCCGGGGGCTTTGTCGTAGGAATCGATGTTCTGGTTCACGCGCTTAAGCGCCTTCAGCAGGACATCACCAATCGCTGTTGCACCCTTGCGAATTTCCTTGTGCTGGCGCTTGGCCTTGCGTTCCTTCAATTCTTCATTGCGCACATCAGCAACTAAAGCGGCCCATGATTCCGCATAGCAAAGCTGCGCCTTGCCAACGGCTTCTTCAACCTTGGCCAGGTCTTCAGCTTCTTTGGTGAGGTGGTCACCATACGCTGCGAAGCGGGCGTTGGGGTCCGGGTGATCATCTTTCATCTGATCCGCAAAGGCCATGGCATCACTAACATAGGCGGAATATTTCGCGACTTTGCTGGCGGTCGACGCCGCCTTGCCAAAACCACCGAAGCCACCAAAACCGCCAAAACTTCCGAGCGCGCCGGCTACTTTGCCTGCTGTCTCGATATTTTTGGCATTGTCACTTTGGTCAGCCACCAGGTCTTCCACCTGGTCTACCGGCTCATAACACTCTTTGTAGTAGCGTACCTTAAACGCATATGCCTCTGGTATGGAGAACGCGACCAATACCAGGCCCAAAACAGCAACTCGGATCTGACCTTAACCCCTTTCTTTGTAGAGCGGAGAGTGTTGTCCGAGATGATCAAATGGTCAAGACACTGAAACCAAATACTTATCAGCTTTATCGGATACGTTTGAGCACCACATAAAGCGCGCCGTCGCCCCCATGGTTAGGCCGGGCGGGGTGCCAGGCCAGCACGCGACGGGCATTGTCGCCCTGGGCCAACCATTGCGGCACCACATGGCGCAGCACACCGGTACGACGCATGCGGTAGATATTATCCGGGTCGGGCACCTCTGTGCCGCCTTTACCGGTGATCACCAAAACACAGCGTTTGCCGTCTGCCTGCGCATGTGCGAGGAATTTGTTAAGACGGCGGTGCGCCTGTTCCTGTGTCATACCGTGCAGGTCAACGCGCCCTTCAATAGGCAATTGCCCCTTTTTGAGCCGTCGGGCACGCGCGCCGTCCAGCGAGGTAGCGGCTGCCATACTTTGTGGCGTCGGGGCATATTTATCCCGCACACCAGAAGGTGTCAGGGCCGCGGGCGGGACGTCTTCCATCTTCTCACGCTTGCGGGAAGGTACCGGCTTATTGGGCGGTAGGGGTACATTACCGGCGCTTTTACCTTTGTCGAGCGGTGAAACATCGCGGCTGAAGGCCTGCCATAGCGCCTCATCATCCGATGATAGTCCACCTTTCTTCTTGCCGTTGCTCATAGGTCCAGACTTTCGGCCAACGCAACGGGCAGCAGAATGAAATAGCGACCATCCTGTTTCATGCGGCCCGCCCGGCTGCCGGCCTCATCGCCTTCACCCCAGTAGAAGTCACCCCGCACGGCACCCTTGATGGCACCACCCGTATCCTGAGCGACCATCAGTCTGCTGGAGATGTCCTGGTTGGCGTCACCGTCCAGCTCCAGCCATAGCGGTGCACCCAGCGGCATGAAGCGACGGTCGACAGCCAAAGATCGCCGTGCCGTCAACGGCACATTGAGCGCGCCAATGGCACCGACAGAGTCCTGCCGGTGAAAAAACACATAAGACGCGTTGCGGCGCAGCACGCCTGGCCCCTTGTCCGGATTGGCGGCGAACCACATTTTGATGCCCTGGGCACTGGCTTCATGCGGCCCCAACATATTTTCGCGGATCAGATAGCGCCCGACAGACGTATAGGGATGGCCATTCTTGCCATCGAAACCCATACGCAGCTTGCGGCCATCTTCCAACTGAATGATGCCAGAGCCCTGGATATGCAGGAAGAATGCCTCGACCGGGTCTTCCAGCCAGACCAGTGGCAGTGACGCCCCCGGCCAATTGCCCTGCTCAATATCGGCCCGGCTGTAATAAGGCGCCAGCTTGCCATCTTTAACCCGGCCATAAATCTGGCGGCCAGACAGCTCGGGCTCGAATATGCCGAGGTTAACGGACACGAGATCATCCGGGCGTGACATCAGGGGAACACCAAACCCGTCCTGCTGCTGCAGGCGACCCGGCAAAACCGGTACGTAATAGCCGGTAAAGAGGCCCGAGGTGTCTTCACCCATAGCAACGGCATGGGGCACAAAAGCTTCTTCAAAGAATTGGCGCGCCGCACCATCTGCAGCCCCTACAAAATTCGCCAACTCGCAAACCGGTTGCCAGTCACCAACTGTCCCGGCAAAGGCAGCACCATCCATTTTCTTGCCCGCGGGCATCTTCAACAGAGCGGCACAGGAGGCACGAAACGTTGCCAACGCCTTGGTGTGGTCATCACCCGTCCAGCCGGTCAGGGCCGGCCACTCAACTGGTGACAGGTTGAAGTCTTCAACCGGTGCGGGCACAGGGGGCGGGGTTGGCGCAGGGGCCTGTGTTTCAGGTACAGGTGCAGAGGGCCCGAGCAACCACATGACCAACAGGCCAAAAAGGATGCCGGTAACAAATGTTGCCAGCCCGTATAGTTTTTCCTGCAGCACGTCTTTATTCCCCTGAGAGGGTGCCGAAAGCGGTTCTATTCTTCCCGCTGGGTTGCCACCAGTAACCAGTTGGGATCGCGGCTTTTGACGTCGCGGGCAAAGGTCCAGACATCGCGCACCACTTCAACATCCGACGGGTTCCCATCGATGATGCGGTCTTCACTGTCGCGCAGGGCACTGATGATTTCGGCTTCAAACCGCACAGTGATCTCTGCCATCCGGCCGTCAACGGCAGCCTCCACGATCTCGGTGGAAACGAGGTCAACCAATTTGGTTTCCATGGTCTGGCCGGCGGCCTCGCGATCATCAATCGCGGCCAGGAAACCATCGCGCACGTCATCACCCAACAGGGGCGACAGCGTTTCACGGTCACCCTGGGCAAAGGCCTCGATAATCATTTCATAGGCACCGCCCGCGCCACCAACAAAACCCTGTGGGTCAAAGCTGCGATCAGCCGCCATGATGGGCGCAACAATAGCCTTGAGAGCTGGGTCCGGATGCAGGTCGACAACGTCTGCGCTTTGCACCTGCTGTGCCGGTGTTTCCTGACGGTCTGCATTGCGCAGGGAAAGCTCACCAATATTGATGGGCTTGTCCGCGGGACCGGGTTCATTCCCCGTATGCCGACCCAAAACACTGTACAGCCGAAGGGCGATAAAGACCGCCACCATGGCAAGGATTATAATATCCAAGGTTCGCCCCTTTAATGGCCCGCAAACAAACCGGCCCGACAAATGCGGCAATGGTTCATTCAAGAATTGACATTTCGCCCGGTTATGCCCACCTAAAGAGGCAATGGTTCCGGGCCGCTTCGTCTGTCATACATAATTCCTCTTGGGGTAAAGAACAAGCATGGGCTTACTGATCCTGCTCTTCATCATCGGTCTGCCGCTAATTGAAATCTACGGCTTTATTGCCGTAGGCAACCAGGTTGGTGCTCTGTCCACCATCGGGCTGACCGTGCTGACGGCCGCCATTGGCATGATGCTGGTGCGCGCCCAGGGTATGGGGGTTGTCCGCCGCGCAGAGCAGAACATGGCCCAGGGCGACACACCCATTCGTGAAGCGTTGGAAGGTGTGGCGCTGTTGCTGGCCGGTGTGTTCCTGTTGATCCCCGGTTTCTTTACCGATGCGCTGGGTGCTCTGCTTCTCATCCCCTTCGTGCGCAACTTGATTGGCCTGGCGATATTAAGCCGCGTCTTCATTATGCGCAGCAAGCGGCAGGGTGGCGGCTTCACGGTCGAAGCCGAGTTTGAAGACATTACGCCCCGCAGCAATGACGGCGAACCACCGACTTCGTTGCCCCCCAAGCATTAGTCTTGTGCCGCAGCAAGCCCGCCACTAAAGTCCGCGCCAAGCTTCCCCAACCAGAAGGACAATCATGAGCGACGAACAAGCAACGACCGGGACCGAACAGGCCAACCCCCAGTTCAGCATGATTTCCCAATATGTGAAGGACCTGTCCTTCGAAAATCCGCGTGCGCCGGAAAGCCTGCAGAAGATGCAGGGCAACAACCCGGACATAAAGATCAGCGTCAACATCAACGCCCGCAAAATTGGTGAAGAAGGTTATGAAGTTGCTTTGATGCTCTCTGCCACGGCCAAGGTAGACAAGGAAACCATGTTCATTGCCGAGCTGAATTATGGAGCCTTGTTTGGCATTCGAAATGTAGCTGAAGACCAGTTGCAACCCTTGTTGCTGGTGGAATGCCCACGCCTGATGTTCCCCTTTGCGCGCCGCATTTTTGCTGATGCCGTGCGGGATGGCGGTTTCCCGCCCGTGATGCTGGACCCCATCGACTTCCTGGCGCTGTATCAACAGCAGAAGGATGGTGCAGGCGACGGTGTGCTGCCCAACTAAAACAAGATCAGCCTAGCGGGCGTCTTCCGGTTTGAACCAACGGGCATCCGTTACTTTTTCTTTTAGAAACTCTTCGTGCGCTGACATTTCTTCAGGCGTGGGCGCATGGGGACGTGGTGGTCGTACTTCCACCGTACGCACCGACCGGGTTTCAACCCGGCTTTCTGCCGCCAAAACCAGACCCGGCTGACGACCGCCAATGAGTTCCAGATAAACCTCTGCCAACAATTCAGAATCGAGCAACGCGCCATGCAGATCGCGCGATGAATTGTCGACATCGAAGCGCCGACACAGGGCATCGAGGCTGTTTTGGGCTCCGGGGAATTTGCTGCGCGCCATGGCCAATGTATCGACCACGCGTTCATCACCAATCGGGGCCTGGCCCATACGACCCAGCTCGGCATTAATGAACCTCATGTCGAACGTCGCATTGTGCGCGACCAAATTAGCATCACCAACAAAGGCCAGAAAATCCGCCGCAATATCGGCAAAAACCGGGTAATCCGACAGAAATTCTTCTGAAAGGCCGTGGACCTCAAAAGCTCCCTGCGGCATGTCCCGCTCCGGGTTGATATACTGGTGATAGGTCTCGCCCGTGGGCACGTGGTTGACCAGCTCCAGGCAACCGATTTCGACCACCCGGTCATCGCCTTCTGCATCAAACCCCGTGGTTTCGGTATCGAAGACTATTTCCCGGTCACTCACACGCTATCCCCGTTTCTTCTATCGGCGAATACGCCGCTTCATCACCTTGGTTGGCCAGACCTGGCCGTCATAATCCTTCAGCGCCGACAGGATAGCACGGACATGCTGTCGGGCAACGGCCATCCCGAGGCCAGAGGGTACAATAAAATGTGCGCGCTTTCTTTTTTCAGCATCAGGCATCTGCTGGGCGAGAATACCCTTGAGCTTTTCCGCCGTCATATCGGGCCGAGCCATCACCCGCTGCCACTGCAGCCGCGCCGGGGCCGAAACAACGACCACGGCATCGACATAGTTATCGCCACCGGATTCAAACAAGAGCGGCACGTCTAACACCACAACGGGCTCTCGCCGTTCGCAGGCCTTCTGCAGGAACTGACGCTGGATGCGCCCCATCATCGGATGAATGATGCGCTCAAGTTTGCGAAGTTCCTCCGGTTTGCCAAACACCCGCTGGCCCAGGGCCGGGCGGTCCAGCACACCGTCCACCACTACGCCGGGAAACGCCTTTTCAATTGCAGGCAGGGCACGGCCACCGGGCGCCTGCAATTTGTGAACTTCGGCATCAGAATCGTAGACCGGCACGCCTTCGCTGCGGAACATGTTGGATGTGGCAGACTTGCCCATGCCGATGGAGCCTGTCAGGCCGAGAATAATCATGAGGACGCCTCTAGGTCGTCAACCACCAGCTGCCGCAGCGCATCATCCACTTCGGGTAGCGTGCCGAACCAGGCCGCAAAGGCCGGGGCCGCTTGATGCAACAACATGCCCAGCCCATCGACCACAGCGTTCCCCCTCGCACGGGCATGGGCCAATAAGTCTGTTTCGAGCGGGGCATAGACAATATCGGTCACGACAGCCTGCAATGGCAAAGCATCAAGCGAAAGGACCAGTGCGGGCATGCCCTTCATGCCCAGGCTGGTCGTATTTACCAGCA
>Ga0181594_10003393_pt1 | contig 14425 bp, 11 predicted proteins | sample 071ome_18_FD_145603 | JGI IMG/M metagenome (GOLD analysis project Ga0181594, IMG submission 145603) | Coastal salt marsh microbial communities from the Groves Creek Marsh, Skidaway Island, Georgia - 071413BT metaG (spades assembly) | ecosystem: Environmental > Aquatic > Marine > Intertidal zone... | reverse complement strand
GCGCCCATAATGACAACGCCAAAGAGTACCATTATCTGTATCATCATGTAGAACCAGAAAAAGCGCACTCCAAGGTCGACTTCTTCGAGCATGCCATAGATTCCGAGCCATCCGATCGACCACCACGTAAAGTGCGCAAAATCTGACCCACTGCTACCCACAAACGCAAAAACAACAATCGTTATGACACGCCAAACATTTTTAATAGAATTGCCATCGGTAGTGGGCATGATTCCTATATTGTGGACTCGTTTGTTTCGCTAATACACCGCCTCTGAGACTGAAACTATCTGCGAGCCGTCGTCGTTTGTGTCAATGAGCGTCCATTGCTTCAGGTACAGGTGCTTGTACGTCGCCCTGTTTGTACAAAGGACAACGTACCGATTCGGAGCCGTGACGTTTCTTTCGAGTTCCTGGATCGTATGAAGGCTCGGCTCAAAGAGGACGACCGTGGGGCGGTTCACATGGTCGATGCCCATTTTTGCGGCATATAAAATGTCACCAGTTTCTGCATCGCGACAATCAATGGGAAGTACACCGGCTTCGTTTTCAAACATCATCAAAAGTTCATCGCTGACAACACTCCCGCCAACAAAGCCAATCCTACCATCTGGGAGACCCCGCCTGATCATCGATAGTATTGCACTCATCGTCGAGGGGGTTGGTTTTGAGCCACACTTCGGGGATTGTTATGCTTTGGGGATCGAGGTCGGCTTTTGTGCGGTGAGCAATACACTGCCGAACATCGTCATAGGGGCAGGGGATGCCGCGGTTCGAAGAGAGCGTCCGCTTCCAGCAGTTGATGGGGTCGTCTTTGGGGCGCGCCTTGAGGGCCGCGTCAATGCGCACCTTGATCTCAAAGGAGCGGTGCGCATTGATGCCGCGCGAAAAGAGGTCGACAAGGGGGACGACGAGCGTGGCGGGATCGAGGCCTTTGTATCGGCACACCTGGGCGACAATCACGGCCAGGTGGAAGCGCCGCATGTCCCGCATCTCAATCTGTCCCAGGTTGGCGATGCAGGGGGGGGCGCTCTCAAGGGTGACATTGCCGCCAAAGGTCCCGCCAATGGGGGTCGTCTTGCGCTTCCGGCCTCCGAGGGCGACTGCAATCTGGCGCTCCGTGTCGCCAATGGGGCCGTACGTCGAGATGCGCTGCACGGTCGGCTCAATGGCGCGACAAAGGTCGAGAATGTGGCGGCGCAGAAGATCTTCCACGGGGAGACCGACGCCATCAACGAGCACAACCTTGCCGCGATCAAGCGTGCACCGATCGCGGTCCCGGAGAAGAAGGGGGGCGTGCCGCGAAAGGAACACGTCGGGGTGCACGATGTGGCCCGCCTCGTCGTACGCCCAGAGTCTGCTTTTTTCGCTTTCAAACATGTTCAGAAACTCAAGGTTCGTGGGGAGAACGGGATTTCCGCGCAGGTACAGGTCAATAACATCGTCAACCTCGGGCTCAATCGAGGGGGCAACAAAGGCATTGGCACCCCGACTCAGAACAACGGCGCACACACTCTGCACAATCTTCATCTCAACGCCAAGGTGCATCCGAACGGTGCGGCAATATGGCGAGGTACCAATCGAGTCGGGCGTGTCTTTGATGAGCTCCCGAAGATCCCGGAGAGGACGCTCGCTGTTGGGCGAAAGTTCAACGAGGGGGGTTTCAAAGACAAGCCATATAAAGCCACGCGCAACAACACCACCATCACCTTGCGTCACGAGGATAATTGAACGCCCGCTGGTACCATCGCAGCGAACCGAAAACGGACCGGTGGGTGGAGGAAGGGTGGCAACGCCAAAGAACCGCAGAATTCGTGACACCTCGGCAGAAGTGAAACCTGGAAGCATGGAAGACAGAAGAAGAGAATCCTCGACAATCGATGGCGCCGCGCCGGGTCCGCCAAAGCGCGTGCAAAGGGACATTGTCGACGCGTTTGAATCGTTTGGAATCAGTGCCCCAGAACGTATCGACCAAATCCCTTACTGGTATGAATGGGAAAACGCCGTTGTTGTTGCGGTTTTTTCAGCAAAGAGAATGGGGACGGCATGGGGCGTCGCGCTAGACAAGGAAACTAGCGAACTCGTCTGCAGGCTGTTCAACGTTACTGAAACTGCCGCAACATGCATCAAGCCAGCAGGTGGAATGGTTCGTCTCGAGAAGAGCGCGAGGTGGTCACGACGAATCACAAAGGCAGAGGCCGCGGCGGAGGGGCTCGAGGAGGACGTCGTGGGACTCGCAAGGGTCGACTTTCCAATGGACCTCCACTTCAACGCGGCAAGGGGGACGCTGCTGGGGGTCGACAACAGCGGCGTCTACCAGGTCTGGAACATTGAGACGGGGAAACTCGTTGCCGAGGGGGGGTGGACTATGGAGGTCGACGGAAGCACGTTTGGCGTCACGATGAACGCAGTGGCTCACACGGCAGACTGGGTCATTGGCGTCACGGCCCACGATGGAACCTCAAGCACATTGCGGGCGAAAAGAATCGATCCGAGGGGGATGGCCGAACTCGACGAAATCGAAATAGGCCTCAGCGTCACGGGAGTCATGCACCTCGAGATCGACAACGAGGAGGAAACCGTCGTCTGGCTCGCAACAGATAGCGGGCCGTTTTTTCTCGACACGCGGTACCCGGTCAAACTGTGGGCCATCTTGCCGGGATCGAGGTGGATGGCGGCCGTGCTGAAAAACGAGGACGACTACCTCGAGAGCGCGCTGGCAGTCAACAGCTACGTCTCGAGCTTCAAGAGATGCACATCGGAGGAGTACATCAAGCTCATCGAGGCAGAGGGAAGACCACACCCAGACGTCAGACTCGACATTGACAAGGCTTGGTACTTTAACAACGTGTTTTACCCAAAGATGAGCGCAGACCTGAGACCACACTACCTCCTGAGCACGGGGAACAACGAAATTCTCACCTTGTCCACCGAGGGCGCACTCTGGGCGAGCCAAAACGACAACAAAATCGTTCCCATCGGGGTTGCGGGAGGGCTCGCCGCAGCGGCGATCAGGGGGGGGGTCGTCATATACTGCGAAGACAAAACACTCGTCCTCGTGCAGAGCCCGTGGGCAGAAAAGAAAAACGAAAGCTTCAGCAAAAAGCCAATCAGGCAGAGAACAGACGACGAAATCGAACTCACACGGTTTAATGAAACGGGATGCGACACAAAGTACCTCATCGCGGCAGTGAGCCCAACGGCAATCGTCACCCACGCATTTGACAACGGAATCTACGTCTTCAGGGCCAGCGAAAGGTTCGAAGACGACGACCTCTACGACGAGGCAAGAGAACTATCGACAATCGAGGGGAAGCCAGGAGTGGACGAGGAAATGGGCTATGCAAAGTAGAGGATGTGCCGAGCGTCCACTTCAAGGTTTGCTCGCTGCATCTCGAGGGCATGCTTGTTTCGCCCAGCGCGCGTTTGTTGCCCAACCATCTCGCTATTGTAAAGATTCATCATAAACTTGCAAAACAGGGGGGCTGTGTCGGGGCGACGTAGTAGAATAGCATGAATCGACGTACACTTGTCAAGAATCATGGCAACATTGCGCGATTTTGTGCCACGGGGGGGTGAACGAAAGGTAGAGGCAACGCTCCGAAGCACACCAAGAGCTTTGACCTCAATCGTCATGAACATTGGCGTGCGATAGAGGTAGCCGTCAACGTAGCACGTCGTCGAAAGATCATCGGGTCCGGGGCCTCGACAGCGAACAAGGACGCGAGCGACCATCGGAATGTCCGTCGCGCGCGTCGTCGACTGCTCGTGCATCTCAAAGAGCGTGCCAAGAAGGACTGCATCGCCGGTCGTGGGCTCTTTGCAGTCTACAGCCCACGCCTGGCTGCGGTGCTCGCTCGAGACGGGCTGATCGAGCCACTCTTTTAGCAATCCACCATCAGCGAAGTCGTTGTAGAGCGCCAGAACGGTCCGCTTCAGGGCTCGGCTGTTGCTAAAGTGAAGACCTCTGAAATCCTCGAGAAAATCATCGACAACCTCACCCGGTGTAAGTCCTTGTTTTACTTTGGTTTTGAACACGTAGGGCTGACTCAAAGGTGCATCGTCAATGGGGAGTTCGCTCGTTTTTTTCATTTGCTCTTCAACGTCCCATGGCAGGGTGAATATTGTTCCGGCATTGAAAAGTGGCACTGGATTAGCACTAACGTCAAATTCATCGCTGTTACTTGTTGGTGATCGTGGCGGTGCCCTCCGATTTTTTTTATGAACAGGTGTCCTTGCGAATGGTGCACTTGTGTGTATCATCTTAGAATTTAAAGATTCGTTTAAATCGTCTTCGGCATCGTCATCGTCTTCGGCATCGTCATCGACTTCGGCATCGTCATCGTCTTTGGTATCGTCATCATTTAAATTAAATGGGATTGGTGATGCTTCTTCTTTTATGCAACTTGCAAAAAGGTCGTATTCAAGATTATACTTGACTTCTTGACCTCCCACATCTTGAGCACTGTGCCGCTTAAGAAGTGCATGATCAAAAATTAACACTTTTTCTTTTTCATCTTTACCAAGTAACAATTTAACTTGGTTTTCGTCATTTTCAACTAATTGAATCTCAACATTTCTCGACAAATATCCAATTATAGTATACTCTTCACCCAGACGAGTATTTTTTTGTCTCGTGAGTGGTATAGAACAATAAATTTTCTTTTTTTTGACTCTTTCTTTTTCTTTCATAACCAAAGTATAAAATTTGATTATCGCATTGAAGGCATCGAGATATGAAAAGTCAGAATCCACCGCCGTTGTTTTGACATTTGTAAGATCCATCAATATCCATATGTCTTCTGTTCTATCGTGATCGAAAATTCCACCGTAATTACCGCCATTTTCTGGTCCACTTCGATGTCCAAATACAAACCGTCCACATTGTGTATAAAGATCATCCTTATCGAGGTTTTTAGGCAGAATCCAATTCATATATTCCATTGGATTGTATTCTTTTTCGTTAAACACAAAAGATTCTGTGAGTTTTCGGGATTTTCCTGTATTGAATCGATAAATACCATTTCCGAGCTCATCAGCAAGATCGTTGTCAAGGTTGATTTTTTCCGCGGGAACCGGAACACTTACATCAAATGTTTTATCTTCATTTGTTCTTTTGTCTTTTGTGTACGACTCTTTCGCAAGAAGCTTGTCAATCATCCTCACCGCTGTGACAATTCCTTCGAGCATGAGTGTAGACTCGTTGCCAATCGACCAGCCTTTTTCATCACGACCGAATCGAATAAACATCGGCTCGTACGGCATCGATATCCCGTCGGGGCGTTCAATGTGCTGCACAAAGTGGAAAAGAGAACCACTCTTACTCAGGTCCCCAAGCTTGCCCTTCAGTCGTTCCAGGCACTTGTCCACAAAGGACGCGATTTCACCGTCACGCTTGTAGGCAAACGGAGAAAGCGTGCCAAGAAGGGCAGCCGTTTGGCGCAGACTTTCATTGCTGTCAGTCGTGGTCGACGAAAAGGGCGCGCTTGCCTGGCTGACTACGTGGTTGTAGACAAACTTTGAGCATGCACTGACTCCTCCCATCCTCCTTTCGATACTACCAACTCCATCCGAGGACTTTATTTCGTAGACGTCCCGAAAATATTTCTCTATTATCGAATTCTGACCAATATCTGGAAGGCTGATAAAGGGCACGACACGGCGGTCGTTGTAGTGGTCGCGGTAAATGTCGAGCAGGTTGATCGAGTCGGGGTTCGCAGAGGTCGACGGAACAAGCATACACTCGAGCGCAAGGCGAACGACCGTGACGATCTCTTCGTGGTAGGCTGCAAAGTCGCCAACGTGCTTGTCAAATTCAAACGTCCGGAAAACCTCGTCAAAGTCAAGCTCTTCACGCTGAACGTTGCTGTCAATGGCACGGGGGGGGTTCATCATGCTGATCCGGAACCGCTTCTCGTTGTCACGAAGGGCCACCTCGCTGTAGAAGGGGGGAGCAGCAATGGTGTCGTCGCCAATGGGCATCTCCGTGGCCTCAGCACTCAGGTCACGCTCAAGACGAAGCGCATTTTGCCACTCGGAAAGTCGAACAACCGCACCGGCCTCGTCGAGGGCCTTCAGGCGGTCGACAACGTTACCACCGCCTTCTGGGGCTTGCCCGGCGGCTGCTGGCTCCTCGATAACTTCACCCGGAAGTATAATTCCTTTTTTTTCTATTGAATATTGTCTGTCTACAATCCAAAGCACAGGATCCCCGAAAAATTTTTGCTTCGTTTCGATGTCAACAACATAGTCATTGAAAAAGGCGTTGTATTGCCAGTTTTCCCTCTTTCTCGTTTTGATGATCTCGTCAATCGCGCTAATGATCCTGTCGCCGAAAAAGGGCAGCAGCGTCAGGGGTTGCCCTTGAAGGCCGAGCTTTCGCTTAATGGTTTCAATATCATTTGTTTCAAAGATCGGTAGCCGAACATCATTGTTTTTAAGAGCATCTGTCACCTCACTCATGTTCACAAACTTGAGAAGAAGCGTGTAGATCGTGGGGCTGCCAACAGACATTGACCCGGCAAGGAGCCGCATGTCCGCCAGGGGGGCCGACGTTGTGGCGAGCCCAGAGGCCGCCTCGAGGCTGCCATTGAAAAAGACGGGCGCAAGAAGACCGTCGTCCGTCTCAACCATCAGCCGAAGCCGCTTCGCCGTGCGCTGACCAACACTCGGAAAGGTGTTGCCGTCAATCTCAAGGCGGCGTGGAAGGCTCTCAAAGGGCTCAAAGATCGCGAGCTCAGACCGAAGGAGATCCCGAAGGCGCGCGCTCTCGTTGCTGCGCCTGTCCCGGTACACTTTTTCAAAGAGCGAATTCACTCGCTGGTTGTACTTTGTCGCCATCTTTTCGAGGCTCATCTGGGCGGCAACGTCAAAGGCGCGCCGAATCATCGCCTCGATCGTCCAGTGCGTCGATGAGAAAAAGGGGCCGCTGTGGGGTCCGCTGCCAGCGTCGGGATCGTAAAATCGATACGTCGAGACGAGCGTCATCGTACCAACTTCACCATCGTCAACTCCATTCGTGTCAATGCGGCCGTACCACTGAAACACATTGTTAACACGCGGTATTTCCGACGTATCAACTCCCCAACGAAACGCCATGGTCGACAGCGCAAGGGTCGCGACAAGGTGGCTCTTCCCGGTCTACACCAACGAGCTCAACTGGATGTTTTGCTGGTCGTACTTGATGGTCGAGCCGGCAACCTACGAACCATCGACGCTCACCTGGAGGGAAAAGAAAAGGAAATTCAAGGAGAGCAAACTCAAGGACGCGCATACAACGCCTCTCACGCCACGCAAATACTATGTTTTTTATGTGACAATGACGGCGATCACAATGTTGCGCCTTTTGCTGAATTTCGCCGCACTCTGGCTCTTCACCTCGGCTCTGGGCGACATCTACCCACGATCAGACGACCACACACCAATGACAGATCTCCCGTACGACTACACAATGTACACGTTTCACAGGCTGCACGAAATGAAAAAGGTCTGGTGGGCGGGTATGCTCTTTGCAGCAAGCACCGTCCTCCACGTCATCGCATACATCATCCACAGGTTTCACCTCGTCAAGCTCACCACAAAAAATGACACGGACGAATTCAATTCAATGGCGTTCTGGTTCGCCCACGTGGGTCTGCTCAATTGGCTCCTCGACATCCCGGGAATATCAGTGCCAACCGTCAGGCTGCCGCACGTCATTGTCATCATCCTAAATGCTACCGCGGCTCTGCTGTTTTTTTGCACCGTCTACTTTGAAAAGCCAATCATCACGGCCTGGGGGTGCTACGCTCCAGGTACGGCCCTCGTCGACCTCAAGTACGGAGTTTGCCCGGCGTTTATCAACGACCCGTTTCAACCAGACACTCCGGTCTGCGATCAACCGGGGGTAAGGTGCGGCGAGGGCGCCATCCGGTGGAAAAATATCCTCAACGAAACAATCACGAGAACTTTCTTCATCTCTTTCATCAGCATCACAATATACTTCCTGGGGGTTGCCTCAAAGGTCGACTACTACAACCTCAGCAATCGTCTCGTCATTGAAACATATAATAACAAGGATGGATAGAAAGGGAGGGGAATTTAAAATTGTATTTTTTTCATGTGTTTGGGTAATGTATATACGTAACTATCATAATTAATATATGAAGTGTTTGTTTTTCTCCTTTCGACAATGGCTTCTGCGGCCGGATCACCAGAGCGAGTAAATGGGAATGATGAGTTACCAGTAGGACGTGCTCATATGTTTTTTAATAACAAAACTGTAACTAAACCTAATGAAGATATTGATTTGTACATTTTCCCCGAAGGCGTAAAGGAAATTAATGGTTTTGAAACGTTTAATGAAGATCTTAAAAATACTTTTGTAATGTCAAGTGAAACATTTAATGAATTATACCCAGACCGTGAATTAGTGCGTCGTGTATCAAATTACGGTGATGGATATTTTGAAAATAATGAACTTCCAACCAAGCGTCCTTATACTTTGATCACTGATGACGACAATGAAATTGAGTACGAATACTATAATAATAACGATTACGAAGATCCGAACAATATTAGATTGATAACACCCAAAAGACTCGTTTTAATTTTTAAAGCGTTAAGAAATTTACACTTAAATTTACTAAAAGCTCGCGCAAAAAAAGACGAACGTGATATAGAAAAAAAAAAAGTCCAATTTGATAACTTACTTTACCGGATTTACAACATTATTGTTGCACCAATAACATCTTATTTATCTACTTGGTATATGCCACGTGTACTTAAAGAAATAACCAAAGAATTTGACAAACTTTCAAGATTACCGGAATATAATTTTCTTTTTGCGGAAGATTCTAGCTTTATTTCAATTCATATTTATATTTTGAAAGCTAATGAGTATACACCCGATGAATATAATCCGATGGACAATTGGTTACTGGCTAAAAAAATATTGGAAAAACAATCGATTCTTGACGATGCATTTGATCTTTTAGATTTAAGTTTGGATAGTTCATCAGGTGACGCCGTGGATGGCGCCGGGGAAAAGGTAAGTAATAAACTAAAGACAAATCACACGAGTCGTGATTTCTAAGCAAGGTCTGCATCCGTGATCAAACCCCCGCGTGCACCCCCAGAGTATACCCTCAGCGTATACCCTCAACATATTAACAATCTAAATCATGATGAATAAAGAAATATATTAAAGTACAGCAAATCAATAATGTAAAGGCTATAGTGTATTATTCCACCAATTTTACTTTGATGACTCATAGAATTAGCAGGTATGAGTCATTTTCGGTGTGGGGACGTAAAGACAGGACATTTTCGATTTTGAAAATATTATATATATTTTCTGATTTTTGCAATTATTGCTTACTTTCTGCCCACATATTTCTATATTTGGGTACTTATGACTCATATTATTCTAAATATAGGTATATCTGGCGTATTTCTTGTGTCCTTTAGTGTCCTTACAGCGCCATACCTATTACTCATTATTATCTACCTATTACTCATATATATTTTGTTATTTTAACAATACTGTTATATATTTTTTTTTCTTTAAAAGGTAAGAAAGAAAAATATGGACACACAGAGGAGTATGAATAGAAGAATAATGGGGTGAGAGGACAGGTGAAGACAATGGTATGCGTTCAGGGAAAATAGAGAAATCATGACGTAATGGTGTGCCTGTAAGGACATTAAGGACACTCAGAATATGCCAGATATACCTATATTTAGAATAATATGAGTCATATATACCCAAATATAGGTAAATGTAAGCAGAATGTATGCAAAATATAAGCAAAAACAGGGAAAATATTGTAATAGTTCTGAGGATCAAAATATTGTGTCCTCATGTCCTCACGCAATTTTCCCTGACATTTCTTTTTGACGATGTATGGAGGTGTCGTGCCTACGCCCGTGTGAGACACACATATTGAGTTATGAGGGAGGGTCCACTAGGGGTATGCTAAAAAGGTCGACTTTTTATTAGGACTCTTAGCTTTGACCAACGTCATCGATACTGCGCCTACGCCCGTGTGAACCACACATCAATACTGCGCCTACGCGGATGTGAGACACACGAAGTATCACCGACATCGTGCCTACGCCAATATGAGACACACATTCTGAGTTATGAGCGAGGGTCCACTAGGGGTGTGCTTTGAGGGTCGACCTTTTATTAGGGCTCTTAGCTTTGACCAACGTCATCGATACTGCGCCTACGCCCGTGTGAACCACACATCGATACTGCGCCTACGCGGGTATGAGACACACAAATCATCATCGATACTGCGCCTACGCGAGTATGAGGCACACATATTCTTGCCTTGACCGCGAGGGTCCACTGGGGGTCTGCTAAAGGGTCGGCCTTTTGCGTTGTCGTTTATGTCGCTCCGTATGCTAAAATAAATATATTCGATAGTAAAGTAAATAATGAATGTTAAAAAACACTAAAACTAAAATGGCTGATGCTGCAGAAGGCCATTCAAGAAAAAATGATTGTACGGATATTCGTAAGTCGTTTTTTTTATCGGGAATAGAAAAATACATTTCATATAAAAACAAACCAGAAATACATTTAAATAAGACAATGTTTATTTCTAAAGTTCTGGTTATTCCAGACAAAGTGAAAATTGTAAATCCTAAAAATGAAGTACCTCGAACACAGTTTCTAATTTGTAACGAGCCGCTATTGACTAATTTTTTTAAATTTCAAGTAATACACCAAAAGCCTATACACGTCGAATATATTTTAACAAATTCTTATAACTATAATGATCCCATTTTTAATGATGAAAAAAAAATACTCGTACTTACAGCGGATAAAGTTGTTGAAAGATTACGAAAACAAAAAAATACAAACTATAAAGAATTATCAGAAGAGGAAGTAACTAAATATCATGATTTTATTGACGACACCGAAACTTTCATGTATCATTTTTTTATCGCGTGTTTTTTATACGAAAAAATAGACGACATGCCAGAAGCTATGAAAAATACATTTATTAAAATACAAAGTTTCGTACAAAATGAACTTACGCCAATTGAATACGATGAATTTTTACCTAAACGTGTTCTAGAATTTTGGAAAAGAGTTAAAACACAACCACCGGAACCAGTTAATTGGATTCAACAAAAATTAGAATTTTCCCCCAAAAAAAGAAGAATCGAGAAAAATCATACAAGTCGTGATCATTAAAATATAAAATCAATTGTGTTTTCTTTGCTTTTTTCGTGTCTGTCTAACCAAGAATCTCCCTATAGACGTCATTCCAAGAGCTCGACGATTGTACAGTCTCGAGTAGATGTTGTGGGCAGTCTCGCTGTACCCCCCACTCGACAAACGGGACCAGTGGCTTCTTGTATCGAAAAGCATATGCAAAATGAATGTTCCAATTCCACTTCTTGCCGCGCGACGTCCACAGCGTGTCAAGCACCTCAATGCACATCGGTACGTCGCCCTCGTCATATGAACACGCCTCCCTGAGCTGAAAACACGCGCTGTGCATGTGCTCGCCGCGAACAATCGCGCCCCTGGCGATGCACATCATGACAACACCAACGTTCCGCGCCGTGATGGCCCCATTCAGAACCATCACCGGCGAAAGACTTGTCCAAAGGTGCAGAATGAGCGCCGCGTCACCAACGTAGCCGAGCCCGTACGACACGTCAGTGCGAAACTCTCGCGAGATGCTGGGCGCGAGTGGATTGCTCTCTTCAAGGTACGCTTCAAGGGTCGGCAAAAGGTGGCGCAACAGTCGCTTGTTGAAAACCCGACGCTCACTCCGTATCGGATCCTTGGTGTCTTCAAGGGCCATCTGAACAACGCGTGCCATGTCAAGATGAAAGTCGTCGGAGAGAAGGCCGAGCATCTTCATAAAGTGGTCAAAACACCGCAGGCCACCGCTCTGGCGCGTCAACTCGTACAGGATGTGATTACACAGCTCAAAGACTGTAAACTGAACGTTCCGGCCGCGAAAGATGATGTCAAAGGATATTTCAACATCAGTGTGGGAAAGGGGGGTGCGTGGTCCGCGACAGGGAGTATCGCCAACGCAAAGTCCGCTGCAATGGAGGCGGTGAAGCGTTGGAATGGTTTTTTCGAGCTTCCTCAGGTGCCGAAGAAGGCTTTCAAGATCATCGCGCCGGAGAAAGCCAATGACGTGCGAAAAGTTCAACATCGGGCGTGCAGGCATCTGCTCTTAAAGGAGCCTTTGAGAGTGCCACGCAATGGTGCCACTCTGGGGTATGCCCTTGAGAGTGCCACGCAATAGTGCAGCCCTTGAGAGTGCCACGAAATAGTGCAGCCCTTGAGAGTGCCACTCTGGGGTATGCCTTTGAGTGTGCCACGATGTGGTGCCACTCTGGGGTATGCCTTTGAGTGTGCCAAGATGTAGTGCCACTCTGGGGTATGCCCTTGTTTGAAAGCGGATTACTTTTTCTTATACTGGGCGTCGGTGGTGGTGAACACGACGATTTGCGTGTTTTTCGTCACGACGCCATATACATGCGTCAAACCCCAAGCGTTTGTCGAGGAAGGATGATGAACCTCGAGGACCTTCTCGCTGACCTGAGCATCGTTGAAAAGAATCCGCCCACCGATAGCGAAGTGCTCGAGGGCGTACTGTTGTACCAGATTCGTGACACGGTGCAGCGAAAGAAAAAACACGGACAAAACATTGACGACGAGCTGTTTATTGCCGCGCACGTCCGCAGAAGCGCCATCAAGAGCACCATTGCTCGGACCGAGAACATCACACCTGAGGATCCACCGAAAGTCGTGCTCCGCATCGTCAAGGACATCCACACGCTCGTCGAAACCACCTTTGTCGCCCAGGAAGAAGAAATCCTGCTCGAGCTGCAGCATGGCGCCCTCAGAATATACCTCGACAAGGTCCGCGAAAGAACGCGCCAAAGGATGGCCCACAGCACCACCGGCCTTGCCATCGACGGGGCGCGCATCAGGGTCGGCCCAGGGGGGACTGCGGGGCTGCGCGGAATCTTTGCCACGGAGGACATTGAACCGGGGACGCCAGTGTCGGTGTTTCCGGCAGATGCAGTGTGCGTCGAAACACCAGTGGGGCTCGACAAGTTGACGCAGAAGAACACAACGGCCGTGTTTGGCGCCGAATCAGACCACCTCAGTGATGAAGAGCGCTACAACATCATCACCGAATTTGGCATTGAAACGGGCGACGAAGCAGTCGCCCTCATCGCAGGGAACCCAGAAAACTGCGACGACCTCGAAAACGTCGCCCACCTCGTCAACGACGGCGCCTTTACAGAGGACGTTGTGGAGTACCACGGGCTGCACCTGGGGATGAAACCAACGCGCACCCAGGTGCGGAACATGGTCGCACGGTACTACAGAGGCGCGGTCGAACGGGGGGTCAACGCAAGGTTTGAAATGACGTTTGCCCACGCCCCAGTGCTCACCACCATCGAACACGTGAAAAAGGGCGACGAAATCACCGTCTGCTACGGCCTCGCATTTTGGCTCAAGAAGATGCTCAGGGGGGCCACTGCAGAAGACGTCATTGACCTCCTTGACGATGCACTCGACGTGAACACGATATGGGGGCTCTGTCGCGTTCTCGGAACAAACATATCAAAGTACCAACAACGCCACTACGAACCAGAAACACTCATCGAGCCAGGAGCGCCAATCCCACACCTTCCTCTTCAAAAGTCTTGATCAGGCACCCCAGAGTGGAACGACAGAGTGGCACCCTCAAAGGCTGACCCTCAAAGGCCGACCCAAGAGCAGACCATCTGGACAGACCAAAGTGCTGACCCAAGAGCTAAACCAAGCGTTGACCCTCAAGGTGCTGCTCTCAAGGTGCTGCCCTTGGACGAAATGGACCAAATGAAGTGCGAGGCTTGTGAGGGGAAGGACTTTGACGTTTGCACCAGGTGCGAAGCCATCGAGTGCTCGGAATGCTGCCTCGTGGTCGAAATCGAGGACGACATGGGATGTGGTGGCGGAGGGGATGTCATTTGCAACATTCTTTGCACTGATTGCTTTGCATGTGATGTCGTACACATGATGGAATATAAAGGACACTAAAGTTTTTATTAAAATCAACCGAATCCCAAATAGTATGCGTTGCATCATGAAAGTTTGTCTGGCTGTTGTAATGTTGTCGGCGATGCTGTGCCCCGGAGATGCACAACAACAGCTGGTGATTCCAGATTGTGCTTCAGACGGTGACACTGATTGTTCCTCGGTTTGTGCTGTTGGGTCGACTGAAAGTAGTCAATGTGATGTTGTTACAAATTGGGATACCTCTACAATTACAATCTTCAGTCATATGTTCCTGAACGCTACGAGCTTCAACGCCGACATTAGCTCCTGGGTCGTCAGTAGCGGCACGGACTTCACTGGAATGTTCGCTGGCGCCACAAGTTTCAACGCCGACATTAGCTCTTGGGACGT
>Ga0181594_10003388_pt1 | contig 14439 bp, 11 predicted proteins | sample 071ome_18_FD_145603 | JGI IMG/M metagenome (GOLD analysis project Ga0181594, IMG submission 145603) | Coastal salt marsh microbial communities from the Groves Creek Marsh, Skidaway Island, Georgia - 071413BT metaG (spades assembly) | ecosystem: Environmental > Aquatic > Marine > Intertidal zone... | reverse complement strand
GCCCCGCGCCAGAATAGAGAGCACGAGCGGGACCCGCTCTGCGCGCACGCTGTGAATCGCGTGTACGGCCAGCGTCTGAAAGGCTGCGACGATCAAGGCGTCTCCGGTCAAGACCGCAATGCGCTCGCCGAATTTGGCATGGACTGAGGGCTTCCCGCGTCGTTCGGTAGCGTCGTCAAAGCAGGGCAAATCGTCATGAACCAGTGAGGCGCAGTGCAAAAACTCCACTGCGGTGGCCGCGGCGGCCGCCAATGGGCGATCACTGCTGTTGTTGGCCAGCGCCACGGCCATGCAAAGTTGCGGCCGAACCCGTGCGCCACCCGGGAAGACGGCATACTCCATGGCCTGCGCCAGTAGCGGAGGGCACTGCGTGGTCGTGTGCTCTGCAAGGTAGTCTCGGATATCCCCCTCGCAGTCGAGTAGCGGGTCATGCATGGGCAGACCTCCTGCAACCGTCAAATTAAAATGACAGTATTAAATGTTATCTTTGCATGACAAACTACGCCACTCGGTGTTCCGGTGCAACCCCTATGAGCTCAGCTTCCACAATGCGCTCCGCTACCCCGGCCGAAGCCGGATTGGCGCAGTCTGGCCTTGGGTTTGATCTCCACGTGCTGGAGGGTGGTTATCGCTGGTGGTATGTCGATGGTTTCAGTGACTGTGGGCAATTCGGGATCACGATCATCGCCTTTATCGGCAGTGTATTTTCACCTTATTACTACCGGGCGCGGCACCGCGGGCGGGGTCAGGCAGCGAATCATGTCAGCCTTAATGTGATTCTCTATGGACCCAGCCAGTCGAGATGGTGCATGACGGAGCGGAGCGACAGGGCGCTGCGGCAGTCGCCGCATCGGCTGGACATCGGGCCCAGTGCATTGCGCACCACAGACTCCGGATTGGAGATCGACATTCGGGAACGCGCGACCCCGTTTGGGCAGCGGGTTGCCGGCCGGGTCTCCCTCTCTTATGAGCGCGCTACAGCTCAGTGCTTTGAGTTGGACGGTGCCGGTGAGCATTGGTGGTGGCCTATCGCGCCAATTGCCAGGATCAATGTTGCGATGGAGCGACCCTGCCTACAGTGGGATGGGGCGGCATATCTCGACTCTAATTCTGGGTCACGACCGATCGAGACGGGATTCGCCTCTTGGAACTGGTGTCGAGGTCATAGCGCAGAAGGGGGCTGTCAGATTCACTACGATGCCCAGTTAACGGGTGGCCTTGATAAACGACTATCGCTCACGATTGATCAATCAGGCGCCGTGACACGCATGCCCTCTCCAGATCTTCAGGAGCTCCCTCGCGGACCGGTATGGCGCGTGGCGCGCCCTGCCAGGCTGCCTCATCAAGCGGGGGCTGTGAAAACCCTTGAGGACACGCCTTTTTATACCCGCTCAGAGGTCCAGGTGGAGGACGGGCGCTTTATGCACGAGAGCTTAGACCTGCGGCGCTTTTGTCAGCCGTGGGTCCAGTTCTTGTTGCCATTCAGAATGCCTCGTGTGGCGTGACTCACCTAGTCCCGCTTTTGGCGCTCGGCTTGTATCGCCATCTCGTCGCGCTGTTTCATGACCATAAAGAGCTCTAGCATCCACTCCGCCTTGGCGGAGAAATCCCGCGGCTGGTTCGGGCGCTGCCACTCTTCGGTGTGCGGAATCGCGTTGAGTAAAAACTGATTCTCTGGCGCGCAGGGAGCCAACATCAGTTCCGGTGCCGCGGCCGGCCCGCGCATCAGACCAAGCAGAATCTGACCTTTGCGCGCCCGTGATACGACCGCGCGTTGGCTAATCGAGTCGTAATTATTATGCACAACGGTATGACCAATCTCGGCGTATAGGCGGCGGGCGGCCAGAATGCCGGGCCGGCAACTGCTGGGCAGTTGGCGGATACCTTCGTCAGCTAACTCATAACGTCGCTCCGCTTCCGCGAGCACCTGCTTGAGTACGTGGGTGAGTTCAGCGCTGGGCGTCGGGTTGCGGAGAAACGCATCGGGGTCGATGCCGGCAGCCCGCATCAGATCGCGCGGCAGGTAAAGCCGCCCGGCGCGGGCATCCTCGCCCACATCGCGGCAGATATTGGTCAGTTGCATGGCCACGCCCAAATCGGCGGCACGAGCCAGCGTTGCATGGTCTTTCACCCCCATGAGAATCGCCATCATGACGCCGACGGTGCCCGCAACACGGGCGCCGTAGTCACAGACCTCCGCCAGCGTGTGGTAATCCCGTCCATCGGTGTCCCACTCAAAGCCCTCGAGCAGGGCGTCGAGTAGCCCTCGCGGGAGTTTGTGGTCGATCACGATCTGACTGAGCACTCGGTCGATCGGATGATTTTCCGGGCGAGCGTCGTAGATCAGATCGAGTCGCTGATGCAGGGATACCAGCGCCTGGCGGGGGTCATCACCCAAGTCCACCAAATCGTCAGCGATGCGACAGAACGCATAGAGTCCGGACGCTGATTCGCGCAGCGCCCGTGGCAGAAAATGTGAGGCGATATAAAAGGACTTGGAGCCGTGCGACAGCAACCGCCGACATTCGCTCATGTCGGTATGGGGCGTCATGATCTGATGGTCGTTACGCACGTTGGGTCACGGCTGCAGGGATCAATTGGTCGATTACCTTGGCGGAGGAGATTACCGCCGGCATGCCGGCACCGGGGTGGGTGCCCGCGCCGACCAGGAACAAGCCCTTGATGTCCTCGCTGCGGTTGTGCGGTCTGAACCAGGCGCTTTGTGTAATCCGTGGCTCGTAACCAAAGGCAGCCCCTTTGACCGAATTCAGTCGGTCGTGGAAGTCCTGCGGCGTCAGCAGTCTGGAGGTGACGATGCGATCGCGCAGGCCGGGCAACATGGTGTCTTCCAGTCGCTGGCAGATTCGCTCTTTGAAGGTCTCGGCATAGGTGGCCCAATCCACATTGGCGTCAAGATGTGGTACTGGCGCCAATGCATAGAATGTATCGCAACCCTCTGGCGCAAGCGAGGGATCGGTCTCCGTGGGTCTGTGCAAATAGAGGCTGAAGTCATCAGCCAGCACTTTGCGCTTGAAGATGTCGTCCAGCAAGCCTTTGTAGCGTGGCCCGAGAATCACGGAATGGTGGGGTACATCGGGGTACTTGCCCTCGGTACCGAAGTACCAGACGAATAGTCCATTCGAAAAATGCGAGCGGTCAATTTTGCGGTCTGTCCACCGCTTGCGATGTTCCGCCTTGATGAGGTGTCGGTAGGTCCACGCCGCGTCCGCGTTGGAGACCACGAGATCGCTGTGTAAGGTTCGGCCATCTGCCAGTCGTACGCCACGCACCTTGCCCTCGTCGACGAGAACTTCCTCGACTTCCGCGTTGCACTCAATCTTGCCGCCTTGACCCTCAATCAGCGTGGCCATGCCTTTGACAATGCTGCCGGTGCCACCCATGGCGGACCACACCCCGAAACGCTGCTCTAAAAATGAGATCAGGGTGTAGACGCTGGTGACTGAGAAGGGGTTGCCGCCGATCAACAGAGGGTGAAAGCTCATCGTCATGCGGAGCTGCGGGTCACGGATGTAGCGCGACACCAACTTGTAGACGCTCCGATCAGCCCTGAGTCGAATGAGCTGTGGCATAAATTTAAATAGCGCCAGCAATGAGTCGAAGGGCTTATCAACCAGGCCCTCGAAGCCGACCTTGTAACGCTCCTCGCTGGCCTTCAGGTAGCGCTCGTAGCCTTCGGCGTCGGCCTCGTTGTAGTTTTTGATCTGCGCAATGTTGCGTGCCTTGTCGCCGGAGTAGTCAAAGGTGCGGCCGTCGTCGAAGCGGAGTCGGAAAAACGGATCCATGGGTTTGAGTTCAACATCGTCGGCAAAGCGCTTGCCGCACAGGGCCCAGAGCTCCTCCAGTAAGAAGGGCGCGGTGACGATGGTGGGTCCGGCGTCAAAGGTGAAGCCGTCCTGATGGTAGACATAGGCGCGCCCACCAGGTGCATCGAGCTTTTCAAGCATGTGGACCCGGTAGCCCTTGGCGCCCAATCGGATGGCAGCCGCAAGACCGCCAAACCCGGTACCAATCACCAGTGCCGTGGGTCTGGGGTCAGTCGTCTCCAATGAACGAAACGCAGATTCCGCGATATTCATATAAAATGGACACTTAAACTGTCATATATATTAGACAGTGTAGCAGTGCTTTTGGGGGGTGCACAGCCTTCATTTTGATCTGCTATTGATCTGTCAGGCAGTGGTTGTCGTCACCATTTCCCGGAAAAGCGCATCGAAGACCTCCGGGTCTTCCTCGTGGGCAAGATGCCCGAGGTCGGCGACGCGCATTGTGCGGGCATGTGGCAAGTCCTGCGCCACAGAGGTGCTGCGCTCCGGGGGAATCGTCCGGTCACCTTCCGCGGCGGCCAGCCACACGGGCATCTTCAGCGCAGGTAGCCGGCGCAATAAAGGAGGCAGATCCCACCCCGCCATCATTCTGAGGGTCCCTGCGATGTGATCGGGGTTACCGAGCAAGGTGTCATAGCAACGGCTCATTAGGGGGTCCACCGCCGAGCCGGTGTCTGCCAGCATCGAGCCGGTGGCCCGCCAGCGCAGCGCGGGGGAGGCGAGTACCTTGGGTAGCCAGTAACTGCGGGCAAACCATTTTGCGGTCTTGCTAAAGATGGGTGCGGCGACCGAGCCAAAGGGGTTAAACGCGGCATTGATGCAAAGCATGCCCTCGGGCGGTGTTTCTGTATACAACGCATATTGGGCGCTCAGCGCGGCGCCCGCAGAGTGACCGATGATCCAGCGCGGCGTGGCGTCCAGTGCCGACATCAGCTCACGCAAATATTCGGCAAAGGGGAGGAGCCCCACGGCCTCGACCGGCAGCAAGGTGGTGAAGCCCTGGCCCGGTAAGTCGGGTGCGATCACGCGATAGCGTTCGGTTAGCCGCGCCGCGAGGCCTGAGAAGGAGTGCGCGGAGGCGCCGGCGCCGTGGAGTAAGAGGACGTCCTCGCCGGCGCCACTGACCTGGACATGAAAATCAATATTGTCCACCTGCACAAAGCGGCTGGTTTCCGCCCGCGGCCAGAACTCAGCCACCGCATGCCATCCTGCCTGCGAGGTCATGGGGTGGCGGCGCGGATGGCGCGGTTCAGTGTCTGCGCGTCTGCTTGGGGCAACGCGAGGTAGGTACCGCGAAGGGTATCGGCCAGTTCTCTGGCGCGAGGTTGCGGTCGTTGTGCGGTATCGATTACCAGTCCACTTGAAGGGCTCATCGCCAGCATCCGCGCCGCAGCCAGTGCATCTGCCGTGCCGGCCTCCCGGCTACGTGTCCCGTCCCGGGCCACATTGGCTGCCCCATCCGTCAGGATGACGTACTGCATGGTGGTGCCCTGTTTGCCGGCGCGTTCAGCCATATCGCGGGTGAGATCCAGTGCTGCTGCCATGGGTGTGGCGCCTCCTCCCGGGAGTGCTGCCAGCGTCTTTTTGGCGCGCACTAGCGAACGGGTTGGGGGCAACAGGAGTTCGGCTTGCTCATCGCGAAAAGCAATCAGCGCGACCTGATCCCGGCGCACATAACAGTCTGCAAGTAACAGCTCGACGGCACCTTTGGCCTCTGCCAATCGTTGCAGTGCGGCTGAACCTGAGGCGTCGACCACAAACAGGGTGAGGGTTTCTCTACGCTGTTGAAATCGCGTCAGGTGAATATCGTCCCGTCGAATCTGCAGGTGTCGCGGTGGTGTCTGACCGGCGCGCTCATTCTGCTCCCGCCGCCGTAAAGGTTGCCACGGCGCGGCGGCGCGCAGTGTGGCGAGAATATTCACCCTGCCACCGCGCCGGTGGTCGCCGCGAAATACACCGGTGGGTCGACCCCGATTCTGGTGACGGTGCTGATCGCCAGAGTTACCCGTGCTGCTCTGGCGGAGTCGTGTGGCCCGGGTCTGTAACTGCTCCAGTAATCCCGCGGGGAGCTGGGCCAGCGCTGCCTCCAATAGGCGTTCCTCGTCGGGCGGCGGCTGTTCCGGCATCGGCGGTGGTTCGGCGTCATCGGTTTGTTCCGGTTCTGGCTCGGCTGGCGGTTCGGCCATCTCCGGCAATTGCTGCGCTCGGGGGATCAGGCAGAGCCGTAATGCCCGGGCGACGTCTTCCTCTTCAACAGCCTCCGACTGCCTGAGTGCCGCCGAGGCACGCGCCACTTTCGCGGCAGCCAGGGTTGGGCGCGGTGAGTCAATTCCCAGTGATGCGGTCAGTGTGGCCAGCGCTGTGAGGTGTTCTTCGCTTAGGGTTACGTCATCGAGCATCTCCATCGCACGCTCAATATCGCGGCGGCGGAAGATCTCATCGTCAACATCGTGGATGCCCAGTGTCGTCATATTCAACGCGATCCCGAGTCGATCAATGAGGGCCGCGTGGGTGCTCTCGTCCTTCGTACCCTCGTCAGTCGCAATTAGCGCAATCCGCGCCGGCGTCTCGGCTTCGATGCCGTCCCGTGCCACAGTAATGGCGCCGTGGTCGAGGGCGGTACACAAGTGGTGCACGGTATTGCGGGGTAAACGCTCTGCCATTGCCGCGATAACGATGTGCTCGTGACATTCTCCGAGCATGCCGGTCTCGGCGATGGGCCTGCCGCGTTGTAGCGTCGCGCCCAGGTCAATGCCGCCCAGCAGTCGACCCTCCGGAATATTGGCGGGTATTTTGCGAATGGGGTCTTGGTGCGATAGGGTTTTGACGCGTTCAAGCCAGTAGTCACGCACCGGACCCGGTGGGGATCGCAGGTGTACGCCGCCCAGGGTCTCGCCTGTCAGTGCAATCAGCGCCGCGGCCCACTCGGCATCCGCCCAGGGTGAGGCTGTGTCAGCTGCCACCATCTTCGACAGACTCTTCGAAAAGCTCTGCAATGACCCGCTCCACTCGGATATCCGCGCTGGATTCATCCAGCGGGTCGCGCCGTAAGCGATGACGTAACACCGAGGGCGCCATGGCACGCAGGTGCTCTAGGGTCGCCGCCGACTTGCCCTCCAGCGCCGCCAGTGCACGAGCGCTGCGCACCAGCGTCAGTTCGCCTCGAAGACCATCTGTGCCCAGTGCCAGACAGAGTTTGGCTGCGGTCTCGAGCAGAACAGCGGGGGTGTCCACGTTGTCGAGTTGCTCCCGGGCGGATTGAATCTTTCGCCGTAACGCGCTCTCTTTGCGCGCCCATTTTTTGCGGAAGGCAGCGCGGTCCAGATCGAACGCTTCCCGCAAGCGAATGATCTCAACGCGGGTCGGTACATCGCCGGGCGTCCGCACATCGACCGAGAGCCCGAATCGATCCTGTAGCTGAGGCCGGAGTTCTCCCTCTTCCGGGTTGCCGCTCCCGACCAGCACGAACCGTGCCGGATGCCGAACGCTCAATCCTTCGCGCTCGACCACGTTCTCGCCAGAGGCCGCCACGTCGAGCAGCGCGTCCACAATGTGATCTTCCAGCAGGTTCACCTCGTCGACATATAAAAAGCCGCGATTGGCCTGCGCCAAGAGGCCCGGTTGAAACGCTTTTTCGCCGTTAACCAGGGCGCGCTCGATATCCAATGCGCCGACCACGCGATCTTCCGTTGAGCCCAATGGCAGGTCGACCACGGGGATGGTCATGGCTTTGGCGACAGGTGTATCTGAGGGCTTGCCACACTGTGCACAGAGTCCCGGCCGCGGCGACAGGGGGTCGCACTGATATGAGCAGCCGCTGACCACGTCGATTTTAGGAAGCAGGGCGGCGAGCGCCCGGATCGTCGTGGATTTACCTGTGCCTCGCTCTCCGAGCACGAGCACCCCACCGATGCCCGGGTCGACAGCAGCGATGGTTAACGCGCGCTTCATATCATCCTGACCGACGATAGCGGTGAACGGATAAGCGATACTCATGCATGCCCCCTGTAGCAACCGCGCGGAATGTCATCTGCGTGGCCCCAAAAGTGTGAATAAGGGCTATCCGCGCGGGTGTCAGACAATTTATACTAATCATCTGTCAAATGTCATTGATGGTTATACCATGGCTAAGCCGCTGACGCCTGCTTTGGACGCGGAACAATTTGCCTTTCCGCTCAATGGGGGTATGACCCTCAGGGGCTATCGAGGTGAAGTGAGAGACGGGACGCCACTGGTGCTATTGCACAGTATCAACGCGGCGCCCAGCGCGATGGAGATGCGTCCGCTCTTCGAGCATTATCGTGATAAACGGCCCGTGTGGGCGCCGGATCTGCCTGGATTTGGTCTGTCGGACCGACCCAATATTCCCTATAGCAGCAACATGTACGCCCGTTGGCTTGCGGAGTGGCTCGAGAGTTTGGAGGCGCCTGCTGATGTCGTGGCTTTGTCTTTGACTGGCGAGTTTATGGCCAGAGCGATTCTTGAGCAGGGTGTGGCAGTGCGGAGCCTCACTTTGATTTCGCCCACGGGAATGGGCGTGCGAACACCGCCTGTGGCGCCCAGTGGTTCCCGGATCGATCGTCTGCTGGGCTCTCGTTGGGTCGGCCGGCCATTATTTACTTTGTTGACGAGTAAACCGAGTATCCGGTGGTTTCTGGGTCAGGCTTTTGTCGGAGCGACCCCCGAGCACATGGTGCGGTATGCACTGGAGACAGCGAGTCAGCCCGGTGCGCACCATGCTCCGCTGAAGTTTCTGACATTCAGTCTGTTCACTGAGCAGGCGGTTTCGCGACTTTACAGTCGTCTGAAGCTACCTTGTCTGGTGCTGTACGATCGTGATCCCAATATCGGGTTCGAGCGCCTGCCAGAGCTCACTGACGTCCACAGCCAATGGGCGGCAAAGCAACTCTCGCCGAGCCTCGGTCTGCCGCACTGGGAGCTCACGACCGAGACGATCGAAGCGCTTGAGGATTTCTGGAAGCCGCCGGGTCAGGGGGCGAGGCGCTCAGGCGATATCGTGGATCACGGCGCGCGCCGCGAGTCGGCCTGATAGCGTCGCCATCGGCACGCCGGGCCCCGGATGAACGCTACCGCCTGATAGGTAAAGGCCCTTGAGTTTGCTTTTTGCACCGGGCCGTCTGAAGCTCGACCAGATGCCATGCGAGGCGCCGCCATAGAGAGAGCCGCCGCTGCCCGGGAAGCGGCCGTGCCAGTCAGTGGGCGTCGTGCTGACGCAGTCGTTGTCTTTGAAACTGAGGTTGAGTCCGCAGCGCGCCAGCACCGCGAGCGCGTTGTCCCGAGTGCGCATCACATCATCCTCGGACCAGGTCTGACGATCGCCATCAGCCGGCGCATTCACCAGCATGAGCAGACGCTCTGACCCATTGAGAGATCCATTAGGGCCTCTATCCTGTGCGCAAAGATAGACGGTGGGCTTCTCGGGGACTCCCCTGTCCTTGAATATGGTGTTGAACTCGCTCGGGTAATTCGATTCAAAGAATACATTGTGATGGTCGAGCTCAAACCCTGAGCTACTGCCTTTAATACACCAGGTCAGCGCCGAGAGCGCACGCTGTGCCACTGGCCGCGGTTTGACGGCTCGGGACACCTCCGCCCCCAGTTGACCGGTCGCTAGGGCGTTGCTGTCTCCGTTGAAGACCACCACGTCGGCGGGCAGGCTGGTGCCATCCTGAAGGCGCACACCGCAGGCTTTTCCGCCTTTTACCAGGACCTCGCTGACGTGGGTATTGAGATGAAGATCGATACCCAGTTCTCGACCTAACTCCGCCATCGCCGCGGCCAATCGGTGCATGCCGCCATCGACCAGCCAAACGCCCTCGAGCTCAACGTGAGCGATGAGCATCAGCGTTGCGGGTGTGCTCAGCGGTGATGAACCGACGTAGGTTGCATAGCGTGCGAACAGTTGCCGCAGTCGCTCATCCGAAAAAAACTCTCCCAAGGCGCGCCAAAGATTTGGGGCAGGTCTGGCGGCCATCAGCGAGCTGGGATGATGACGCCGCAGCACCCGGCCGACCAGCGTTACCGGGTCGGGTTTCGATGCCGCCATGAAAGTTTCGGACAGTGTTTGATGAATGCGTGCACTCTGCGAGTAGAAGCGCTCGAACCCGGAGGCGTCTGCAGCACCCGCGAAAGCTTCGATGGATCTGCGCGAGCGCTCGGCATCGGGGTAGAGATCCAATAGGCCGCCGTGACTCCAGGCGTGGCGCGCGATGACAGGACTCTCCAGTAGCTTCAGCCGGTCATCCAGGCATGCACCGGCGTCGGCAAAAAGTTGTTCGAAGATTGAGCGCATGGTCAGGACGGTAGGGCCGCCGTCGACCTCTCGATCATCCACCGCGCGGGTGTGCATCTTGCCCCCCGGGGCATCGCCGCGTTCCAGCAGGGTTACCCGGAAGCCCGCGCGGGCGAGGTCAATACTTGCCGCCAGGCCACCCGCACCAGCCCCGACAACTATGGCGTGCTTGCTGGTCATGCAACCCGCCATTTGCGTCGTAGCGGCCGGGTGACAACGCGTTGGTGATAAATGATCAAGGTCAGACCTACAACCAGCGGCACCGCCCAGAGTCCCGGTTGCAGTGCCAGCTCGGGGATGAAACGGACGGCACCAAAGGCAAAGAAGGCGGTGTAAACGGAGATGCCAGCACCGACAAGGCACTTGATGTGCTCTTTGATTCGATCGGTGGGCAAGGGATGGGGTTTGTAAAGGAACCAGAGATTGGTAGCCACCGTGGCGAAGCCGACCATGGAGATGCCCATCATCATCGGCTCCGATGCCAGAACGCCTCGAATAAAACAGTTGGTCGATACGATGGTCAACAAAACCTGTGAGAGCAGGTTATGCCAGGCCCGATTACGCAGGTGATCACGACCATTGCGCATGCTGAGCCAACCTTGCCAGGCGAGGTTGATCGTCAGCGTCGCCAGATAAAGCATCATCCAGCCAAAAATGTTGGTGATGGCCTGCGGGTCCGCGAAGATCGGGTGCGCGGCCAGGTGAGGGTGTGTTCCTGTAGGGTCCGTCAATGTCGTGATACTGATCGCCACGGCGGTGAATCCCGTCGCGATCATCGACTGTACAAATAAGGTGCCTGCGCGACGATGCAGCTCTCCGCCTTTTCGTCCTGCGATTGGAATCCACACTACGATCAAACCGACCGAGCCGGTGGCGATATGTACGCCCACCAGCAGTTCAAATAGCGTGTGGGTCGACACCATCAGATCCCGCCTCCATACTGCATTGGTCGAGTCGGGAAGTTGAGATGACCGCAACGGAGCCTTACATCCCACCCAAGCCGCTGTCGCTGTGGTCGGTGGTCGCACTCGCGCGGGTGCTGTGGAAGGGCGACGGCAATTTGCTTGAGCTGTTGCCCGCCGCCGCCTACCACTTTGACGTCGGTAACCTGGGATACTCCCGACGCTCGACTGTGCTCTTTAACGAACCTGATTCTGTGCGCGAGATCATGCGTGATGCCGAGGGAGTGTTTCCCAAAAGCGACCTGATGGTCAGTGCGCTGGAACACCTGATCGGAGACAGTATTTTTGTGACCGATGGTGAGCGCTGGAAGCGTCAGCGCGCCATGATTGATCCGGCGTTCTCGCACATGCGCATCAGCCATGCCTTCAGCGCCATGAAGGCGGCCGTTGACGATCACCTGCTGACGCTGAGAGAAAAGGCCGCAGCGGGTGAGGCGTTCTCCCTCGACCTGGCGATGAGTCACCTTACCGCCGACATTATCTGTCGCACCGTATTTTCCACACCGTTGCAGACCGGTGTGGCCGTGGACGTTTTCGAGGATTTCACTTTGTTCGAGCGCTCCGCGGTGCAGGTCGACGTGCTGCGGCTGATTTTCAAGCCTGCCTGGAGCGATATCCCGCAGCCACCCGAGGTGCTGGCAGCTTGCGAGCGCATTCGTCGACATCTTGGTACGTTGGTGGACTCGCACCTCGATAACCCCGAGGCCTTTGATGACATCGCGAGCAGCGTCATTGCTGCGCGTGATCGAGAGACGGGAGAGCCGTTTTCCCGCGAGGAACTGATTGATCAACTGGGCGTATTTTTTCTCGCTGGCCATGAGACTACTGCGAGCGCACTGACCTGGGCTTTCTACATTTTGGCAGATCAACCCGAGTGGCTTTTGCGGCTGCGGGAGGAAATTGCCGCCGTTGTCGGGGATGCGCCGGTCAGCTTCGAGCACACCCGACAGTTGCCCCTGACCAAGGCGTTTTTTAAAGAGACATTGCGGCTGTATCCGCCCATAACCTTCATGCCGCGGGTGGCCATGCGGGAGGCCATGGTGGGCGGGCGACGTCTGCGCAAAGGGGCGTTGGTCATGATCGCGCCGTGGACCCTGCAGCGACACAGTAAATGGTGGCCCGACCCGCATGCATTCAAGCCCGAGCGTTTCCTGCCTGAGCAGGAGGCGTCGCTGGTGCAGGGGGCTTATATCCCCTTTGGTCAAGGTCCGCATACCTGTGTGGGTGCAGGCTTCGCGCAGACCGAGAGCGTGTTGATTTTGGCGGAGTTGGTGCGTCAATTCGATTGGCTGCTCCAGCCTGGCCAAACCGTTCGTCCCGCCGCTCGCATGACGACGCGCCCCGCAGACCAGGTCATGCTTCACGTTCGTCACCCCGCGGCATAAGCGCCGGTTGTCCGGGAGCCTCCTCTGGGGACTCTCGCTGAAACCCGGGCTTAAACCAGTGCCAGGCGATGTCACACTGGCTGGCATCACCAATGGGTATGCGCTCGCGGATCGATCGCCAGATGAATTCCCAGCACAGCGGAGTCATCAGAATGAAGGGCAGGGGGTCGCGCCATGACCAGACGGCGTCCCGTGATATCAGCAGGTCTCGAAGGCAGCGCATGAGTTGGGGTACCCGGAATCGGAACAGGTGTTTGTAAGCCTCGGTCAGGGTGGAGTAACTCCACTGCGCTCGCTTGCCTGCTGCGCTAATCGAAGGCGGCCCGATGGCCTCACCCATCACCGCCGCGCCCAGCCAGGCTTCTTCGATGAAGTGCACGCCGCTGCTCAATCGTGGATTGCATTCGATACCCCAGGGGATTCCGCTCCGGTCGAGAATAAAGTCGAAGCTCAGAAACCCAGTTACATTCGTATCGGCGACGAACCGTTGAATCCATTGCTTGACCGAGAAGGGCGTGGGTGCGCTTTTAAAGCCAACCGCGACCGTGCCGCTGTGGGTGCTGCCGCGATAGCTTGCGGTGGCTTTGACTTCACCTCCTTGCACCCAGCTCAGGGTGTAGAGGTGATTGCCCGTCACCTTACGCTGCAACAGCATATCGGAGGAGGGTGGCGGCAGTGTGCTGCCCTGCGGAATGAATGACACCTCGGTGCCAGAACACCCCCGCCGTGGTTTCAGCACGCATTCGGTCTGTCTGATCAGGGCGCGTGCCTCACTGTCGGCGGTGGTGTAGACAGAGGGTGCAGTGACGCCGCGGCTGATCGCGTATGTCACAAATTGCAGTTTGTCGTGCCATTGTGCGATCCACTCAGCTGATGGACCCACATACCGAGTGGTCTCAGGTAGGCGTTGGGCGAGGTTGGCGACGTGGCAAACCTCCTCGGAGGTCGGGATCAGATGCGTTACCTGCTCCCGCTCGATAATGTCGAGAATGTCCTGTTCCCAAGTGCGAATATCGGTGTTGGGTGCCGCTACCTGAAAGGTCTTGTTGACCGCGCGGCTGACGGAGCATAACTGCCGCTTGAGGGGGTCGGCGACAATCACCCGGACACCATGTCGATGCAGGCCCCGCGCCAGCGTCAGCGCTGCCGGAAAACGTCCAACTGTCAGTAGTGCGGTTCTATACACCGTTCTGAGCCAATACTGCCCCTCTGTAGCAATATGTTTACTGTATTTGTGTCCAATAATCTATACATAACTTTGCATAGGCCCCGATTCGTCACCTCGTGGGTGGCGTCTGGCTCCAGATCACCTTGGTAGGAGGCGTTTCTCCACTGCATTCGGCTGAATCTGGAGGCTGAACACGACGGGTGATCTCCACCGCTGACCAAGACAAGTCAACCTAGACGGCAGGTGCCAGGCCTGTACCGTGTCTTCACGTTGAAGTGTAATTGAGACAGTCACGTGGCTATCGCGTAGTAATGATCAGGCGGTGGGTTCAGTTTTTGTCTTACTGAACCCGTCGCCGAATCAGGCAAATTCCTGTTATCCGTAATCGGGGTGCGGTATCTTGCTGGCCCATTCGCAATTTACGACTCGAGACCAGACTATGAATGCTAAAGCCGAGCTGCCCGGTCACGCCCAATACCCGCACTTATTTTCTCCGCTAGACCTCGGGCATACGCAGCTCCGGAATCGTTGCATTATGGGATCGATGCACACGGGCCTCGAGGAACAGCCAGACGGCTTCGAGCGGATGGCGGCGTTCTACGCCGAGCGCGCGGCGGGTGGTGTCGGCATGATCATTACCGGTGGTATCTCTCCCAATGAGGAGGGCGGTTTGGTCGTCAAAGGTGAGGACGGCAAGCCACTGGCTGCCGCGTCGAAACTCAATACCGAAGAAGAGGCCGCCGGGCACCGTATGGTGACTGACGCC
>Ga0181594_10003387_pt1 | contig 14441 bp, 16 predicted proteins | sample 071ome_18_FD_145603 | JGI IMG/M metagenome (GOLD analysis project Ga0181594, IMG submission 145603) | Coastal salt marsh microbial communities from the Groves Creek Marsh, Skidaway Island, Georgia - 071413BT metaG (spades assembly) | ecosystem: Environmental > Aquatic > Marine > Intertidal zone... | reverse complement strand
GGTAGGGGACAACGATCGTCTGGCAGCTCTCGTGGCCCACGTTGTACAGGCACGCGCATTGATCCTGCTCTCGGATGTCGATGGGCTCTACGATGCTCCACCGCACAAGCCGGGCGCACAACTGATTACCGAAGTGCGCAACCCACATGACATCGAGCAGGCTCGAATTGGAGGAGTTGGCGCTGCCGGTGTGGGACTGGGAGGCATGGCAACGAAAGTTCAAGCAGCGACGATCGCTACGAGTGCAGGAATCCCCACATTGGTCACGTCGGCGGCTAGTGTCGAGCAAGCGCTGACGGACGCTCAGGTGGGAACTGTCTTCCACCCGACCGGCCAGCGATCGACAACTCGATTGCTGTGGCTTGCGCACGCGACAACGCCGAGCGGAACGTTGACTCTCGATGATGGGGCAGTGGAAGCGGTGACCGTGCGAAGGGCATCACTGTTGCCTGCGGGTATCACTGCGGTTGATGGTGCGTTTGTTGCGGGGGACCCGGTCGATCTAATTGATCAAAACGGTCGCGCGATCGCCCGAGGTTTGGTGAACTTTGATGCACGAGAGCTTCCAGAACTTCTGGGGCGCTCGACTCGGGATCTAGCACGCGAACGCGGGCCAGAGTATGAACGCGAAGTCGTCCACCGAGACGACATGGTGGTCTGGCCTTCCTCGTAGGTGCCGGATGAGCGTACGAAGGGAGCGGCCATGGTCCTTCGTAGCGTGCCCCCGTCGTCCGATGTCGGTTCGTTTCAGATGTGGCACGTCACCTTGACCGTTGCTGGAGAGCCTCATCCGATCGGTACCGTCCGCAACGCCCTTGAGCGTTTGAGCCATAACCATCCCTTTCTCCTTGAAGCACGCTATAACTCAGAGCGCGCCGAACTGCGCTACTGGGAAGAGGCCGAGGGAATGGAAGCCGCGGCAAGCATCGCCAGCAACATGTGGAGTGTGAATGAGCGCTCGTCAAGGCTCCCGGGTTGGGATGTGGTTGGCCTGCAGGTTCTGGACCGGCAGACGTACCTTAAGCAGGGCCCCCTTCGCTCAGTCCCTATCGAGGGCCGTATCGCACCATTCTGAGTCGGGCCTCGCCATCGGTCGCGTACCCTTCCTGCATGCTCGATGACCGTGAACTGGTGCACGACACCGCCCGGCGCGCCCGCGCTGCCGCCCAGGAACTGCGGGTTCTTACCCGCGACCAGAAGGATGCGGCACTCCTCGCGATGGCCGATGCCCTCGAAGCGAATTCGGCGGACATCGTGGCAGAGAACGAGCACGACATCGCCCGCGCGAGGGAAAACGGTACGTCCGACGCTCTGATCGATCGGTTGACCCTCACATCGGATCGCATTAGCGCGATAGCGCAGGCTCTGCGCGACGTTGCGGCGCTGCCTGATCCAGTGGGCGAAGTGATTCGCGGATACACCCTTCCCAATGGTCTTCAGGTTCGGCAGATCCGGGTGCCCATCGGTGTTGTCGGGATGATCTATGAGGCGCGCCCGAACGTGACGGTTGATGCCGCCGGGTTGTGCCTGAAGAGCGGTAATGCAGCACTCCTGCGCGGATCGTCCTCGGCGATGAACAGTAATCAGGCACTTGCCAAGGCGATGCGTTCGGCCTTGGCGGATCAGGGACTCAACCCGGATGCGGTTCAACTTGTTCCTGGAGATTCGCATGAATCAGTGAAGCACCTGATGACGGCTCGCGGTCTCGTCGATGTGCTTATTCCTCGAGGAGGCGAGTCCTTGATTCGAAGCGTGGTGGAGAACTCCACGGTGCCCGTGATCGAGACCGGAGTCGGGAATTGTCACGTCTATGTGGACTCGGATGCGGATATCGACAAGGCCGTTGCACTCGTGGTGAATAGCAAGGCACAGCGAGTCAGTGTTTGCAACGCTGCAGAGACGTTGCTCGTTCACCGAGATATTGCTGACGCCTTCTTGCCGCGCGCGCTCGAAGCACTCGCCGCGGCGGGCGTCACCCTTCACGCAGACGCTCGATTCGCCGGGGCTGCGGGCAGCGGCCCATGCACGGTGGTTGAAGCGACAGACGAGGACTGGGCAGCCGAGTACTACTCGCTGGATATGGCCGCCTCCATCGTGGACTCCATCGATGAAGCGATCGATCACATCCGTCGGTGGTCCTCGGGGCATACCGAAGCGATCGTGAGCGATAGCCAAACGTCCATCGCGCACTTCACCGCACGTATCGACTCGGCGGCAATCATGGTGAACGCCTCAACAAGGTTCACCGATGGTGGAGAATTTGGCTTCGGTGCGGAAATCGGGATCTCCACCCAGAAACTTCACGCTCGGGGACCGATGGGTCTGCCCGAGTTGACTTCGACTACGTACATCGTGACCGGCGACGGTCACACCAGGGGATAGGTCCCGAGGATAGGTAGGGTGTGGGTATGACCACTCAGAATCTCGTTTTGATGGCCAGCGAAGCCGCAGGTGAGGCCAGCGTCCCTGCGTGGGTATTCGGTCTGTTCGCGTTTGGCGTTCTGGCCGGCCTGTTGATCGTCACGACCATGATCAACGTCAATCGCAAGTGAAGGCACGGCTCTGAGTAAGCGCCGTATCGGCGTGATGGGGGGAACCTTTGACCCCATCCATCACGGTCACTTGGTAGCCGCCTCCGAGGTGGCCCATCGGTTCGACCTGCAGCGGGTGATCTTCACGCCAACGGGAATTCCGTGGCACAAAACTCGCACCGCTACTCCGGGAGAGGACCGGTACCTGATGACGGTCATTGCCACCGCAGCGGACACGCGTTTCGAGGTTTCCCGAGTGGATATCGATCGCGACGGGCCGACCTACACCGTCGACACCCTTCGAGACTTGCAGGCTGGTTTTGCCGATTCACATCCCCAGGAAACGGCCGAGTGGTTCTTCATCACCGGCGCGGATGCCCTCGCTGACATCGTCGGCTGGCATGACCCGGACGGCATCATCGATCGAGCCCACCTGGTGGGAGTCACTCGACCAGGTCACCAACTGACCGATCCTGGACTCCCCGATGGAGTTGTCACGCTGATCGAAATTCCGGCCCTGGCCATTTCCAGCAGCGACATCCGAATGCGCGTTGCCGAGGGTAAGCCGATCGATTACCTGGTTCCCGAGGGTGTCTCCCGATGGATTCGCAAACACGGCCTCTACGCAGGAGAGAACGCATGACCGCTTCGAGCGAAGCCATCGACGTTGCCATCGCCGCAGCCCAGGCGGCGTCGGACAAGTTGGCCACCGACATCGTGGCGATAGATGTCAGCGATCAACTCGTCATCACCGATGTTTTCGTTGTTTGCTCGGCCGCCAATGAGCGGCAGGTCAAGTCTGTAGTCGACGCCGTCGAAGAGAATCTGCACCGCATGGGGGTGAAGCCCATTCGGCGCGAGGGGCTGAAGGGAGCACATTGGGTGCTACTCGACTTCGGTGACGTCGTCGTTCATGTCCTTCAAGCTGAGGACCGACTCCACTATGCGATCGAGCGTTTGTGGAAGGACTGTCCGCTCCTCGAGCTTCCGGAAACGGTGACGTCCGGCCAGACCCGCGCGGGCGAGTAGCCGTGGGTGAACGCCAAATCGTGTTGTGGCGGCACGGTCGAACATCGTGGAACGCCGAGCGTCGCTTCCAAGGTCAGTCGGATATCGAACTAGACGATGAGGGACGCAGTCAGGCCGAACGTGCGGCTGGACTCCTGGTTCACCTCAAGCCCGATCGAATCATCGCCTCGGACCTCACCCGCGCATTCACCACTGCACTGGCGTTGGGCGAGGTCACGGGCCTAGACGTAGAGCCTGATGCACGGCTTCGCGAGACGTTCGCGGGAGACTGGGAGGGACTTCGGCGTCCGGAATTGCTCGAGCGCTACGGCGATGAAGTAGCGCGCTGGGCATCGGATTCGCACGCTCGACCTGGTGGCGGCGAGACACGCATCGAAGTAGCCGAGCGCATGGTGGCGGCGATCGAGGATGCCCTGATCGATGTGCCCGAGGCCGGGACGCTCGTGGTTGCGACCCATGGTGGCTCGGCTCGCGCCGCCATCGGTGCGTTGATGGGGCTGCCGCCGGATCAGTGGGCGTGCCTTGGTGTGCTGAGCAACTGCGCGTGGTCGATCTTGACGGAAAACCTCACCGGATTCGGTCCAGGCTGGAGACTGCAGGAGTACAACGCCGGCTCGCTTCCCACTCCGGCCCTCGCCGACGACCGCTAGCACTTTTCCCACACTCCGGGAAATTCACCCCGTTTCCCCCGGATTCCGGGGAATGCGTGCACTTTCCCCCGGAATCCGGCGGATACGTGTTGATTCCCCCGCGGTCCGCCTCGGTCCCCGTCACCGGCGCATGTTCCTCCGCGCTATGCTGACGCTTCGCATTCGCGGGGCTGTAGCGCAGCTGGTAGCGCACCTCCATGGCATGGAGGGGGTCAGGGGTTCGAGTCCCCTCAGCTCCACAGATTTCTGCTCGGGGAGTAGCCATGATCGATCACCCCGCCTTTCCCCTTGCCTAGTCCTCTTCGTTGGCGTGGGTCTGGTTAGCGGCGCCTCATCAGGACTTCCTGCAACGAGTCCGGTGTCGAAAAAGAGATCACCGGGGCCGGGAGAATCAATCCCAACCCCGGTGAAGGGTCTCGTAGGTGTAAAGATCTCAGATCTAGCTCTGATCCTTCATCACAATGACCTTGAGCGTTGACACGTCAGCGTCGCCTCCACCTGGGGGAGTCGCCGCGATGTTGATATCGACAGTTCCGGGCTTGACCGCGGTGATCGTCCAGGTGGTGAGTCCGGGAGCGCCGACCAGCGTCGTGTTCGGGGGCGTGTAGGAGCCCTTGCTCAGTTTCACGGCCTTCTTCTTGCCGGACTTTGTGGCTTTCCACGTGTAGCCGGTGGTGAGGTTCGTCTCGAGGGTCAGCTCAATAGCTTCGCCGGGTATGAGTCGAACTTGAGCGGGGAGCTCGGTCACCATAAGGGTGACGTGATCATCGGCGTTGGCGGGTGCAGCCGAAGCGAAGGCGCCGAGGGCCAGGGCAATAGCTGCTAGTAGTGCGGTGAGAGTTCTCTTCATGTAGGTCATGGGGATAGTTAACCCCACCGAATGGGTTACCGGAGAGACCATCAGGCAACGCAGGCCCTCTGTGGACGCGCTGCGGCTAGGGGTGCGGCTCCGCCTCGATGGCCGGTGCTCGACGGGTTGCCAAGAAGGATCCCAGGATTACCAGCGGGAATCCGACAACGATCCCCCAGGTGAGGGCCTCATTGAGAACGACGACGCCAAGAAGCAGGGCCACAGCTGGTGCAATGAACGTGATCACCGTGGTGCGAGATGGTCCGGCTTCAGCGATAAGTGCGAAGAAGACGATGAATGCAGCCGCGGTGCAAAGCACGCCCAGAACCACAACCGACCACCAGGCCTCCGCTGCAACCGGTGATGTCGGCCGGCTGATCCACGCCAAAGGCGCATAAACAAGGGTGTTCACCAGAAGCGCCATCGTGATCACCGTCAGGGCCGGCGCGCGCGACAACTTGGTCGCGACGATGATCGGCCCGAACGAGTATCCGATGATCGTGACGCCGAGAGCGGCAACGCTCAGCCAGTCGTCACCGCGAATGTCGATGCCTACGAGTGTCACGACACCGACCACGCCAATGGCCAGACCCAGCGCGCGGCCCTTGTTGATCCGATCGTCGATGCCTATTCGCCAACCGATCACCGCAGAAACGATCGGAACTGCGGCGATCAGGATCGCAGTGGTGGAACTCGAGAGTCGGATCTCCGCGTAGGACAGGGCTCCGAACGGTAACGCGATCTCGACGAAGGAAAAGATCACAATCCACGACCAGTCGGTGACGTTGAGCCTTTTGATGTCACCTCTGGCCAGGACGATGGGCAAAAGGATGAGCGCGCCGAGGGCAACACGCACCCAGACGACCATCGCAGGGGAGAGGTCATCTACCGCGACCTTGATGAACAAGTACGGGATGCCCCACAGCACTGCTAGAGCGATGAAGAGGGCCCAACCCCGAGCGGTCACGAGGGCGCACTGTACGCCTGCGAGGATCGAGCGGTGGGCAAGCACCTGTTTGTACTAGCCGATTCGCTGGCATTCCATGGACCCGAGCGGATCGAGGTCCCGACCGACCCCCGGCTATATCCGCAGGTGTGCGCAGCCGAATTGGGCGTCGATGTGGATCTTGTAGCCAGAGAAGGCTGGACCGCGCGCGATGCCTGGTGGGCGTTAACCAAGGATCCGATGGCGTACGGCGTTTATCTTCCCCGGGCGGACTACGTAGTCATTGGAGTCGGTGGCATGGATCAACTCCCGGCGTCGGTGCCGACCTGGGTGCGCGACTCCCTTCCCTACGTCCGTCCCGGAGGATTACGACGGCGCCTCCGCCGCGCCTACCGCTCATGGACACCCGGGCTCATCACGGCCACCAATGGCCGCCTTCGCCAACTGCCGCAGCCCGCCACCGACCGCTACCTGACCCGGATCGTTGAGGCGGTCCGGGCCGTGAGGCCGGGCGTTACCGTTGCTCTGGTGGCGCCAACGCCGTACCGGACTCGCTACTACCCGTCGGATCGGCACCATGCGAGCGCGCTAGCTGCCGCGACGATGCTGGCGACCAACCTGGGAATTGGCTTGGTGGACCCCACAGATGCGGTGCTGCCAGGCCTTGCCGACAGCACCGCCAATCCGGACGGCATGCACTGGTCGTGGGCTGCGCACGAAAGCGTGGGCCATCAACTCGCGAGGCAGTTGGCGGCGCAGTCGAGGTGAGGCGCGATCGGTAGTCTTACCCGGCTATGACTACCAGCGCGGACACCGGTCGCGACGAGAATCGCTACGACTTCGATGCCATCCAGGAGCGGTGGCTCCCGGTGTGGGATGAACTTGCGCCCTTCCGCTCAGGGCTTCCCGATGATGAGCGCCCCAAGAAGTACGTCCTCGACATGTTTCCCTACCCGTCGGGTGATCTCCACATGGGTCACGCTGAGGCGTACGCCCTCGGTGACGTGATCGCTCGATACTGGGTGCAGCAGGGCTTCAACGTGATGCATCCGATTGGCTGGGACGCCTTCGGACTTCCGGCCGAGAACGCTGCCATCAGGCGTGGTGAAGATCCGGTTCGCTGGACGTACGACAACATCGCTCAGCAGAAGGCGTCGATGCGGCGTTACGCCTGCAGCTTCGACTGGGACCGCGTCTTGAACACGTGCGATCCGGAGTACTACCGCTGGAATCAGTGGTTCTTCCTGCAGATGTTCAAGCGCGGTCTCGCATATCGAAAGGCCAGCAACGTTAACTGGTGCCCCGAGTGCCAGACCGTGCTCGCCAACGAGCAGGTGGTTGCCGGACAGTGCGAGCGATGTGACACCAACGTCACGAAGAAGAAGCTCACGCAGTGGTACTTGAAGATCACCGACTACGCGGATCGGCTTCTCGACGACATGCAGCAGCTCGAGGGCAAGTGGCCGGAGAAGGTGCTCCTGATGCAGCGCAACTGGATCGGTCGATCCACCGGTGCGGAAGTCGACTTCGAAATCGAAGGCCGCGACGAACCCGTGACCGTATACACAACCCGACCGGACACCTTGTACGGCGCAACGTTCTTCGTCGTGGCAGCCGATTCCGATCTTGCTTCTGAGCTTGCCGCGGGCACTCCCGCCGAGGCCGAGTTCACCGAATACCTCGAGAAGGTTAAGCAGACCTCGGAGATGGACCGGTTGGACTCCTCGCGAGCGAAGACCGGTGTATTTCTCCAGCGATACGCGGTCAATCCCGTTAACGGAGAGCGAATCCCGGTGTGGGCATCGGACTACGTGTTGGCCGACTACGGCACCGGAGCGATCATGGCCGTCCCCGCCCACGATCAGCGCGACTTGGACTTCGCTCGGACTTTCGATTTGCCGGTTCGAGTTGTGGTCGATGCGGGCGAGGACCCGACGGTCACGGGAGAAGCCACCGCCGACGACGGCCTGCACATCAACTCGGGCCCACTTGACGGACTCAACAAGGAAGAAGCGATCGCCGCGATAATCGACGTGCTAGCCGAGCGTGGCACTGGCAAGGAAGCGATCAACTATCGCCTGCGCGATTGGCTGATCTCGCGTCAGCGTTACTGGGGTACCCCGATCCCGATCGTCCACTGTCCGACCTGTGGTGAGGTTCCGGTTCCCGAGGATCAGCTCCCCGTTGAGCTGCCGCCGGCCGAAGGTCTTGACCTGAAGCCGAAGGGCACGTCGCCCCTCGGCGGTGCGACCGAGTGGGCGAGCGTGGCCTGTCCGTCCTGCGGTGGCGATGCCACACGCGACCCGGACACCATGGACACGTTCGTGGACTCGTCCTGGTACTACCTGCGCTACGTCGATCCGCATGACGAAACTGCCGCCTTCGACCCCGAGAAGGTGCGCCAGTGGCTGCCGGTAGACCAGTACGTGGGCGGTGTCACCCACGCGATTTTGCATCTGCTTTACAGCCGGTTCTTCACCAAGGTGTTGCACGATCTCGGTTTGCTGGACTTCACCGAGCCGTTCACCCGATTGCTGAATCAAGGCATGGTGGTGATGGAAGGTTCGGCGATGAGTAAGTCGCGCGGCAATCTCGTGCGCCTATCCGATGAACTCGGCGAGCACGGTGTCGATGCCATCCGGCTATCAATGGTCTTCGCCGGTCCTCCCGAGGACGACGTGGATTGGGCCGATGTCTCGCCATCGGGTTCGACCAAGTTCCTTGCGCGAGCCTGGCGACTGTCCGGTGACGTCACTTCCGAGGTCGGCGTTGACCCGGCAACGGGTGACGAGAATGTCCGCAAGGCAACCCATCGCGCCCTACACGATGCGGCGCAGGCGGTCGAAACTTTCCGTTTCAATGTGGCCGTCGCGCGCGTGATGGAACTGGTCAACGTGTTGCGCAAGGCCATCGATACCGGGCCCGGCTCGGACGATCCCGCGGTTCGCGAAGGTGCCGAGGCGGTTGCCATCATGCTCTCGCTCGTCGCCCCCTATACAGCTGAAGACATGTGGGCGCGGCTTGGCCACCAGCCGAGTGTCGCCCGCGCCGGATGGCCGCAGGTCGACGAGTCACTCCTCGTCGAGGACGCTGTGACCTGCGTCGTGCAGGTAGCGGGCAAGGTCAAGGAGCGTCTGGAAGTCTCACCGAGTATCGGTGAAGACGAACTGCGGGAACTGGCACTGGCATCGGAGTCCGTCTCTGCAGCACTCGACGGTCGAAGTGTGCGCACGGTGATCGTTCGACCGCCCAAACTTGTGAACATCGTTCCTGAGTAGTTGCCGCCCACAGCCGCGGTCCGGTCTGTCCACAGGTTCGCATTTGCCCTAGTGCTCGACGTGCGGACGTTCGTACCGTCGGGGAATGTGGCATTCACGTTCCCGTTCCCAGGTTCGAGACCGATTGGCTGGGTTGTCACCCCAGTCAGCGCGCGTGCAGCCAACACCCACGACCAGAACGACGACGGCACCTTCGCCGTGACCACCAGACATGACATGCTGAGCACACCATGAGCGCACCGGCCCGAATAACCCTCATCCGCGGAGGAGAGCAGGCGCTGGTCGATCGCGCGGTGAGCGCCACTGTCGCGGGTATTCGACGGTCGGCGCCCGATGTGGACCGGATCGAGGTGGACGCGAGCACCGAGGACGCAGCTCAGGATTTCCGTTACGCATGCGCCCCGACGCTCTTCGGGGGTGACGTCATCGTGAAGGTGACTGGACTGCAGTCGGCCGAGGAATCCTTCACCGCTGCTTTACTCGAAGTGCTCGCCGAGCAGCCCGAGAATGTGTGGCTCTTGCTCTTGCACGACGGAACTGCGGGGGGCAAGAAACTCCTGGAAGCCGTCCGAGGGGCCGGTGCCGACGAGATCGAGTGCCTGGCAGTCAAGAAGGGGAAACGGACAGTCGAGGTCATCACCAAAGAGTTCTCCCGACACAAGCGACGGGCCACGTCCGATGCCGTGAACGTCCTCTACGAATCCGTCGGACACGACCTGCCGATGCTCTTCGCAGCCGTTGGCCAACTGGTGGCCGATGTCGAGGACGATCCCATTACCGAGGAACACGTCCACGCGTACTTCGCCGGGGTGGCCGATGTCGCGGGATGGCAGATCGCCGATCACGTGTGGCAGCGTCGTCCGGCGCAGGCGCTGGAGTCGGTCCGCCACGCAGTGGCGTCCGGGAGTGACACGGGTGTGGGTGTCATGAGCGTGCTGGCGATGGCATCCGCGTTGCGGGACATCATTCGCGTAGGTGGAATGGGGCCGGGGGCGAGTGAGTCGGATGTGGCGCGAGAGCTCGGGATCCCGCCGTGGAAGGTATCGATTCTTCGACAGCAGTGGTCGAAGTGGAGTGGGGATCAGCGTCGGCTCGCGGCGTCGGTAGTGGAACTCGCCGACGCGGAGGCATTGATGAAGGGTGGGCTCGAGCCGGGACAGTCCCTGGACGTCGAGCAAAAACTATTCGTGCTGGAGAAACTCGTCGTATCGTCGAGCGGCCGCTAATTCAGCGGCAGGTATCACAGAGATCTAGAGCGACGCGGCGCGCTTGCTGATCGCGGACTTGCGATTGGCTGCCTGATTCTGGTGGATGACACCCTTGCTGGCTGCCTTGTCGAGGGCGCGGTTCGCCTCGCGGGCGAGGGCGGTCGCTGCGGCGGCGTCGCCGGCGTCTGCAGCCTCACGGAACTTGCGGATCGAGGTCTTCAGGGCGGACTTGACGTCCTTGTTGCGCAGCCGCGCCTTCTCATTGGTGCGGATGCGCTTCTTTTGCGACTGGATATTCGCCACTGACGTTCCTCTAACTCTCTACGTGCTCTCGAATCGGGGTGGTGCACCACAGGTATCTGCAGCCGCATAAGAGTACCCGTACCCTGTGTCCAACCCCCGAGTGGCCCCCAGGGCCCCACTCGCCCCGTGCATTCCATCTGAAAGGTCGCCCGTGAGCCAGCAGCCCGCCCCCGGCGCTACGGATCCGGCCGTCATTCGGAACTTCTGCATCATCGCCCACATCGACCATGGCAAGTCCACCCTGGCTGACCGCATGCTGCAGATAACCGGGGTGGTGGACGATCGCTCGATGAGGGCGCAGTACCTCGACCGCATGGACATCGAGCGTGAGCGCGGCATCACCATCAAGTCCCAGGCGGTCCGGCTGCCCTACGTCGCTGGCGACGGCCGCGAGTACGTCTTGAACCTGATCGACACCCCCGGTCACGTCGACTTCACCTACGAGGTTTCCCGATCGCTGGCCGCATGCGAGGGAGCAGTCCTGCTCGTCGACGCCGCGCAGGGCATCGAGGCGCAGACGCTCGCGAATCTGTACCTCGCGCTCGAGAACGATTTGCAGATCATTCCGGTGCTCAACAAGATCGATCTTCCAGCCGCCCAGCCTGAGAAGTACGCCGCCGAGCTCGCGCACATCATCGGGTGTCGGCCCGAGGATGTACTCAAGGTTTCCGCCAAAACGGGTGAGGGCGTCGGTGAGTTGCTGCAGACGATCGTCGACCTGATTCCCGCGCCTATCGGCGACCAGGACGCTCCCGCCCGAGCGATGATCTTCGACTCCGTCTACGACACCTACCGCGGCGTTGTTACGTATGTGCGCGTGGTCGATGGCCGAATTGGCACCCGAGATCGCATTTCGATGATGTCCACCGGGGCTGTGCACGAGCTCCTCGAGGTTGGCGTCATCTCTCCAGAACCCAATCCGGCAGGCGGCCTCGGCGTTGGGGAAGTGGGCTATCTGATTACCGGCGTGAAGGACGTTCGGCAGTCCCGCGTCGGCGACACGATCACCACCGCCACCAAGGGAGCAACCGACGCACTCGGCGGCTACCGCGATCCCAAGCCGATGGTCTTCTCAGGGCTCTACCCGATAGATGGCTCGGACTACCCGATCCTGCGGGATGCCCTGGACCGACTCAAGCTCAATGACGCCGCGCTCCAGTACGAACCGGAGACGTCCGTCGCGCTCGGCTTCGGATTCCGTTGCGGATTCCTCGGTTTGTTGCACCTAGAAATCGTGCGCGAGCGCCTCGAGCGTGAATTCGACCTTGATCTGATCTCGACGTCTCCGAACGTGATCTACAAGGTTCAGATGGAAGACGGCAAGGAACTCGTCGTCACGAACCCGAGCGAATTCCCTGAGGGCAAGGTCGCGTCGGTCACCGAGCCGGTTGTGAAGGCGACGGTGATCTTGCCGAGTGAGTTCGTCGGGACCGTGATGGAGCTGTGTCAAGCCCGTCGAGGAACGCTGCTCGGGATGGACTACCTCTCCGAGGACCGCGTCGAGATGCGCTACACGCTGCCTCTTGCGGAGATCGTCTTCGACTTCTTCGATCAGTTGAAGTCCCGGACCCGCGGTTATGCATCGCTCGACTACGAAACGAGCGGTGAGCAAGTGGCAGACCTTGTGAAGGTGGACATTCTGCTGCACGGCGATGCCGTCGATGCGTTCTCGGCCATCGTGCACAAGGACAAGGCTTACAGCTACGGCGTCGCGATGGCGCAGAAGTTGAAGGAGTTGATTCCTCGCCAGCAGTTCGAGGTACCGATTCAGGCGGCCATCGGTTCGCGGATCATCGCCCGCGAGACTATCCGCGCGATTCGAAAGGACGTGCTCGCCAAGTGCTACGGCGGCGACGTCTCGCGTAAGCGCAAACTGCTCGAGAAGCAGAAGGAAGGCAAGAAGCGCATGAAGATGGTGGGACGCGTCGAGGTGCCCCAGGAGGCATTTATCGCCGCGCTCTCCACCTCCGAGGCCGCCCCGAAGAAATGAGCGCCCCGCTCTCGCTCTACCTGCACGTTCCCTTCTGTGCGAGCAGGTGTGGCTACTGCGACTTCAATACCTACACCGCCACCGAACTCGGCGACGGCGTCGATCGTGCGTCGTTCCACGAGCACCTAGCAGCCGAGATCACCATGGCCGCCCGGCAACTCGCTGCGACGCATCGAGTCGACACGGTATTCGTCGGAGGAGGCACACCGACACTGATCGGTGCCGGTGCCCTCAACCACCTCATCGCGCGCATTCATGACGAATTCGACGTTGCCCCCGATCTTGAAGTAACCACCGAGGCCAACCCCGATTCGGTTGATGAGCCGATGCTGACCGAACTCAAAGCTGGTGGATTTACCCGCATCTCGTTCGGCTTGCAGAGCAGCGCACCTCACGTGCTCCAGGTGCTCGAGCGCACGCACACGCCCGGTGCGGGAGGCAACGCCGCGCAGCTCGCACGATCCGCAGGATTCGAGCACGTCAACCTCGACGTCATCTACGCAACGCCTGGCGAGAGTGATGATGACCTGCAGCGCACGCTCGACGAGGTTCTTGAATCCGGTGTGGATCACGTTTCGGCGTACTCCCTGATCGTCGAACAGGGCACCGCTCTGGCGCGACGCGTGGACCGCGGCGAGCTCCCCGCTCCGGACGATGACGTCGCAGCAGATCGCTACGAGCTCATCGACGATCGCCTCCAAAAAGCGGGGCTTGACTGGTACGAGGTCAGCAACTGGTCCAAGCCGAGCGGCGAGTGCAGGCATAACCTCGCCTACTGGCGTAACCGAGACTGGTGGGGAATCGGCCCCGGTGCCCACAGCCACCTCGATGGGACCCGCTGGTGGAACGTCAAGCACCCGCGGACCTACGCCAACCGCATCACCGCGGACCTCTCACCGATGCAAGAGCAGGAGGTCACCACCGCCGAACAACAACGGCTTGAACGGATCATGATGGGGCTGCGTCTGGCCGAGGGCCTCCCGGTCGTTGATCTCGAGATGAACGACGACGACATCGCGGTCGTGAGCGAAGGCCTCATTGACGAAGGTCTCATCGATCCCGGAGTGCTGGCGCACGGACGTCTTGCTCTCACCCGCCGGGGCCGACTCCTCGCTGACGCCGTGGTCCGCCGACTCGTCGACTAGCTGAGCGGCGCAAAAAGCACAGGTGTGTCACCAAAACACGGTGGTACACTTGACCGATGCCAACGACGCGACCCCGTCATCAGATCACCGAAACAGATGAGATCGCCGAAGCCATCGATGCGGGCCTTCGGGAGTGGCCAGACCTCAGTCGGTCGGACGTGATTCGCGAGTTGATCGTGAAGGGCGCCGATGCCCTCAACCTCTCGGCGGCTGAGCGGGTGCTGGCCTTCGAATTGGCTCTCAAGCAATTAGAAGACCTCGATATTCAGTACCCACCGAACTACTTGGACGAAGTGCGGCGCGGATGGGGCCGTTATGACTAGCCGTGCAGTCACGTTGGATGCAAGCGTTCTTATCGCCCTGACTTCTCGAATCGACCCACATCACGACCAAGCGGTGGCGTTGGTGCGCTCCTCATTTCTGCGCCGAGAACTCCTTGTCCACCCCATCACCATGGCCGAAGCGGCCGTTCGACCCACCGCCCGGGGCATTGTTGAGAGCGTCCGTGGAA
>Ga0181594_10003385_pt1 | contig 14450 bp, 20 predicted proteins | sample 071ome_18_FD_145603 | JGI IMG/M metagenome (GOLD analysis project Ga0181594, IMG submission 145603) | Coastal salt marsh microbial communities from the Groves Creek Marsh, Skidaway Island, Georgia - 071413BT metaG (spades assembly) | ecosystem: Environmental > Aquatic > Marine > Intertidal zone... | reverse complement strand
GCTCATTTTTCTTGCCTTTCTCTAACCGTCCGACCAGGGCGACGGTTGTTTCGGAATTTCCTGCCCGTCGACGGCAATCGCGTCGACCTTTTCGTTATAGAAGCACAGGAGATCTTTGATTTTCGGAATCTCCGGGATCGGGTCCGGGTAGTACCACACGATGTCCTCGTAGGTCTTCCCTCCGACCTCGACATTGAAATAGTTCGCGACCCCTTTGTAGGGGCAGGCCGTTTGGGTATCTGACCGGGTTAGTGTGCCGGTGACGTCCTTCTTGGGGATGTAGTACCGGGTCGGCAGACCCGTTTCGAATAAAAAGACGGCATTGGTGGTATCGGCAACGATTGTGCCGCCGAGTGTGACCGTTACGCGGCGCGAAGAAGCGATGGTGTCGATCCGCTTATAGGGGTCGCGCGGGTGCACGAAGATCTCTTCGTCCTCTTCGAACCATTGGTCCATGCGTCCCCAGTAGAACGCGACCAAGCCTTTCAATCCGGGCTGTATCGGGAGCGGGTCTTCGTAGCCCCAAACCGCGTTCTCCGCTTCGCGGTCGCCGACGCGAACGGTCCAATAGGACGCATCGCCCTTATGCGGGCAGTGCGTCGAATGTTCGGTCTTTTCGAGCAAGTCCATGCGGACATCAGCCACCGGAAAGTAGTAGATCGGTAGATGGCCATCTTCGTGCAACAGCTGCATGCTGCTCGAGTCCGCGATGGTTTCGCCGTTGAACATCACCCGGACCCGGCGCGGACTTGGCTCTAAAATAACGGCGTGCGCGCTTCCTTGTCGGTCGGCGTGGGCGACCTGCAAACCTTTGATGCGTTTGTTGGCTGGCGATTCAGCGAGTGCCATGGTCCCTAGCCTTTGTGCGTTGGATTAGGTTCGCATCATAAGCAGCCGCTTGTGGGCCGCCAAATTGTGCGCGGCGGCCATTGCCCGACCTGCGAGGGCTTCATAGGTTACGGCGTCATAAACTGCGGCATACACAATGGGGTGAGCGCCAATGCATGAGTCGATTAAAGATAAGGTTGTGATCATCACCGGGGGTGGTCGCGGGCTGGGGCGCGCGATGGCGCTGGGCCTGGCTGAGGCCGGTGCCAAGGTGGCAATCACCGCGGCGCGCGAGGGTGGAGAACTCCAAAAAACCGCGGCGGACTGTGCGGCCATCGGCGGTGATGACTGCGTACTAGCGCTACAAGCCGATGTGACCAAGGTCGATGATTGCGAACGGGTCATGCAGGACGCCAAAGAAAAATGGGGCCATCTGCATGTCGTGGTGAACAACGCGGGCCGCGGTATGACCTATGTCGACGAAGATTTCGTGAAGAAACGGCCGGCGTTCTGGTCCATTCCTGACGAGACCTGGGGCATGATGATCGACACCAACATCAACGGTGTCTTCAATATGGCCAAGGCTGCCGTGCCGCACCTTCAGGCGGAAGGATGGGGGCGCATCGTCAATGTATCGACCAGTCTGATTACCATGCAGCGGCGTGGCTATGCGCCCTATGGCACATCGAAATGGGCGGTCGAAGGTCTGACCATGATCATGGCCCAGGACCTTGAGGATACCGACATCACGGTGAATGCGTTGTTGCCGGGTGGTGCGACCGATACGGCGATGATCCCCGGCAAGGTGGGTGACAAATCGCGGGCTGGCGCGGACGGCAACTTGTTCGAGCCGGTGATTATGGTGCCCCCCATTCAGTACTTGGTTTCGGATCTTTCCAATGGGCGCCGCGGCGACCGGTATGTCGCCAAGCTTTGGGATCTCGATCTCCCGCCGGAAGAAGCGGCCGACAAAGTGCGCTTTCCCATCAAACGCGATCGTCAATACTAAGGGAGGCTCGTCGTGGCATCCGATCCTTACGCCAAGATCGCCGATACCGATCCCGAGGTGGTGCGGACGATCGCCGACCGGCTTGAGGTGCGCGCGGCGCATCCCGACCAGCGCGCGATGTTGGACACCTATCTAGGCGACATCGATTGGCCGACAGATGCTCGGGTCGTAGAAATCGGTTGTGGCACCGGCCCGGTGGCGCGCGTCCTTGCGGCGCTTGATGCGCCGTCGTCGGTGCTTGGTTTGGATCCGTCACCGATCTTGATTGAACGCGCGCGAGAAATCGCGCCGGATGATCCGAAGCTTTCGTTCGAAGTCGGTGATGCCCGGAACCTCGCCTTCGGCGACGGGACGTTTGATGTGGTCGTCCTCCACACCGCGCTGTGCCATATCCCCGAACCGCAAAGCGCCCTCGCAGAAGCGTATCGGGTTCTAAAATCCGGGGGGTGGATTGCGATCTTTGACGGCGACTATGCGTCGGCAACTGTTGCGTTGGCCGAACATGATCCGCTGCAGGCTTGCTCGCGCGCGGTCACCGAGCATAACGTCATGGATCGCTGGATCGTTCGCCGGCTGCCCGAAATGGCGAAGGCAGCAGGGTTTGAGATCCAGCGTTTTCGCAGCCACGGTTACGCCGAGGTTGTCGACCCCGCTTATATGCTGGGGCACGCCGAGCGTGGGGCGGAGGTGCTCGCGGCGCAGGGGGTCATCGGCGAGGATCTCGCAAATGCGCTGAAGGCTGAAGCGCGGCGCCGGGCGGCGGATGGCGCTTTCTTCGGCCATATCGCCTATGCCAGTCTGGTCGCGCGAAAGCTCTAGAGAATTTTGCTCTTGTCTTTGTAGGACTTGAACTCGAGATAGTTTCCAGCCGGGTCCGCGACGAACATATTGCCCACCGTGCCGATATCCGGATGGTCCTTAACGTTCGGCTTGATCCGAAAGTCGACGTTCTTGGCGCGTAGGTCGTCGGCCAAGTCGGCCCAGTCTTCCCAATCCATGATCAGCCCAAAGTGCTTGTAAGGCTCGACGGACGGATCGGCTTTACTCGGATCCACTTCATCGGGTGCTTCGATCAAGACCATCTGCGCGCCGAAAAAATTGATCACCGCGTAGCTCTTGCCACCGGTGTCGGTGCGCTCTTTGCAGCCCAACGTGCTGATGTAGAAATCGCGTGCCGTCGAGAGATCGTCGACGGCAAAGGCAACATGGAATATCGGATCCTGCATCGGTTCCTCCCCGTTTCGCTCGAGCCTAGGCGTGCGCAGCGGCGTCATCAACCGAACAGGGTTTGACCGGCTACCGACCCGAGCGCTCTAATGGCCGTATGCTTGGACCCCACGACCTCGGCGGCCGAGATTTAGGCTCTATCGACCGGACCGACCATAAGCGCAGCATGCGGGACCAACGGGTCGATGCGATGCAATACACGCTGAGGGATCGCGGTTATTGGTCGGTCGACGAAGTTCGGCGGGCGATCGAATCGCTGCCGAACCGGGATTATCTATCGTTCGCGTATTACCAGAAATGGCTCGCCGCCCTTCGCCTGCTTGCAATCGAAAAGGGACTGTTGAGCGAGGCCGAGATCGAAGGTCGCATTGCGCAACTGCGTGCGCAGCCTACCCGCCGTTGAGGAGCGAAAAGACATCCAATCCGCCGTCCCAGATCATGCGCACGGCGACGATTAAGATGACGATGAGCCCGACATAGGCGATCCACCGAAAGCGGTCGAGCAGCTTGGCGATCACGACCGCCGCCGCTCCCATCAAGGCGACCGATAGGATCAAACCCAGCGCAAGAATTCGCGGGTGATCGTGGGCCGCGCCGGCCACGGCCAGAACGTTGTCGAGTGACATCGAGACATCTGCGGCGATGATTTGAATCGTGGCCTGGCCGAACGTTTTCGTGGGCGCATCGGCTGTCGGCGCGCCCTCCAGGACGAGCTCGCCCTCGTGTTCGGCGGCCCGGCTGCTGGCATGCAATTCACGCCATAACTTCCACGACACCCAGAGAAGCAATATTCCGCCGGCGAGCAAAAGGCCAATGATCGCCATAAGTTGGCTGGCGATCAGCGCGAACCCAATGCGCAAAATGGTCGCCGCGGCGATGCCGACCAAGATCACCTTGCCGCGCTGCGATGCGGGCAGTCCGTTTGCGGCCATGCCCACCGCGATCGCGTTGTCGCCGGCTAGAACGATGTCGATCAGGATGACGCTTGTCAGCGCCGTGATCGCATCAAGAGAAACGTCGAACAACCAAAACCTCTTCTGGGTTGCACCGTTTTAGCATGGGTGTCGTTGGCATGCCGCAGCCAATGAGACCGCGTCAAACAATTGACGTTTCCGCCGTGAACCCCTGTAATGCACGACATGCCAGGACCTCATGATTTAGGCGGAAAAGACTTCGGCCCAATTGACCAACGCGATCACGAACGCACCGATTGGGACAATCGCGTAGATGCGGTGCTCAAGCTGATGCTGGACGGGCGCCGGTTTCGCGTTGACGAATTGCGTCGGGCGATCGAGTCGCTACCCGAGAAAGACTACATGTCGTTCAGTTACTATCAGAAATGGCTGGCGGCGATCCGCATTCTGATCGTCGAGAAGGGCATGTTATCCGAGGACGAGATTGCTACCCGCTTGGCCCAGCTACGTGAGAAGGCGGCAGGATGAGTGCGACCTTCAAAGTCGGGCAACGAGTCCTCGTCAAAGACGGTGACCCCCCGGGACACATCCGCACGCCGTTTTTCTTGCGCGGCAAACCAGGCGTCATCGAGTCCATTCATGGCGAATTCCGCAATCCCGAAGAATTGGCCTACGGCAAGGAAGGCCTGCCGAAAAAGCCGCTTTATTTTGTGCGGTTCCTCCAAAAAGACGTTTGGCCCGACTACCGCGGGGCTGCCGCCGATACCGTCTGTGCGGACATCTACGAACATTGGCTCGACGCCGACTAGCGAGGACTCATGGCCCATCACCACGATCACGACCACGACGACCACGCGCCGATCGAAGAAGGTAGAGCGCCAACGGAATTCGACCTTCTTGAGCAGGCGATCCGCGAACTGTTGATCGAGAAGAACATCTTTTCGGCGGACGACCTTCGTCGCCAGGTCGATAAGACCGACAGTGTCAGCCCGGCGGACGGCGCTAAGGTTGTGGCCAAAGCTTGGGCCGATCCCGCGTTCAAGGCCCAACTCCTGGCCGACCCAAAAACCGCTATTGAGGCGCTAGGTTATGACGTGGGCCCGGCGCCGAATCTCGTCGTCCTCGAGAACACCGACACGCTGCACCATGTGGTGGTCTGCACGCTGTGCTCGTGCTATCCGCGGGTTCTTCTGGGTCCGCCGCCGGATTGGTACAAGAGCAAGGAATATCGCGGTCGCGTGGTGATCGATCCCCGTGGTGTGCTGGATGAATTCGGCACCCAGCTAGACGATACGGTCGAGATCAAGGTCGTCGATTCGACCGCCGACATGCGTTACCTCGTCTTGCCACCCCGCCCCGCTGGGACCGAGGGGATGAGCGAAGAGCAGCTCGCCGCCTTGGTTACCCGCGACTGCATGGTGGGCGTGACCTTCCCCGACACGCCCGTCAACTAGGCGTCCATCATGGAAAGCGGTGACGTCCGCGTTCGTGCGGGCGATGGCGCCGAAATGTCGGCGTTGTTTAGTGCGGCTTCGAACGACGCGGCACCTGGTGTTTTGATCCTTCACGAAATATTTGGGATGACCGATTTCATCCGGTCGCGCTTGCCGTTGTTCAACGCACAGGGCTACGCGGCGATGGCACCCGACCTCTATCACCGGATCAATCCTGGGGCGTCATTCGATTACGCAGGGGAGGATTGGGAGCGTGCCTTTGCCACACGCAATGCCCTCGATGACGACCTTGCGATGGAGGATATCGGGCTCTGCATTGCGGCGCTCGCCGCGCACCCCCGGTGCAATGGGACGGTCGTTGTTGTCGGCTACTGTCTTGGCGGCCTTCTCGCCTTCTTGTCGGCAGCGCGTTTGCCCGCTGCCGGTAACATTTGCTTTCACGGCGTGCGTCTAGAACAGCACCTCGCGGAGGCTGCCAATATTCGCACCCCCTTCCAAATTCATTTCCCCAGCCTCGATAAGTACGCGCCGCCGGAAATTGTCGCCCGCGTCAAAAACGCCCTGCCGAAGGATGGTGACATTGAATGCTACGACTATCCCGGCGCCGACCACGGGTTTTCGCGCGAGGGACAGCCTGTCTACGATCTCAAAACGACCGAGCAAGCCCATGCGGCCATGTTCAAGTTCATCGACCGCGTCACGCGACAAGGAGAAAGCCCGTGATCCCAGATCCCGCAACGATCGATTTCAACCGACTGGGCCCGGCGCCCGATGCCCGCGTTGTCGTTGCCGGCGGGTGCGGCGGCATCGGCCGCGCGGTGGTGAATGCCTGCGTCGCGAGCGGTGTAAGAACGACGGTGCTTGACCTTAAGGCGTCGCACGATCGCCATCCCTCGCCAAACGAGGCGGATTTTGTCGCCATTGACGCGCACAGCGATGCGTCGGTCCAAGAGGCGTTCGAGCGCGTGCGCGAGGCCGGCGAGATTGATGCCTTGATCAATCTCGTGGGGTACCGAGACGATCTCATCCCCGTGGCCGAGCGCGATACGGAGACCTGGGACGATGTCGTTTCCGGCAACCTGCGTTCGGCGTTTCTTATTTGTCGCTACGCGTTGCCGCACATGGCAGAAGGCAGTGCAATGGTGAATGTTGCGTCGGGCCTCGCAGTGCGGGTGCTGCCTGGATATGCCCCGTATTCGGCATCAAAAGCAGGTGTCATTGCGCTCACGAAGGGAATCGCGGTCGAAAATGCCCCACGCGTTCGTGCTAATGCGGTGGCCCCCGGCGCGGTGAAAACAGCGTTCTTAGCGGGCGGCACGGGTCGTGTTGATGCCGAGGATGGCGATTGGGATGCCCAGTTCAGCGGCTATATCAACGTGACGCCATTGGGCCGATTGGCCGTTGCCGAAGACATTGTCGGCCCCATTCTTTTCCTCGCAGGTCCAGCGTCTTGCTTCATGACCGGCCAAGTCCTCTACGTGAACGGCGGAGGGTTGACGCCATAACGGTGTTTGTAAGCCACTGTTTTTAAGTGGTTTTTTCGGTTAAAGAACCCCGCCGAATGAAACGCGGGTCACGCCAAAGATAAACCGATCGCCGGTCTGTTGGGGACTAACGCCGTCACGCCGAACAACTTCCTGTTCATGGTTGTGGCAAGTGTTGGCATCCGTCGGAGTCGTTCGCGGACAATCGAATCAACCAAGATCGCGCAGTGAAACGCCGAGTCCAAGTTACGAACTTCTTTGATCGCCATGACTCGACTATTGCGCCAAGGACTCGTGTCGCACGGCTTCTTAGTGAGTCCTTTGCGCAATTTCTTTTTTGCAGTGACTATTGAACGAAAATTTTGTACGATCCCGCGGACTTGCACGTAGTTTTGTCAGGCTCGTGTGAAGAAACTTGTCTTTATTAAGGACCATATTGGAGGGTTCTAATGGCGAAAGTCGCAGCCCTGGCAGCTAAAAGGAAATCCGCTAAGCGGAAACCTGCTGCCAAGAAGAAGACCGCAGCCCGGAAAAAACCGGCGGCTAAAAAGCCAGCGGCACGGAGGAAAACTCGGAAAGCGGCAGCCAAAAAGACAGCTAAGCGGAAGGCCCCAAAGAAGAAGGCCGCCAAAAAGAAGGCCGCTAAGAAAAAAGTAGCTAAGAAAAAAGTAGCTAAGAAAAAAGCCGCAAAGCGGAAAGCGCCTAAGCGTAAGGCCGCGAAGCGGAAAGCACCAAAGCGCAAGGCCGCGACGAAAAAGGCGGCTAAGCGGAAAGCACCGAAGCGCAAAGCCGCCAAGAAAAAGGCCGCCAAGCGTAAGGCGCCGAAGAGAAAAGCCGCCGCGACCGCGCCAAAGCGTAAGGCGCGCCGGAAAGCAAAAAAAAAGAGCTAGGTAAATCTACAACGCTGCGCGCGGCGCCCTCCGATATTGTCGTTTATGACAGGTTCGGACGGCGGCGCGGTAGCAACTGAGCTATCGCAGCACGGCTGCGACAAAGGGCGGTCCCAAGGGCCGCCCTTGTTTTTTGCCCTGCTTTCAGAAGCGGCGCACCATAAACACACCAGCAATCAGGAGGGCGATGCCGGCGGCACGGCCGAGCGTGACCGGTTGGCTCTGCAATCCTAAGAGACCGAAGTGGTCCATCGTCACCGACGCCACCAGTTGCCCAGCCAAGACACCGGCGAGGAGCGCCGTGACGCCGATTCGCGGCGCGACGAACAATGACGTGAAGACGAAGAACGCACCGGCTAATCCCCCACCCACCCAGTAGTACCAAGGCAAGAGGCCAATGTTCCCGAGTTGCGGCAGGGGGACCCGCAACGCCGTTGCCAAGGCGGCCAACCCGATCAGGCCGACAATGAAGTTGATCATGGCCGCACTGAGCGGGTGCCCAAGACTACGGCCGACGGCGGCGTTCAAGACGGCTTGGATCGGCAACAGAGCGCCTGCGATCGCGGCCTGGGCGACGAGGATATTGTTCAACATGGAAAACTCGCTTTGCGGGCGGGATTGTGGACGTTGGCTAGGGCATAGCAGACACTGAACGGGTGGCCCATCGTTTCAGCGAGGCATTCCGATGATCCCGGTTGATTTATTCTGGTCGTTCCGCAGCCCGTATTGTTACTTGGCGTTGAAGCGTCTTCAGGCGATGCAAGAAGAGTTCGATGTCCAGTTGCACCTACGCGTGGTAATGCCCCTTGCGGTGCGCGATCCCGATTACTTCGAATCCATGCCCAAGGCGCGCGGCGCCTATAACGCGATGGATGCCAAGCGGACCGCCGATTTCTTAGGTGTGCCCTTCGCGCGCCCCCAGCCTGATCCCGTGGTATTCGAAACCGATCGGCCCCGACCGACGCAAGACCAGCCCTATATCTACCGTTTGTCCCGGCTCGGGGCCTTGGCCGGCGAAACCGGCAAAGGCATGGCTTTTATCGGTACCGTCGCACCGATGATGTGGAGTGGGGCCGACGTCGGCTGGGATCAAGGGTCGCACCTGGCCGACGCGGTCGCCAAGGCAGGTCTCGACTTAGCCGAAATGGATCGGGAAATCTCGACCCGGCCCGCCAAATACGACGAGGTCATTACCGCCAACGAGCGGCGGCTTGCCGATGTCGGGCACTGGGGGGTTCCCACGCTTGCGGTCGAAGGTGAAGCCTTCTTTGGTCAGGATCGTCTGGACGTTGTGACCTGGCGCCTGGAGAAATTGGGTGCACGGCGGTCCTAACCGGCTACCGGCCTGGGCTGGACCGGTCCGCCGCCCATGCACTACGCTTTCCCCACACGGTAAGGAGTGATCCCATGACTGCACGGAACGCGGAAAGCTGGCGGACGCTGCCTGAAATCCCTGAGACCCATGTCGTCAGCGGCGCCGTTTATACCGATCCAACGATCTTCGCCGACGAAAAGAAACGCGTTTTCGAGCGCTGCTGGCACTTGGCTTGCCACGAAAGCGAATTGGCGAACCCCTTCGATTTCCGGACCTTCGACTATGTCGGGACGCCGTTGATTGCGATTCGCGGTCGGGACGGGGTGATCCGCACGTTCATGAACGTGTGTTCCCATCGCGGGGCGAAGATCATTCACGAACCGGCCGGCAACGCCGAGCGTTTGACCTGTTTCTATCATCTCTGGAGCTATGACGATCGCGGTGCTTGCGTCGATATCCCGCGGCCCGAAGCCTACCAGTCTGCAGGTTTGACCAAAGACGATTGCGGTCTCTTCGAGATCCGCACCGAGACGTACCTTGGGTTGGTATTTATCAACCTGGATGACCAAGCGCCGGCGGTGACCGAATATATCGGCGAAGCTCTGGCGCCCTTCGAGGCGTCTTTAGGTTCGGGCGAGCTCGAAGTCTTCCACTACAACCGATCGGTCCTGCATGCGAACTGGAAGGCTTGGCAGGAAACCAATCTCGACCTGTACCACGAGTGGATGCACGTGCTTCTGCGTCGCACCCAGATGACGGCCGCGAGCATGGATAATCGAGTCGTTAAAGCCTTCAAGAACGGCCACACCATGGGTGGCGGACTCAAGGCGGCATACGACAAATACAAAGGGATGGCGTCTCGCGATTCGGACATGGCATTGCCCGGATTGACGCCCGACGATTTCTTCTTCGTCGATCTTTGGCCGAATGCGGCATTGCTTGCGCGAGGCACGGCGATCCGAATCGATGTCGTCACGCCGATCGACGAAAAGACCATGTTGGTCGAGTGGCGCGGGCTTGGTCGCAAAGGCGATTCGCCCGAGGTTCGTCGCACCCGCATGAAGCACCACAACCAATATTGGGGCCCTCTAGGCCGCAACGTGCCCGAGGATGCGTTCGCCGCCGAGGCCTGCGAAGCGGGTTTTCGAAATGGCGCCGCCGTCTATCAGGTTCTTGCGCGGGAAGAAAACGGCAAAGGCCAAGACGACGGTATGATGCGCACCTGGTATGCCGAATGGGCGCGCCGTATGGAGCGTTCTCCGGCAGATCCGCTCAGGTCGGCGGCGGCAGAATAAATGGCCGCCCGCAGGTTCGCCGATCGCGACAATCCGCCTGACCTGAATCCGCGGGATTACGTCAGCGGCGAGGTCTACCGCGACGCCGGGCTTTTTCAGGCCGAGCTTGATCAGGTGCTGGGCAAGGTGTGGCATTTTGCGTGTCACGAAAGCGAAATAGCCGGCGCTGGCGACTACCGAACGTTCCAACACGCCACCCAACCCCTCTTTGTAATCCGGGGTGAGGACGGCGCGTTGCGATGCTTTTTCAACGTGTGCTCGCACCGGGGGGCTCGCTTGCTGGGCGACGTCGCCGGAACGGCATCCCGCCTCACCTGCTTTTATCATTTGTGGACCTACGATACGTGCGGTCGCTGCGTCGACATTCCCCGCGAGGAAGCCTATGCGACGACCGGGGTGGAGAAATCGACGCTGGGATTGCGCGAAGTGCGGACCGCGACTAGGTCGGGCCTCGTCTTTGTCACCCTGGACGACGCCGCGCCGCCGTTGGACGAATTCCTGGGCGACTCCTTGGAGATATTTGACGACGTGTTCGGCGACCCCTCGGTCGAGTACGAGGTCTTTCATTTCCATCGCGGCACCGTCGAAGCGAACTGGAAAGCATGGCAAGAGACGATCGTCGATCTCTATCACGAGTTCATGCATGTGGTGCTACGCACCACCCAGATGACCGCGGCCCCCATGACCGAGCGCGATATGCGGACCTACCCAGGTGGGCATCTCGCGATCGGTGGCCTCAAGGCGGATTATCACAACTACAAAGCCTATGGCGCGCGCGAGGATTCCAAGGCCTTCCCCGGGCTGACGGTCGACGACGCACGCTTTACGCCGCTGTTTCCCGACACGACGATCATCACCCGGGGCACGGTGATGCGGATCGACACGGTCACCCCGATTGACGCGCATCGCACGGTCGTCGAATCGCGCGGCCTCGGCATCAAAGGTGAGCCGGAGGCCGATCGGCGCATGCGCATGCAGCACCACAACGATTATTGGGGGCCCTTTGGGCGCAATGTGCCGGAGGATGCGTTTGCCGCCGAGGCTTGCGAAAAAGCGTTCGGTTCGGGGGCGGCGCGGTACCAAATCATCGCCCGCGACGAAGAGGGGCAGGGCCAAGACGACTTAATGCTACGCGCATACTACAAGGCGTGGAGCGATATGACGGGGCACCCATCACATAATCCTAAAAACCAATGAGTGAGTGAGATGTCGTCCGATCAAGCCATCCGAGAAGTGGTCTACAGAACCTGCACAGCCCTCGACGCCGAGGACTTTGACGCCTTCATGGACCTATGCGCGCCTGATCTCGATTATCGAGTGACGGCCTTCAGTCCCGAGATCCGCAAGGAAATGACCTGGCTTGACCAGGACTACGACGGCATGCGTGCGCTATTGGACATGGTGCCGCAACACCTCAAAAGGCTGGGGACTCTAAAGCGTCACGTCTCGATCTACTTTATGGAGGACGACGCAAGCGCCAAGACGGCGGCGATTACAAGCTCGTTCATCGTGACTCACACCGATCCCGAAGGGCGTTCGCAACTTTTTGTTGCCGGCACGTATTTCGACGAGGTCGACTACAGCGGCGACCGTCCCCTCTTAAAGAAGCGTAAGGCCCACCTGGAGACGCGCGATCTGGGCATTGGCTCGCACATTCCGATCTAGTCGGCCTGCTGATGCATATAGAGATTACCGGTCGAGACCGGTCGGCGAGCTTTGACTGCCCGGACGACCAAGAGATTCTGTTCGCCGGCTTGGCGGCTGGACTAGGGCTGCCCTACGAGTGCGGTACGGGGACCTGTGCCAGCTGCAAGGCCACCTTGGAGGCGGGCACCGTCGATCCGGGCTGGACGGAGGCGCCGGCGCGACGCCACGTGTCCGACGAGAAAAATGAAATCCTCATGTGCCAGGCGCGCCCACAAGAAGATTGCCGCATCACCATTCGTGGCAAGCTTCAAGAACCAAGCGCTCACTTGCCGCGGCTTGCCGCCGGGGTGATCGAAGCGGTCGCCCCGCTGAATCATAATGTTCTAAGGCTCGTTATCCGGCCCGATGCGGCCATTCCCTATGACGCCGGGCAGTTCATGTTGGTCGATGTGCCCGATGTGCCGGGCTATCGCGGTTGGTCGATGGCGGAATACGACCCGACCGGCGAGACCCTGACGTTCACCGTCAAATTGATGCCGGGCGGCGCCGTGTCGGGGTGGCTATCTGGCGCGGACCGCACCGGGGTGCCGGTCACGTTGTTCGGCCCGTTGGGCAAAGCCTCGTTCCAACCGGCACGCGATGCGGCCGATCTTGTCTGCGTGGCGGGAGGGTCCGGTTTGGCGCCGATTCTATCGATTCTCGACCGGGCGGCCGGGGCCGGCCATTTTGCGCAACATCGCGCAGACGTCTTTTTTGGTGTGCGAGCCTTTGAAGACCTTTACGAGATGGACCGGCTGCTTGCGATCGCTGCCGCGTATCCGGGTCGCGTGTCTCTAACCTTGGCGTTCTCGGACGAACGACCGAGCGACGCCGAACAAAAATCGTTGTTGCCCGCCGTTCTTGCGGAAGGGTTCGTCCACGAGGTTATGGGGGGCGAGATGGCGGGCAAGCTTGAGGGCGTCCTTGCCTATCTCGCGGGGCCGCCCCAAATGGTCGAGGCGGCGATGCGACTGTTGGTTTTGCAGGGTAAGGTGCCGCCGGCTCGCATCCGCTATGACAAATTCAGTTAGGGAGAAACGAGCGTAATGAGTGATTGGAAACGGGTCTGTGCGGTCGGCGATTTGGTCGACAACGAACTGAAGGAGTTCGAAATCGACGGCAAGAAAATCGTTGTCGCGAAAACCGGCAGCGAGACCTACGTCTATCCGCTGCGCTGCCCTCACATGGACGAACCGCTATCGACCGGTATGTGCGACGGGGCGACGGTGACCTGTTCGTTCCACCTTTGGCAATGGGACATGCGTACCGGCGAATCGTCCGGCGAGGCCGAGATCGATCTCTTGCTCTATCCCACCAAGGAAGAGGATGGCGCCCTGTTCGTCGACCTTGCGCAAGAACTGACTTACGACTGACCGGGCATCGCGATTTGGATGCGCGTATCCATTCGTTTCTCCAAATCGATGAAATTGAGGTCGTCTTCGGCGACGCTTTCGCGCACCAAAATGATGAAGTCGCTGCGCGCGTCGAGCGGGAACGGCGTCCAGTGCCAGGTGCCGGGATGCAAGTTGACACCCATGCTGCCATCGAGGACGAACGCGCGTACCTCGTCTAACTTTGGAACCGCCGCTGGATCGTCGGCGTCGTAAGGCGGGGCGACGGCGATCACGCTGCGCGCGCCGTTCAGCGGCACAAAGGTCTGAGTCCCTTTGAGATGGCGCTCAAACCATGAGAACGCCAACGGCCGTTTCTTGGGCCGCAGGTACCCAAGACGCATGGCCTCGCGCGAGATCGTCGCAATGCCGCCCCAGTAATCCAGTACGTCGAAATCGTCGAGCCGGTCGTCGTCGACGTCGTCGGACATTCTGGCGTAGCCCATTGAAAGCAAGTCGCGGTTGTCCAGCCCGCCGTCGCCTGGTGCGAGGACATCGCCAAAGAGGGCGAAGGTATCTTGCGCCAGAGGTTCGCTGGTGACCTCTTTGATCGTGACGGGCATGGATTGTCTCCGTTTGGTTGAATTCTCGCGTCGCACTCTAGCGCAGAAATCCGGTCATTTTTCTTGACTTGGGGGAAGGTTATGGGAGAGTCCCCCACCGTCGGGCGAAAAGCGGCAGAAAAGTCGCACGTCGGCGTCGTATTGCGGGACCCGCACGGGTTCGACCGGGGATTTGGGAGGCGACATGGTCTGGCGATTTATCGCGAAAAGGGTGGCGATTGCGGTCTTGCAATTGATCGGCATTTCGCTCGTCGTATTCTTTTTGATCCGCGGTTTGGACGCGGACCCCGTCGCGCGCATTGTCGGGCTGAATGCAACCGAAGAGGCGGTGAAGCAAGCAACGGAATCGTTGGGGCTTCACGAACACCAACTTCAGCAGCTCGGAAATTACTTG
>Ga0181594_10003381_pt1 | contig 14453 bp, 14 predicted proteins | sample 071ome_18_FD_145603 | JGI IMG/M metagenome (GOLD analysis project Ga0181594, IMG submission 145603) | Coastal salt marsh microbial communities from the Groves Creek Marsh, Skidaway Island, Georgia - 071413BT metaG (spades assembly) | ecosystem: Environmental > Aquatic > Marine > Intertidal zone... | reverse complement strand
TGAACAAGACACTCAAGAAAATGATCGGAATCACGGCCGCAGTTTGCGCGCTGTTGACAGCAACCTCGACCATGGCTCAACCGCAACGCGGCGGCTTCAATCGCGAAGACTTCATGAAGCGCATGAGGGACATGATGCGCGAGCGCCTCGAAGTCACCAATGACGATGAATGGGCCATCATTGGCGAACGCATCGACAAGGTCATGGCGGCCCGCACGGCGGCCTCAAGCGGCGCCCGCGGCGGTTCCCGATTCGGCGGACGCGGGGGACGCCCGGGCGGCGACCGCGGCAGTTTCGGACGCGGCGGCGACCGTGAAGGCGATCAAGCCCGAGGCGGTGACCGAGGCGGTGACCGAGGCGGCGATCGGAGCGGACGCGGCAGCAGCCGTTTCGGCGGCGATCCCAGCCCGCAGGTGGCAGCCCTGCAGAAAGCGGTCGAATCCGGCAATGAAGGCTCGATCAAGTCCGCGCTCGAATCCCTGCGCAAGGATCGCGCCTCCAAGCAGGCCGCGCTGGAGAAGGCCCAGGACGACCTGAAAGAACTGCTCACGGTGAAGCAGGAAGGCATCGCCATGATGATGGGCCTCGTCCGCTGACCGAACACCATTCCCCGGAAGGCGGCTCCGACCGGAGCCGCCTTCCTTATCTCCCACCCCGCCCTGTCATTCTTGCCGACGCCCACGCTTGCTCCCTGACCCGATCGCCGCCAACCGCCAACCGGCGCCCGCGCCCCGCAGAAACCCGCCCCATTCCCGCCCCGCATGAAGGAGCTCCTGATAGAATTGATCGAGGCGCGGCAGTTGTCCGAGGACGACGGCCGGCTCCTGACCGCGCTGGTCGAGAACGGCGACCAGAAGACGCCGGAATCCGAGGAGCACGTGCTGCAATGGCTCGCGGCGGAATACGAACTGGAGTTCAACGACCTCGAGGAACTCGAGCCCGACAAGGACCTGCTTGCCGCCTTCCCGGCCCGCGTGCTGACCCGTCAGGAATTGTTGCCCATCGGGCGCGAGAACGACGCCGTCCGCATCGCCACCAGCAAACTCTTTCACACCGAGGGCATCGATACCCTCAAGTCCCTCACCGGCCTGCACCTCCAACCCGTGCTGGCCCCGTCCGAGGCGCTACGGAAACAAATCAAGCAGCAACTCGGCGTCGGCGCTGAAACCATCGACCAACTGGAAGAGGAAGCCGGTTTCGAAGTCCTCGCTGACGAGGACGCGGACGACGGCGATCTCGACAGCGCCGCCGAGGACGCCTCAATCATCCGCTTCGTCAACCAGGTGCTGAAAGACGCCATCGAGATCAACACCTCGGACATTCACCTGGAACCGTTCGAAGATGAGTTCCGGATCCGTTACCGCGTGGACGGCGTGCTGCAGGACATCCCCGTTCCCGCCACGATCAAACGGTTCCAGCCCGCAATCGTTTCCCGCATCAAGATTCTCAGCCAGTTGAACATCGCTGAAAAGCGGCTTCCCCAGGACGGTCGCATCAAGCTGCGCACCGGCGACTACGATGTGGACGTCCGCGTCTCCGTCATTCCCATGCTGCATGGCGAGGCGGTGGTCATGCGTCTCCTGCGACAGGATTCCTCATTGCGCCCGATGACCGAGCTCGGCATGGGGGCGCGGGAGATCGAGGTCTTCAACAAGGTGCTCGGCCTGCCGCACGGCATCGCGCTCGTCACCGGCCCCACCGGCAGCGGCAAAACCTCAACGCTTTACACCGCCCTGAACCAGATCAACGACTCCGTCCGCAAGATCATCACCATCGAGGATCCGGTCGAGTATCAGCTCAAGGGCGTCAACCAGATCCAGGTCTCGGAGAAAGCCGGACTCACCTTCGCCCGCGGGCTGCGCTCCATCCTGCGCCACGACCCGGACGTCGTGCTCGTGGGCGAGATCCGCGACAAGGAGACCGCGCAGATCGCGGTCCAAGCCTCCCTCACCGGGCACCTGGTGTTCTCCACGCTACATACCAACGACGCGCCCAGCGCCCTGACCCGACTGGTCGACATGGGCGTCGAACCCTACCTGGTCGCCTCGTCCCTCGAAGCGGTCCTCGCGCAACGTCTCGTGCGCGTGCTCTGCCCAAAATGCAAGGTTGAGGATACCGCCGCCGAAACCGAGGCCTTGAAACGCCGTATTCCCGGGCTGGAAGGATCGACCATTTACAAGGATGCGGGCTGCGAAGCCTGCCGCAACACGGGCTACGCCGGTCGTCACGCCATTTTCGAACTCATGGACCTCAGCCCGGAGATCCGGGAGATGATTTTGGAGGAGGTCTCCTCCGGCCAACTCAAGGAAGCCGCCATCAGGAAAGGCATGCGCACCCTGAACGACGACGGCTGGCGCCTGGTCGCCAAGGGCGTCACCACGCCTTACGAGGTCATGCGCGTCACCAAGGACCAGACAGGAGACTAGATGAAGCTCCAAATCTCAGGCTCCAAATCTCAAGCTCCAGGCGGGGATAAGCGCCAAGCTCCAAGCTCCAAGCTCCCAATTCCAAATCAATCCCCGCCAAATCAGTCATGGAAGAGTCGGGGACATGCTCTTTCCCATCCAGTCGTTTGCCCGATCCAACGGCACACGATCTCGCAAGCCCCTTTGAAGCTTGAGATTGGGAGCTTTTTTGGAGCTTGGAGCTTGGAGATTGGGATTTAATCCGATGGCCGTCTTCACCTACAAAGCGATTGCGACGGGCGGCGGCGTCACGGAAGGAACGATCGACGCCGGCGGCCGCGCGGAAGCCATCCGCCAACTGGAGAAACAGGGCCTCGATCCGCTGAAAGTCATCGAAGGAGCCGGCAGGGGCGGCGCGAAAAAGAAGGAGGACGGCGCCGGACTCCCCTGGCAATCGAAGAGAGTCACGCCTTCGATGTTGGAGAACTTCACCCGCCTGCTTTCCAGCCTGCTCTCCGCCGGCCTCCCGTTGAGCCGCGCGTTGACGATCCTCCACAAGGAGGCAGGCTCCCCAACCGCCAAGGCAAAGTGGAAGGAAATCCACGACCTCGTCATCGACGGCATGGCGTTGAACGAGGCCATGGCCAAGTCGCCGGACACCTTCCCGAAAATCTATACCGCCATGGTGCAGGCCGGCGAGACCGGCGGCTTCCTGGACCTCGTCCTCAACCAGATCGCGGATTTCCAGGCCCGGGAAAAGGAGATGAAGGCGAAGGTCATGACCGCGCTCCTCTACCCCGCAATCCTGTTGCTGATGGCCTTGGGTGTGCTGGTGTTCCTGATGGTCTTCTTCATCCCGCGCTTTCAGACCCTGTTCGAAGGCTTCGGCGCCGAACTGCCCTGGTTGACGCGCGTCATCGTGGGAACCAGCGATTTCATGACCTCCGCCTATGCGGCCTGGGGCGTGGTCGGCATGGTCCTGGCCTTCGTCGGCCTCCGCAAGTGGCTGACCTCGGACGCGGGCCGCCGCTCGCGTGAGCACGCCATTCTCAGGTTTCCCGTCATCGGCAATCTGGTCGCGCGCTATGCCATGGCCCGGTTCTGCCGCATGCTCGGCACACTGCTCGGCGCCGGCGTCTCCCTGATCAACGCCCTCACCGTCGCCAGCAAGGCCATCGGCAACCAGATCCTGACCGACACCATCACCTCCTCCATCGACGCCGTGAAGAAAGGCGGCGCATTGGGACCAAGTCTTGGTTCGAGCAAGGACCTGTTCCCCGGCTCCATCCTGGAAATGATCGGCGTCGCCGAAGAAAGCGGCCGCCTGGATGAAGAGCTCGTCCGCATCGCCGATGTCGCCGAAACCGACCTCGACCGTCAACTCAAGACCGCCGTGGCCCTGACCGAACCGCTGATGCTCTTCTTTATCGCCGGCTTCATCGGAACCATCTTCATCGGCATGGTGCTTCCCATTTTCTCATTGCAGGATCACATCAAGTGAAATGTGGAGCTTTAGAACCGCATTTTTGACGAATTCAACCAGACAACCCCAACGCTTATGAAACTCAGAACCAACCGAACCACCCTCCCGGCCGCGCGTCGACGCCGCGCCGGTTTCACCCTCGTCGAACTCCTGCTTGTGCTCGTGATCCTGGCCGCCCTGGCCGCGGTCGTGGTGCCCAAGTTCGCCAATCGAGGAAAGCAGGCCAAGGTCACCGCCGCCGTCACCCAGATCGACAACTTCGAGACGGCGCTGGATGTGTTCGAGGTGGACAACGGCTACTACCCCAGCGGCGCCAACGGGCTGAACGAGCTCGTCAGCCAGCCCGGCAATGCGCAGGAGTGGAACGGCCCCTACGTGAAGGAGGTCCCGCTGGACCCCTGGGGCAACCCCTACATCTACGAGAGCCCCGGCAAGGTCAACACCTCCGGCTACGACATCTCGTCCGCCGGCCCTGACGGACAACCTGGGAATGAAGACGACATCACCAACTGGTCGACCGGCAACTGATCGCGGGGCCCGCCGCGCCTTCACGTTGATTGAACTGATTGTCGTGATGGCGCTGCTGGTCGTCATCGCCGGCGTCGTCACCCCGCGCATGGCCGGATTCTTCAAGGGTCGCAAGCTCGACGATGAGGCCTACCGCCTCGTTGCGCTCACGCAACACGCCCAGAACCGCGCCACCAGCGAGGGCGTCCCCATGAGCCTGTGGATCGACACCGACAACCAGATCTACGGCCTTCGGGAAGCCGCGACCTTCGCGCTCACCCAGGAGACCGGACGTGTCTATCGCGTCAACCAGGCGCTCCAACTGGACTACCAGGACAACGCGACACTGGAACCGACGCGCCCCGAGATCTTCTTCCACCCGGATGGCGGCATCGGCGAAGGCAGCATCACCAATCTCTGGATCGAGCGCCCCAACGACGAACGCCTCTGGATCGGCCTCACCACCAACCGCCTGAGTTTTGAAATTACGCGCAAAGAAAAACTCAATTGAGCGAGGCGCAGGCTTCACGTTCGCGGAGGTCCTCGCCGCCATGCTCTTTGTCGCGCTCGTCCTTCCCGCGGCAATCCACGGCATCCGGCTGGCCGGCGACGCCGGCTCGATCTCCCAGCGAAGAATCACCGCGACCCAACTCGGCGAATCCCGGCTCAGCGAACTCGCCGCCACGGATGAATGGCGGCGCGGTCAGAACTCCGGAACCTTTCCCGAGCCTTGGGAAGACTATGAATGGTCCGTCGTGAGTGAGGGCTGGACCGAAGCCGGCGTCACCGAACTCCGCATGGAGGTCAGCTTCACCATTCGACAACGCCGCCAAACGATTCAACTGACCACCCTCGTTCCCGAGACGGAGGAAACGGAGCCTCCGCAATGAAACCTGAATGCCCCGGACGCCAATCCGCCTTCACCCTGATGGAGCTCCTCGTCGCCGCCGCCATGTTCTCCATCATCATGGCCGCGCTGAGCGGAGCCTTCTTCAGCGCCATGAAGCTGCGCAAACGCACAACCGAATCGCTCCACAGCGTCCACCAACTCCAGCAGGCGCTGACGATCATCAAGCGCGACCTGCGCTCGGCGACAATCCCGGGCGGCATCCTGTCCACCAACATGTCGACGTCACTGGAGCTCGCCTCCTCCGGCGGAACCCAGTTCGAGTTCCACACCGCCTCCGGGCTGCTGAACCCGTTCGAACCCTGGCCCGACATTCAGCGCGTCACCTACTTCCTGCGCCAGCCCCAGATCACCACCGCCACCAACGGCATGGACCTCATCCGGGGAACCTCCCGAAACCTGCTCGCCACGGTCCAGGAGGACTTCACGGAAGAAATCCTGCTCCATGATGTCGCTCAGCTCGCCTTCGAGTTCTGGGACGGTGAGGCCTGGCTGCCAGACTGGGACTCCGACACCCAGATCGCAGCCCAATCGATCTCGTCGCCCGAAGCGATCCGCTGTTCCATCGAGTTCAAGCAGCAACCCAACGAGCCCCAACCGCGGATCCTGCAGATTGCGGTCCCGGTCCTCACCGGCGGCATCACGAACGTCGTGGCGACAGCGGGGACTGAACAGTGATGTAAAATTCCAAGCTTGCGCCACCCCCTGACTTTCGACATGCAGATCACGTCGCCTACACCCCGCCGCTCCACCCACGCCGCCGCCCTCGCGGTGGTGTTGTGGATCGTATTCGGTCTCGTGAGCGTGGCCCTCTACTTCGGCCACGGCATGTCCATGCAGATCAAGTCCGCCGCCAACATCCACTCCGGAGCGCAGGCGGAACAGGCCATCGACGGAGCCGCCCGCTACATCAAACTCTACCTCGACTCCCTCGAGAACGAGGGCGTCGTCCCCGCCGACGAAAACTACCGCTGGGATCGCGTGACGATCGGCGAAGCCAGCTTCTGGGCGGTCGGACGCGACAATGACAACCAGAACCCCACGGAACCCTTCTTCGACCTGATTGACGAATCCAGCAAGATCAACCTCAACATGGACGACACCGACGCCCTCGTCGCAATGCTGTCCAAGTTCACGTTCCTCACCCCGGATTTCGCCGCCGCCATCGGCGACTGGGTGGACGAAGACCAGGAAGTCCGCGAAAGCGGCGCGGAATCCGACGCCTATTCCGGCGTCGCCCCCCCCTACTCCCCCAAGAACGGCGCCTTCGAGAGCGTCGAAGAACTGCGCCTCGTCGTCGGCGCGACCGATGAAATGCTGATCGGCGAGGACCTCAACCGCAACGGCATCCTGGATCCGAACGAGGACGACGGCGACCTGACGCCCCCTGCCGACAACGCCGACGGCGTCCTGAACAAAGGGCTGTTTGAGTTCGTCACCGTGTTCAGCAAGACCTCGACCGTGCAGACCAACGGCGAGGCCAAGTTCAACATCGCCAATCTCGGCTCCACCCGTCAGGACCTGGCGGATGCCTTGGAGGAACGCGTCGGCTCGGGCCGGGGAACCCAGATTGCCAACGCCATCGGGAACGCCCCCAGTTTGTTGCAACTTTTCCTGAATCTGGAGCGTTCTCAGAATGTAACGATCGAGGAGTTCGGCCTGTTCGACGATCTCCTCACCACCAGCACAAACGCCCAGACCGGTTTGATCAACATCAACAAAGCCAGCCGCGAAGTCATCGCCTGCCTGCCCGAGCTCGACCCGGGCGACGCGGACGCGATTGTCGGCTACCGTCAAGGCAACCAAGGCAACCTCACCTCGGTCGCCTGGGTGACCGAGGCCCTCAATGACGACGACAAGATCGCGGCGATTGCGCCTTTCATCACCGACAAGGGCCACCAGTTCACCGCCGATCTCTCGGCGCTCGGCAAGAACCTGAGGGGCTACCGCCGCAGCAGAATCGTGTTTGATATCTCCGAGGATCCGCCCAAGATCCTCTACCGGCGCGACAAGACCCGCGAAGGCTGGGCCCTAGGGACCGAGATCCGCCGCGAGATCGCCCAGCAGAAACTGACGCCGCCGCAATGACTCTTCCCTGGAAAAAGAAAGCCGCCTCCGTGCTCGGCATCGCCTTCGATGGCTCGCTGATGCGCGCGGCCTTGCTGCGTCAGAACGGCGTCGGCCTCCGACTTCTCGGCCAGACGGATTCCGACCTCGCTCTCGACCCCTGGAAGGACGACCCGGAAGCTGTCGGCTCCGCCCTGAAGATCGCGCTCGATCAAGCGGAACTCAGGGAGAAACAGTGTGTCGTCGGCATTCCGATCGAGTGGATGCTGACGAACATGATCACCCTGCCGGACCTCGACGCCGAGGATGTCCAGGACTATCTGGATATGCAGATCGAGAAGAGCTTCCCCTTCTCGCCGGCGGACCTCACGATTTCCATCTCACGGTTCCAGACCGGCCTGGACGCGCATGGCGCCCTCGTCACCGCCGTGCAGAACAAGCATATCGAACGGTTGGCGGCCATCATGAAGGCCGCCGGCCTGAAACCGGTCGGCTACTCCCTTCCCTTCGAAGCCATCCAGCGGGTTCAGGAGACTTACGGCTCGCCGCGCCTGATCCTCCACGCCCGCGCCGGCGGCGTGTCGCTCATGGCCGCCACGGACACAGGAAAGATCGCTGTCCTGCGCGCACTCAAGGACGTCACCCGCGAGGGCGGCAGCATCGAAGAGAAGGCCCTCGTCCGTGAAATCCGGGTCACCCTCGGCCAACTGCCCCACGCCCTCCGCGACGGCATCGAGAAGATCGAAGTCTGCGGCGACGAATCCAATGCCGGGCGGATTGTGAATGTCCTGAAGCCGCGAGCGGAGGCCCTCCGGCTGCAGATCGAAACCCAGCCCTCCGCGCACGTCGAGAACGGCGTCGTAGCCCCGCCGCTCAGCGGCACAACCCCCGCTCCTGTCGCCCTCGCCGCCGCGCAACTCGCCCGCCCGGGCGCCATGCTGGATTTCCTGCCGCCCCATGTGACGCCATGGGAGCGACTGCTGGAACAGGCCGGCTCCCGCAAGCTCGGGGCCACCGCCGTCATCCTTGGCTCCTTCGCCCTGCTCGTGCTGGTCGCGTTCCTCTGGCAGGGCAGCTCCCTGAGTCGCCTCGAAACCCAATGGGACTCCATGAAGGCTGACGTGCAGGCCCTCGACAAGCTCAACGGCAAGGCCAGCCGGTTCCGCTCCTGGTACGAATCCTCCCAACCCAACCTGCAAATCTTTCTTTCCCTGGCCCAGGCCTTTCCCGAGGACGGCGCGGTCACCGCCCGCAACATCGAAATCTCCGACCGCGAAAAAGTCACCTGCACCGGCGTCGCCGGCAATCAACTCGACGTCATGGACGTCGTCAACCGTCTGCGAAAAATGCCGCAGGTCCAGGATCTTCGAACTCAACGCATGAGCGGAACGTCGCCGGTGCAGTTCACCTTCGAATACCGCTGGGACGCAAGCAGAAGGGCGCCACGTGGATCAAGCTGAGAAAAGACAGAAAATGCTGCTGATCGGCGCCGTCGCGGCGATCGTTCTGGCCCTGGGCGATTTCATGGTCCTAACCCCGTTGGCGAACGCCTGGAAGGCGCGCTCACAACGCATCGCGACCCTCCGCGCCAAGGTGGACAAGGGCCAGTTCACGCTCGACCGCGAAACCTCCACCCGCGCACGCTGGGAGAAGTACAAACGCCGGGGCCTTTCAGCCGACCGCGCCGGCTCGGAATCAGAGGTCCTCAAGATGGTCAGCGACTGGAGCGCCCGAAGCCGCTTCAATGTCTCGTCCATTCGCCCCAGTTGGCGGGACGATGAGAAGGATCACGTCCGACTGCTTTGCCGGGTGGCCGGCGATGGCAGCGTCGAATCCATCGCCCGCTTCCTGTTCCAGCTCGATGCGGAGGAGACCGCCATTCGAGTCGAATCCCTGGAATTGACCGCCCGCGACAAGGAAGGCCGAAAATTGGGCGTGGATCTCGAGTTTTCCGCCCTCCAGATTCTTGAGGACAAGGAGCCGGCGACCAGAAAGAAGTCATGAACGCGCGCGCCCAGATCATCGCCCTGGCCCTCTTCGCCGCTTTGTCCGGTCCGGCCGCCAACGCCGCCGACAGCAAGAGCGCCGCCTTGGAGGCCCTCCTGAAAAAACGCCGCGCCTCCCCATCCGGCGGCGACGCGCCCGCCGCCTCAAGCGAGACCAAACCGGAGGCGACGGTTCCGGCTCCAGCCGCCCCCGGGCCAACGCCTGACGCCGAACCGGCTGCGTCAGAGAGAGATCGCGCCCCGAACCGGACGGGCGACAAGAGAACCGAACCCGACACCCGCAAGCCGACTTCCTCGTCCGGCGCGCCGAAGCCCCTGACGTTCGACGATTTCGATCTGATCGTGAAACGGAACATCTTCGATCCGAATCGGCGAAAACGCGTGCCGCGCTCGACCGCGCCAGCCCCGCCGCCCCCCCCGGCGAGGAACAGCATCGTGCTCAAGGGCACCATGAAGACGCCCGAAGCGGAATTCGCGAGTTTCGACAGCTCTCTTTCCAGTCACCGCGGTCGTTTTGAAAAGAATCAAACCCTCGGCGAGTTCAAGCTCACCTCGATCACCCGGACCAACGCCACCCTGACCCTGAGCACGAACAGCTTTACCCTGGCCGTCGGCGAGAGCCTTTCCCGGACCGGTGAGGGCCCCTGGAGCTCCGCCGGAAAGAGCTCCTTCAGCAGCGGCGGCGGCTACGCCTCCCGCGGCGCAAGCTCCGGAAGCGGCGCATCGGATCCTGATTCCGGCTCCAGTTCCTCCGGCGGACGCAGTGCCGCTCTCCAACGATTGCTCGAGGCCCGGCGAAAAGCCCGCGGCAACTGAACGCGCCGACCATCATCCACCGACCGCAATAGAACCCCCTGGATACCAGATGAGAACCCCAATCACCACCTTCCTCGCGGCCCTGTCACTCGGCGTCCTCGCCGCAAACGCGCAGGATCAGGCCAACCCGAAACCGACGACGCCCGCCGAACAGAAAGCCCCGGGAATTTCCAATTTCGCGCAGCAGAACGCGCAGCAGGCGACCCAGCCGGCGCCGCAGCAGCCCTCCGCCGAGCGCGGGCTTCGCGGCGGCTTCGGCGGTCCGCGCGGCGGCTCCCTCGGCATGCGCCCGGCCGCCAACGAACCCGCGAACATCACGCTCAACTTCGAGAATGAGTCCATCAAGGCGGTGCTCAGCTACCTCAGTGAATCCGCCGGATTCTCCGTTGTCTACGACGCCAATGTCAGCGGCGAGATTTCCGTCGTCAGTCTGCAGCCGCTGACCCGCTCCCAGGTGGTGGAGTTGCTGAACACCGTCCTCTACAAGAAGGGCTACGCCGCCGTCCGCGAGGGTGACACACTCGTCATCTACAATGTGAGCGACGTGAAGTACAAGAACATCCCGGTCATCAGCGACAACAACCCGGAAAACATTCCGATGAGCGACAAGGTTGTCACCCAGATCATTCCGGTGCGTTACGCCAACGCCCAGGAACTCACCGGCATCCTTGAGGGACTGTTGCCCGAATCCGCCTCCATGTCCGCCAGCCAGACCTCCAACGCGTTGATCATCACGGACTCCCAGAAGAACATCCGACGCATGGCCGAGATCGTCCGCGCTCTCGACACCACCATCTCGGACATTTCAACCATCAGGGTCTACCCGCTCACCAATGCGTCCGCCACCGACGCGGCCGAAATCATTTCCCAGTTGTTCTCCGGCGGCGCCTCCAGCGGGCGCAGCAGCTCCTCCAGCAGCCGCTTCGGCAGCGGCGGCAGCAGCCGCTTCGGCGGGGGGACAAGCCGCTTCGGCGGCGCTCCGGGCGGAGGACGCTCCGGCGGGCGCGGACGCTGATCCAGCTGAAACTTACGAATTAAGACTTACGCTCAACCCAGACTCCCGATGAATACCAACAAAAAACGCGCTTTCACGCTGCTCGCGACCTTGCTTTGCCTTGCCTTCGCAGCCAACCTCGCCGCCCAGGATCGATCCGAGATGTTCCGCCGCATGATGAGCGGACGCACCGGCACCTCCTCCGTCCAGCGACAATCCTCGCAGGTCGTCGCCGTCGCGGATGAACGCTCGAACTCGGTCATCGTGATCGCCTCCACCAACATCCACAACGAGATCCAGGCGCTGATCGGGCAGATCGACTCCAACGTCGACGACGTGACCGAAGTCCGCGTCTTCCCCCTGAAGAATGCGGATCCCACCGAGATGTCCGAGGTGTTGAGCCAACTGTTCAGCGAGCAACAGGCCAACTCCAACCAGCAGTCTCCCGGATTCCGCGTGCCTTTCTTCTTCGGAGGCCGAAGCGGCGGCAGTCAAGAGGCCCTGCGCAGCAACCAACGCGTCGTCGCCGTGCCCGACCCCCGCTCCACTTCGATCATTGTCAGCGCGCCGCGCCAAATGATGGACCAGATCGCTCAGATGATCCAACAGCTCGACGTCAGCAGCTCGAAGCGACAACAGGTGTTCACCTACACCCTGGAGCACGCGGACGTCAACAACGTGCAGGAGGTCCTGCGAGCCATGTTCGAGGGGCAAAATTCCCGTTCCGCCCGCTCCCAGACGCAGAACAACACCAGCGCGCTGACCCAGCGCGCGGGGACCTTCGGCAACGCCGGCGCCACCCAGGGAGCTGCCGGACGAGCCGGCGGCGGCGGCGGCGGCGCCTTCGGGCGTTGAAGATTGAATCACGGCTCCTGACCCATCCGTTCACCAACCAGACCCATCCATTTCATGAGACTCACAGGGAAACCACAGATTTGGGCCGCAATTGCCGGCCTCGCGGCGACGCTGGCCGCCTCGCAGACCGCCTTGGCCCAACGCGGCGGCTTCGGCGGCGGCGGCGGCGGCGGAACCGGCTCCTCCGCCAATCGCCAGCAATACTACAGCAACGGCATGGTGGGCGAGGCCATGATCTCAGTGGATCCCGAGACGCGCCGCGTCATCATCATCTCGGACGAGGAAACCAACGAGCACATCAAGCAGGTGATTGAAGCGCTTGATCAGCCGAAACCGCAGGTGCTGATCAAGGTCGTCTTCATGGAAGTGACCCATCGAAACAACTCGGACATCGGGATCGAGGGCCTGTTCAATCACACGTTCAACAGCGGCTCCGACACGGGCGCCGCCTCGACGATGTTCGGCCCCGCCGGCCAGCTGATCGGCAACGCCGGCACAGGCGGGCTCTACACGCTCACCACGAGCGACTTCACTGCGACGCTGCGGGCCATCCAGGAGGCGGGCGAGACGGAAATCCTTTCCCGTCCCTCCATTCTGACACGCAACAACCAGGAGGCGGTGATCCTGATCGGTCAGGAGGTCCCCTTTGTCACCAACTCGCGCACCGACACCCTGGGCAACATCATCAACACCGTGCAGTACGACGAGGTCGGCATCATCTTGCGCGTCACCCCCTTCATCTCTGAAGACGGGCTGGTCGAGATGATCGTGGCGCCGGAAATCTCCTCGATCGGTGAACAAACCGTGGCCATTTCCGGCAGCGCGGACGCGCCGGTGATCAACAAACGTTCGGCCGAGACGGTCGTCGTGACCGCCCATGGCCAGACCGTGGTCATTGGCGGCCTGATGGAGAACAACAAGGTGGAGACCACCCGCAAGGTGCCGATCCTCGGCGACATCCCGCTGCTGGGACTGCCCTTTCGACGCCGGATCAAGGAAGACATCAAGACGGAGCTGCTGATCTTCGTCACGCCTTACGTCGTGCAGACGCCCCGCGCCATCGCCGAGCTCAATGCGGATGAAATGAAGCGGACCCGCCTGTCACCCGGAACCTTCAAGCGCGCGGATCTGGACAAGTTTGCGGACAGCCTCCCCATCCGGGCCAAGGATGACCCCAAGAAGTCCGGCAAGGCCGCCGAATCGACGGACACCGAGCCCGCTCCCGACGCCCGGTGAGTCGGGGATGCGGTTCATCGGCCCTCAGGCCGCAAACTCCTCAGGCGCGCCCCGCCGGACGCGCTTTCCGAAATGGGGCGACTCGCGCAAACGGCGCTTGAAACCCTGCCTTCGCGCATCCGTCTCCTCCCGGGAATACAATGTCCTGGCAAGGTTCAGGAATCCGCCCCTCAACTCGGCCATGCTCATTCCGCGCGGCTGCACGTTGGGATCGAACAAGGTGCACCGGTCCCACTCCCCGTCATGCAACAGCCTGCCTTCACGCCGCATCTCTTCGATCAGCGGCGTTCCGGGAAATGCGGTCAGGAAGGTGATCTGCGCCTCGTAGAGTCCTGATTCACGGACAAAGTCCCGAACATCGTCGAAGACATCCGACGCACCGCCCCGGTCAAAACGACAAAATAGCGGTCCGCGACAGGTTCTCTGTTTACACGCAAAGGGCGAATGCTACCATGCGTGCCGCAGTCTCCCAAAAGCCATGAAAAAGATCGAAGCCATCATCAAGCCGTTCAAACTCGACGAAGTGAAGGAAGCCCTCCGCGACGTAGGCGTCGAAGGCATGACCACTACCGAGGTGAAGGGTTTCGGTCGGCAGAAAGGGCACACTGAAATCTACCGCGGCAGCGAGTATGTCGTCGATTTCCTCCCCAAGACGAAGATCGAGATTGTCGTGGCTGATTCCAAGGTCGAGGACGCCATCAAGGTCATCGCCGCCAGCGCCAAGACCGGCAAGATCGGCGACGGCAAGATCTTCGTCCTGCCCGTCGAAGGAGCCTTGCGCATCCGCACGGAAGAGACGGACGAACAGGCCGTTTGACGGTCCGCTCCGCCTCGCCGCCTCGCCGCCTCGCCGCCCCGGCGCACTCCGCGGTCGCTGGCATCGGCTTCGCAGCCGCTCAGCGCCCATTGTGGACAAGCGCCTCGGGAACAGCTTTCCTCCATCAATTTCTCGTTTCTCAGAATCAAGAAAACCATTGGGAACAAAGGCTGAAACTCACCTTGACGACAATTGTGAATAACCTGCGAAGAACTTCCAACAGCTTGGGGTGGCCGACACTTGACCGGCGCCCTAAAACGTTGGGCATCCCGCAGGACATGGCCTCGGAAGGCGTGCCTGAGGCGGCCGGGAGACAGGTTGTATAATCTCCCACAAGTCGTTGACTTTCAACATATTGCA
>Ga0181594_10003372_pt1 | contig 14472 bp, 11 predicted proteins | sample 071ome_18_FD_145603 | JGI IMG/M metagenome (GOLD analysis project Ga0181594, IMG submission 145603) | Coastal salt marsh microbial communities from the Groves Creek Marsh, Skidaway Island, Georgia - 071413BT metaG (spades assembly) | ecosystem: Environmental > Aquatic > Marine > Intertidal zone... | reverse complement strand
AAGGGTCTACACCCAGGACCTGAACCACCGGTCCGTCCACTTCTCCAATACGCACGGAGCCTTCGATCACGGGAGCAGCATCACGGAACCCCTCATCCACCTTGATGATTCGGTACACGGAATCCGGAAGCGTTCGGCTGCTGGCCTCGAGCGAATGGGTAGCGCGCCCAGCTACCGTTTCCGTAGAGAGCGTGAAGGCCGTGCGGGCGCTCGTATTAGCCAGGTCGATGCCTACCACCACAGCAACGCCCAGCGCTACGCCCACGATGGACAGGGCCATGAGCAGCGGGTGACGACGCAGGTATCTACGGCTGCTTTTTTGAAGGAGCCGGCCGGGCCAAAGAGGAGCACGCGACGGATGATTCATGGGCTTCTTGACCATCAGGCACTCAATGGGCGGGTTCGGCTGGAGAAACTTCTCTGAGAATACCCTCCTGCAACTCGAATACCCGATCGGCCAGACCAATGATATCCCTGTCATGGGTGGCAATGAGCATGGTCCGCTCCTTGTCGTGGACGATGCGTTCGAGGATGTCCATGACCAGCCCGGCTGTTTTGAAATCAAGATTGCCGGTCGGCTCATCTGCCAGGATGAGCAGCGGGTCGTGGGCCAGGGCGCGTGCAATGGCAACCCGCTGCTGCTCGCCCCCGGAAAGCAGGTCCGGAAAGCTTCCAGCACGATCGGCCAGGCCGACTTCTTCAAGGACCGCCAGCGCTCTCTGACGCTTGTCCTTATCCAGCTTCCCACCGAGTTCGAGGGGGAGCAGGATGTTCTCTTCCACCTTGAGGGTGGGAATCAGGTTGAAGGACTGGAAGATGATACCGATGGCATGCCGCCGGAACAGGGTGCGCTCGGTTTCGGACAGTTTTGTCAGCTCGGTGTCCCTGAAGCGGATGCTGCCGGATGTTGGCGCATCCATTCCGCTGATCAGGTTCAGCAGGGTGCTTTTGCCTGAACCACTGCGTCCCAGGAGCACCACCAGTTCGCCCTTCCTGATTTCGAACGAGAGTCCCTGCAGCACAGTCCGATCCACAGACCCTTCCCGGTAGGTCTTGACGAGGTCCCGTACGCTCAAGACGGGCAAGGAGGGGAGATGGGACATGATGTATACCGGAGGACGCCCGACGTGAAAGGTGACGCTTTTGTGATGGGTTGGTCCGCTTTCTCGTTACGGCGTTCCTGTTGCGAAACCATGAATACGCTGCGTACGATTGTCAGAATCCTGGAAGCACCCATCGGGTATACCTCTGTAGATTTGGATGTTGCGATTCATGTCTTCGATTCATTCGAGCAAAGAGATCAGGCCTAGTCATGGGGAAAATCCGATCATCAGCGACCTATCTGATTGAAGCAGGCTGGGAAGTGTGCAACAAGGTGGGCGGTATCTACACCGTGCTGCGTTCGAAAGCACCGGAAATGGTAGAGGAGTGGGGTGATCAGTATTGTCTTTTGGGCCCCCTGAACGCATCCCAAGCAGCCATAGAATTCGAAGATGAGGTTCTCGGAGATGCCGTTGATGCGGCTGCAGAGGTCATGCGGAGTGAAGGCTATGGCGTCCGGGTAGGTCGTTGGCAGGTATCCGGTCGACCACGAGCGATCTTGCTTGATTTGGAACCGTTACGTAAAGACGCCGAGGCCCAGGCGGTACGGGTAGAAACATTGCTGTCCATTGAAATTCCACGACATGATGACCTTGTGATGGATGTGGTCGCGCTTTCTGTCGGGATTGAAAAATGGTTGACCCATCTGGGCGTTGAGCAAGGACCGTCGAACGTGCTTACCCATTTTCACGAGTGGATGGCAGCCGTAGCGCTCCCCCTGATGAAAGAGGCAGGGTGGGAGGGAAAAACAGTTTTCACCACTCATGCCACCTTGATTGGGCGTTACCTGGCCATGAACCATGACCGGTTCTACAGCCGCCTTCCCGAGTTTGACGCCGAAGCTGCAGCCCATGAATACGGTATAGCAGCGCAGCATGGACTGGAAAAGGCTGCTGCCCTGGGTTCAGATGTCTTCACGACAGTATCCAGCCTGACGGGTCAGGAGTGCATCCACCTGTTGGGGCGCCGTCCGGACGTGCTCTTGCCAAATGGTCTGAACACCAAACGCTTCCAGGCACTGCATTATCTGCAGCAGCGCCATGCGGAAAACCGTTCCAAGCTCCATGATTTTACGATGGGGTACTTCTTTCCCTCGTACAGTTTTGACCTCGAGCAGACCCTGTATTTTTTCACTTCGGGTCGCTTTGAGTTCAAGAACAAGGGGATGGACATGACCCTCGAGGCGCTTTCACGGCTGAATACACTACTCGTGTCCTCAAAGTCCACCAAGACGGTCATCTTCCTTCTCATCACTAAAAAGCCTACCCACAGCATTGCGGTGCATTCCCTGGAGTATGCCAACATGTTCAGGGAATTCAAGGTCATTGCGCGCAGTGTGACGGATGAGGTCCGCAAGCACCTGGCTGAAAAGCTGGCCACCGGTGGTCCGCTGGATCTCAATGACATGGTCTCCGACTACTGGCGATTGCGCATCCGTCGCGCCCAGCAGGCGTGGAACCGGAATTGGCTCCCGCCCATCGTTACCCACGATGTGGTCGATGACGCATCAGACGAAGTATTGAACAAGCTGCGTGAGTTGAAGATGTTCAACAACGCGCACGACAAGGTCAAAATTGTCTATCACCCCGACTTCGTGAACTCAACCAGTCCACTCTTCGGAATGGAGTACGAGGAGTTGATCCGCGGATGTCACCTGGGCGTGTTTCCCTCGTCCTACGAGCCTTGGGGATACACACCGCTCGAAACCCTTGCGCTCGGCATTCCAGCCATCAGCTCCGATCTGGCCGGTTTTGGTGCGTATGCTGCAGAATATCGCCGATTACATCAGCGGGCCGGATTGTATGTGGTGGATCGAAAAGGCAAGCCCCGGGAAGAATCCGTAGCGCAATTGGCCGACATGATGTTCAAGTTTTGCCAACAAAGCCAGCGCCAGCGCATCGCGCAGCGAAACCGGGCGGAGAACTTCGCCCAACATTTCGATTGGGGGCAGTTGATTCATCACTATCACGATGCACACCAAATGGCAATGTGGGGCCCGGAAGAGGCATAGCGCTCACCTTCGGACAAATCCGTCAACAACGGTTTGGTCGTACCTCTCCAGCGTCCGGGCATGCCACGCATCGTTGATGAGCCAAATGGGTGCCGGATGGGTGGACTCCCACGCTTCCAATGCCTGGCGTAGCGAAGCTACCTTGTCCGGGTGCAACGCGCCCAGGTCGTTGGACTCCGAGACGTCCTCGTGCAGATTGAATAACCAGTGTTCGCCATCTGGCGTTCGGACCAGTTTCCAGTCCCCGGCACGCACGGCCGCTCCCCACTGCATCTTCCAGAACAAGGTGTCGTGTGGTGCACCGTCCGTGTGACCCATCATGTGGGGCATCAGATCTACACCATCAAGTGATCGGTCCCCGGGTAGTGTCAGTCCAGCCGCGGACAGGAAGGTCGGTAGGACATCTAACGTTATGACGGGATCGTCGATGACGCTTCCTGGAGGGATATGTCCAGGCCACGACATGAGGAAGGGCACACGATTACCCCCTTCCAGGGCGGTTCCTTTAGCGCCGCGAAGCGGCGCGTTCAACGAGCCATTGAAAGGCATGGCACCGCCATTATCGTTGGCAAAGAATATCAGCGTGTTCTCCCTCAGACCTCGCGCCTCCAACGCTTCCACTATACGACCAACGTTGTCATCCAGCGACTGCATCATGGCGCTGTAGCGTGCTCTGACCCCGGTTTCAAACCGCGGCAGTTCTGCAGGGAGCAGGTCCTCCCGGGCATGCATGGGCGTGTGGGGGGTAGTGAAGGAGACAAAAAGGAAGAAGGGCTCTTCGCTGTATTTGTCTATGAACGCAACGGCACGATCCCCGAATTCATCTGTCAGATATCCGATAGAGTCGGGGTGCACGGGGTCCATTCCGTTTTCGATGGTCTCATTGCTCCCGGCGTAATAGGGACCACTGCCTTTGCGCATGCCAAAGAACTCGTCGAAACCGCGCTTCGTCGGATGGAAGCGGTCCTCGAGCCCGAGGTGCCATTTTCCGATCAGGCCTGTAGCATAACCGCCATCGGACAACCAATCGGCAATGGTTCGCTCTGAAAGTGGCAAACCGCGAAGGGAGTCCGGCACGGCGGGATCAGGAACGCCGGGCAGATTGAGCTCATGCCCGAAGCGCTGCTGGTAGCGCCCTGTCAGCATCCCTGCCCGGGAGGGGGAGCATACGGATGCCGTCACGTACCCGTTGGTAAAGCGGGCGCCACTCTCCGCCAGGCGATCCAGGTGCGGTGTACGGATAAGCTGGCTCCCCTGGAATCCAAAGTCTGCGTAGCCCGCGTCGTCAGAAAACAGGATGATGAAGTTGGGTTGACGCTGCTGATCGTCACACCCTGCGAATACGGCAAGAATCAGAGGAAGACTCAGCAGGAGGAAGCGCTTGGGGAGGAACATGTCGGTTCAGTCGGGTTCGAACGGGCACGACCGAGTGTCGAAATCACTTTCGAATATCGGTTTTCAGTTGACGAAAGGTATCGATTCCATTCAAACATCACCCTGGTTGAAGTTCATGCGCACAGTACTCGCCCTTCTCGTGAGCACCCTGCTCTCCATCGCTCCCACTGTTGCACAGGATGTCCAGTTCGCCCAGCACGTTGATGTATCTGGTGATGGATGGGTCTACTACAACCTTTCCGAGAACCGGGTCGTCTCAGAGCAGGAAGCCAGTTTTGGGGCATGGGATGTGTCGTTCAAGGGAACGGCCGTCACATTCAATGGACCCTCCCAATTGCTGGATGTCACGTTTGATGCGGTCGATGCCGCCCCGGAAGAAGGATATACTGAAGGTGAGGATGGCACGTCCGAGTTACCCACGGATGCGGAGACCCGTTGGTTCAATTATGACTTCACAAATCATACCATTTCTGCCAAACCCAATCGTACAGCTGTCTTCCAAATGCGCGATGGGCGATGGGCGAAGCTGAATATCACTGACTATTACAAGGTGGTCTTTGGCGCAGACCCCATTCCCCGCATGCTGTCTTTCCGTTGGGTCATTGGCCCGAGTCAAAGCCGACGCTTCGAAGAGTAATGAGCACTCCCGGCCGCCCCTGAAGTCTACCGGTCCATCATCATCCGGATTTCGGAGTCATCCCCGTTCAGCTCCCAGTTGATCAGGGAGACGGGAATGACACCGGCGCCGTTCAGGTCATCCATGAACTGATAGAGCGTATAGTCATCTGGCCGTTGGCGTGCGTACTCGGCCAGCAGTTTCTCGATTTCAAGCTTTCCGATAACGTAGCTCTCTCCATAGGTCGGCTGCCGCAGGTAGAAATGCTGCTCATTCTGGATGGTACCTCCATCCCATGGTAGGAAGCCGCGCGGTGTCCATTTATCGGCAAACCGGGCCGCCTCCTCGTGCGTCATCAGGTTCGCGTGCTGATACAGACCGCCCAAGGCACGGGCCGCCCGCTGGGCCAGCAGGATCCAGACCATCTCACGACCACGGGGCCGATCGTCAAAGAGTCCAGCGTGCATCATCATCTCTTCCATGCCCGTGGCCAGTCCCTCGGCACGTCCATCAAAGATGTTGTACCAGAGTGGCGTGTTGCGAATGGGGGAGTCGGTCGGCTCTTCAACCATCCGGGCCAGATCAATCCAGTGATAGTGGTGGGTGCGCATGGCCAGCTCATCGCGGTATCCTACCTCGGAAAAGAAGCCGCGCAGATCATCAGGATTCTCCAAGGGCTCGAACGAACCGATCCGTTCCCGCAAGGCCTGCTCCATGTAGTTCTTCATGGGAAGGATTTCTTCTTCCTCCAGGAATTCGAGGTACTCGTCAACGGCCGCGTTCAGCTTTCGGTCGTATTCCTCGGCGCTCGAAATCCGCTCGAGTTCGGGCAGGTCCCGGTTACGGTTTTCTTCCAGTCGGAGCGCAGCGTGCGAGCGAGCCAGCTCCCGTTTGACCAGCGTGACTTCCTCCTCCCACGTATAGGGCTGGTAGTGCACCTTCTGAAGGGCCCACGTCATGTTGTCCTTGCCCACGCCGGAGGGACCGGTTTTCGAATCGGCCTGTTCCTCAAGCCACTCGGCAAAGCTGTCGGAGGCGGCTCGGGCCTCGAGGGCAGCTTCCGCGATGCCGGGCCGCGCCGAGGCCATGCGTTCCGCGTATTGCCCCAGGGCGCTGCTCTGCCCACGGATACTGCGGATACCCAGCACCCAGAGGTCTCGGGCGTTGCCCGTCAGGTTTTCGCGGGCGGCTTCGTAGAGCGCCGGCATGACGCGCAAACCGGCTTCGATGTGTGCTGCGTCCTCGTCAGATAGCGGATAGTCGTAATAGGATACCTCCAGCGACCCCTCGATCATGGGCGCTTCCCGATTCGGCACGTCCGTGTCATAGGGATAGAAATAGACGTAATAGGCCGGATCCCTTTCCCACGGCTTGAGCACCTCATGATCGAAACGCAGTCCGTTCAGTTCGGCATTCACCAGGTGCCAGTCCACCTGCTGCGAAACCGGCCAGTCGTCGATATCGAAGGCATCCAGCGCAGCGCGCCAGGCGGGGAATTCGGCCCACTGCTTCGAAATAGCCGCTGCACTGAAATCCGGAACGCCATCCACCCGCGGAGGCACGCGATAGTCGCGCCAGGCCTCGAAAAACGCCACCAGATCTTGGTAGGATTCAGTAGCCATCGGTTTCTGCTCGGGACGTGTAGAGCAGGAAGAGGCAAAAACGATGAGCAAAAGGAGAGCGAGGGAAGATGGGGCCCGCTTCTGTGCAAAGGTCATGATGGTAACCGTTTCTACATGTGCTGCATGCCTTGTGACGTGGTTATCAACGTACAACGCGGCATCGGGGAGGGGGGAGGTTCATGGGATGATACACAACACGGTGTCTCCGCGCCGCGTGATCATTCTCCGACGATCGCATCCAGCCAGTCGGCCAAGCGTACCCCTGCTTGCTGGATTCGCTTTTCGATGAGCTTGATGTGGCGCTCGTAATAGGCTTCGCCCAGATTGCCATCTCCGATGTCATAGGCGCTGGCGTACACGATTTCAAAGGACTCCTCGGACCAGCTCCCGGGATCGTCCGAGGTCCACTCAGCCCGATCAGCCATCGTAATGTCGAAATACAACCGGGAGGCGAAGTCCATCCACTCACTGCCTGCATGCTCGATAAGTCCGTAGTCCCAGGCAGCATGCATGTTCGTCTTGCGTCCGAAGAGCGTGATATCCGTGTTATTGCCTCCGCGGTCATCGGCATACCCAGCGTGCATTGGCTGATGGATGTCACCAATGAAGTGACTCAGGAAGCGGAGCGCATCCAACCGTTCCCGATTGACTTCATCCGTTGCTGCCAGGGTCTCTCTGGACTCCATGATTCCCTCAACCACGCACAGCGTATTGGCGCAGTCACGCTCGATATCAAACTCGGTAGCACCCCTGGGAAGATTGACATAGTGGGCCGTCGTCCACCGATCGTACGTCGATTCGCGACCACGAACCTCGTCCGCCCAAAGGCAGCTTTCCATGAACCGGTCGTAGCGACCATCGACGGCCAGCAGGTCATTGACGGCTTGGCGCGTGGTGTCCTCCATGTCCCACCAGGCAATGGCGCACACCATCTTGTGGGCATCCCATCCCCAGCGTGGAAGGGGCTCCGGTGTGGGATCGGTGGCCAGGGCAGGGGTGGCAAAGGCGAAAAGAAGAATCAGAAATACAGAACGCATGGCTCGATTCGGATACGTGGGGAGGAGAAATCTAATGGCAACCGGGCGGGTCGACAAGGGCATGACTCGCTATCTTGCACACCCCCTGATCTGTCGCCAACCCATGCAGCCCGACCTTTTCATCCTCATACCACTGTTCGCGTTCATCGCTTTCGTCTATTCCTCCGTGGGGCTGGGGGGCGGATCATCCTACACGGCTGTGCTGACCATCGTTGGTATGAGCTATATGCTGATCCCGACGATATCCCTGACGCTGAACATCGTCGTCACGACAGGCGCAACGTTTCAGTTCCTGCGCAATGGCCACTTGCGATGGCGCGTCTTGCTGCCGCTGCTGATGGCATCGGTGCCGGCCGCCTGGATCGGGGGGCGCCTGCAACTGCCGGAGACCACCTTCCAGCTCCTCCTCCTCTTGACACTGATTGCTGTAGCCGTGCGTATCTATCTGTGGAAGGACCCTGTTTTTGATCTTCCTTCCTCCACGGCTTTTCGTCTGGCAGCGTCCCTCGTCATCGGCGCTGTGCTTGGCTTCGTAGCGGGAGCGGTCGGGATTGGCGGAGGCATCTATCTGGTGCCGGTCCTGATCATGACAGGCGTGGCCACGACGCGGGAGGCAGCAGCTACGGGTGCGGCCTTTCATCCTCTTCAATTCGGTTACTGGGGTCCTGGCACGTGCCTCGTGGACGGATGTGCCGTGGAAGGTGCTGATTCCGCTGGGGGTGACGGTAGCCTTGGCTGGATTGGCCGGCTCACATTACGGATCGTCCCGGTGGCCCTCCCGGACGATCCAACGCGTGCTCGGCGTGGTCATCCTGGTGGCCATCGCCCTGCTTATCCAGCGTTTGTTGACCGGATAAGACTCGGCTGGGCCCCTGGGAAAGTCTGTTACGGGTTGGTCCGCACCGCGTAATCCACGGCGCGGGCGGTGAGGGCCATGTAGGTGATGGAGGGGTTCTGAACCGCACTGCTTGTCATACATGCTCCATCCGTTACGAACAGGTTCGGTACGTCATGTGCTTGGTTGTAGGCATTGAGCACACTTGTTCGCGGATCCCTGCCCATGCGCGCCGTACCCATTTCGTGGATGGCCAGACCCGGTGGATTCGTCTCGATATCGTCAGATACGGAGACATCCCGGAAGCCTGCTGTCTCCAGCATTTCTGCGGCGCACGCGGCACAATCCTTCCTCATTGCCTTTTCGTTGTCGCCCCAGGCTGCACTTATGACAAGCTGCGGGATCCCCCACGGATCCGTTTCCGTCTCCGACAGGCGGCAGTGGTTATCGTAGTTGGGCAGGCATTCGCCATAGCCCCAGAGTTGCATCTCCCAGGGTCCCGGGTCCCGGAGGCTGTGCTTGAAGTCGGCGCCGATACCAGGCATCCAAGCGCCCCGGCCCGGGCCTGCGCGCCAGGACGAGCCCTGATAAGCAAACCCACGCACGTAGTCGGAGCGCCGGGATGCCTTGTCCAGGTTGCGGAAACGCGGGATATAGATACCATTGGGTCGGCGGACGTTGTAGAAACGATCGTCAAAGTCATCGGTGAACCCCGATGCGTTGATACCCATATGATGATCCATCAAATAGCGCCCCAGAACACCGGACGAGTTGGCTATGCCGTCCGGGAAGGTGCGACTGGTCGAATTGAGCATGATCTGGGTGGTTCCCAGCGCGGATGCGCACAGGAAAACCAGGCGGGCATGGTACTCAGTCATCTCACGCGTTTCGGCATCGATTACGCGCACGCCCGTAGCACGGTTGGTCTTCGGATCGTGGATGATACTGTGCACGATGGCTCCTGAGCGCAGTGTCAGGTTGCCCGTAGCCATGGCATCGGGGAGCGACACGGAAACGGCCGAGAAAAAGGAACGGGTTGAGCACCCCCGCTCGCACGTGCCACAATAGTGACAGGCTGCCCGGCCGTTATGAGGCTTTGTAAGGACAGCGCTGCGGCCCACGGTCATGCGCCGCTCCGGGAAAGCCGCTTCCACGCGCGCTTTCATGTGCTTTTCGATGGCTGTCATCTCCATGGGAGGGAGAAACTGCCCATCAGGCACTTGGGGTAGACCTTCCGCTTGGCCACTGACGCCTATGTAGCGCTCCACATAATCGTACCATGGGGCAACATCGTCATAGCGGATAGGCCAATCCACACCGTGACCGTCTTCCTGGTTTGCCCTGAAATCATGGGCTCCCAAACGGTACACTTGACGCGCCCACATCAGGCTTCTCCCGCCCACTTGATTGGCACGTATCCAATCAAAGGACTTCTCCTGCACGTAAGGCTGTTCTCTGTCGTTGACAAACAGGTGCTTCGTTGCCTCGTCGTAGAGATATACCTTCGACTGGATAGCCTGCTCTGTCTTCTGCTCCTCGATGGGCACACGCCCATGGCGGGGCAGCTCCCAGGCGGGTTTGTGCTCCGTTACGAAACTGGTTCCATGTTCGAAGGCGACGCCCCGGTCGAGTACCAGCGTCTTGAGTCCTTTCTCGCAGAGCTCTTTTGCGGCCATGCCGCCCGTCATGCCTGAGCCAACGACGATGGCGTCGAACGGCTTGCGGACATGAAGGGCTGGGGCGTTCGGTTGCGTGCTCATCTCAATTAGCCCAGGTTCGTTCGACTTCAGACCGGGGCATGTCCATACGCGCCTCGGTAAATGGCAGCATGCGCAGCTCTTGCGTCATGCCGATTTCGGATGTGTAGTACCCGGATACTGTCCAGGATTTGAGCTGGGCCCACACCGTGTCTTCGGCTCCTGATGCCCATTGCCCATCGACCGATTCCAAAAGGTCCTTCAACTGCTCATCGTCCAGATCATCCACTCCGTGACCCTCGGCCCACTCGTCGAACCGCCCTGCAAAGGAGCGCGCCTCGGCTGAAGGGAGATATTCAGCCAGGAGGGTGTCAATGAAGCGATGCACACCGGCCTTCCGCGCTCCCGGCGTATCCGTATCCGGGATGATCAGATCCACGATGCGACCCAGTTGGTTCAGTTGGTTCTTGGTCAGGAGCCGGGGCACGAAGCCCTCGGCAGGAGGCGCCGTGCACCCTGAGACGAGCGCGGAGAGGGTGGAGGCGGAAAGCGTACCTCCCAGCATGATCCCGAGGCGGGAAATGGCAGTTCTACGGTCCATGGCAATAGGGTTGTTTGATCGAATATCGTTAACCAGGGTGACGGCGCCAAGCGTTGCGGGCGAACCTATTTTCGTGTGGTCCCGGAAGCACGACCGGACCCTCAGTCACCCTGACCCGTCATGGCGTCTTCCGGCGGATGGCCATAGTGTTCCAGGATGCGTGTATTGAAGTCCTGCTCTGTCAGGCCCGAGAGTGCTCCCTTGCACACATTCTGGACGTGCATAGGGAAGTCCGCCTTCATGATCCAACGCAGGTAGCCCGCGTCCCGCTCGACAATCTCAAAGAGTGGGCGCCCGTTGTACTTACCGAAACTGAATACGACTTCGCCGGCAGACCACACGAAATGGTTGGAAGGACCGATCCAATATTCCTTCTCAGGGTTGGTCATGCGAGCCAGTTCTTCCCAAGTGGTTTCCTCCAGGTTGAAGGTTCGCCGGATACCACGAAGCACCTCGACGGCAGCTTGTACATCCGCCTCGGCCGAGTGCGCGTTCTCCAGTTCTCCGCCAACAAAACGACGATAGGCATCGGTCAGGCTCCTGGGCTCCAGTGACTGCCAGATTCGGAATGGATCGACGACGAGTCGGGAGACCAGGTCGATGGATCGACCAATCCGCTCGAACTCCTTCTCGACACAGCGGATGTCAAAGCGGACATTATATCCGACAATAACATCGGCACGAGCCAGGAAAGCCTCGACCTCGTCCGCCTTTTCTCCAAACGACGGTTTGTCAGCGACATCGGCCATGGAAATACCATGAACGGCTTCCGCCCCCTTCGCTATAGGTACATCAGGTTTGAAAAGTTGGTAGTAGGTTTCCTCCTTTCCGCCCTCGTAGAGGCACATCGACAATTCCACGATCTGATCCGTATCCGGGTTACGACCGGTGGTCTCAACGTCGAAGGCGATCATTATTTTGCTCATGTCCAAAAGCCGACTGCTTGTGTGAAGTAAAGGGGGCGAAGAACGCAGAGACGCCAGGATCAATGACAGGCGACTGCAACGACATCGCCCTTTGAATGCATACCGTCGATGGCGGGGGCTGCGACTCCATTCATTATGTACGGGGAGCAAACATAATGCAAAAGGGGTGACACTCTGATGTCACACCCATTCTGTAGCTTTCCCTTGAAGTCCGTTGTAAGGCCCCCTGATCGCCCCAATAAAGCACGAGCCTGACCGTGAAGTCGTCTCAAACGAATTACCTTCAGCAGTATCTGATCCACGCGTTGGAGGGCGTGCAGGATCAGGCTGACTTGAAAATCGTCGTGGTGCCATCGGCGGCTGCGGCTGCAGCCGTTCGTACTGCCGTTGCCCGCTCAGGTGTAGGTATGGTCAATCTTGAGGCCGTGACACCCATGGGACTTGCCTTCCACGTCCTGAAAGCCCTCGACCCTATACGTGCGGCACGAAGCGTGTCTCCCATGGCACTTGAATGTGTTCTGGCCGCGTTCCTGTCTCAGCAGGATACACACCCCGCGTCGAGCGTATTCTTGCGATCCGTTCCGGCGCTGAGCCGAGCCATCGGTGTAGACCGGTTGGCAGGACGTACGGTGGCGTGGGTGAGGAAGCAGGCCAAGGGCAGCGCCCAAGAAGTGTACGCCGGGCTCTTCGCCTCCTACGAGAGCTATCTTGAGGAAACGGGTCTGCTCGATAACGCGGCCATCCTCTCCGAGGCCACTGCGTTGGCACCCCGGTTCAGCGAGGAGCGTCATCTGGGACTCGTACTGGTTGCCTCCGAGACCCCCCTGATACCGGCACAGGTATCATTGCTCCAATCATTGAGCCAGGGCTGCAGGCGCGCTCTCTTGGGCGCACCGGAGATGATCTGGCCGGATACGTGCGCAGCTCGTGCGCTCGCCGGATGGACCGGGATACCACCGCATGATGGAATGCCCCCGTATGGAGGGAATGAACCAGCGAGACCGCGTATCCTCCAGGCAGCCACCCGTCGCGAGGAGGTTCTAATGGCCCTCCAGGATGTCCGTTCGTGCGACGTAGCCGTTTCAGATGTCGTCTTCGCAGTAACGGACCGGGAAGCCTACGAGCCGCTCATACGCGCTCTGGCGAAGCGCTTGAACATCTCTGTCTCGATTGCGCAGGAAGAAGCTCACACACGATTTGTGAGATTTGTGGTCACGCTGCTCGCATGGATGCACAGTGCGGATGAGTCACTGCTGTTGACTGATCTGCTGCGCTCTGGTGCCTTGCGAGGGTATCCTGATGCTCATTCAATCGCGGCTGCACTCGATGCCTTTCCGGTCACCGTCTCCATGCTGGATCGACCGGAAATCGACAACGCGCTGAGGAAGGCCGCCAAGCTTCGCAACATTCCGGCAGTCCTCATTGCCGAGGCACTTTCCTTCGTCAGGGACTTCAAGACCCATCGATGGCCGCCTCTGATCACGCCGGCGAGAGCGCTGGACAGTCTGAGGAAGAGCACGAAACAGCTATGGTTCGAAAGCGATGGGTGGGCAGCCGCCTGGGAGCAGATTGAGGTCGCCTTGGCCGACCTGCAGACAGCACCCGAGATCCCCGTGTCGTCCCGCTGGCTCGCTACCCGGATGTCGGAATTACTTGTCCGACCCCAAAAAAGAGAGAAGGACGCTGGAACCCATGTATTGGTTTGTACCCTTGACGAGGCCGGATATGGACCACGTGCACATGTATGGGTGCTGGGCTTGGATGACAAAGCTGTTGCACGGTCAGAGCAGCCGCCGGCGCCGCATATTGCGGGAATGGAGACCGTGACAGACCTGTCCTCCGTTGTCTCGGTTCGACAGCGAATTGCAGAGCTACGACGTCGGATTGGTGAAAACCTGACACTTTGTGCCCCTGCGTTTGATGTGGAAGAGGGGCGATCCCTCTTTCCCTCATCGGCGCTGATTGCGCACGCAGATCTCCACACGCTTGAGCCTACGGATCGTATCCGGGACCTTGATGATGCGGATGCCTACATCCCAAGAATACGCGGACGGCGTTTCGAAGGCGTTGAATCCGGGTTGGAGGCCCTGGCCGCCCGACGCTCGAATCAATGGACGGATTGGGATGGCATCGTGAACATGCCCGCTGCGGAGTCTGATACGGCCATCACCATCTCCGCGTCCCAGCTGGAGATGATGGCCTCCTGTCCGTTCAAATTCTGGCTGGCCAAGGAGTTGAAGGTCCCTGTCGCTCCGAAGGCGCAGTCCGACTGGTTGTCTGCCTCGGATACCGGTCAGATACTGCATGGGCTCTTTGAGGAGCATACCCGATCACGTATGGAGGCGCGGTCAGGCAATGGACCCGAAGAAGAGGAAGGCATGCTCTTGAAGCTTCGCGAGGCCCTGTCCTTGCAGGCCGCTCGATCCGAAAGCGGTGGAGAGGCGGCGGTTGCGCAGCGATACAAGGAGCTTGCCCACGCGGTAGCACAGTATTTCCGGAGGGAGCGTCGCCTGGAAGATGAGCGTTCTCCCGTGCATGTTGAATTTCCAATCCACGATCCCAATGACTCGACGGCGCCGGTCGTCCACATTGATCTAGCGTCAGGGCGCATGGTGTTAAAGGGTCGTATAG
>Ga0181594_10003369_pt1 | contig 14483 bp, 11 predicted proteins | sample 071ome_18_FD_145603 | JGI IMG/M metagenome (GOLD analysis project Ga0181594, IMG submission 145603) | Coastal salt marsh microbial communities from the Groves Creek Marsh, Skidaway Island, Georgia - 071413BT metaG (spades assembly) | ecosystem: Environmental > Aquatic > Marine > Intertidal zone... | reverse complement strand
GAGTGATGAGACATAGGCAAGCCGCTGGTTCCCCGCGCCATTCATCGCCTCCAGCAGATTGAGCGTGCCGACGACGTTACCCTGCTCGAAGCCGTCCCTGTCCCGCGCATTGACCACGCCTGCGACATGGATGACCGCGTCGGCTTCGTGCACGAGTGTTGCCAGCGCGCCGGCGTCGGACAGATCACCGGCAATCCACTCAACTCGCTCACGCAGTTTTTGGGGCTTGCGTGCCAATGCAGCCACTTCGTGCCCATCGGCCAGCGCGAGATCGAGCAGCGCCTGCCCGACAAAACCGGTCCCGCCTGTAACCGCCAGTTTCACTTCAGAACTAGCTGGTTGCGATGCACGACCGCCGAGCGCGGTGCATAGCCCAGCAGGGCTTCGTGTTGACGCGAGTGTTTGCCGATCAGCTTCGTGCAGTCGTCCGCGTCGTATTCCGACAAGCCATGGGCGAGGACCGCACCATTGCCATCGACAATCCCCACCGGGTCCCCGCGCTGGAAGGCACCTCGCACCGTGGTTATGCCCGCCGCGAGCAGGCTGCTTCCTCCCTGCAAGGCCTGCGCGGCGCCCGCATCCACGACCAGTTCGCCCTTCAGCTTCATGCGCCCGCCCAGCCACGCCTTGCGCGCAGCCTGGCGCCGGCGCTTGCCCTCGGGTGGCAAGAACAGCGTTCCGACTTCTCGATCGATAGCTCGCGCGATCGGCCTGTCGTGGGTGCCGTTGACGATGGCAAGCGAGACACCCGCCATGTCGGCGATTTCGGCCGCCTGGAGCTTGGAAATCATGCCGCCCGAGCCAAGCCCGGAGCTGGAACCGCCACTCGCCATGGCCTTGATCTCGTGGGTCACGCCGCGCACCTCGCGCACCAGCGTGGCCGCAGGATCGGCAGGGTCGCGGTCAAACAAACCATCGACGTCGGACAGCAGCAGGACCGCGCTCGCCTGCACTGCCTGAGCGACGCGGGCGGCCAGCCGGTCATTATCGCCAAACCGGATTTCGTGGGTGGCAACTGAATCGTTTTCATTGATGACCGGCACCGCGCCGGCATCGATCAGCCGGCCGAGCGTCGCAGTGGCATTGAGATAGCGCCGCCGGTCTTCAAGATCATCCAGCGTGAGCAACAATTGCGCGGCCGTGATGTCGTGACGACCAAGCAGGTCCGCCCACAGACCCGAAAGCGCGATCTGACCGACCGAGGCCGCTGCCTGGGCATCGGCGAGACTGCCACGCCCACCCTTGTCGAGGCTGAGCCGCGCCGCACCCAGCGCGATGGCGCCAGACGAAACGATGATGACGTTCTGTCCTCGCGCCCGGCAACCGGCGATCTCTTCGACCAGTCCGGCAATCCAGTCGCGCCTGAGACCATCTGCTCCGACCAGCAGCGACGAGCCTACCTTGACGACAAGGCAGGGGCAGAGGGCAGGATCGGTCAGGTCCGCAAGGCGCGTTAAGGGCATGGTGGCGACTGGTTAGGGCAACGGCGTGGTTCTGCAAAGTGCAGTGTCGCAATCGAAACGCACCTATAGCGGTGACCAGGATCCGCCCTCAGCCTCGTCCGTCTCCTCGACCTCGCCCTGTGGCCGCTCGGTGACGGTTCGCGCAGGCAAATGGGCAATCACTGCATCCAGCAGCCTGTCGACACCTTCGCCGGTCACACCGGATATCGGAAACACTTCGTCGGCGCCCGCCTCGCGCAGCTCCGCCGCATAGGCTTCGACAAGTTCGGCATCGGCAAGATCGACCTTGTTAAGCGCCACCAGCCTCGGCTTGCCATCCAGCCCCTCTCCATAGGCTTCCAGTTCGCCTTCGACGATCCGCATCGCCTCGACCGGGTCGGGATCGGCGCTCTCGATGTCGATCAGGTGGATGAGCACGCGGCAACGTTCGATATGGCCCAGGAACCGGTCGCCGATCCCCGCCCCTTCCGCCGCGCCCTCGATCAGGCCGGGGATATCGGCGAGCACGAATTCGCGGCCCTTGTGCTGCACGACGCCAAGCTGGGGATGGAGCGTGGTGAAGGGATAGGCGCCGACCTTCGCCTTGGTGTTGGTCACGAAGTTGATAAACGTGCTCTTGCCCGCGTTGGGCAGACCGACGAGGCCAGCATCGGCGAGCAGCTTGAGGCGCAGCCACACCCACATGTCCTGTGCCGGCTCGCCCGGCTGATGCTGGCGCGGCGCACGGTTGGTTGAGCTCTTGTAGCTGGCGTTGCCGCGCCCACCCATGCCGCCTTCGAGCATTGTGACGGTCTGCCCGGCTTCGACCAAGTCGGCGAGCACCATGTCGCGGTCTTCATCCATGATCTGGGTGCCGACCGGCACGTCGATGACGAGATCGTCGGCAGAGGCCCCGGTGCGGTCCTTGCCCATGCCGTGGCCGCCGCGCTTCGCCTTGAAATGCTGGGTGTAGCGAAAGTCGATCAGGGTATTGAGACCGGCCACCGCGCGGAAAATAATATCGCCGCCGCGCCCGCCGTTACCGCCGTCAGGCCCGCCGTATTCGATATATTTCTCGCGCCGGAAGCTGACCGCGCCCGGCCCGCCCGCGCCGGAGCGAATGAATATCTTGGCCTGATCAAGGAAATGCATGAGGTGGGGTTAGCCGATTAGGCGATGATTCCGAAATCGTCATTGCGGGGCGCGCAGGCCGGTAGGTGACGGCTGGCAGTACACTGGTGGAGCCGAGGGGGATCGAACCCCTGACCTCGTCATTGCGAACGACGCGCTCTCCCATCTGAGCTACGGCCCCGTTCCAGTATCATCGCGCCGGACCCTGCGGCCGCGTTCGCGAGCGGCTCCCTTAGCGAAGTGCCCTGCGGCTTGGAAGGGGAAATTGTCCAACCCGGGAAAAGGAAATGCCCGGCGCGGCTGGACCGCACCGGGCATCCCATTTGGTCTAAACCACGCGTCCTATTCGCGGCTGCCGAGGAAGCTCAGCAGGAACTGGAACATGTTGATGAAGTCCAGATAGAGGCTGAGCGCACCGAGCACGATGGCCTTGCCCGCGAAATCGGTTCCGGCCAGCTGGTAATACTGCATCTTCAACCGCTGCGTATCGTAGGCGGTGAGGCCCGCGAAGATCAGCACCCCGAGGATCGAGACAGCCAGTTGCAGCATGGACGACTGCAGGAAAATGTTGATGACCATCGCGACGAGCAGGCCGATCACACCCATGATCAGGAACGAACCCATGCCGGACAGGTCCTTCTTGGTGGTATAGCCTACCAGGCTCAGGCCAGCGAAGGCCGCCGCCGTGGCGAAGAAGGTCGTTGCGATCGACTGGCCGGTGTAGACGAGGAAGATCGTCGACATCGACAGGCCCATCAGCGTGGCGAAGCCCCAGAACATCGCCTGAAGCGTTCCGGTGCTGAACTTGTTCGCGCCAAAGCTCATCGCAAAGACGATGGCCAGCGGTGACAGGATGATGATCCACGCAAGCGGTCCACCTGCCCCCATGATCGAGGCAGCATAGCCAGAACGCGAAAACAGCAGCGCGACGATGCCGGTCAGCAGGATGCCCGATGCCATGTAGTTGTAGATAGACAGCATGTGTTTGCGCAGGCCGGCATCGTATCCGGCTTGGCCCGCAGTCCTGCCATCGAGGCTCGGAGACGCTCCAAATCCCGGGCGCGGGGTCTGGGGGTCATTCCAACTCGCCATGTTAAACTCCTTTGCGGTTACTCGCGGAAATGCGAGGGTCCATAGGTTCTATATCGCGGTAAATCGCCGGAAATTCAAGGGTAAGCAGGTTAACACCTGTCGCAAAATGTAACAGCAGGATTGACCTTCAACTGCCTGATTCTCTTGCCATTTCGGTACCACGATCACGCGCGGCGCGCAGCGTTTCGTTTACCAGTTTCGCGAGCGCACCTTCGGCATCGAGCACATCGAGGCCAGCCCTCGTCGTTCCGCCGGCACTGGCGACGCGGTCCGCGAGCTCGCCCGGAGCCACCTGGGAGCTTGCGGCAAGCAGCGATGCGCCTTCTGTCATGGCCAACGCCAGAGTGCGTGCCTGATCGGCATCGAGGCCGAGTTCGGCACCTGCCGTCGCCAGCGCATCGATGAACCGGTAAACGAATGCCGGCCCGGAGCCCACGAGTGCTGTGACGGCGTCGAACAGCGCTTCGTCGATCCACTGCGGCGTTCCGAGCGGGTCCATCAGCGCGGTGACGCCATCCCGCGCGGCATTGTCAAGGTTATGCGCGGTCAGCGCCACCGGCGACTTACCGATCGCGGCGGCAAGGTTGGGCATGATCCGGACGTGTCCGCTGACATCGGGGAACAGTCGTCCCAGCGTCGCAAGTTCAACGCCCGCGAGGATCGAGAGAACAGTGGTGCCCTCCCCCGCCAGATGGGCCAAGGACGGCGCGATGTCGCCAATCATCTGCGGCTTGATGCCGAGCAACAGCGCTTGGGGCGCCGACGCATCGGCCGCATCGCGCAGCAGGGTCACGCCCGCAGGCGCGTCGGCCAGCACCGGATCGACAACAGTAACGCTGGACGGGTCCAGTCCGCCCCCCAGCCACCCGGTCAGCATCGCTCCGCCCATGTTGCCGCAGCCGACGATGGTAATCGATTGCGGCCAGGCGAAGGCCATGCGGTCAGGCCTCCCCGGCGGAATCGACCAGCGCTGCAGCGAGCGCATCTGTCGGTGACTTGTCGCCCCATAAGATGAACTGGAAGACGGGGTAAAAGCGGTCGCATTCCTCCAGTGCTGCCTCGACAATGCATTGCGCCTGACCGGGGCTGAGCAGCCCGTCGTCGCCCAGCATAAGGCCGTGGCGAAACAGCAGCACATTGCCGTTTGACCAGACATCGAAATGCCCCAGCCACAGCTGTTCGTTGATCAGTGCCAGCGCCTCGAAAATTTCGGCCTTCTTCTTGGCGGGCACTCGCACTTCGGGAAGGCACAGCAGCTGAAGCACATGGTCTTCCGCGCGCCAGATCGCCTGGAACTGGTAGGTGGTCCAGCTACCCTTGATTTCGGCCGAAATCTCGTCCTCGCTAAGGTACTCGAACGGCCAGCCGCGCGCGCCAAACAGCGACGCCAGCATTTCAACGGGCACGGCTTCGTCCTCGCGGCCAAGATCGTCTTCAACGGGTCTCATGCAGTCTGCGGTTTCCTCTACGTGAATGTCACGCTGGATGCGCCGAACACATGGCCAAGCACAATCGAAGCCCGCGCAATGCCTGCGCATAACCCGACAAGTCTGTTTACATGATGTGGAAAAGGGCCGGGATAGCCTAGCGCGACAGGTCGTCCACCACCTCGCCGGCAGGGCTGATCCACATATAGGGACCGGAGATTCCCGCTTTCTTCAGCGCATCGATGAAGGTACTTGCTTCCTTCCTCGACGCAAACGGGCCAGTCAGCAGACGATTGGTCCCGTTGAGCCGGGCCGAATAGGGTCTGCGCCCTTTGAACAGCGAAGCGTTGGCTTTCTCCAGACGTCGCCAGTCATACGACAAAGCGGCAATCCTCTGACCTATGCCAAGCTGCACCCAGATGCGGCTGGGATGGCTTGGTGCGGCCTTTTTCGCTTCCGCTCTTGGTTCAGGCTTGGGTTTGGGCTTTGGGCGTGCGGGCTCGATCTTGCGGATATCCACCGAGCCTGCGGCGGGGTCCACAACCGTCGTCGGCTTGTCGAAGTCCGCAAACAGCGCGCCGAAGGAATGAGCCGATCCAGGCTCCGCGGCAACAGGCGCGGGTGCCGATGCCTGTGCGGGCGTCAGTTTCGATTCGGGAGCAGCCGCCCCTCCCGGCACCGAAGTGCTGGCAGTCGACGTGGGCAAGCGAGCAAGATCGAAGCCCGGCTTCGCGGCCGCTGCTGGTGCTGGTGCTGGCGACCGAGCCACTGCCGGCCCGCTTACCTCAACCGGCGTGCTCGCAACGGGAGAGGGGGCAGGCGCGGGCGTTGGCTGCGTAGTCGTTGCCGGTGTGGGCGAGACCTGTGCCGAGGCGACCTGTGCCAGCCGGGTCGGCGGCGCTGTCGTTGACGGGGATTCCTGTGGCGTCCTGCCTGACATTATCTCGGCAACTTTCGGCACGGGCGCCTCGCGCGGGACGGCAAAATCTGAATCCGTAGAGCCCGCGTCGTCGCGTGTAGGTCTAGGTTCGGGTGGGGCGATACGCCGTTCCCTGCGTTCGCTCTCAGCCACGCGTGCCTCGCGTTTCCTCTGCTCGGCGGCAAGCTTGGCATCACGGCGAGCCCTGGTCTCCGCCTCCTCGGCCCTCTTTCGCGCTTCGCGAGGCGAAACAGTCGCCGCTTTGCTCTCGCCCGGGCCCAGCGGCCTGCCCGCCGGGACAAGAGCCCTGCCGGCCTCCCGGCCGGATGAAAGTGCAGCAAGACGCGTCTCGTCACGTCCGATTTCGGATGCGCGAGGGAATATCCCGAGGTTCGCCGCTGCTGCCTGCTGGGCTCGGGTAAGGCGCGGCATGTATTGCAGATAGGGCGTGATGCCATCGGCAAGCCGACCGGGAAGCAAAGTCTTGACGATCCGGCTCGCTTCCTTGTCCTGGCCGAGAATTGCCAGTCCGAATGCGCGCGCGCGCCATGCCGGCTTGTCCTGCTTTTTCAGGAGCGGGAGCAGAGTCTTCTCCATGGCCTCGCCATCCCCTGCAATCGCCTGGCTGATCGCCAGCCTGCGGGTCACCTCTTCAACATCGCTGCCTGCCGCAAGCGCCTGGGCGTAGAATCGCTGAGCGCCAACAGGGTCGCCGATCAGATCGTGCGCGAGCCCCCTGTCCGCTGCTATCGCCTGCGCCGGAGCGCCCGCGGCCTGAGCCTGCGCGAACAGCGGAACCGCAGAGGCTGCATCGCCTTGGCGGACGAGGGCTCCAGCAAGTCCAGCAAGCAACCGGGAATTTGTCGGAGCGAGCGCCTGGCCGCGACGGAAGAAACCGACCGCAGCCTCGAAATCCCCAAGCTTGCTCGCCGCGATCCCAGCGTCGACCAGCGCATCAACGTTTCGCGGTTCGCGGCTAAGGCGCGAAAGGACCGCGCTCAATTCGAGCGAATCCCGGCTCGGCAAGGGTTGCGCCACCTGCCCGCTCGCCTGCGCCAGCGCTACGTTTGGCAGGCAAAATGCAGCTAGCGCCGCACCACAGACAAATGGCAGCAGTGGTGAGCGCACCGACTGAAATTGTCGCCTGTTCTGTGCCCTAAGAAGCATATTTCACTCAGCCAGCCACGCAGCACCAATTCTGGCGCGAGGCACCTTCAATTGCGGTACTCAGCCTGAACACAAGGCGAATGCGTCAGCACGCGCCTGAAAAACGGCTTACTGGTTGTTCTGCCGCCCCAGGAATCGGGGGATGCTGATTGAGGAAGTGCCTTCCTCTTCATCTTCGCCCTCAGCGGTGCCCTTGTTACGTGACAAATTTGCCATACGCTCAAACAAGGTGGTTCCAGATGCCGCCGCCGGTTTGTCCGCTCCGGCATCGGGCGAACCGCCGGACGAAGGGGCTTGTCCTGCCGGAGCAGCAGCGCCGCCGAGCCGCTCGATACGCGGGGCGACGGGCGCATCATCCTTGGCCAGACGATCGGCATCGAGCAGCAGCTCGTCCTGACGGGCCGACGGTGCCGGATTTTCCTCCGCTGGCTGCGGCTCGACCTGTTCGAGACCAAGGTCGAGGGGCTCTTCCTTTGGCCGCCCCATCCCGCTGAGGCTTGCATAAGAGCCTTCCTGGCCCGCATCTTCGGAAGCCTGCCGATCTTCCTCGGCTTTCTGTTCGGCCGCGACCGGTTCAGCGACCTCAGCCGGTTCCTCTCGGCCCTCGGACGACAGGCCTGCCAGATCAAGCGGCTCCGGCTGTTCTTCGCTTGCCGCCGCAACCTCTGAAGCACCGGTTTCAGCCACCTCCGGCGCAGCATCGCCAGTTTGTTCGACTTCTTCGGCAGCTGGCGGAGTTGTGTCTGGCACGACCGCTAGCGGCACGCGATCGATTTCCGGTGCAGGCTCTGGTTCCGGCTGTGGTTCAGGTTCTGACTGCGCTTCTGGTTCTTCCGCCTCGAAGGCGATTGGCTTGACCGCTCCAAGCAGCGCCGGACCACGCGCCCGTGAGAGATTGAGCGGCCTTACCGAATCCTGCGCCTGCTCGGCGATCTGCTCGATGCCGGTCGCCACGACGGAGACGCGAATCTTGCCTTGAAGCTCGGGATTGAAGGCCGAACCCCAGATGATGTTGGCATCTTCATCAACCAGTTCGCGGATATGATTGGCTGCTTCATCGACCTCGAGCAGCTTCATGTCCTCGCCGCCGATGATCGAAATGATCACGCCCCTAGCGCCCTGCATCGAAACGCCGTCAAGCAGCGGGTTGGCAATCGCCTTTTCCGCGGCATCGAGCGCGCGGTTCTCACCTTCGCCCTCGCCGGTGCCCATCATCGCCTTGCCCATCTCACCCATCACCGAGCGCACGTCGGCGAAGTCGAGGTTGATGAGACCGGGCATGACCATCAGGTCGGTGATCGATCGGACGCCCTGCTGGAGCACTTCGTCGGCAAGCCCGAAGGCTTCCTTGAAAGTGGTTTCGGCCTTCGCGATCAGGAACAGATTCTGGTTGGGAATGACTATCAGGGTATCGACGTGCTGCTGTAGTTCCTCGATGCCTGCTTCGGCCGCGCGCATGCGGCGCGTGCCTTCGAACAGAAACGGCTTGGTGACCACACCGACCGTCAGCACGCCCTTGTCGCGAGCCGCCTTGGCGATAATCGGTGCCGCGCCCGTGCCGGTGCCGCCCCCCATACCGGCGGCGATGAACACCATGTGTGTGCCTTCCAGCACCCGGTCGATCTCCGCCAGCGTCTCTTCGGCTGCCGCCCGGCCAACCTCGGGCCGCGATCCGGCGCCAAGGCCCTGGGTGATGTCCGGTCCAAGCTGAATGCGCTGCTCGGCCACCGAATTGTTGAGAGCCTGCGCGTCTGTATTGGCGACAACGAAATCGACGCCCTCGATTTTCGTTTCGATCATGTTGGCGATGGCGTTGCCGCCCGCACCGCCGACACCGATCACGGTTATCCGCGGCCGCAGTTCCTCGATCGACGACGGCCCAAGATTGATGCTCATTTCAGTCTCCTGACAGGAATGCGCAAGCGACAAAACCCGAATTGCAGTGATTGCACGCCTGCCCTCATTGAATCAAAGCGGTCCGGGGCGTTGTCCACAGTGTGCAACTCGGTGTTTATTCCTAGCGAGGTTGGGGGAATCTCCATTTCGTCCGGCATCAGAAATACTCTCTGAACGCCTGCCAGACCCGTGCGACGGTGCCCATTCGCCCGTATCGGGATACGGACTGAAATTTTACGCCGTAAGTACGCACGTCGATCGGATCGGCGTCCGCGTAGAGCACGAGGCCCGCCAGCGTTGCGAAGCCGGGTTTGACATGCGCATCGGCAAGTCCGGCAATATGCGGGGCCTGACCGATCCGAACCGGCTTGGCGAGCGCGGACTGCGCAAAATCGGCAAGACCCACCAATTCCGCTCCAGCGCCGGTGAAGACCACCTGATGCCCCCGCTTCTCTCCGAAGCCTAACGATTTCAGCGCCTTGTTTATGTCTTCCATCAACCGTCCAAGTTGAGCGGTTATAACGGCAACGAGCTCGGCGCGCGGTATCCTGTTCTTGTCGTCGGCGTGGCGGGCAAGCGGGCCGCTGGCCTCATCTCCCGGTCCATCAACCGGTATCATCTCGCGATGATCGGCCGGGCTCGCGATGGCCGAACCGTTCACACATTTCAGCCGCTCGGCCGCGGAGCGGCGGATTCCGAACGCCGATGCTATCGCGTCCGTGATCGCCCCCGAACCTGTCGGGATCGAAGCCACGCCCATGATCATGCCATCGCCGTAGACCGCGACGTTGGTCACATCCCCGCCGAATTCCACCAGGGCCACCCCCAGTTCGCGCTCTTCCGCCGACAGACAAGCCAGACCTGCCGCGAGCGGCGAGCCGACAACGCCTTCGACATCGAGATGCGCGTTCTGGACGGCCTCGTGGAGGTTACGCAGCGGTGCACCGTCGGCGAGCATAACATGGATATCGACCGCCAGCCGCTCGGCATGCAGGCCAACGGGGTCAGCCACACCGTGCGCGCCATCGAGCGTATATTGCGCAGGCTGAGCGTGCAGCACGGTGCGTCCGTCAGGCTGGATCGCTCCGCGTGCCGATGCCAGCAAGAGGTCGATGTCTTCCTGTTCGATGCGGCGCCCGCCGATGTCGATTTCGACCTTGGAAATCGTGCTCGTGAGACCTGCTCCCGAGCAGCCGATCCACACCCGCGAAACCGAGTGATTGGCCATCCGCTCAGCGCGTTCCACTGCGTCGCGGACAGCGTGTGTCGCCTCTCGCATGTCGGTAACGTAGCCGCGGCGAATACCCTGGCTGGCACGGTGCGCGGAGCCGAGCACGATCATCTCGCCGGTCTCGGTCAGGCCGGCAACGATCGCGGAAATGCGAAACGAGCCGAGATTGACCGCCCCGAACACCCGTGAGATGCGCTGACTTGCCATCAATCACCCCCCTGCTTGCTTGCAACCGCGGCCGCGTTGAGCGCCGCGCTTTTGACGTCCTTGTTCGGCATACGCAGATAGATGCGGTCCTTCGCCCGCATATCGAAAGCGAGCACCTTGCCGCCGATCAGACGATTGTTCCCGTCGAGCCGCGCAAAGGAAACCAATGCTGCCGCCATCTCCTTGTCGCCCTCCGGCAGCGCAAGGACCTGGCCGGTCTTGAAGGTGAGGTTCCAGCGCCGGTTTCCGACCCATTCAGCCTCTCTGATGTGCGGCCGGATCGCTGGCGCGGCATCCAGCAGACGCACCAACCGCCGCACCTGTCCGCCAACCTGCGGACCGGAGACAATCAGCCGCCCCTTGGCTCGGTCCTTCGAAATCGGCTCCAACTCGTTACCGTCGGCATCGATGAGCACCAGCCGATCCACCTTGCGCAGCACGGCGTGCGGCTCGCGCTCGACGATGTCGATGACAAGCGTGTCGGGCAACTGGCGCGAAACGCGCGCATCCTTGACCCACGACAGCTCGAGCAATTTCGCTCTCAACGCACCGATATCGACAAGCGGCATTGCCCGTTCGCGCTCGGCCAGCGCCTGCTCGTAAACCTTCAGCTCGTTGAGATTTTCCACGCCGCGTACGTCGACCCGGCGCACCTCGAACCCCGCATCGGCGGCGACCATAGCAAGTTGCCGGCTCGCCATCGTCGGCAGGCCCGCCATCGAGGCGGCAATCCACGCCAGCGCGACTGCGCCGCCGAGGATCACGGCCATGAACAGGCGTTGCCAGGTCTCTTCGCTGATCGGCAACAGAGCCAATGCGGCACCGAATGCCGAGCCCGTACGTGCCTTGGCTTGCCGCACTTTGCGTGCCTTGCCATGCGAAGCTGCGCTCCGCCGCCCGCTCTTGCCCTTGCGCCTGATCGTCTGGCTCATTTCGCGCTGCCCCCTCGCGCCTTTGCGTCTTCCAATGCCTCGGCGATAATCGCCTCGACCAGATCGGGATAATCCATGCCGCAGATCTTGGCCTGCTCAGGCACGAGGCTAAGCGGGGTCATGCCCGGCTGGGTATTGACCTCGAGCAGGAACAGGCCCTCGATTCCGCGCTCGTCGTCCCAGCGGAAATCGGAGCGGCTGGTCCCCCGGCAACCGAGCAGGCGATGCGAACGCAGGGCCAGCTCCTTGCAGGCCCGTGTGATCTCGTCCGGCAGTTCGGCGGGGCAGACATGCTCGGTCATGCCGTCAGTGTATTTGGCGTCGAAATCGTAGAAGCCGCTCTTTGGCTTGAGTTCGGTGACCATCAGCGCCTTGTCCGCGAGCACTGCAGTGGTCAGCTCCTTGCCGCGAATGAATGGCTCGGCGAGCAGCTCGTCGAACTGCTGCCACGGGCCGCTGACATCGCGCCTGATCGGATTACCGTAGTTGCTGCTGTCTGTAACAATGGCGACACCGACCGAAGACCCCTCGTTGACCGGCTTGAGGACATAAGGCCGGGCCATGGGATCGCGATCGTAAAGCTCTGTGCTGGCGACGATGCGGCCGCCGGGCATGGGAATACCATGCGGCACCAGCGCCTGCTTGGTAAGCTCCTTGTCGATGGCAATGACCGAGGTGGCGAGGCCCGAATGGGTGTAGGTCAGGCCCATCAGGTCCATCATGCCCTGTACGGCCCCATCCTCGCCCGGGCAGCCGTGCAGCGCGTTGAACACGACATCGGGCTTGGTTTCGGCGAGCCGCAAAGCGACCTCGCGGTCCATGTCGATACGGGTGACGCGGTGTCCCTTGCCTTCGAGCGCCTTTGCCACGCCCTCGCCGCTCATTAGCGAGACCGGCCGTTCGTTCGACCAGCCACCCATGAGGACGGCGACATGGAGTTTTTGTAGCGTCACGTTCGTCCTACCCGCTGAATTTCCCATTCCAGTTCCACGCCGGAATTTTCCTTCACGCGCCGCCGCACTTCTTCGCCCAGCGCCTCGATATCGGCGCTGGTAGCCGTGCCGGTATTGATGAGGAAGTTGGTGTGTTTCTCGCTCACTTGCGCGCCACCAAGGGTCAGCCCCCTGCACCCGGCTCGGTCGACCAGCTCCCACGCCTTTTCGCCCGGCGGGTTCTTGAAGGTCGAACCGCCGGTCTTGGTGCGCAGCGGCTGCGAAGCTTCGCGGCTGGCGGATATACGATCCATTTCCGACTGGATAGCGTCCGGCTCGCCCGGTCGCCCCCGGAACCGCGCCGCCACGACAATCGCCTGTTCGGGCAGATCGGAATGGCGATAGGTGTAATGCAGGTCCAAAACGGATAACGTCACCAATTCGCCGCTGCGCAAAACCACATCGCAATCGACCAAGATGTCTTTCACTTCGCTGCCGTAAGCACCGCCGTTCATTCGTACGAAGCCGCCGACCGTGCCGGGTATCGAGCGCAGGAATTCGAGGCCCGCAATCGCGTGGTCGCGTGCCATGCTTGACACCAGCACGCCCGATGCCCCGCCGCCGCAATTGAGCACGTCATCAATGCCGAAGACGCCCTTGCCGACCGTATCGACCCAGGCGAAGGCCTTACCCAGTCGCACCACGACGCCCGGCACGCCGCCATCACGCACGATCATGTTTGAGCCCAACCCCAAGGCCATGACCGGCACGGCTGGATCGAGATCGCGCAGAAACGATTGCAGGTCCGCGACGTCTTTCGGCTCAAACAACCACTCGGCGCGCCCGCCAGACTTGAACCAGACCAGCGGTGCAAGCGGGGCATTTTCGGTCAGCTTGCCGGCCACCCTGGGGAGTGCATCGGCCATCATACCGCCCTCCGCTGCTCGATCGCACCGGATAGACCAGCGGCCCATTTGGTGATGTCGCCCGCGCCAAGGCAAACGATCAGGTCGCCCTGCTCCACATCGACTGCCAGCGCATCAGCCAGTGCGTCCGGTCCGGCAACGGTCTGCGCGGCGCGGTGGCCGCGCGCCTTCAGGCCCTTCACAAGTGCCTCGGCATCTGCGCCATCGATCGGCTCCTCACCAGCCGCATAGACCGGCGCGATATAGACCACATCGGCATCGCTGAAGGCGGTCTGGAACTCGTCCATCAGGTCGCGCAGCCGCGTGTAGCGGTGCGGTTGGGCAACCGCGATGACTCGCCCCGTACCACCTTCACGCGCGGCGGAGAGCACTGCCCTGATTTCGACCGGGTGATGCGCATAGTCGTCGATCACCACCGCGCCCGCCACTTCACCCACCCTGGTGAAGCGCCGTTTTACGCCGCCGAAGTGGGCAAAGCCGGAACGGATGACCTCGTCCGGGCAGCCCATCTCGACCGAGACAGCAACCGCCGCGAGTGCGTTCTGGACATTGTGCCGCCCCGGCATCGGGAGATCGATGCCCTCGATCCGCCGGACCGCGCCATCGCGCGAACGGATCACTGCATCGAAGCGATTGCCGCCGGGATGCGGCGTCACGTTCTCTCCGCGCACATCGGCTTGCGCGGAAAAACCATAGGTGAGGACTCGCCGGTCGCGCACCTGCGAGATCACGTTCTGCACCTCGGGATGATCGAGGCACAGCACCGCAGCGCCATAGAACGGCACGTTCTCGATGAATTCGACGAACGCCTTTTTGACCCCCTCGAAATCGCCATAGTGGTCGAGATGCTCGGGATCGATATTGGTCACGACCGCGATGGTCCCGTCGAGCCGCAGGAAACTGCCATCGCTTTCATCTGCCTCGACGACCATCCAGTCGCTCGCGCCGAGCCGGGCGTTCGAGCCATAGGAATTGATGATGCCGCCGTTGATGACGGTCGGATCGATGCCGCCGGCATCGAGCAGGCAGGCGATCATCGAGGTCGTCGTGGTCTTGCCGTGGGTGCCTGCCACCGCGACCGTATTCTTCAGCCGCATCAGCTCGGCCAACATCTCGGCGCGCCGCACCACCGGGATACGGGCTTCCAGCGCGGCGGCGACTTCAGGGTTTGTGCGCCTTAC
>Ga0181594_10003364_pt1 | contig 14501 bp, 15 predicted proteins | sample 071ome_18_FD_145603 | JGI IMG/M metagenome (GOLD analysis project Ga0181594, IMG submission 145603) | Coastal salt marsh microbial communities from the Groves Creek Marsh, Skidaway Island, Georgia - 071413BT metaG (spades assembly) | ecosystem: Environmental > Aquatic > Marine > Intertidal zone... | reverse complement strand
AAGGCGGTGGTGGACAAGCGGCTACTCGGTCCGAGTCGACATGACCCTTTTCAATTCAACAGCTACCCAGGTTTCGAAGTGGCGCTCTCAGTAGCCACTGCCACACCTTTGACGTTGGCTCAAAAACTTCCCAATCAAATCCTAGCAACAAAAAAATACCGCAATGTCATACCTCGTAAACAAAAACGGCGAACAATTCGGTCCATATGGATTAGAAGAACTTGCTGGATACGTGGCACGAGGATCATTCTCGATCAGCGATTTGTGCTGGCAGGATGGATGGGACGATTGGAAGCCTCTCTCCTCCATAATTTCTCGTCCACCACCTACACCAATTTCCCAAGCTCCAACTTACAGTCCGGCACCCTATTACCAAGGAGGAATACCGGCATCGAATAAGAGTCGGGTCGCCTATATTTTACTCGGTTTGTTCCTCGGATGGTTGGGTATCCACAATTTTTTTGCTGGATACTCTGGTAAGGGTATCGCTCAGCTTTTGATAACCTTGCTGACTGGATGGTTGATATTACCTTCGTTAGCCGTAATAATATGGGTTCTCGTAGAGATATGCACCGTCACAAAAGACGCAAATGGAGTCCCGTTTTCCTAGATATCAGAAAAAGCAAACAAGTCGAGACACGGCAACCCCTATCAGCCGCCCTGTTTACATAATCCTCCGTAATTCCAACCTCAATCCTGTGATCGACGTACACTCTCGCTGATAGGGTTGCGTGCTCTTTTACGTTCGCCCAGAAAACTCGGGTTCACGTTCCTTGGATCGAGGGGCTCTCGGGTTCCTTTACTCCATTCAATGCGATCAGTTGTCTGCCTCTCTGCGTTTGCCAGGCAGGCACCTGAAGGAGAAAATTTGGGTAGACAGGCTTCTGATCGTACTGTCGATGAAAGACGGAAGTGGCCGACCCCGAAATCGGCGGAACGATCCAGCTCCACTCAGCACTGACATCGCGTCCTTCTTTTGCCTCCTGTTCACAGAATTTCAGGAAATCATCGGAAGCGCCGTGATGGTCCGAAATTCGAACCCCTTCGTCGTCGAAGGACCACAGGACCGCCTCATTCAGGACGACGAGCGCATGATCTTTCCAAAGGCTCCGAGGGCTTGTCATGTCGAGACCGAGTCGGACAGCAACCTCGGGAAGCAAATCGTAGCGATTCGAATCGGCTAGATTACGAGCCCCAATCTCCGTTCCGAGGTAATGACCATTAAATGGTGCACATGGGTGGAGAGCAGAACCCGTCGCGAAGATCATGTCTGAGATAACGGGAACTGCATACCATCGCAGGTCCATTTCCTCGAAAAAGGGGTATTTCGGGTGGCGGATCGACACTTCAAGAACATCCTTTCTTGAGAGTTCGTAATAGCGCAGCTGTTCTCCAGATTGAATAATAATCGGCAAGAGATCGAATGGGCCAGGCTCCGTTGGGGGGCTCCATCCAAGAGAAATCGCCAGCCTTGTTAGATCGACGTTCATTGGATCACCCAACGTCGCTCCACTTGCTTTCGCATACCCCGCGTAGCGAATCAATTGATGGTTCCAAATTTTGATTTCCCTCTCATCAGGTAGCCATTCTCGAAACACCGACATTACTGGAATAATTTTTCCGCCATTGGAGGCCTTCCGGAGGTGGGCGACGAGCGCTTCAAAGATGTCGTCGGGTTCGCTGAGGGTTTGAGCGTCGATCACATCCAAAGCTTTCCAAAGTCGTCTTCCAATACACCGAATGGAATTTCGCCACGCTGTTTTCGCGCAGTTCTCCAGGTTGCCAGAACCGAGTCCGAGAGTCGGGCAAAGGAGATCGCCATGTTCTGCGAGGTCCCACCGCAAATTATGCCCCTTCAAGGGCAGAGCCGTCGAAGGGCTCCCCGACAAGGGGCATTGAGGAGGATGGTCTCGATTCATCGAGGATAATACGTATGGGGGGGGCAAAATGTCTGCGGCCGAATCACAGGCTAACAAACGCAGCGAGACGTGTCGCGCCACAAATAAATAACACCGCAGGTCTTTCTCCGCGGTCCTGAAGATAGAAGACTATGTGCCAGTTTAAGAACTCGCTCCCGTTGTTACTATCGAACCCTAGCAGATCAAAGGGTAACACTGATTCGATCTCCTTGATTGCAGTGATAACGCTGTGTTGCCCCTTGTTCCATACCGCTCGGAATTCCTCTCCACAGACTCAACAGACCCCCCAAGATTGCCGTTCCACATGAACGTTCCGTCCCGCCCAGAAGCAGGACGCTTCTTCCACCACACTTTTTTCCTCAAAACCGTAACCATTCCATTTCCCAGGCTATATGCTTCTTGACCAGTGATATTGATTACGGAAATCAATGCCCTGCAACATTCCGACACGAATTCGACGGATTTTTTAGCGGATACCGGAGACTTCTCATCCTACGGCGGCTTCTACCCGAAACCCCATCAAGCCCCAAACCGCATCACCTCATAAAACGCAACCCCTCCCGCCGCGAGGAATCCGAGCACAGACAGGACGGTCCCAATATCGTAAACTCGGTGCCAGGGGAGCAGTCCCCAGAACCAGCGGAAGTGCATAAAAAGTCCGGCGAAAAACCAGCAAAGCGCCACCGGGTTCGCAGTTCTTCCGGTTACGATCATGGCGGAGTGACGATCTCCAATCCAGAGTGCTTCCTGATGGATCCAGCAGCGAACTGCATACCATACGATCCCGATCGGGACGACAATGCCAAGGAGAATCCACTTCGCTTTTCCACCATTCGGACTGAAGGCGAGATCATTCGCCTCGCCACCGATGTGGTCGTAGATGCTTTTCCACGACATGCCTACTGGCTTGCGACTGCCTTGATGATGACTTCTTCCGCGCTCTCGTCCCACAAGGAAGGCAGTCCGTAGTAGACATTCGATCCGCCGCCTTCGTAGCCACCCTCGAGCAAGACTCGTTTCGATGGGATGTAGGCCATGACGTCGTTGGCGTAGGCGGCTACCCAGGTTTGGGTGCCGCGACGCTCGCGTTTCAAGCGAACGGCGTAGTCGACGACGACTTCTCCGCCGAGAAAGACAAAGTCGATTTCCTTACCCAGTTTCCAGGTTCCGATGGGAAAGGGATACGTGTCACCGATCGCGCCTTCTCTCTTCATTTTGCGTTGTAGGTAATTGGCCCGGGCGACCTCGAATCGATTCGTCGACTCGGCTGTTTTTGCCAGCTCTTCAGCGGTCGGAATTTTCTGGAGTGGCAGTGGGATTTCGCGGAATCCTGTCACGAGTGTTGGATCGAGTTCTGTCATCGGTGCCTTCAGCACATCGCTGACGCGAGCCGCGAGATCTCCTCCGTACTGGACAGCCAGTTCCACTTCGCTGCGAGGCAGGGGATTCTGGTCTCCTCCGCAGCCAGCCCAGAAAAGAGCGATGGCTCCGGGGTGTGCTTTCTCCAATGCTTCTTGCGCGTAGCCCGGATAGTCACCGTTCCATTCAGTAGCAGAGAGCACGGTCGCGTGACATGCGTAGCCGAAGAGGACGGCGGTCAATTTGCCTTCCGCGTCGCGCACGCTGAGGACGGGGACATCGTGATCGACTGGTCCCTTCAAGGTTCCTTTGGCACGGCGATCTGGAACGGTGTCGTAGGGTTTGTTCTCACGCCGGTTCACCGCAAAGGTGCATTTTCCGTTTCCGTGTTGGAGACGCGACGGGGCGAGATTGGCAATGGCCTGTTTGGTGATCCCGAGGAGCTTTTCTTCGAGAACATCAGTGTATTCATCGATCAGTTTTTGTTGCTCAGGATCCACCGACCAGTAGTGGAGCGGCGCAAGGTTTCGTCCGACGACCGGTCCGCTGTGGGTATGAGAGGTGCAAAGAGCAATCTGCGCACGGGAGAAGCCGCATGCTTCCTGGAGAGTTTTTGTCAGCTCCAGTGCGAAAGGGTGCCCAATGCCGACCAAGTCCATCGTGAGGATGAGTCCCTGATTTCCGGCGGCATCTTCGAGGACGAGGGCCTTCGCAAAAAGATCGGTGCGCTTGCCCTGCGATGGCGTCTTTCGACTTCCATAACCAGCCATCCACATCGGTTTGTCCGGCGTGATCTTTACCGATGCAGCGCCTGCTTTCCAGCTGTCTGCCCAAGTGTAGAAGGGGAGGAGTGTAAGGAGAAGTGTAAAGGGAAGAATTTGCGTTTTCATTTTTTGAATGGGTTGGGAAGCCGCCTCTTAATTCAATTCCGGCGGCACGTCGCCATAGCGCCATCCCGCCGAGAACTTGGCAGTCGGGGCGGGCTCGGGTACGGCGTCCGGTTTCATATCGTTGGCGAGAGCAATTCTGGTATCGCGAATCTGATCACCGGCTTCCGGGACAAGATTGCTGTAGGAGGTTAGCCGCGTCTCGTAGCCTCCGCCATTTGGGCCGAGAGCTTCGGAGGTAGGCACGTAGCCAACGCAATCATTGGCGAGACTGACGGGCCAGGTGAAGGGAAACCTCGAGCCCTCTTTCTGCTGCAATCCAAACTCGCAGAAATACTCGGCTGGATTGCTGATAAAAACGGCCGGTCCGATCTGGATGGTTTGCACTTCGACGCTGCGTATCGGCTCCTTCTGGATCAAGGCGTCGAGAATCACGATTTCCTTTGCCCAGATCCAGTCGTTGAGCGCTTTCGCTTCGGTCGGCTTTTCTTTTACGATCTCCCGAACTAGCTCATCGGCATGATCGAGGTCCCCCTGCTGAACCATCCCGGTTCGTCCGGAGGAATGAGAGTGTGAAGCGCCGACCATGATCGCCTCGGGAGTAATGTCTGTCTCTTGCGCGACCCGCTTTCTCACCTCTTCTACATGCGGCTTCACCACGATTAGTGCATCGAGTCCGACGAGAGCGACTGGCTTTTCTCCATCGTCGAATACGACCGCCCGTGCCTTGCAGGGATCGTGAAAGGCCTGGTGATATCCTTTCCCATATCCTCCCGGACGCTCCATCCCAATGTCGGGGGAGATGTCGACTTCGCCAAAACCGGTTTTGACCGGAGTGGCGGAAAGGGAAAAGCTGAGACCGAATACGAGGGCGAGCGATGCGAGAGCAGTTCTCATGACCGTATGCTAGCTAGGTAGGAGCAGCCGCGGCGAGTTTGGGATTGGGCGTGTTTGGGGGATAGCGGCTGCGGAAACTTCTCGATTTATTCGTTCCATTATTGCTAGCTCAGTTAGCCTTTTTTGCGAAATCGTTGTTTGCGTTCGCCGAAATGGATAGTCTTCGCGTAGTATCTTCTCTTCCCTCCTTTTGGCAGTTGGCGGCAGGAGTTTCGTAGTGATTCTCTTCTGGGCAATCGGCTTACTTCTAGTCAGCCTCTACGTCGGCTGGAATATTGGTGCCAACGACGCTGTGAATTGCCTTGGAACGATGGTGGGAGCGCGGCATATCGTTTCGTAAGGCCGCTTTCTTGATGGGTGTCTGCGTGATCCTGGTTGGGTGTCTGCAGGGGCATCATGTTATGAAAACAGTGGGCAAGGGGAAGGGGGGTCGTGATCGCGGTCGGTGTCCAGTGCTGGAAAAACCAGGTAGGATAGCATCGGGTTTGGCCCCTCGTCTTTTGACCTTTCGCAATTTGGCGCGAAATTCGACCAATGGGCTTTCGCTCCGCTTTCCTCACCGCACTGGTTGTCTGCAGTAACCCATTTACTTTGCATGCCCAGCTCTCTTCCGCGGCTATTGCTGCCGCGCAAAAGTATTCAGCCACCCACAACGGGCGGGGAATGATCGTTAAGGAGCGCGGACAGATTCGTTTCGAAAAATACTACAACGGCTATTCGGGTGAACCGCTTCACATCTATTCCGGAACGAAATCGTTCTTCGGTGTCCTCGCCGTCATTGCACAGGAGGAGCGCCTCCTCGATTTGGACGAGCGCGCCGCAAAAACCCTGACCGAATGGCAATACGATCCTCGCAGGAGCCGGATCACGATTCGAGACCTTCTGAATTTTACCTCTGGGTTGGAAACGGGTTTTGAAGAAATCTACGGGCGTTCCTCCGATGACAAAATCGCTCTCGCTGTTTCCATTCCAGCGAAGAGAGATGGGGGAAAGAGTTTCATCTACGGCCCCTCGCATATGAACGCTTTCTGCGAAATCCTTCGGCGCAAACTCCGGAAAAAGGGCATCGACTATGACGACTACTTGAAGCAGAAACTGATCCAACCGCTCGGAATCAAGATTTCGCGATGGCGGGAAGATGCGAAAGGAAATCCCGTTCCCTCTGCAGGTATGTACATGACTGGGAAAACTTGGCTAAAATTCGGCGAGATGATCAATGCCGGGGGCACGTGGAGTGGTCGGCGCATCGTGAAAACGGAAAGCCTCGCGGAGTGTTTTCGCGGAACAGAAATCAATCCAGCTTTCGGACTCGGATTCTGGTTGAACAGTTATGCCGCGAGGCCAGACGCAAGGGAGGTCGATGTCGAAGAGGATCTCGAACTGAAACCCATGCCGGAGGATTGGCGCGGCGCCTGTCTCGCGAAAGGCGCGCCGCCAGAATTGATCTGTTCGTTAGGATCGACTTTTCAACGTCTCTATCTGGTTCCCTCGATGGACCTCATCGTTGTGCACCACGGAAAACCCGGGCACGAGTTTCGCGATTTCGATTTCCTCCGCATCCTCTTTGCCGATGCGCAGTGTCCGGAAACGATGCCTCAGCCGAGAAAAGCCAAGCCGATTTTTCCGAATTTATTCAAAGGCCTGCAGAGGAAGGATTAGACGCTTTCTCCGTCGTCCGTCGACGCTTCTTCCTGCTCGGCGGGTTGCTCACCTGGCTCTGGCGTAGCTGTTACTTTTCCGGCATCGAACTTCTTATGCAATTTCGCCGCGGCATCCTGCTTCATAAGTGATGGAGTCGAATCGGACTTTCTTGAGTTTAATTCCGGCGCGGAAGTGACCATCACGATTGCGAAGACGCGGGGCGTTTCGGTTTCCCGATAATCCGCAGGTCCGGCCCAATCTGGTCGACTTGCATGTCGGTTATCTCGGAGAGAAGACCGTCGACCGGGAGGAGTCGCGTAGTGCTGCCTCCGATTCGTGGGGCGAGGTAGAGGATCAACTCGTCGACTAGGTCTTCTTCAATAGCGTGGGCGAGAAGACGCCCTCCTGACTCCAACAAAACAGAGTTCGCTCCTTCCTCAGCAATTTGCTTGAGCGACTCGCTGAGGGAAATGTTGCAATGGATCCGTGTTCGTTCAGCGTGCTCGTCGGTGAAAAGATTATGACCTTTGGGTAAGTCATCGTCCGAAGTGAAGACAACCCTTAGTGGTTGCGGGCGCCCGTCATCAAATTCACCGCGAAGAGTCAGGAATGGATTGTCGACGCGGAAGGTTTCTCCTCCGACAAGAATGGCGTCGCACTGCTGTCGCCAAAGTTGGACGTCTTCGCGAGACTGCGGGCTGGAAATCCACTGGCTCTGACCCGGTCCGAGAGTGGTTCTTCCATCGAGTGTTGCTGCAGTTTTTGCGATCAGGTAGGGGAGGCCGGTCGTGATTCGCTTGGCGAAAAAGCGAAGCAGGTGCATGGCTTCTTCTTCCAATACTCCAGTTGCGACTTCGACTCCGGCATTTCGAAGTTCATCAAATCCGGCACCTGCGTGAGCAGGATTGGGGTCTGTCGCGCCGACAACGACGCGTGAAATTCCCGCATCGAGAATGGCCCGGACGCAGGGAGGTGTTTTCCCCTCAGTCGAGCAGGGTTCCAGAGTGACGTAGATAGTGGCTTTGTCAGTCGAATGTCCATTCTCAACCGCATCGCGAATCGCTTCCACCTCGGCGTGCGCTCCGCCCGCCTCTCGATGCCAGCCACGCCCGATGACCTCGCCGTCTTGCACGACGACAGCTCCCACGGCGGGATTGGGGCTGGTCAGCCCAAGCCCACGGGCTCCCTCATCGAGAGCAAGTTGCATGAAAGTTTCGTCTTCGTTAGGCATGATGAAAGTTATGACGCGTGGTTTTGCTGGTCACGGTTTCTTGTTCTTCCCCCTTTTTCCGGAAGCCCGGAGCGGATCTGCGTTAACCTCCGGGAGAAATCGCTTGAGTCGAGTGATCTGCTCTGCAGACTTCTTTTTGCCTGCAAGATTAGTGTATTCGTTAGGATCGTTTTTGTGATCGTAAAGTTCTTCACTCCCGTCTGCATACCTGATGTAACGCCACCGCTGGTCGCGAAGGGCGTGATTTTGAAAGCCGTGAGTCGTCAGGGTTGGCTCGCTTTTCCTGACGGATGGATCGCGCAGCATCGTGGCAAGGCTATTTCCTTCGACGGCAGGGTTACTCGGAATTCCAGCGAGCTCTGTGAGAGTCGGGTAGATGTCGAGCAGGTTGACTGCGTTGTTGGAATTGCTACCCGCTTCCGTGACTCCGGGGACGCGCCACATCATCTGGACACGAGTCGCTTCGTCCCAGAGAGCGAACTTTCTCCAGTGTTCCTTTTCGCCGAGGTGCCATCCGTGATCAGACCAGAGCACGACGATGGTGTTATCGGCGTGCGGACTGCTTGCGAGGCCGTCGATAACATGACCCACGCAGTCGTCGACAAAATGGATGCAGGCGAGGTAGCCCTGAACGGCCTTTTTCCACTGCTGGTGCTGCACGACATTCGCGTGATCGCCATCAGGTTTCGCTATTTTCACTCCGGCCGCGGGAATGTCCGCGAGGTCGTTTTCAAGAACATCAGGAAGAACGATTTCATCTAAAGGGAACTTCTCAAAGTATTCCTCGGGGGCATACCACGGAAGGTGGGGACGATAGAATCCGCAGGCGACGAAGAAAGGTTTGTCGTGCTCTTTTTGGAGCTGCCCGCGAACCCACTCAGCGACCTGCCAGTCGCCCATTTCCTCGGTTGGGTTGGGATGTGGTCCCCAGTCGAAGTAGGCGGTTTTGGGAATCCCGTTGAGAGGTAGCCCCTCGGGCTTGGGATCGCCCGGCTTGTTCTTTTTCTGATCAGGCCAGTAGAAATCCCAGCTTGGAGGATCGGGGAATGAGCCATGGTAGATTTTTCCGCTTCCAAAGACGGAGTAGCCGTGATCGCGAAACCACTGTGGTATCGTTTTTGCATCTTTGAGGACGGGGCTCTGGCGCCACGGCTCTGGGTTGGTGTAAATTCCGGACGTACTCGGGCGAATCCCGGTCATCAGGGCAGCTCGCGATGGATTGCACGCAGGTGCCGCGCAGTGGGTGTTGGTGAAAAGCATCCCGCTGTCGGCAAGCTTGTCGAGGTTTGGTGTGACTGCCTGGGGATGCCCTTTCATTTTCCCAGTCCAATCATTGAGATCGTCGATGGAGATGAAAAGGACGTTTGGTTTTTCCGCTGCGGCTGCAGGGAAAGCGAGTGCAAGTAGCAGGCAAAGAATGAATCGCATAACGAAACCTAAGCGAGGAAGAGGCGTTTCGACAATGTGGAAATCGGAGGGGCTATTTTGAAAATTCGATCCAAGGGCGGGCAAGAGAAAGAACCGGGATTCGCCAGTCACTCTCCCACCTCAATTACCTCTCGAACTTCCTGTTCCACCGCCTCCTCGACAGGGTCACCTCCGAATTGATGATACCAGTCGCTGTGGCAAGAGTGATGGTGACAGCTCAGGCATTGCGTTTCCTTCCATGTCTTGCCGCATTCCACGGTATCGAAGGTATTCCATACGCAACCACAAGGTGAGGTGCAGCAGCGACGGCTCGAGGGTTGAGGTTCCCAATGGCATTTGGGACGGTAGATCTGGACTTCGCGGGCCACTCCACACTGTAAGGCATCACGACACCTATGCCAAAATCTCTTCGGGGACATGCCCGCGGAGATCGGTGAGGCGGAAGTTGCGACCAGCATAGCGATAGGTGAGAGCGCTAAGGGCAATTCCCCCGAGTCCTGCTGCGGGTAAAGTCGTTTCGAAATATGTCAGCATGAAGTTGGAATTTGCGTTCTGAGCTTTGTCGATGGTGCGAAATTCGGCGTTCATCCTGAGGGCCTGATTACGGGCCGCGAGCTTGACCTGGTCTCCGGTCATTGGCTTCTTTTGAGTGGGGGGCAGGAGGCTACTCGGTGGGTGTCCTGCCTTTGCCCTTACCTTTTCCGCCTTTGCCCTTACCCATTCCTCCGCGGTGATCGATCTCGCCATCACCGTCGCGATCTTCTCCGTAAGGCATACCGTTTTCGAAGTGGATACCTTCGCGTCGGCCTTCGGACACGTGGGAGGCATAGTCCTTTCTCTCTTCGAGAAGAGAAAAAGCGAGGTTGGTTGCGAGCAGATGGCCGGTGATCGTTTTCGGATCGGTGGCCAGATCGAGTCTCTCGAGGGCTTCACCGCTTTGGCCAAACTCATCGGCACGAATTACGTAAATGCCATCGCGATCGGAAGACTTCCGAATTGTTGATGTCCATTTGCTGTCTTTCTCTCTGTCGGCAAAATCGAGGTGGAAAAGGCCGATGATTTCTTTGCTGGCAAATACAGGTCGGAGTTGTTGGCGAAGTTTTTCCTCTGCCGACTCCGGGCCTACGGCGTAGACGAGAAGTCTCTGGTCTGCTGAGGCCACGTTCAGGGCCTGGCGAAAGGAGTGGAAGTCCTGCAGAACCATTTCGTCAGGTTTTCCTTTTGTCCTGTACTCCGAGGCGTAGGTTTCGAGCTTGGTGACGACGTTTTCATCATCAAGCCGACCACGGCCTCTTCTCAGTGCCTGCTCGGGACCACGGCCAGTTCCGGATAGCTGCGTTTCTCCATCTGGGGCGAGAATGCAAAAAGCGGTGTTTTCAAATCGTCCGTCGAGAAATTTTCGGACCATGTCCTGGTGCTCCCTGCTTTCGTAGGATTCGAGGCGCACACAAACGAACTTGCGGGAGACGTCGATAAATTCTTTCTGCGAGAACAAACTGTTCTGCGTCTGGGTGTAACCGGGTCAGAATACTCCAGAGATTCCCGAGCACGTCGCAGCGGCCGCCATGAAGAAGATGGGACGGTTGGACCGCTTTGCTTCCGCAAGGGCCGTATCCCAGGTTGTGTACCACATCACACCGGCGTCACCTACCGGTTGCGGGCTGGCGGCAATGTCGGTTGGACGCGGCCCTTGAGCTAGGGCCGATCCGGTGAACAGGATGAGACCGAAAAGAAGGAGGATGTTTTTCATGCTGGAAAATGCAACACCGGTGAGTCAGTCGAGTTTTAAAATACCTCTTCTGTCGGTTCAGTGTTTGTGTTTTTGATAGTGCTGATGGAGCAAGCTTTTGCCATAATCGTTGCCATTCGGTGTGCGAACGACCGCGTGAATGTGATTGCGTGATGGAACGCCGGTTCGCTCGAGCCCGATTGGTCTTTGGTGATCGAATTCGATATAGATCACGGGGCTCTGAATGCGGTAGTAGAAAACGGCATCGTCGTCAATTTCACCAATCCACGCGAAGTAGGTTTCGTCGATATGAGCCGCGACTTCTTCCATGCGAATTTCGGCATGACCCTCTTTGCGATACCCAACAAAAACACCAATCAGATCGAGCAGTCCTTTCTTCTGCGCGGCATCAAGTTTGTCGGCTTTGATGCCCGAGTAGGCAACGATGAGATTGTCTTTGAAGGCTTCCGCGAGCGCATTGACGGGGCCCTTCTCGTTCTGGATTCGTGCTTCCGCCTGTTGTGGCTCAGTGAGGGATTGCATGAAGGCAAGCCCGTCGGCCTGTTCCTTCTGCATCACAATGGTTCCTTCGTATTTGCCCGAATCGGCCCAGACCGGTTCTGATCCAACGAAGAGAGGGGTCATCACGACCTGATCGCCAAGGACGAAATAGTTAATCACGAGGTGATGGCCATCGAGCTGCCAGCCCCAGGGCTCTTTTTCCGATGGTTCGCCCATCACGGTGAGGTGATACTTTCCCTCGCCATATCCTTGCCAGTCGTTCTTAAGTTCTGCGATCGTTTCATTTAGGCGCATGATGTCCCGGCTCGTTTTCAGGCCGTGGGCACTGAGCGCAGATTCGAGAAGGGCAAAGGCGAGTCCGCGCTGTTTTTCGTTCATTTCGTCGAAGCTAACACCTTGCCGCTCGTAGCTGTGTTGATTGGCCCATTTTCTCCATTCGGAATCATCGGCAGGAAAAGTGGATTCCTTTCGTTGCTCTTCGGTCAGGCTTTTTAAAAAATTCTCTGCGGCCTGCTTTACCGGTTCGGTGGATACTTCGGTGGACCGAATCGGAAAGAGCCCAGTGATAGGTTCTCCGTCGGTGGTAACTCCTGTGAATCCCTCTGCGATGGCTCGTTCTTCGAGGACGGAGAAGGGAACGCGACCTCCTTTGCCCTTACCTTTTCCTTTGCCTCCGCCTTTCTGAGCCGATGCGGTAAACGGAATCGAAAGAGTGGAGCAGAGAAGGAGAGCGAAAAATTTCGATGGTTTCATGGGGAGATGAAAACACCGTGGCTTGAAAAAGTTGTGCCACTATTTCGGGATTTCGTTCAGGACTTCGTCGTGAAGCCAGTCGAGCATGCGCTCGGGCCATTTTTGAATGCTGAGCCGCTTGGAGCGTTTCCCCAATCCGAATCCGTGTCCACCGCGCGCGTAGATGTGAGTTTCGTAGTCTACGCCGATCTCGCGGAAGCGATGCATCAGGTTGAGCAGCACGCTGGTGTGATTGTCATCCGCAGCGATCACCATAAACGCGGGTGGGGTGTCTTCGGGCAGGCTCGAAGGGATTCCAACGGGGCCGGGATATACCAGCATCTGGAAATTCGGCTTAGCATGCAGCCTGTCGACTGGGTCCTCTGTGTCGGCTTTTCCTTCGCCGGGTTTGTAGCAGGTGATCGAGACAACTTCGCCCCCGGCAGAAAAGCCGAGCATTCCGATTTTGTCTGTTTTCAGCTCAAAGTCTTTCGCGAGGTGTCTCACCACGCGAACCGCACGCTGTCCGTCCTGCAAAAGATGCTCTTCGAATTTGTAAGGAACTCCCGGTTGGCGAGAGAGTCGGTATTTCAGGACAAAAGTGGTGTATCCATGCGAGGCGAGAAACCTGGCCGGTTCGATGCCGCCGCCCTGCACGCCCAGTTTGCGCAGACCACCGCCGGGGGCGATCACGATCGCGACGCCATTGGCTTTGTCTTTGGGCGGGCGGAAAGCAGTCAACGTGGGGTAGTGAATGTTGGTGACGCTGTGACCTTCGACAACCTCGGGCTCGTCCTTTCGATCTTCGAATCCGGGAGCGCCGTCTTCCCAGAGGGGAATCACTTCTCCCGCTTCAGGCTTGGCAAAGGCGCCTTCGGAAAAACAAAGAGGGAGTGCGGCAATTAGAATTGCGGCGGGTCGGGGGAAAAGAAAGGTCATCATGTTTCCCCTTTCTCTAACAGAACTACGGAAACCTGCGAAGAAAAATTGCGGCGCTAGCGGAAGCCCTCGCGGGCAATATCTCGCTTTAGTTCAACTTCTTGCGACGGGCGTAGGATCCGGGGTTGACCATTTTCTTCACGTCGTCGAGAGACAGCGAAGAATTGTCTTGGTAGCCCATCATCTGCCGAGGACCATCAGCTACGGGAGCAGAGGCGATGGCGTTGCTGGCGGTTCGGTCGGAACCAGTAGAAAAGGTTTTGTTGGTCTGGCTGTTCGTGCCAGTTCCGAAGGTGGCGAGGTCGCCTGAGGATTGCGTTTTCTTTCCGAATAGTTTGTTGGCGGCCCGATCACGAGAATTTCCAAAGTTGGCTTCCCGGGCACGAGATCCGGTTTCTCTTGCCGCATCGGCACCGCGGAATTCCTGTCTCTTCAGATATTCGGGAGTTCGAAATTCTTTTGTTCTCGCTTCTTTGTTCTTAAATCGTGCCTGCTTTTTCCCGAACTTGCCGTCCAATCCTTTTGCTTCCTGTTCAGCGTAGAGATTGGGTTTGTCAGCTTTGATCTTTCCGTCTTCTTCGATGCTGTAGCCTTTATCGGCAAATTTGGAACGAATCTTTCCCTGGTCGGACCCGCCGCCTTGCCCGCCCCACATGCCTTCATCAAATGAGATTGTGGAACGCGTCGACTTCACCGTTCGCTTTGTCTTGCATTGGCAGAGAAAAAGCGCGGCTCCAAATGCGCCTAGCAAAAAGCAGGCGCGATGGACAGGAGTTACCATGTGTCGGAATATTCCACCATTTCCCGGCCTTCGGCAAGGGCTGTCCTCCAGTCGCGGAGGAGGGCGACTCTGCCTTCGCTGAGATAGAGATTACGGGTTCGGGGCTCCCATTCATCTATTTTCCCCCATGCGGCATACAGTTCCGGGAGGAGTCGGAGGTCGACGCGGATTGATTTGCGGAAGGCACGTTTGAGAATCGTCTCGGCTTCTGCGAATTCCTTTTTCTCGATGAGGAAACGAACGAAGCGCTCGAGAAAGAGCTGGTGGTTCCATCGGTAGGAAGTGATGCCTTCGTGGTAACGTCGGAAAAGACGCAGGGCGAGATCATGCTCTTCCACCTCTGCAAAAAGACGTGGCAGTTCTTGTCGTGTTGTCAGGGTAGGATACCAGTCATCTAATCCGGTTTGGTGAAAAATATCGGACTCGGCTTGGCGCA
>Ga0181594_10003353_pt1 | contig 14539 bp, 16 predicted proteins | sample 071ome_18_FD_145603 | JGI IMG/M metagenome (GOLD analysis project Ga0181594, IMG submission 145603) | Coastal salt marsh microbial communities from the Groves Creek Marsh, Skidaway Island, Georgia - 071413BT metaG (spades assembly) | ecosystem: Environmental > Aquatic > Marine > Intertidal zone... | reverse complement strand
GCTGTCCAGGCGATCTGATCGGACGATGCCGCATAGCCGTACTGTGTCGCCGCGACCTCCCGGTACTGGTCGAGAAATTTGCAGACATTCGTGAACGCGCTGTAATTCTGCGCATACACGTATTTCCGGTCGGGATGCGCCGCCCACTCGATGGTTTCCGACGAACCCAGAGACGGACACCAGATCGGCGGGTGCGGATCCTGATACGGTCGCGGCCACATATTCACGTATTCGAAGTGATAGTGCTTGCCCTCGAAAGCAAAGGGCCCGGTTTCGGTCCATGCCCGGATGATCAGATCATGCGCTTCGACATGCCGTTCGTGGCTGAGCGTCGGGTTGGCCGCCAGAGAATAGAATTCCGCCCCGATGCCGCGCACGAAGCCCGTGATCAGCCGCCCGCCCGTGATGCAGTCGATCATCGCGTGTTCTTCCGCCAAGGTCAGCGGATGCTCGCGCAGCGCGAATGCATTGCCGAGAATGGCCAGCTTGCAGTTTTCGGTACGCCGCGCCAGCGATGAAGCCATGACGACGGGCGACGGCATCAGCCCGTAGGCATTTTGATGATGTTCATTGACGGCGACGCCGTCGAACCCGAGTTCGGCGGCAAGCTCCAGCTCGTCCAGATAGCGGTTGTAGAGTTGGTGGCCGATCTTCGGATCGTACAGCGAATTCGGGAGCGTCACCCAGGCGGACGGATGACGGTCCCGTTCTTCCATGTCCAGCGCCGCATAGGGCATCAGATGGAACATGAATGCTTTCAAATCATCTCTCCCCGCCGAAAGCCTCTCTCCTCAGGCGGCTTTCGCCTGAATGAAACCGGACACGGCCTTCACGAAGGGTTCGGACTTCTCGACATGCGGCAGATGCCCGGCCTCTTCGATCATCGTCACTTCCGATCCCGCGATAATGCGGCCGAACTCGGCCGCATAGGCGGGATCGACGATCTTGTCGGTATCGCCCCAGATCACGTGCGTCGGCACGGTGATGCGGTGCAGCCACTTGCGCAGGTTCGGATTGAACAGCCGCGGCTGCCAACCAAGCCGGGCGGTTGCGACCCGGTTGCGGATCTGAACGTCGAGCTGTTCTTCGGTCAGCTCCATGTTCAGGATGTTGTCGGCGTAACTCTGATCGACGAAAATTTCGCGCACCAGGTCGTCGGGATCCATCATGAAGATATCCGCGATCGGTTTGCCCGCGATCCGGATACCGGCGGCGCCGACCAGGGTCAGACTTTTCAGCCGCGTACAGTTGCGCACCGCGATTTCCATCGCAAGCCAGCCGCCAAGAGAATTGCCCACCAGATGGACACCTTCTAGATCCATCTGATCGAGAAAATCGAGATAGAACATGGCGAGGTCGTCCATGCTGTCCAGCCACTCGGGCTCGTCCGACAGCCCGTAGGTGGGATGATCGGGCACCATCAGATCATGGGATTCCGAAAGGGCCTGAAATGTGGGGATCCATCCGGCGACGCCGCTGGCGCCGTGGAGGAACAGCATCGGTTCGCCCGATCCGCCGCGCCGCAGATGAACGCCGGTTCCCCGAATATCGATTTTGGATTCTGTACAGTCAGCCATGTCTTTTTGCTCCCTCAGTCTTTTGCATCTTCGTGCCCGCCGAGGCCGGGCTTGTATTTCTTGTCGAGAAAATCGCCGATCCCCTCTTCCCGGAACGCGTTCGCCTGCCGCGCGGTGTGCGCCGATTGCAATGCTGCCGCGTAATCCATCGCCGTGTCCCAGTTCATGTCCAGGGAGTTCTTGTAGATTTCCCGCGTCGCCTGCAGCGCCGAAGGATCCTTTGCCGCAATTTCGCGCGCCAGCGCCATCACGTCATCGCGCAGTTTTTCGCGCGGCACCGCGTAATTGATAAATCCGATTTCGGCGGCGATCCGGCCGCTCATCGGGCGCCCTGTCAGGGCGTACAGCATGTAATCTCGCGGCCGCAGCAGATTGCCCATAGATTTGCCGACGCTGCCGCCAGGGAACATTTTGAAATTGATCTCGCTGAGGCCCATCTTGGCGTCTTCCGCCGCGACGGCGAGATCGCATCCCTCCACGATGGTGAAGGCGCCGCCGAAACAATGGCCGTTGACCATGGCGATCGTCGGTTTGGGAAACAACCGCAGCGTTCGCCCCCGCCATTCCACCGCGACCCGGTGGGCGCGGTCGTATTCGGCAGGCTTGTCCTGCAGTTCCATGAAGAATTCCTTGAGGTCCATCCCGGCGCAGAAGGACTCTCCGGCCCCGGTGATCACCAGCACCCGGCACCTGTCGTCGTTACGCAGACGTTCCAGCGCGTCCGTAATCTCCTCGCCCAGCGTTGGGTTCATGGCATTGCGTTTTTCCGGACGGTTCAGCGTCAAAACGCACACGCCATCGTCGAATTCGACGAGAAGCGTTTCGTATTCGTATGAATGTACTTTGTCCGACACCCTTGGGTTTCCTGCCTTCGGTTATTTATTAGTTTGCTAACGAAGTGTCCCGCTACACACTTGTCCTGTCAACCCGAAGGCGCTTGCCCTTCGATCTCGTCGCGTGTAAATCCGGCGCATGAATTCCAACGACTATTTCGACCCTGAGGACACGGTCGGCTTCCTGATCTGGGACGCCAACCGCGCCATGAACCGGGAATTTTCCGAACGTATCGCGCAGCACGGCGTCTCGCTCGGCCTGTGGCCCTTTCTGCGCGCACTTTGGGAGAAAGACGGGCTGACCCAGCGCGAACTGTCGGAAAAAGTCCGCATGAAAGGTCCGACCACGGTTGCCGCTTTGAACAAGCTGGAGGACCGCGGGCTTGTCCGGCGCGAGGAAAACCGGAAAGACGCCCGCAAGATCAACGTCTTCCTGACCCCCGACGGCAGAAAAGTCTATCGCAAGGTCATTCCGGAGGTCGAAGCCGTGAACCGGCAATGCCTCGACACGCTCTCCGAACAGGAGCAGAACGATTTCAAGAACATGATCAAGCGTATTCGAAACAACGTAACCGGCGCCTGAAATTGTCCTGGCCGCCCGCGCCGGATTTCGGTTTCCCGCGCCGGTCCCAACCGATATCAGACGCATGAGCCGGGGCAGATACGCCCTGTTCGCGGCCTTGTTGGGTCTGCTTCCCATGTTGCTGCCGCTGTCGGTCGATGGGTCGGTCCCGCTGGTCCCCGCGATCGCGAACCACTTCGCCACCGGCACCGCTTCCGTGCAATTCAGTCTGAGTGCGGTCGTTCTGGGGATCGCCATCGGCCAGCTGGTGTACGGCCCGCTGTCCGACCGATTCGGCCGAAAACCGATCATCCTGCTCGGAATTTCCGCATATGTCGCAACCGCCGCAGCCTGCGCCAATGCCGCGAGCATCGAGGCGATGATCGCCTTGCGTTTTCTGCAGGGATTCTTCGCATGTTCCGGCGTGATCGTCGCGCGCGCGGTCATCCGCGACCTGTTCGACCGCGAAGCGGGCGCGCGGCTGTTCGCACTGATGATGGGAATACACGGCATCATGCCGACGATCGCCCCAGGCATCAGCGGCTGGCTGACGGGCACATACGGCTGGCAGGCAGTGTTCTGGGCAATGGCCGGTTTCGCGGCGCTGGCCGGAATGGCGATCCTGTTCGGACTGGCGGAGACCAACACCGTTTCCGACGGCCGGTCGATCCATCCCAAAGCCGTCGTCTCCAACTACCGCGAGGTCCTGAGGGAACCATCGTTCCTGCGTTACGCCGTTTGCGGCAGTTTCATGTACGGCGCGCTGATGGCGTATTTCGCGGGCGCGCCGGTCGGCCTGATCCAGTATCTCGGGCTTTCGCCGCTGCAGTTCGGCATCGCCATGGCGGTGCCGATGGTCGCTTACATCGCCGCGCAGATCGCGGTCGCCCGGATTGCCCACCGTTTCGGGATCGACCGCATGATCCGGACCGGGTCCATTCTGGCGACTATCGCAGGAATCGGAATGCTGTCGTTCGTGCTGTCCGGCACGATCACGGTCTACACCCTGATGGGGCCGGTCGTTTTGCTGCTGATCTCTCTCTCATTCATCGTTCCCGGCACCACTGCCGGGGCCATGTCTCCCTTCGCCCGTATGGCAGGTGCAGCCTCGTCGCTGCTGGGTTTTATCCAGTTTCTGGCGGCCGCGGCGGCTACGGCGGCGATCGGCCTGCTGAACGACGGCACGCCGCTGCCCATGGCCGTGATGATTAGCGTCTGTACGCTGTCCACGCTGGTGCTGTACCTGGTCCTCGTGCGCCCGCTTGGGCGGGCGGAGGAAGAAGGAACGTGACAGGGGTGTCATGAAGACCTTCGACAATTCAGGTTTCGCCGCTCTCCTCGCGCTGACGACGGTGATGAGCGCGGCCGGGATCGACGGCGTTCTGCCGCTGATGCCCGCGCTCGGCCAGGCATTCGGCAGCGACCGGGAAGCCGTGCAGCTCACGCTCACCATGTTCATGCTGGGGATCGCCGTCGGGCAGCTAATCCACGGGCCGGTTTCCGACCGGTTCGGGCGCAAGCCGGCGATCGCCGGCGGGCTGGTCGTTACCTCCGTCGCCACGGCAGGGTGTGCGCTGTCGACCTCGATCGAGATGCTGTCCGCGTTGCGCTTCCTGCACGGTCTTGCAGCCTCCAGCGGCTGGTTGCTGGCACGGGCGGTTATCCGGGACCGCCACGAACGGGACGATGCCGCCCGCGTGCTGTCGCTGATGATGGTGTTTCACAGCGCGGCGCCTCTGTTTGCGCCCGTCATCGGCGCAGCGCTAACGGTATCCCACGGGTGGCAGGCCATGTTCGTCTTCCTGTCAATCTATTCACTGTGCGTGGCAGTTTTCTTTGCCATGGTGTTTCGTGAGACCATCGCCGTCAAATCCCGCGACGCCCTCAACCCGGGTCCGATCCTGCGCAATTTCGCAGCGATCGCCCGGGCGCCGTCATTCTGGGCGTATACCGCGTGCGCCACAGCCGCCTATGGCATTCTGTTCGCGTTCCTCAGCGCGTCTGCCGACGTGATCATCGTCCACCTCGGTCAATCGGAACTGCAGTACAGCTTCATGTTCTCGGGCGTCATGGTGGGATCCGTATCCGGCATGCTGGCGGGTGCGCGCCTCGTCAACCGTTTCGGCGGCGACTGTCTGCTGCGCTGTGGCATCTTCACCGCCGCGGTATTCGGAATCGTGCTGGCGGCGCTGGCCTGGACGAGGGTGGATCACTGGGTCGCCGTCATGGGTCCGATGGTGTTCTGCATGGTGGCCTTCGCGCTGATTTTCCCGCAATCGATCGCCGGCGTGCTGCAACCTTTTCCCCATGTCGCGGGCGCGGCGTCCTCGCTGGTCGGATTCATCCAGCAACTCGTCGGCGCGCTGACCGGGATCGCTGTCGCCGCGCTGTCGGACGGTTCGCAAACCGCAATGGCCAGCGGCGTACTGTTCTGGGCGCTGTTCGGACTGATTGCGTATTTCGCCGCGGTGCGCAAACACCGGACGATATAGCGGGACTGTTTTTTACCTGCCCGCCCCCTTCCCATCCCTTCCTGAATTCCGGCGATTCTGATTAACTGGCATCATGGCTATACCGAGATATTCACGCGCCCCGATGACCGCCATCTGGGAGCCCGAAAACAAGTTCCGTATCTGGTTCGAAATAGAGGCGCATGCCTGCGATGCACAGGCCGAACTGGGCGTCATCCCGAAAGAGGCGGCGAAAGCCGTCTGGGACCGTGGCGCGTTCGAGATCGACCGCATCGACGAGATCGAGCGAGAAACCAAACACGACGTCATCGCGTTTCTGACCAATCTGGCGGAACATGTCGGCGACGAGGCGCGTTTCGTCCATCAGGGCATGACGTCGTCAGACGTGCTGGATACCTGCCTCGCCGTGCAGTTGGCGCAGGCGACCGACATTCTGCTGGAAGACATCGACAAACTGCTGGCGGCGCTCAAGACCCGCGCCGAGGAACACAAGTTCACGCCGACCATCGGCCGCAGCCACGGCATCCACGCGGAGCCGACGACTTTCGGGGTCAAGCTGGCCGGGCATTATGCCGAGTTCGCCCGCAACCGCGAGCGTCTGGAAGCGGCGCGCGCCGAAATCGCAACCTGCGCGATCTCCGGCGCGGTGGGGACCTTCGCGAATATCGATCCGGCGGTCGAGGAACACGTTGCATCCGCCATGGGTCTTGCGCCCGAAACGGTCTCGACGCAGGTGATCCCGCGCGACCGTCACGCGATGTATTTTTCCGTGCTGGCAGTGATCGCATCGTCGGCCGAACGTCTGGCGGTCGAAATTCGTCACCTGCAACGCACCGAACTGCGCGAGGCGGAGGAATATTTCTCTCCCGGCCAGAAAGGCTCGTCGGCAATGCCGCACAAGCGCAATCCGGTTCTGACGGAAAACATCACGGGTCTTGCACGGATGGTTCGGTCGCACTGCATTCCGGCGATGGAAAACGTGGCGTTGTGGCACGAGCGCGATATTTCGCATTCCTCCGTCGAACGGATGATCGGCCCGGACGCGACCATCACGCTGGACTTCCTGCTCGCGCGGCTGACCGGCGTGATCGAGAAGCTGGTGGTCTATCCGGATCAGATGCAGGGCAACCTGGACGCGCTGGGCGGGCTGGTGTTTTCGCAGCGGGTGCTGCTGGCGCTTACCCAGGCGGGGATGAGCCGCGAGGACGCCTACGCGGCAGTACAGCGCAATGCCATGGAATCCTGGTCTCAGGGAAAATCGTTCCTCGACCTGTTAAAGGCCGATGGGGACGTGTCTGCTCTGGTCGACGATGCGACACTCGAAGAAATGTTCGATCTCGGCTATCACACTAAGAACGTGGACACGATTTTCAAGCGGGTCTTCGGTTAAGTTTCGATCCGACGGCGCCGGCAGTAATCGCAACGCCTAGCTGTTCTCGGCTTCGATCTGACGGCCGGCTTCGTCCATCAGACGGATCATTTCCTTGCGCAGCGTCTGTTCGTCCATTTCGATACCGTGGCTTTCAAAATCGCCGAGCACCTTGCGCACGACGTCTTCGTCGCCAGGCTCCTCGAAATCCGAAAGCACGACCTCTTTCGCGTAGTCCAGGGCCTGATTGTCGGGCATGCCGAACCGCTCCGCCGCCCACAAGCCGAGCAGCCGGTTGCGACGCGAGGTGATGCGGAAAAGGGTTTCCTGATCGCGTTTGTACTTCGCTTCAAAGCTTTTTTCGCGGTCGTCAAATCCAGACATCGATGCTTTCCAGGTAATAACCAAGCCAGTACGTAATAGATCGGCGCACAGCGGCGTCATGTCAAGTTGCAGGATGATGAATATGGCCGACCGACGCCGAACCTGCTATCGAGGTTCGATGTGCACTGTAGTCATTCTGCGGCGGCCGGGACACGACTGGCCTCTTCTCATCGCCGCAAACCGCGACGAAATGGCCGGGCGCCCCTGGGATCCGCCCGCCCGTCACTGGCCGGACCGCGAGAACGTGGTCGCCGGTATCGACCGGCTGGCCGGCGGAACCTGGATGGGGCTGAACGACGAAGGCGTCGCGGCCTGCATCCTGAACCGGCGGGATTCCCTGGGGCCCGACCCTGCGCTGAGATCGCGCGGCGAAATCGTCCTCGAAGCGCTGGACCACGCCGACGCTGTCGAGGCCGCCGAAGCGCTCGCCGGCCTCGACGGGCGCAGCTACCGGTCTTTCAATCTCGTCATCGCGGACAACCGCGATGCCTACTGGCTGCGCAGTCTCGGACCCGAGGCGGACGGCCGGGTCGATGTCACCGAAATTCCCGCCGGCCTGTCGATGCTGACCGCGTTCGATCTGAATGACAACGCATCCGGCAGAGTCGCCCATTTCAAACCCAAGTTCGACGCCGCGCCGGTGCCCGATGTCGACGGCGGGGACTGGTCCGCCTGGCAGAATCTGCTGGCATCGACCGAACACGGCGCGGATTCGGATTCGCGCGATGCGATGCGCATCGAAACCGATATCGGCTTCGGGACCCTTTCAAGTACGCTCGTGGCGTTGCCGTCGGTCGATTTCAACGACCGCAAACCGGTCTGGCTGTTTGCGAATGGCGCGCCCGGCGATGCGTTGTACGAGCCCGTCGCACTGGATTAGGCGGCGGGCGCTTTATCCCGAGGGCCGGCAAAATACCAGATGACAAAGCCGAGGATCGGCAGCACCAGAATGATCAGGATCCAGATCACCTTCGACAGGGTTTCCGCCCCGCTCTGAAGGGTTTTCACGATCGCCCAGATATCCAGAATCAGGACGATCAGGCCGAAAATTCCACTCAGCATGCTCTTCTCCGTTTTTAACGCCTGCTCCGTCAAACGACGCAGCTGCAGAAGACGGGCAGTATAACGCGGCAATCGGCGGTTTGTTCCGACTCGGATAATGGCCGCGCGCCCGCCATTGACCGGCCCCGCGGATTCGCTATATCTGGACGGCAAGCGCGCGAAGGACCGTGCGCATTTTTCCGCAGAAACCGAGGCACAGAATGGCCCGCCGCAGACGCATCTACGAGGGCAAGGCGAAGATCCTTTTCGAAGGACCGGAGCCGGGCACCCTGGTCCAGTATTTCAAGGACGACGCGACCGCTTTCAACAACAAGAAACAGGGCGTGATCACCGGCAAGGGCGTGCTGAACAACCGGATATCGGAATACCTGATGATCAAGCTGAGCGAGATCGGCATTCCGACCCATTTCGTGCGCCGGCTTAACATGCGAGAACAGCTGGTTCGCGAGGTCGAGATCATTCCCGTCGAAGTCGTCATCCGCAATGTCGCGGCGGGTTCGCTAACCAAGCGGTTCGGCATGGAAGAGGGAACGCCCCTGCCCCGCTCGATCGTCGAGTATTACTATAAATCCGACGAGCTGGACGACCCGATGATCTCGGAGGAACACATTACCGCGTTCGGCTGGGCCTCGCCCCAGGAAATGGACGAAATCATGCACATGTCGCTGCGGATCAACGATTTCCTGACCGGGCTGTTTCTGGCGATCGGTATCCGGCTGGTGGATTTCAAACTCGAATACGGGCGCTGGTGGAACAACGACGAGGTGCGGGTCGTCCTTGCCGACGAGATCAGCCCGGACAACTGCCGCCTGTGGGATGTGTCCACCAACGAAATCATGGACAAGGACCGCTTCCGCCGCGATCTCGGCAGCGTCGAGGAAGCCTATCAGGAAGTCGCGCGGCGTCTTGGAATTCTGCCCGAAAGCGGCACCGCCGGCGACATGGACGGCCCCTCGGTAATGCAGTAAGGCCCGGCCCGCTTCCATGGACGGCAACCGGGAACATCCTACAGGCCCGGTCTTTCTGATCGTTCTCGCAACGATATCGATGTTCCTTCCGCTGTCGCTGCATCTCTTCTTTCCGGCGCTGCCGTCCGTAAAAGCCTATTTCACAACGACGGAAACGATCGCCAACCTGACGGTCAGCCTGCCTCTGTTCGTCATGGCGTTTTCGTCGCTGGTGTACGGATCTCTGTCGGACCGTTTCGGGCGCCGCCCGGTCCTGCTGGGCTCCATAACCCTTTTCGTCGCCGGATCGGTCCTGTCCGCGATGGCCGACAATATCTGGCTGCTTGTCGCCGGGCGTATAATTCAGTCGGCCGGCGGCGGCGGCGGCCTGGGACTTGCCCGCAGCATCGCCCGCGACGTGTTCGGCGCCGACCGTCTCATGAAGGTACTGTCCTATCTGACGATGGCCTATGCGCTCGGCCCGATGATCGCGGGCCCCGTCGGCGGCGCGCTGGTGGATATGGGCGGCTGGCGCAGCATCCTGATCGCAGCCGGGACATTCGGCGCATTTATCGGAATAGTCTGCTGGTTCGTCATGATCGAAACCCACACCGATCGCGCCGCAAGCGACCGCGGGTTCAGCCTGTTCCGCGGCTACGGGACGCTGCTGCGCAATCTGCGCTTCAATGCCTACGTGTTGCAGTCCGGATTCGCCACGGCGGTTTTTTTCACCATGGCAACGGCCAGTTCGTTCCTGATGATCGATTACCTGGACCGTCCGGCATCGGAATACGGATTGTATTTCATGTGCTTTCCGGCCGGGTTCCTCACCGGCTCCCTGATTTCAAGCCGGCTGGCGGGTCGGGTGCGGATCGAAGTCATGGTCCTGGTCGGCAGCCTGCTGCTGGCCACCGGGGTATTTACGCAGGTCGGGTTCATATTCGCCGGTATCGTCACACCGCTGACGATCTTCCTGCCCGGTTTTCTCGCGATTCTGTCCCAGGGAATTTCGCTGCCGAGCGCGCAGTCCGGTGCCATCAACGTCGCCGGTCCGCTGGCCGGCACCGCGGCAGGAATCGGCGTGTTCATTCAGCTGCTCTCGGCGGCTGTTTCGACACAGCTGTTCGGGTTCGTCGCCGACGGAACGCCTTATCCCATGGCGATCGTGGTGACGGTCTTCACCGTTTTTGCTCTCGCGGTCGGGATTATTCCGTTTGTGACCCGGAAACGGACGGATACCGCCTGAGGCGGTTTCAGGCATTCAGCCCCATCTGCCAGAAAGCTTCTTCCAGCCGGGTTGCCTGCGCAAACGTCGCGGCAATCTCCTCGAACCTTGCATCGCCGCCTTTTGCGGCCGCCAACCGGTCAAGCTGGGCGACGGCGCCGTCCGCTATGTCCCGGTACTCGTCGCCGGCATACATCTCGATCCAGGCGCGGTACGGATTGCCGTCCATGACGGTGTCGGGATCGGCCGCCAGCGCCGCGCCGATCTCGCCGTAGCCGACGATGCACGGCGCCAGCGCGACGTGCAGATCCAGCAGGTCGCCAGCCATGCCGCGTTCGAATACGTAGCGGGTATAGGCCGTCGTCTCCATCGCTTCCGGGGCGGACGCCATGTCGGCCTCGGCCAGCCCCCAGTCGGCGCAGAATTTCACATGCAGATCCATCTCCACGTCGACGATGCCGGACAGGGCGGCCGCCGCTCCGCGGATTTCGGCCAGGTCGTCGGCCTTGAATGCCGCGAGCGCCCAGGCGCGGGCGAAATGGATCAGGAAAAGGTAATCCTGGATCAGGTAATGGCGAAAACTTTTTTCCGGCAGTGTCCCGGCGGCGAGCTGGCGAACGAAATCGTGCCGGGTATAGCGTTCCCAGTCGGCGGCGCAGGATGTTTTCAGGCGCTCGAAGATCGGCGGCGTTCCGTCAGTCATTCAGAAAAATCCCGCATCACATCTGGTTGTTGGTGGACGCCGGCAGCAGCAGCACCATCCCGTCCAGTTCGTCGGTCACGACGATCTGGCAGCCGAGCCGCGATGTCGGCCGCACACCCCAGGCCAGATCGAGCAGGTCTTCTTCCTCGTCCGACGGATCGTCGAGCCTGTCGAAATACGCGCCATCGACGATCACATGGCAGGTGGAACACGCCATCACGCCCTCGCAGGCGCCTTCGATGTCGATGTTATTGTCCCACGCTGCCTGCAGCACTGTGATGCCGGCCGCAACCTCGACAGGTGTCTCGACGCCCTCTGCCGTCTTGAACACGATCCTGGGCACCGCTCTACTCCGCCGCCCGTGCGTTGCCGGCGCGTTCGTAAATTCTGCCCCACTCGGCGACGAACCGGTCGATATCGTCCTCCGTCGTATCCCAGCCGAGACTCACGCGCAGCGCGCACAGTGCCTCGTCATCGCCGACGCCCATCGCGGTCAGCACGTAAGGCGGTTCGATCCGGCCCGCGGAACAGGCCGACCCGGCGCTGACTTCGATCCCGGCAAGATCGAACGACATCACCTGTGTTTCGGAGCTGACGCCCGGCATCATCAGCTTCGACGTATTGGGCAGGCGCGGCGCATCACCCCCGAACACGCGCATGCCCGGGGTCGATTGCAGCAGGCGCGCTTCCATCCGGTCCCGCAAACCGGCAAGCGCGGCGTATCCGTCCATCCGCTCGGCCGCGATTTCAGCCGCGCGGCCCAGCGCCGCGATATGGGCGACGCTTTCGGTGCCGCCGCGAAGGCCCCGTTCCTGCCCGCCGCCGCGCATCAGGCAGTCGGCACTGTCGGGCGATCGCACGATCAGCGCGCCGACGCCCTGCGGCCCGCCGAACTTGTGTCCGGTCAGGGCCATGGTGTCTGCGCCGAGTTCGGCGAAATCGACCGGAATTTTTCCGACCGCCTGTACGGCGTCGCAGTGCAGGCAAGCGCCGTAACGATGCGCGATCTCCGCCGCCGCCGCCACCGGCTGCAGCACGCCTGTTTCGTTGTTGGCCAGCATCAACGCCACCATCAGCGGGCCGTCGGTTGCCGCCAACGCGCTTTCCAGCGCCGCCAGGTCGATCACGCCGTTCCCGTCCACGGGGACGCGGTATGCGCCGGGACACGCATCCAGCACCGCCGGATGTTCGACCGCGCTGACGAAGGTACGGGCGGGATCGCAGGGCCGCATGACCTGATTGTCCGCTTCGGTACCACCGCTGGTGAACACCACCTGATCGGGCGCGGCGCCCACCAGCTCTGCGACCTTTCTGCGGGCGTCTTCTACCGATTTCCGGGCCTCACGCCCGGCGCCATGCACCGACGAGGCATTTCCGACAACGGCCATTGCACCGGCAAGGGCGTCGATTACCTCGGGGCGGATCTTCGCCGTTGCGTTGTAGTCTAGATAAATACGCTGGTTCATAAACGCCTCGGTTCCACGGGTTTCAAGGGCCGGGGAGCAGAAAAACGCACCCTTCGTGTCCGCAATGCTTGAAATCGCCACCCGCGATTGTGCTATATTCCGCCCGCTCAAAATCCGACTGGGCTGATTCGTCCCGCAGCGGCGGCCTCACTGCCCGTTTCGCGTGGGAATTTACGTCCCGGAACGGGTTAGTCAACCAGCGCCGGAACCGCGACGAACCGCGAAATCCGGACGCGATGCGGAATCGACAGGGAACACCCGATGCCGGAAATAATTTTCAACGGACCCGAAGGCCGGCTGGAAGGCCGTTATCATCACAGCAAAGAGGAAAATCCGTCGATTGCCCTGATGCTGCACCCGCACCCGCAATATGGCGGGTCGATGAACAACCGGGTCATCTATCAGATGTATCACTGTTTCGTGCGGCGCGGGTTTTCGGTGCTGCGGTTCAATTTCCGCGGAGTCGGGCGCTCGCAGGGCGGTTACGACGAAGGCATCGGCGAACTGTCGGATGCCGCCGCGGCGCTCGACTGGCTGCAATCGGCAAATCCCGACGCGCCGCAATGCTGGATCGGCGGGTTCTCGTTCGGCGCCTGGATCGGCATGCAGCTGCTGATGCGCCGGCCGGAAATCACCGGCTTCATCTCCGTCGCCCCGCCCGCCAGCATGTACGATTTCTCGTTCCTTGCCCCCTGCCCCTCCTCCGGGCTGTTCCTGCATGGCGGGGACGACAAGGTGGTGCCCGTGGAATCCGTGGGCGCGCTGGCCGAAAAGCTGGCGCACCAGCGGGAAATCACCATCGACTACCGGATCGTCGAAGGTGCCGATCACTTCTTCAACACCAAGGTCGACGAAATGACCGAGCAGCTGGAGGACTACCTCAACCAGGTGATCATCGGCGTCAATCCGGTTCAGGCCGACGTGCCGGCGGAAGAAGAACTGCAGTAAAGGAACGGCGTTCCGATTGACCGTGGCTTTCACACCGCCATAAGATACCGGATGGCTGATTTCACGCTTCACAAGCTGCACGATTCCCTCGGCGCCGAGGTGCGCGGGCTGGACCTGTCGCAGCCGTTGCCGGACAAGACCCGGGAAGCCTTGATCCAGGCCTGGCTCGACCATCTGATCCTGCTGTTCCGCGACCAGGAACTGACGCCGGAGGCCCAGCGCGCGTTCTGCCTGCAATTCGGCGAGCTTGGCGGGCGGCTGCGCAAGGCGGAAGAACGGCCCGAAGGCCATGATGCCGACAACATCATGCTGGTGACCAACGTCCGCAAGAACGGCGTGCCGATCGGATCGCTGCCCGACGGCGAGATGTTCTTCCATCATGACAAGTGCTATGCGGCGGAACCCGACTGGGGAACGATGCTTTATGCGATGGAAGTCACCCGGGTCGGCGGGCACACGCTGTTCGCCAACATGTACGACGCATGGGAGACCCTGCCCGACGACCTGAAAGCGAAAATCGACGGCCGCAAGGTGCTGCAGATCTACAAATACCTGCCCACCGAACGGGTCGACCTGACCGACGGGATCGACAAATACGACCACCAGTGGCAGCCCATCGTCATCACCCATCCGAAAACCGGCCGCCGCGCGCTGTACGTCAACGAACTGATGTCGGCACTGATCGACGGCTACGACGAGGACGAAAGCCGCGACATCATCGAAGCGCTGAACGAGCACGTGAAATCGTCGGATATCGTCTACGACCATAAATGGCGGCGCGGCGACCTGATGATGTGGGACAACTGGTGCACCATTCACGCCCGGACCGACTTCCCCCGCGACCAGACCCGGATGCTGCGGCGCTATACGATTTCAGGACAGGCGTTGAGCGCCTGAGCGCGAACGGTTCCTTGTTTTCTGCAAGGGCGTGTATTGAGCCTGATCCCCGCGGCCACCTAAGCAACCGCGGGCAGGGTTCCCGCTGTTTCCAC
>Ga0181594_10003346_pt1 | contig 14578 bp, 20 predicted proteins | sample 071ome_18_FD_145603 | JGI IMG/M metagenome (GOLD analysis project Ga0181594, IMG submission 145603) | Coastal salt marsh microbial communities from the Groves Creek Marsh, Skidaway Island, Georgia - 071413BT metaG (spades assembly) | ecosystem: Environmental > Aquatic > Marine > Intertidal zone... | reverse complement strand
CCGGCAAACAACGGGTCCACTCCGCCGGTCTGGGTCGAATAGTCGACTTCGCGAATAACGCCGCCCGGTTTGTGGCCTTCGGCCATCCAGTAGAACCGCGCCGCCGATTCCAGTTCCTGCTTGTCCTTGACCGCCATTGGCTGTCCTCCTTCGCTCTTTTCTCCTGTCAGGCCGCGGGTTCAACCAGCAGGACCGTGCCATCGTGCCCGGCGATCTTGAGCCGCGCGCCGACGATCAGCGCCGCACCGGCCATCCAGATCAGGAAGACGCCGGGCACCGCCATCTCGGCAGCGGCGAGAATCAGGCCAATCGCCAACCAGGCATAGTGGGGCTCGAGATTGTTCAACCCGTCCATCACCGGCCACCCTGCGTCGGGGGCACCGAAGCGCGCGGCGAATTACGCGGAGCCGGCGGAGGCGATGAAGGCGGCGAACCGCCATCGCCCAGTGCATCCTTCGCCAGCTCACCAATGCCGCCGAGCGTACCGATCAGCTGCGTCGCCTCGACTGGGAACAGGATGGTCTTGGCGTTGGGCGAGGTCGCGAACTTGCCAACCGCCTCGGTATATTTCTGGGCGACAAAGTAGTTGATCGCCTGATTGCCCGATTGGGCGATGGCGTCAGACACCATCTGTGTCGCCTTGGCTTCGGCCTCGGCCTCGCGCTCACGCGCTTCGGCGTCGCGGAAGGCGGCTTCGCGCCGCCCTTCGGCTTCAAGGATGGCAGACTGTTTCTCGCCCTCGGCGCGCAGGATCTGTGATGCGCGGTCGCCTTCGGCCTCGAGGATTTCGGCGCGCTTCAGGCGTTCGGCTTTCATCTGCCGGGTCATGGCGTCGGAAATATCGACCGGCGGGCGGATGTCCTTGATCTCGACGCGGGTGATCTTCACGCCCCACGGGCTTGTCGCGTGATCGACCACGGCGAGCAGCCGCGCGTTGATCTCGTCACGCTTTGAAAGCGTTTCGTCGAGATCCATCGAGCCCATCACCGTCCTGAGGTTGGTGGTCGCGAGCGCCATGATCGCGTTGTAGAGGTTGTGCACCTCGTAGGCTGCCTTGCCGGCATCTAGCGCCTGGAAGAACACCACGGCATCGACGCCGACCATGGCGTTGTCCTTGGTGATGATCTCCTGACCGGGAATGTCGAGCACCTGCTCCATCATGTTGACCTTCTGGCCGACCCGGTCGACGAAGGGGATGATGAGATGCAGGCCCGGTTCCGCCGCCAGCGTGAACTTGCCTAGCCGCTCGATCGTATAGACTAAGCCCTGTCTGACGACGCGCACGCCCATCATCAGGAACACGACGATCAGCGCGATCAGAAATCCACCCATGACGCTCCTCCTGCTTCTCGGTGGGAAGTCTAGCGCGGGGGGCTGCGGGGGCAAGGGAAAGTGGACTTATTCCGTCATTCCCGCCGTTAGTCTCGCGGTTCGCAAACAAAGATCGGGATGTCGCGGCTGGTGCGGGCGCGATAGTCGACGAATGGCGCATAGGCAGCATCGCACACCGGCCACAACGCGGGCTTTTCCTCAGGCGTGGCCAGGCGCGCGCGTAATTTCATGTTTCTCCCGCGATGACGCACCTCAATGTCCGGGTTCTTGGCGATATTGTAATACCAGACAGGGTTCTTGGGAGCGCCGCCTTGAGAGGCGACAAGCAGCACGCCTTCTCCATGAGGCACGTACATCAGCGGCATCGTGATCTTTCGACCACTTTTCGCCCCGATCATCGTGACGAAGCAGACTTCATCGCCGCCCAGTGTGTTGAAAGAGCGTCCTCCGGTGATCCGGTTGAGAAAAGTGTGGGTTCGCGACATGAGTTTGAGCACCCAGCGCGGGGGCAGTTTCTCCGGAGCTTCGGTCGGCATGAGCAGGCTCCTAGAGCGTTGCGTAGAGCGCCAGCATGCGCTCGAAGCCGCGATCCGCCTCGGCGGGATCGTAGACCGGGGAATCGGGCACCATCCAGCCGTGATCGCCATCGTAGACCTCGATCTCGGCTGGCCTTCCGGCAGCATCAGCCGCCTTTCGGAAGGCGTCCTTGTCGTCCGGAGCCTTGGCATCGTCGTCGCGCGAGATGGCAATGAGGTAGCTTGCCTTGGTCCCGGCAATCAGCCGGTGCGGGCTGTCGGGCTTGTCGGTGACAAGTCCGCCGCCGTGGAACGAAGCCGCAGCCTTGACCCGGCCTGGCACCGCAGCGGCGCTGCGAATGGTGAACGATCCGCCCATGCAATAGCCGCAGGAGCCGATGCCGCGCGCCTTGTCGACCGCAGGCTTGCTATCGAGAAAGGCGACGAAGGCCTTGGCGTCGCGCGTGACCAGATCGGGCGTGACCGTAGCATAGAGCGCCATCGCCTTCTTGCGCCCTTCCGGGTCCATGAATTCTGAGAAGCTCTCCATCACCGGCGCGGGCTGACTGCGATAATACTGATTGACCACCAGCACGGCATGACCAGCGCTCGCCAGCCGCCGCGCCATGATCCGCTTGGCCTCGCGCAGGCCGGCAACGTCGGGCCACATGATGACGCCGGGCCACTTGCCCTTGGCAGGGTGGACGAAGAAGGCGTCGGCAATGCCATCATCAGTCGTAATGTGCACCAATTCCTCGACCAGCTCTTGTTCGCCGGGCCGGGCGTTGCCGTTGGATGCGCAGGCCGTAAGCGCCGCAGCGGCGCCAAGCGCGGCGAACTCGCGGCGGCTGATTCCTTTTTCGGCCAGCGCGCGGTCATGAGTTTCGGAAGTAGTTTCATCGCACATGCTTGGTCTCCTCGCTGAGTCGCAGGCTACCGCAAGGCCGACCCTGCTGCTAGAGCCTAGGGCCATGAGCGATCCGGACCTCCATCCTCACAATTCACTGGCACCGGAGCCCATTCGGCATCGCTTGCTGACGGATACCATCGGCGCGGTCGTCAAAGAGCCGAAGGAGGCCTTGCTCGACGGTCGCCATTCAGGAGCGATCCGGACGCTGCTAGAGGAACGCGGCGTGCTGGTGTTTCCCAAGGTGAATTTCTCGCATGACGAGCATGTCGCTTTCACTTCGACTCTGGGCGAATATGTCTCCGACTATGCCGATGGCGCGGCGACCGATATCTCGATCGACCCGGCCGGTGGATCGACCGCGCGCTACACCGAGGCGTCGTTCTTCTGGCATTTCGACGGCTACATGAACACGGTGCCGATACTGGGCTCGATCATGTGCTGCGTGCGTCCATCGGCGCAGGGCGGCGATACCCAGTTCTGCAACACCTACGCCGCGTGGGAAGCCCTGCCGGACGACCGCAAGGCCATGATCGAAGGTCTGTACGCTGTGCACTCACTGGCAGGCGCGCAACTGAGCGTCGAACCCGAACCCAGCTACGCCACTTTTCAGGAATGGCGGCAGATAGCGCACAACAGCCTGCCACTGGTCTGGACGCACCGGTCAGGCCGCAAATCCCTGGTGATCGGCAACACCGCGACCAACGTGGTCGGCATGGACCCGCTCGACGGACTCGATCTGCTGACCTACCTGCGCGACTGGGCGACCCAGGACCGGTTCTGCCTGAGCCATTCATGGGCCGAGGGCGATGCAGTGCTATGGGACAACACCGGCACGCTGCATCGCGCGACGCCCTATGCGAGGGAATCGAACCGGCTGATGCGCCGGACCAAACTGGCCGGGGAAGAGCCTTTCAGCGCTTAGATGAGGGTATGAGGCATGAGCGATCCGGAAGACATTACCGCCTGGCTGCGCATCGACGATCGCACGACAACATCGGGCAAACTCGTCGCAGACGATGTGGACCGGCTTGCGAAAATCGGCGTCAGTCATGTCATCAATCTCGCCATGCCCGACACGACGATGCGCTGGACGGTGAGGCCGAATTGATGGCTGCGGCGGGACTTGCCTACACTCACATTCCGGTGCCGTTCGACGCACCGGACCACGCCCATTTCGATGCGTTTGTTGCAGCTTTAGAGGCCGATGCGGAGCCCGTGCATGTCCATTGCATCGCCAACATGCGCGTCTCTGCATTCCTCTATCGATACCATCGCGACGTGGCGGGAATGCCCGAATTCGAGGCCCGCGCGCTAATGCAGAAAATCTGGTCACCCGATAAGGGCGATCACCCGACGCTGAAACCGTGGGCGGAGTTCATCGCACCTCGCAGCTGATCATTCCTCCGCATCGAAGCGGTAGGCCGAGCCGTCGCGTTTGACCCGGCCCGCCGTCACTCCGGCGAAGTGGGTACCGATCACCAGCACCGGCTGGTCGGCAACTTCGCCATAAACCCGCGCGCGGGTGGCCGTGGCCATCTCGCTGTCGTAGTCGACCGAAGCCATCGACCATTCGGCATTGGCGAACTGGAAGGGATGATGGACCATGTCGCCGGTGATGAAGGCCTCCTGGCCTTGCGAGCGCAGGCGCACGCAAACGTGTCCCGGCGAATGACCCGGCGTCGGCTCGAACGAAACCTCGTCGCAGACCCGGTGATTTTCGTCGACCAGATCGACCAGGCCGGCGTCGATCACAGGTTTGACCGAATCGACGAACACGTTCTTCTGAACATTGAGGAACATGTCCTCGGTCACATCGTCCTGGGTGTCGCGCCAGTGTTCGAACTCGGCGCGATTGAACAGGTAACGCGCATTGGGGAAGGTCGGCACCCACTCGCCGCCCTGTTTCATCGTGTTCCAGCCGACATGGTCGAAGTGGAGGTGCGTGCACAGCACCACATCGACCTTCTCGCGGTCGAACCCGGCGGCCTCGAAGTCCTCCATGAAGGCGGTCTGAAGATTGTTGCTGGTCTCGTAGGCGAGCCGATCGCGGTCATTGCCGATGCAGGTATCGACGACGATGGTCAGGTCCGGGGTCTCGACCACCAGCGCATGAATGCTCATCTTGCCCTGCCAGTCATCGGTGACGAAATGCGGCTTGAGCCAGTCGAGACGCTGCACTTCCTCGGCACTCGCCTTGGGAAACAGAGTCGGGATGTCGAACACGCTCTCGCTTTCGACGATCCGGGTGACCTTCACGTCGCCGATCGTCCAGCGCCGGAAAGTCGTTTCGGTCTGCGTTGCCATCGGCCTGGTTCCTCTCTCAGCCGTTCCGGAAATTCAGTTCGAGCATCACATTGTCCGGATCGCGAATAAAGATCTGGCTGAAGTTCATTTTCTCGACGTGGTTGGTCTCGTAGCTCAGACCCATCTCGTCGCACTGTCGGCACATGCCTTCGAAATCGGTGCACTCGATGGCGATGTGATCGAGCGCGCCCATGTCGAGCGACTCCGCGTCACGCGCACCATGACGCTCGGGATCGTGAAGCTGCACATGGATGACGTCGTGGCCGTGCTTGTCATAAATCCAGCGGCCGCCATAGCCTTCAGGCGCGATCGGGATGGGCCGCGCCTCCAACCCGAGCAGGCCTTCGTAGAACGCGACAGTCTTGTCGATGTCGCCCGAGACGATGTTGATATGGTCGAGCCCTTCGGCAGGCATTACTTATCTCCCGTCCTTGCGGGGTGTCAGCTCCTGAACACCACCGTCCGGTTTCCCGTGCGCAGGACCCGGTCCTCCAGATGCAGCCGCACGGCTTCCGCCAGCACCCGCCGCTCGATGTCGCGCCCCTTGCGCACAAGGTCCGCGGGCGAGTCGGCATGAGTGATCGCTTCCACATCCTGATGGATAATGGGCCCTTCGTCGAGGTCCGCCGTGACGTAGTGTGCGGTCGCCCCGATCATCTTCACCCCGCGCGCGTGCGCCTGATGATAGGGCTTGGCGCCTTTGAAGCCAGGCAGGAACGAGTGGTGGATGTTGATGCAGCGGCCCGAGAGCCAGGCCGACATGTCGTCCGACAGAATCTGCATGTAACGGGCAAGGACGACCAGTTCCGCTCCGGTCTCCTCAATGATCTGCTTCAGCCGCGCTTCGGCTTCGGGCTTTGTATCCTTGGTCACCGGCACATGATGGAACGGAATGTCGCGCAGGTTGCTGTGACTGAGCACCTCGCGCGGATGGTTGCAGACGACGCCGACCACTTCCATCGCCAGCTCGCCGATCCGTTGGCGATAGAGCAGATCGGCAAGGCAATGGTCGAACTTGGAAACGAGGATCAGCACCTTGCGCGGCAATGAGCGGTCGCGCAGCGTCCATTCCATCCCGAAATCGTCAGCGATGGCTTCCAGCCCCGTTCGCACGGCGCCTGCATCGCCCTCGCCCGGATCATAGGCCACCCGCATGAAGAACGTGCCGGCTTCGCGGTCGTTGAACTGCTGCGCGTCAAGCACATTGGCACCGTGTTCAAACAAGTGGCTGGTAACCCGCGCGGTGATGCCGGGCCGGTCCGTGCACGATAGAGTCAGGATCTGTTCGCCAGCCATGCTTCAGGCCGCGCGCCGCTGCGCAAGAGCCGCCTCGCACTCGCCAAGCAAGGTGGCGAAAATTTCGGCGACGGGTTCTTCGGCACTGACCATGCCGACCGACTGACCCGCCATCATCGAGCCATTCTCGACGTCGCCATCGATCACCGCGCGGCGCAGCGCGCCAGCCCAGAAATGCTCGATCTGCAACTGCGCCTCGCCCATCTCGATCTTTCCGGCGTCGAGCAGCCGGGCAACTTCGATCTGCTTGGCGGTGAACTCGTCGGTGCCCTTATTCTTGAGCGCCCGTACCGGGATCACCGGCAGGCGCGCATCGACCTGCACCGAAGTGACCGCATCGCGGGCGGAAGCCCGGAAAAAGGCCTTCTTGAAATCGGGGTGCGCGATCGATTCGCTGGCGCAGGCAAAGCGCGTGCCGAGCTGCACCCCGCAGGCGCCCATTTCCAGGTAGGCCGCAATCATTGCGCCGTTGCCGATCCCGCCCGCCACGAACACAAGCTTATCCGCAGCGAGTTCGGGCAGGATTTCCTGCGCCAGCACCGAAGTCGATACGGGCCCGATATGGCCGCCCGCCTCCATGCCCTCGATCACCAATGCATCGGCGCCGGAGCGCAGCAGCTTCTTGCCAAGCGCCAGCGTCGGCGCAAAGCAGATCACTTTCGCGCCAGACTTCTTTATTGCCTCGACCGAGCCCTTGGGCGGAATCCCGCCGGCCAGCACGACATGGCCAACCTTGTGCTTTCCGCAGATTTCGATGAGGTCGAACAATTGCGGATGCATGGTGATGAGATTGACGCCGAACGGCTTACCGGTCAGCGCCTTGGTTCCCGTAATCTCCGCGTCGAGCAGATCGGGTGTCATCGCCCCGCAGGCGATCACACCGAAGCCACCGGCATTGCTGATTGCGGAAACGAGATTGCGTTCGGACACCCACGACATGGCGCCGCACAGGATCGCCCATTCGCTGCCGAGAAATTCACTGCCACGCGCCATCAGCGCGCGGGTCTTCAAATAGTCGCTCAAGCTCAAATCCCGCCGGTTGTTTGCCGCCGCGCTATAGGCAGCGGCGCGGCGGTTGCCAATGCTGGGTTAGATGCGCTCGAGCACGACCACCGGAATCTGCCGTTCGGTACGCGACTGGTAGACGTCGAAATTCGGCCAGTCCTTGATCGCCTCTGCCCACAATTCCTCGCGTTCCGGAGATTCCGCGGTGCGAGCCCTGGCGCGGAACTTCTCGGCCATGATCTGCACGTCGATTTCCGGATTCGCCATGAGGTTGAGGTACCACGAGGGATGCTTGGGAGCGCCGCCCATTGAGGCCATGATGACGTATTTGTCGCCGACCGGCGTGAAGATGATGGCATTCGTACGTGCCTTGCCAGTCTTACGGCCAATCGTGGTGAAGAGCAGCGTCGGCACTCCGTTCCAAAGATAGCCGACCTCGCCATCGGTTTCCTGATAGCGCTTGACGTGCTCGTCACCGACAAGGGTAATGTCGGTACCAGTTCCCGGTGCCTTGGTTGAATCCTGATCGCTCATCGGCTCTGTCTCCCAATTCGAAATTGCGAAAGATTGTTCGCGATTTTGCTAGCGCCCATTTAACCGAAAGGCCAGTGGCGATTTTCAGGCAGCGTCTTCCGCATCGAGACCATAGGCCGTGTGCAGCAGGCGCACGGCAAGTTCGGTCTCGTCGGAATTGATCAGCACCGAAATCTTGATCTCGCTGGTCGAGATCGCCTGGATATTGATACTGCGCTCCGCCAGCGTCTTGAACATGGTTGCAGCGATGCCCGCATGGGCACGCATGCCGACTCCAACAACGCTGATCTTGGCGACATCGCCGTCGGCGATCAGACGGAAGTAGCCGATCGCCTCCTTGCGTTCCTCTAGCAGAGCCTGCGCCTTGGCCAGATCGGCCGAGGGCACAGTAAAGGTCACGTCGGTCTCGCCTTTGTCCTTGGCGACGTTCTGGATGATCATGTCGACGTTGATGCTGGCATCGGCAAGCGGGCCGAAGATGGCCGCAACCGCGCCGGGCCGGTCGGCGACGCGCGTGAGGGTGACTTTCGCCTCGTTCTTGTCGGCGGCGATGCCGGTGATCAGCTGGCGTTCCATGTCGCTTCCTTCCAATTCGTCATCGCTGACGATCATCGTTCCGGGCAGATCGTCGGCAGGCACGGCATGGTCGTCCACGAAGGAGGAAAGCACCTGTATGCGCACCCCCTCCTTCATCGCCAGGCTGACCGAGCGGGTTTGCAGCACCTTAGAGCCGACCGAGGCCAGCTCCAGCATTTCCTCATAGGTTACGCGGGAAAGCTTGCGCGCTTTGGCAACTATGCGCGGATCGGTGGTGTAGACGCCGTCGACGTCGGTATAAATGTCGCAACGGTCGGCATTGAGCGCAGCAGCGACCGCGACTGCCGAGGTGTCCGAACCGCCTCGCCCAAGCGTCGTGATCCGGTTCTCCGGCGACAATCCCTGGAAACCCGGAATAACCGCGATTTCGCCAGAGGCCATGGAGGCAAGCAGCGCGTCCGTATCGATCTGTCCGATGCGCGCCTTGGAATAGGCTTCGTCGGTGCGGAAAGGCAATTGCCAGCCAAGCCATGACCGCGCCTTGCAGCCAAGCGTCTGCAAATGCATCGCCAGCAATCCCGAAGTGACCTGCTCGCCCGACGCGACCACGACATCGTATTCAGCCGGATCGTGCAGCGCCTGCGCTTCATCGCAGAACTGGACCAGCCGGTTCGTCTCACCGGCCATGGCGGAAACGACTACGGCGACCTCGTGTCCTGCTTCCTGCTGGCGTTTGACGATCCCCGCAACAGTCCGGATGCGCTCCGTCCCGGCCATCGAGGTGCCGCCGAATTTCATCACGATGCGCGCCAAGGCTTGCGGGTTCCCTTGCTGGAATAAGCTTGCCGGGGCTGTTAGGGATCGGACATGACCAATGCAACCACGATCCGCCCCGAAGAGGCCACCCATTTCGGCGCGCTGGCAGCGGAGTGGTGGGACGCCAAGGGCTCTTCGGCGATGCTGCATCGCCTCAATCCGGTGCGGCTATCCTTCATCCGCGATGCAATCGACTTGCATTGGGCGGGCAGTGCCGAAGCGCGCCTCCCGCTCGATGGCAAGCGCGCGCTCGATCTGGGCTGCGGCGCGGGCCTGTTGTGCGAGCCGCTGGCCAGGCTCGGCGCGCAGGTTACTGGCGTCGACGCGGCGCCAGAGAATATCGCGGCGGCGCGCGACCATGCCGAGGCGATGGGACTGGCCATCGACTACCAGCAAGGCGAAGTGGCGGAACTTGACCTACCGAGCTCCGATCTCGTGTGCGCCATGGAAGTGATCGAACATGTTGCTGACAAGCAAGCTTTCGTTGCCGCGCTGGCTAACCAGCTTGCTTCCGATGGTCTGATGGTACTGTCTACGCCGAACCGCACCGCACGCTCACGCCTCCTGCTTGTGGAAGCGGCAGAGCGGCTCGGTGCGATCCCGAGAGGGACGCACGTCTGGGACGACTTCATCGCGCCCGAAGAGCTTTCAGACTTGCTTGGGGGTGCTGGCCTCACCATGAGCGAGCCGAAAGGGATCGCGTGGTTGCCCACAAAGGGTCTGCATTTGTCAGACGATCTGGCGCTCAACTATATTGTGACGGCCCAACGCGCCTAGCCGAACGTCCCCTCACCCAGCTCTTCCGCGAACGCCGCAACCCAGTCCAGCCCAATCCCGCCGATGTACTGTCCGCTCGCCCCATCCTTGGGGCCTGTGACGGTTACCTCGTAGCGCACGGTAAACATGCCGCCGCCATCCGGATCGGGCTCCATGAAATTCACATCGAAGGAGTAGTCGTCCGGTTTCCGGCCGCTCTCGGCCAGAAACTCACGGGCTTGGTCTATTTCCTTCTCATGCAATGGTTTCACGGTGTGTCTCCGGTCACGCTCGGCTGCCAGGAATAGCGGGTTACAGTGCAAGCATACCAAGCATGGGCAGTACGCGGCAAGCGCGCGGGACATCAGTGAACAAGTGCACAGTTCAGCAGCGATTCACCGTTGAACCTGAAAGGGCGCCCCGGGAGTGAATTGAATTGTTCACAGAGGAGATCAAATGAGCAATCGCGCAACAAGAAAGCTGACCTTGGTGGGAGCAGCTTGTGCCGCAACAATGGCGCCGGGCGTGGCCAATGCCGAACCGTTCGACGGACCCTATATCGGCGTCGAGGCAGGCCTCGGGAAGCTGAAGAGCGAAGGCTCGCTGCTGACCGGCCCGTTCAAGCAAACCGACGATTCCGCCGTGATCAGCGCGGTCGCCGGCTACAGGCTGCCGCTCGGTGATGATCTCCCGGTCGTGCTGGGTGCCGAAGGCAGCGCGGGGCTTTACACCAATGGCAGCGACGCTCGGTATGGCGTGGCCGGGCTTGGCGGCATGAAGATCGGCGATACCGCCCTGCTTTACGGCAAGGTGGGCTATGCCTGGCTTGACGGTGTCCTGACGGGCGCAGGCAAGGGCATCGACGGACTGATGCTGGGTGGCGGCGCAGAACTGGCGCTGACCGATACGATCAGCGCGCGGGCCGAGTACCGCCGCATCGACTATGGCGGGGTCAACTTTCCCGACAATACCATCGACTGGACCGGCCACGAATTCGTAGCTGCGGTCTTGTCCAACTTCTGACGATTGACGGGCCGGATCAGCGGGTGCGTGTCGCCCGCCGGCCTCCTACGCGAACGCCGCCTGCCATTCGTCGGGTTTGAAGCCCACGAGCAGGCCGCCGGAATGCTCGACCACCGGGCGCTTGATGCAGCTCGGGTTGCCCGCCATCACCTTGACCGCCTTGCCCGCATCGAGATCGGCCTTGTCGGCCTCGGGCAGCTTTCGAAAGGTTGTGCCGCGCCGGTTGAGAACCACTTCCCAACCCGCTTCGGCGACCCACGCCTTGAGCTTGTCCGGGTCCGCACCCTGCTTCTTGTAGTCGTGGAACGCGTAGTCGATGCCCTGTTCGTCGAGCCAGTTGCGGGCCTTCTTGACCGTGTCGCAGTTGGGAATGCCGTAGAGGGTGACGGTCAATTTTGGCTCCTGTCGAAGGTGTGAAGGCTTTGCAATGGTCCTAGCGGGCTGGACGACGCGGCTCAATGCAACGGGGCGCGGGCTGGACAATTTGTCGATATAGGACAAAAGCACCGCCATGAGCATCAACAGCTTCGGCCATCTGCTGCGTTTCACGACCTGGGGCGAGAGCCACGGGCCCGCGCTTGGCGCGGTGGTCGATGGCTGCCCGCCGGGGCTGGCAATCGACGAGAGCATGATCCAGCCTTTCCTCGATGCGCGGCGGCCGGGCCAGTCGAAGTTCACCACCCAGCGCAACGAGCCGGACGCAGTGAAGATCCTCTCGGGGACTTTCGAGGGTAAGACGACCGGCACCCCGATCAGCCTCATGATCGAGAATACCGACCAGCGCTCCAAGGATTACAGCGAGGTCGCCAAGGCCTATCGGCCCGGCCATGCGGACTATGCCTACGACGCCAAATACGGCCTTCGCGACTATCGCGGCGGCGGGCGGTCGTCGGCGCGCGAGACAGCGGCGCGGGTCGCGGCGGGCGGCGTCGCCCGGCTGGTGATCGCTGAAGTGACGATCATGGCCTATGTCGCCGAGATCGGTGGCGATGAGATCGACCGCGATTCGTTCGATGCCCGCGAAATCGGGAACAACCCGTTCTTCTGTCCTGATGCGGCGGCGGCGACGCGCTGGGAGGCGTTGGTGGATGGCGCGCGCAAGGCGGGTTCGTCGCTCGGCGCAGTCGTCGAATGCGTCGCGACCGGCGTTCCGGCAGGCTGGGGCGCCCCGCTCTACGCCAAGCTCGATGCCGACCTCGCAGGCGCGATGATGAGCATCAATGCGGTCAAGGGTGTGGAGATCGGCGACGGATTCGCTGCCGCACGCCTCACCGGAGAGGGCAATGCCGACCAGATGCGCCCGTCAGAGACAGGCAACTATCCCGTATTTCTGGCCAACCACGCGGGCGGAATCGCCGGCGGCATCTCGACCGGGCAGCCGGTCGTCGTGCGCGTCGCCTTCAAGCCGACCAGTTCGATCCTGACACCGGTCGAGACGATCACGCGCCCAAATGAGCAGGGTGTATCTGAGGCGACCGATATCCAGACCAAGGGCCGCCACGATCCTTGCGTCGGCATTCGCGGCGCGCCGGTCGTCGAAGCGATGATGGCGCTGGTGCTGGCCGACCACAAGCTGCTGCACCGCGGACAGTGCGGGTAAAGCATCGCGCGAAGAAGTGGGAACCGGTTTTTCGCTATTCGCGATGCGGAAACAGCAAACTCACTATCGCCGACGTTTGAGGATAATGTAGAGCGCCCCCTGCCCGCCATGGCGAGGGTGGGCGCCTCTGATCGCGGCTATGTCTGCAGCATGCTCGCTCGCCGCCAGCCAGTCGATGACCTTGGCCCTTATCGCTCCGCGCCGCGATGTCCGGTCAGCGGGATCGGCCGGGCGCGGCTTGCCGGTGACCAGCAGCACCAGCCGCGCGCCCATCGCCTTGGCCTGGGTCAGGCCGTGCAGCAGCCGCGAGTGCGCGGAATCGAGCGTGCAGCCATGCAGGTCGAGCGTAAAATCGGGCGAGACTGCGCCCCGCCCCAGTTTTCGTTCCCATCCGCCGTCGAGGCCATGTGTCGCCGGAGGCACATGGACCGCGCCGACCGTCGCCGATTTGGGGACTTTTGCCGGCACAGCGGGAGAACTCACCGGGACGATCCCTGACGGCAACGGAGGCCTGCGCACCTTTGCGCCCAGCGGCGTGACCGTGCTCGCCACCCGTGCCCAGAGGTCGGCTTCGTCCGGCGAAAGATCGCGCCCGTTTCGACTCACGCCGGAATCACCGGCCCGAATGCCGTCGCAGCGTCCCTTTGGGCAGCAGCAGCAATGCCTCGCCGCGCCCGCTCATGCCGCCAGCCGTCAGCCGCGCGTCTGCGCCCGCACCCCAGAAGGTATCGAAGCGGTTGGCACCCTTGATCGCACCGCCGGTATCCTGCGCGATCCACATCCCGTCGGCCTCGTTGCGGTCGAGATCGAGCCACACCGGCGCGCCCAGCGGTACGAATTTGGGATCGGCTGCGATCGAGCTTTTCGGCCTGACCGGCACACCAAGCGCGCCAATCGGTCCATCGCCCGTCAGTTCGCGGAAGAACACCCAGCTCTTGTTCTCGCGCATCAGTGCGCGACCTTCTTCGGGGTTGTCACGGATATATTGCATGATGCCCTGCATCGAACCGGAGTACTGGCCCGGGCCGCTGCCGAGCCGGCCACGCTCCCGCATCACCCCGCCAATGCCGGTATAGGGCTGTCCGTTTTGCCCGGCATAGCCGATCCGCATCACCGTCCCGTCAGGCGCGCGCAGCCGCCCCGATCCCTGGATCTGTAGGAAGAAGAATTCGACCGGATCCTTTGCCCAGCCGATTTCGAGTCCCCTGCCCATCAGCGCGCCCTGCTCTATCGCGGTGCGGTCGTGATAGGGCACGAAGCGTCCCGTTTGATCATAGCGGCCCAGCGGCATCCTGCCGGAAGCGAGCGGCTCGGCCTCGCCGGGTTTGGCCTGGACCAGATCGGCAGGCATGCCGTAGACCGGCACATCGTATCCCGGCTGGCGAAGACGCACGCCTTCGATTTCCGGCTCGAAATAGCCGGTGGCGAAAGCCTTGCCCTCGCCGACGCGAACCGTCTCGAAATAGGTGGCGAAGAAGCGCGACGCATCCCCGGTCCAGCGCCCTGCCGCCTCGCAGGGCAATCGCCAGTCTGCCTGCCGCGTCAGCCCGCTGGCATCGTCGCGCGCCAGGAGCCTGGGGCAACTTTCCACGAAAGACAGTTTGGCGAGGAGGGCATCGCCACTCGCCATACCAAGGCTCTCGACAGCCGGGCCGGGATTCAGCCCCGCGGCCAGTGCGGTCGCAGGCTCGGGCGATGTTGGTTCAACAGGCGGGATGGACGTGGTTTGACCGGGGACCAGCCTGACACAGGCACCGAGCAGCGCTATCAGCGCCAGAGCAGCAAGCCTTCTGCCCCCCACAGGTCTACCCTTCGTCGGTCTCTTCCAGCAGCCAGTCGGGATCATCGGAAGCGGTGTTGCGCGTGAAAGTCCAAACGTCGATCTGCTCGATCGCGTCGTCGAGAGATCCGGCAACCACGTTGCCGTCGGCATCGCGCGTCACTGCTGCA
>Ga0181594_10003337_pt1 | contig 14590 bp, 14 predicted proteins | sample 071ome_18_FD_145603 | JGI IMG/M metagenome (GOLD analysis project Ga0181594, IMG submission 145603) | Coastal salt marsh microbial communities from the Groves Creek Marsh, Skidaway Island, Georgia - 071413BT metaG (spades assembly) | ecosystem: Environmental > Aquatic > Marine > Intertidal zone... | reverse complement strand
GGCCGTGAAGGTACGCCGGGTCCTCTCGGCCAAGGTCCTCGACGTAGTCCAAAGCGTTCTTGACCATGCCGCTGATGCCTCCGTGATAGCCGGGGCTTGCGATCAAGAGCCCGTCCGCTTGGCGAATGGAGTCGATCAGGCGCTTTGCGGTATCGCTGCGCTCCTGGCTCTCAACGTCATAGATCGGCAGCAGAAGTTCGCGTCCGACGATGTACGTGACGTCGGCGCCCTGAGCTTGCGCTGCAGCACCCGCGCACCTCAATGCCATCTCCGTCGAGGAACCCGACCGGGTGCTGCCGCCAATTGCGACGATCCGGATCGGATCGGTCGTCGCTGCGTGTGTCGATGCCATGGTCTCTTTCGGATCGAGGTCTGGATCTGCGCTGTGCTGAAGATGATTGTGCCAATGAGCGTGATGTGGAGCACACGACCCACTACGCCGGAAAGCCTACGGTTTTGGGGGAGTAGTGTTCGTCGCGCAGTCGAAATCAGGCGCAGAAGCAACCGAGGAGGATGGTCGATGGCTCGCCCGATCCGGGTAGTGGTCGCCAAGCCGGGGCTCGATGGGCACGACCGTGGAGCCAAGGTCATCGCGCGTGCACTTCGAGACGCCGGATTCGAGGTCATTTACACGGGCCTTCACCAAACTCCCGAGCAAGTAGTGGATGCGGCCCTTTCCGAGGATGCCGACTTCATCGGAATGAGCATCCTGTCCGGCGCCCACATGACGTTGTTCGCCGAGGTTATGGAACTTCTCAAGGCCAACGACGCCACTGACATCGTGGTGTTCGGCGGAGGAATCATCCCAGAGGGCGATATTCCCGATCTCGAGGCGATGGGTGTCGCACGGATATTCACGCCCGGAACGCCCACCCACGAGGTAGTCGACTGGGTTAACGAACACGCGCCCGCAACAGACTCATCCACCACCAAGTAGCGCCGAGGAGAACTGTGGATCTATACGAGTATCAGGCCAAGGAACTGTTCGTCCGACACGACGTTCCCACCACAAGCGGTGACGTCTGCACTACGCCCGCTGAAGCCGAGGCGGTAGCCACGAACGTCGGTGGCCCGGTGGTCGTCAAGGCTCAGGTGAAGACCGGTGGCCGCGGTAAGGCCGGCGGTGTGAAGCTCGCCGACGACCCGTCCGACGCTCGGGCCAAGGCCGAAGCGATCCTCGGCATGGACATCAAGGGCCACACCGTGCACCGGGTACTGGTCGCCGAGGCATCGGATATCGCCGAGGAGTACTACGTCTCCTTCCTACTCGACCGGGCCAATCGAGCTTTCCTGGCGATGGCGAGTGTCGAGGGCGGCGTCGAGATCGAAGAAGTGGCGGCCACCAATCCCGACGCGCTGGCCAAGATTCGCGTCGATGCGCTCGATGGCGTCGGCCCCTCGCTAGCCCGCGAGATTGCAGAAGCCGCGAACTTTCCCGAAGACGTGCGTTCACAGGTAGCAGACATCCTCGTCACCCTTTGGCAGACGATGGTGGATGAAGACGCCACGCTCGTTGAAGTCAATCCGCTCGTGAAGACTCCAGACGGACGCGTCTTGGCCCTCGACGGAAAAGTGACGCTTGATGAGAATGCTTCCTTCCGTCGACCCCATCACGAAGCCTTCATCGACAAGGAAGGCACCGACCCGATCGAACTCCGGGCCCGTGCGTTGGATTTGAACTACGTCAAGCTCGACGGCTCGGTCGGGATCATCGGCAACGGTGCCGGCCTCGTGATGAGCACTTTGGATGTTGTTTCCTACGCGGGCGAGGAATTCGGTGGTATCGAGCCGGCGAACTTCCTCGACATCGGCGGCGGGGCTTCTGCTGAGGTGATGGCGAATGCTTTGGACATCGTCGTGAACGACCCCGATGTGCAGGCGGTGTTCGTGAACGTGTTCGGTGGCATCACGGCCTGCGATGCCGTGGCCAACGGCATCGTGCAGGCGTTGACCATGTTGGAGGAACGTGGTGAGTCCGTGACGAAGCCGATCGTGTGCCGCATCGACGGCAACAACGCACAAGAAGGCCGGCGCATCCTCGACGAAGCCGAGCACGACCTCATCGAACTCGTAGAGACCATGGACGACGCGGCTCGCCGCGTCGCCGAACTCTCGGCTGCCCGTGCAGCAGGAAAGTAGGTAGTGGACCAATGGCCATCTGGCTCGATTCAGACAGCAAGATCCTCGTTCAGGGGATGACGGGTTCGGAAGGGACCAAGCACACCCGCCGGATGGTGGCCAGCGGTGCGCGGGTGGTTGCCGGCGTCACCCCCGGCAAGGCGGGTCAAGACGTCGACGGCATCCCAATCTTCAACGACGTCGCATCCGCGATGGCGGACACCGGGGCCAATGTCTCGGTGGTCTTCGTGCCTCCTCGGTTCGCCAAGGGAGCGGTGGAAGAGGCCGTCGATTCGTCGATCCCGCTGTGCGTCGTCATTACCGAGGGCATTCCGGTCCACGACACCGCGCAGTTCTTCCAGTACTCGCAGAATTCCGGTTCCACCCGCGTCATCGGACCGAACTGTCCGGGCATCATCAGCCCGGGTCAGTCCAATGCCGGGATCATCCCTGCGGACATCACCAAGCCCGGTCGCATCGGCCTGGTGTCGAAGTCGGGAACGCTGACCTACCAGATGATGTACGAACTCCGGGACATTGGCTTTTCCACCTGCGTAGGAATCGGTGGAGACCCGATTATCGGGACAACGCATATCGATTGCCTGGCTGCGTTCCAAGAAGATGCCGATACCGACGCAATCGTGATGATCGGTGAGATCGGTGGCGATGCCGAGGAGCGGGCTGCTGCTTTCATCGCGGAAAACGTCACCAAGCCGGTGGTCGGATACGTTGCGGGATTCACTGCTCCCGAAGGCAAGACGATGGGGCACGCGGGAGCGATCGTGTCGGGTTCCGCAGGAACTGCAGCGGCCAAGCAGGAAGCGCTCGAGGCGGTCGGAGTCAAGGTCGGGCGTACGCCAAGCGCCACAGCTCGGCTCATGCGCGAGGTGATGGGTGGCTAGAAGTAGCCAGCACCCGGCTTGCGGGTGATCCATGCCTGAAGTCTGGACCCCGCTCCTCATTGGAGTTGTTGGCGTCGCGATCGTCCTGTACGGGTTTTCGAAAACGGCGATGCCCGTCGCCGCTGTGGTTGGAGGACCCATGCTTGCGGCGGCCCTAGGGCCGACGGTTGCCGCTGGATTTGCGCTACCGCTGTTGATCCTCGGCGACCTCATCGGACTGCTCTATTTCCGACAGCATGCGAATTGGCGACTCATCGCCAAGGTGGTGCCCGGTGTGATTGCCGGCATCGTGATCACCGTGTTGTTATTCGCCTTTGCGTCGACGAGCGTGGTAGCACGAGTCATTGGCGTTTTGCTACTCGTGTCGGTCGGCCTGGAGATCTATCGCCGGCGCAGTCCGGCACTGGAGCGCCTTGATCAAGACTCGAGCGTGCGCCGGTTAGAAGCGGGGTTCTACGGGACCTTGACGGGCGTGACCACGATGGCCGCGAATGCCGGCGGAGCGGCAATGACCCTGTATCTGGTCAAGATGCGGGTTCCGATGCTGACCTTCATGGGCACGAGCGTGTGGTTCTTCTTCATTCTCAACGTGATCAAGCTGCCTTTCGTGATTCCACTCGGCCTGATCACGAGAGAGTCTCTACTCACTGGCCTGTGGTTCATCCCGGCCCTTGTCGTAGGTGCGCTGCTGGGCATCACCGCGTTTAGGCGAATGAATCAGATCTGGTTCGAGCGGATCGCATTGGCTCTCAGCGCAGCTGCGAGCACATGGCTAGTCATCCACGGCTAGGTTTTGGCACGTTTCTTTGGCACCGGCCGCAGCGTGGCGTTGCCCCTTCACTACTGAATTGGCTGGCAACCTTGGTGCGTGAGTGCCCCCACCCTCGAGCGTCCATCCTCAGCGGTGGAAGAGCAGCGGCTGACGTGGCACGTACGCCTTCTTTCGGCCATTGGCCGGATTCTCCTTCGAGTCAGGAGATTCTTTCGACACTTTCTTCGCGGTACCGGCCGAACCTTTTCCCGCATTGGACGTTCACCTTTGGTCGCGTCCCTGCTGGCGGCCGCATCGATGGCCGCCGTTGGCCTTAGCGCCGTGGGCCTGGTGGTCGCGAGCGGTTGGTGGGGTGGAGTCGAGCCAGCGGGCTCCTGGCAGGAAGCGATGTCGATCACCGGCAGCGCCTGGGCACTTACCTTCGGCGTTCCCGTCCGACTCCTGGGTGTGGACTACTCGCTGATCCCCTGGGGACTGGTGCTCATTCCTTCGTGGCTCGGTCACCAAGCCGGACGATGGATCGTCAAAGTCGTCCGCCCGTCGCGCCTTCGGTCACTGGTAGCGAGTTGGATCCTGACCACGATCATCACAGCAGTGATCGTTGCTGCCGTTTCGGTCGTTTCGGATGTCCCTGATGTTCAGACGAGTGCTCGACGTGCCTTGGCAATGGCTGGGTTGGTCACCTTCATCTCCGTTGGCTCGGGATTGTGGCGCGCGAGCGATCTCGTGCGCGCTGCAGTAGAGCGAATTCCCGTCGTGGTCCGAGTAGTGGTGAGGTCCTCGCTGGCCGGTGCTTTGTCTCTGATCGGGATGGCCGCGATCGCGGCGACCATCGCCGCCGCATCGTCGTTCGGAGAGGTGACCGAAGTTTTCACGGCTCTCGACCCCACTGCTTTCGACACTTTGGTCCTGCTCGTTCTTAGCCTGGGATACGTCCCGGTTTTGGTGAGTTGGGCGCTGGGCTACCTCGTCGGCGCCGGAGTCTCGCTCGGACCGGATGTATTGGTGTCACCGTTTGTGCCGGTGATTCCACCGACGCCGCTGCCTGCCTTTCCTCCGCTCGCCGCGCTGCCGGAGGCCGCGGGCCCAGGGAGTTGGGGGCTTCCCGTGCTGGTCGTCATCTCGGGCGCCTTTATCGGCCTACTCGTGAGTCGTCTGGCGGCTCGTGAAGGCCCGCTGGTGCGCTTAGCGATCGCCTTCTTGGCTTCGGCCCTGTCGGCTGTATGGGTGTACGCCTTCCTGGCCATGGGCACCGGGTCACTCGGCGACGGCAGATTGGCCGGAATTGGACCCGACCCTGGCCTTGGTGCGCTCCTGGCGTCGGTCGGACTTGTCATCGGTGCACTCCCGACCAGTGTGCTGCGTGCCCGCCGTCGTCCACGCAAGCTCGCGGCGGTGCCGCCGTCACAAGACTCCGATCAGCACAGCGTCCAGCACAGCACCGAGTCGTGACCGAGGGAGAGGACCCCAGGGCACTGGTCCGCGAAGCCGCTGGGTGGGCGCTTGGCACATTCCGTCGCAATCTTCTTGCCTTCATAGCGCTCGCGGCTGTGGTGACGGCGGTTCAGTTCCTCCAGCAGCGAAGCCTCGGGCCACTCAACAACGTCGTCGAAGAATGTTCCGACCCGCAAACCCCTGGGCAGCAGGAGGCGTGCGCCAGCGCGCTCGCTACGGGCGCGTTGACGTCCGGGTTGCTGACGTTGGGATTTGCGATCTTGACCATCATCGTGACGGTCGGGGTGATCCGCGCTGCGCTTCGTGCGACCAGCGGGCAAGAGCCTGGCTTCGACGCGCTCCTTGATGGGCACAATCTGGGTCGCTACCTGCTGTTCCAACTCCTCTATGCCCTGATGGCCGGCTTCGGCATCTTGCTGTGCATTCTCCCCGGGCTCCTGGTGATCTTCTTCTTTCAACTCGGACCGTACTTCGTCCTCGACAGGGGAATGCGGATTGGTGAGGCGTTCGTCGCCAGCGCTCGACTCATCCGCCAAAACCTTGCGGCCGCCTTCTTGATGACGGTGCTGAACGCGCTCGTTCTGCTACTCGGTGGCTTGTTCTTCGGCATCCTGACCCTCGTCACACTGCCGATCGCCACTCTCTTCACCGCCTATCTCTACCGTCGCTTCAACAACGAGCCGGTGATCGGCTAGGCACCTAGGCCGAGCACTAGGCTCGGTTCGTGCCTGATTCGCGCATCGTCGTCCTAGCTTCGGGCACCGGCAGTTTGCTTCAAGCCATCATCGATTCACAGCTGCGTGAATGTCTGGTAGCCGTGGGGTCGGATGTCGACGACGCTCCGGCGTTATTGAGGGCCGAGGCAGTGGGTATTCCGACTTTCGTCGTTCCCATGTCTGCGGACCGTGCGGCGTGGGACATCGCACTGCACGAGCGCCTTCGCGAATGGATGCCGGACTTAATCGTGACCGCGGGATTCATGCGGGTCCTCGGCAACCGGACGGTTACCGAATTCTCCAGCCGGATCATCAACTCGCATCCGGCTTTGCTGCCGGCCTTCCCCGGTGCACACGCTGTCCGGGATGCGATGGCCTACGGAGCAAAGGTCGCCGGATGCACCGTCCACCTGGTCGATGCAGGCGTTGATACCGGACCGATCATCGCCCAACAACCGGTGACCATCGAGTCGGACGACACCGAAGAGTCTTTACATGAACGGATCAAGGAAATCGAACGAGTCCTTCTGGTGGATGTGCTGACGCGCGCAGTCCACGAAGGGATATCGGTGAGGGGAAGGTCGGTGACGTTCGGTGAGCGATGAGCAGGGGCGCAGGGTGGTTCGACGCGCGCTGGTGTCGGTGTACGACAAAAGGGGGTTACCCGATCTGGCACGTGGTCTGCACGACGCTGGTGTGGAAATCGTCTCCACCGGAAGCACTGCGGGGGTAATCGCAGACGCGGGCGTTCCCGTAACACCAGTCGGGGAGGTCACCGGCTTTCCGGAATGTCTCGATGGGCGCGTCAAGACGTTGCACCCCAAGGTTCACGGGGGGTTGCTCGCCGACCTTCGCAAGGATGAGCATCGCGAGCAGCTCGAAGAGCTCGATATCGAGCCATTCGAACTCGTGGTGGTCAACCTCTATCCGTTCACCCAGACCGTGGCTTCGGGTGCGAATGTGGACGAATGCGTTGAGCAGATCGACATCGGCGGCCCAGCCATGGTGCGAGCATCGGCGAAGAACTATGCAAACGTAGCCGTGGTCGTATCGCCCAGCCGCTACGCCAACGTTCTGGCGTCGGTCAACAACGGTGGCTTCACCCTCGCCGAAAGGGCAGAACTCTCCGCAGAGGCGTTCTCGCACACGGCGTCGTATGACATCGCGGTGGCTACGTGGATGGCCAGTGAAGTCGTCGATGATGATCACGAGTTCCCGGCGTGGATCGGCGCATCGTGGTCGAGGCGAGATGTCCTTCGCTACGGAGAGAACCCTCACCAGAGCGCCGCTGTATACGAGGCCCATGCCCACGAGCCCGGTGTCGCGACTGCAGAGCAGCTGCACGGCAAGCAGATGAGCTACAACAATTTCGTCGACGCTGATGCAGCTCGACGCGCTGCGTTCGACTTCCTGGACCCGGCGGTGGCGATCATCAAGCACGCGAATCCGTGCGGAATCGCCACAGGGATTGATCCTGAGGAGGCCTACCGCAAGGCGTTTACGACCGACCCTGTCTCTGCATTTGGCGGCGTGGTCGCCGTCAACCGTGCGGTCTCCAAGGAACTTGCCGAAGCCATGTCGGAAGTCTTCACTGAGGTCATCATCGCTCCGGATTTCGATGACGATGCTCTCAAGGTGCTGACCGAAAAGAAGAACCTTCGGATCCTCCGGGTCGCCGGGCCGCACCCGGGTCGCCGCCGCGAAGGTCGGACGATCTCCGGCGGCATGTTGATGCAGTCGATCGATGACGTCGCTGCCGATGGTGATGACCCCCAGACGTGGACCCTCGTCGCCGGTGAGCCAGGCGACGCGGCAACCCTTCGAGATCTCGAGTTTGCCTGGACCGCGTGTCGATCGGTGAAATCGAATGCCATCCTCCTGGCCCATGGAGGAGCGGCAGTTGGCATCGGCATGGGTCAGGTCAACCGTGTCGACTCTGCACGTCTTGCCGTCGATCGAGCAGGGGACCGCGCGGACGGCTCGGTGGCCGCTTCAGATGCCTTCTTCCCGTTCGCAGATGGACTTCAGGTGTTGATCGATGGGGGAGTCCGGGCGGTTGTCCAGCCCGGAGGGTCGGTGCGGGATGAGGACGTGATCCAGGCTGCTCAGGCGGCCGGGATCACGATGTACCTCACCGGTACCCGGCATTTCTTCCACTAACGATCGAGAAACGGCGGTGCGATGAGCGCAGCTTCACGGCCATGGCTTCCATGGCTGGCTGCCATCGGTGTGGGTGCACTCTCGGCGGTGCAGTCTCGGTCAAACGGATCACTGGGAACCACGCTGGAAAGTGGACTGCACGCCGCGGCGGTGTCCTTTTCGATCGGATTCGTCTTGATTACGGCTGTCGGCCTCAGCGTGCCACGCATTCGACTCGGTCTGATCCGTTTGCTCTCGGCACTGCGGTCGCGCGAGATGCCATGGTGGTGGGCAGCAGGAGGATTCTTCGGGGCACTCTTCATCTTTTCCCAGAGTTTCACCGTAGGAATCATCGGCGTTGCACTCTTCGCGGTGGCGCTCGTTTCCGGCCAGAACGTCGCTTCGTTGGTCATCGATGCGATAGGCCTTGGGCCGCGTGGTCGGCAAAGGCCGACGGCTATCCGAATCGGTTCGGCGTTCATCGGAATCGTGGCCGTCTCGGTAGCAGTCTCGGGACGGGTGGGGGATAACTCGCTGTCGATTCCGGCCGTCCTTCTGTGCGTCGCCACCGGTGTTGCAGTGGCCATCCAGCAGGCCATCAACGGTCGATCGACCACGGTTTCGAAGGAACCCATGGTTGCCGCATGGACGAACTTTGCTGTCGGAGCGCTGACCCTGTCACTGCTGTTCGCTGCGTTCGTCGCCTTCGGTGCACACTCGCCACAACCGCTGCCTCCGGGACCCTGGTGGCTCTATCTGGGTGGTGTGATCGGAGTGCTCTTCCTTGGAACCACCGCATGGGTAGTGGGCAAGGTCGGGGTCCTAGCGGTCAGCCTGCTGATTACAGCCGGCAACCTTGTCGGTGCCCTGGTTTTGGACGCACTCCTGTTGGACGTAGTCGATTCGACGCTTGTTGCCGGAGTGTTGTTGTCGTTTGCCGCCGTTGCTCTGACGGCCTCTGGCGGAACTCTTAGGCGAGGATCTTCGCCGGCTGCTCGAGCAAACTCGTGAACTCGCGCATCCATTCGGCAGCCGTGGCTCCGTCGATAGGTCGATGATCGACGGAGGCATGGTCCTTCACTAAGCGCGTAACTGAACAGGTCGGTTTCTTATGTGATGGCATTCGTCGCCGTCGCCCTGCCAAGATGAGCCCATGGTGGCTATAACTCTTGATGGCAAGGCGACGGCGGCTGCCGTTAAGGACGATCTCGCTGCTCGCGTTGCGCGCTTGAAGGACAAGGGCATTACGCCCGGGCTAGGCACAGTCCTCGTCGGTGGTGATCCTGGCTCGCACGCCTACGTAGGAGGAAAGCACCGCGACTGTGCTGAGGTCGGCATCGCCTCGATCCGCGTGGACCTTCCCGAGGACACCACGCAGGAGCAACTCGAGGCCGAGATCCATCGCCTGAACAACGATCCCGCCGTTACCGGCTACATCGTCCAACTTCCGCTGCCCAAGCACCTCGACGCGAATCGCGTTCTCGAGCTCATGGACCCCGCAAAGGACGCGGACGGCCTGCATCCGATGAACCTCGGTCGTCTCGTACTCGGAATCGACGCACCGTTGCCGTGCACACCGCGCGGAATTGTGGCACTGCTGCGCGCCTACGAGGTTCCGATCGCTGGAGCACATGCCGTTGTCATCGGTCGTGGCGTCACGGTCGGTCGGCCGTTGGGTCTTCTGCTCACCCGTCGGAGCGAAAACGCCACGGTCACGCTCTGCCATACGGGCACCGCTGACATTGACGCCGAGATCGCCCGTGCCGACATCGTCGTTGCTGCCGCAGGAGTCCCCGGGATGGTCACGGCGCAGGCCGTGAAGCCCGGCGCCGCGGTGCTTGACGTCGGTATTACGAGAACAGAGGAAGGTCTCGTGGGCGACGTGGCGAAGGATGTCCTGGACGTTGCCGGCTGGGTGGCTCCGATGCCGGGTGGCACCGGACCGATGACGCGCGCCATGTTGATTGCCAACGTGGTCGAGACGGCCGAGCGGGCTGCCGACTAGGCGCGAATCCACGATGCCCTCTCCTGATTCGGACAACGTCCGCCATTTGCATGCGCCGCGTTGGTGGCGCCAATGGCCGATCATCGTCGTACTCACCGGGGTGGGCATTGCACTCGTTTTGGTCGGTTTCGACTATTTCCGTCGCGGTTCGGTGGTGCTCGCGGGCAGCGTTCTCCTCGCCGCCTTCCTTCGGCTGTTCCTTCCCGAGCGGGAAGCGGGCCTGCTCGTCGTTCGCTCCCGCAAGATCGATGTCGCTGTGCTGGGGGTTCTCGGGGCCTTGCTCGCCCTGTTCGCGTTCTGGGTGCCCCCGCCGCGGTAGGCCGGCGCGTTAGCGGGGATCGTCGGCAGGTATCTTGACGTCAAGATTTCTTCCCCCTGACTGCGGAGGACTCCCCCATGGCACGAAGCGGCAAGGTGACGGTTGTTGGCGCCGGTTTCTACGGATCCACGACGGCACTTCGATTGGCCGAGTACGACATATTCGAAACCGTCGTCTTGACCGATGTGGTCGACGGCAAGGCCGAGGGCCTGGCACTGGATATGAACCAGTCCCGCTGGGTCGAGGGCTTTGAGACCAAGCTGGTGGGCCAGACCACCGGCCCCAACGGTGAGGGCTATCAGGCCATTGCCGGCTCGGAGATCGTCATCATCACAGCTGGCTTGCCGCGCAAGCCCGGCATGAGTCGAATGGATCTGATCGAGACCAACGCGAAGATCATGCGTCAGGTCGCGGAGAACGTTGCGAAGTACGCACCGGAGTGTGTTGTCATCAACGTCGCCAACCCGCTCGATGAGATGACAGCGCTGGCGCAGATCGTCACTGCATTCCCGCATAACCGAGTTCTCGGTCAGGCGGGCATGCTCGACACCGCGCGGTTCACGCACTTCGTCGCCGAGGAGCTCAATGTTCCTGTTGGCTCGGTGAAGACCCTGACCCTCGGATCGCACGGAGACACCATGGTTCCGGTTGCCTCGGTGTGCGCAGTAGACGGCAAGCCGCTGACCGAGTTGGTCTCGGCCGAGAAGATCGACGAGCTCGTGGAGCGCACCCGCAACGGTGGCGCCGAGATCGTCGCTCTGTTGAAGACCGGCTCCGCCTACTACGCACCCTCTGCCGCTGCGGCGCGTATGGCGCGTGCGGTGCACGAGGACTCCGGCGCCGTTATGCCCGTGTGTGCGTGGGTGGACGGTGAGTACGGACTCTCCGGTGCCTACCTCGGTGTTGAGGCCGAAATCGGCAAGGAAGGCATCCGCAAGGTCATCGAGACGCCAATGACCGATGACGAAAAAGCCCTGCTCGCCGAGGCCTACGAGGCCGTGAAGGCCAAGCAAGCCGACGTCAAGGATCTGTGAGGAAACCGATGTCCAAGATCAAGGTGGAAAACCCCGTCGTCGAGCTTGATGGCGATGAAATGACCCGCATCATCTGGCAGTTCATCAAGGATGAGCTGATCCTCAAATACCTCGATGTTGACCTGAAGTACTACGACCTCGGTATCGAGTACCGCGACGCCACGGACGATCAGGTCACGATCGACGCGGCGCATGCAATCCAGCAGTACGGCGTGGGCGTCAAGTGCGCGACCATCACACCCGACGAGGCGCGTGTCGAGGAGTTTGGTCTAAAGAAGATGTGGCGTTCACCCAACGGCACCATCCGAAACATTCTCGGTGGCGTCATCTTCCGTGAGCCGATCATCATCGACAACATCCCGCGGCTTGTCCCGACCTGGACCAAGCCGATCATCGTCGGCCGTCACGCGTTCGGTGATCAGTACCGGGCGACCGACTTCAAGGTCGAGAAGGCCGGCACGCTCACCATGACCTTCACTCCCGAGGACGGCTCGGAGCCGATGGAGTTCAACGTCTTCGACTTCCCGGCCGGTGGCGTGGCCATGGGTATGTACAACCTCGACGATTCCATCCGGGATTTCGCTCGCGCGTCATTCCGTTACGGACTCGCGCGCAACTATCCGGTGTACATGTCCACCAAGAACACAATCCTCAAGGCCTACGACGGCCGCTTCAAGGATCTGTTCGCCGAGGTTTTCGATGCCGAATTCAAGGACCAATTCGACAAGGCCGGCATCACTTACGAGCACCGCTTGATCGACGACATGGTCGCCGCGGCACTCAAGTGGGAGGGCGGCTACGTCTGGGCGTGCAAGAACTACGACGGCGATGTCCAGTCCGACACTGTCGCCCAGGGCTTCGGCTCGCTGGGTCTGATGACGTCGGTCCTCATGACGCCGGACGGCAAGACGGTCGAGGCGGAGGCCGCGCACGGCACGGTCACCCGGCACTACCGCCAGCATCAGCAGGGCAAGCCGACCTCTACCAACCCGATCGCGTCGATCTTCGCCTGGACCCGCGGCCTCGAACACCGCGGCAAACTCGATGGCACGCCTGCCGTCAGCGAGTTTGCTCGCACGCTCGAGCGGGTCTGCATCCAGACTGTCGAGGAGGGCAAGATGACCAAGGACCTCGCCCTGCTCATCGGCCCGGATCAGCCGTGGCAGACCACGCAGGACTTCTTGAGTTCAATCGACGAGAACCTGCAAAAGGCCATGGCCTAGCCGTACGCGCGACGGGTTCGCATCAGCCCTTCTTGAACCACGGATGCAACGAGCGCACCCGCCTCGTCATAGAACAGACCCCGTGCCAGACCGTGGCCACCCCGAGCGCTGGGAGTGTCCTGGTCGAAGAGCAACCACGAATGCGTGTTGACGGGTGCGTGGAACCACATCGCGTGGTCAATCGAAGCGACCTGGAGTCCGCCTCTGTCGTCCTTATGCGGACTTGTTGCTGTCGTCACCATGCTGAGGTCCGATAGGTACGTCAGCGCGCATGCCTGCACCAATGGGTCATCGGGCATGGGTTCGGTGACACGCACCCAGGCCATCCGTTCGTAACGACCGTCGTGGAGTTCGAGGGGACCGTCGGGCGCCAAGGTTCGCATCTCGATCAAAGCGCGATCGGGAAAGTCGTAGTCCGCTGCTACTCCACCATGGGGGACAGCGCGAGCTGCAAGATCGACGTCACGCGCGTCCTCGGGACCCGGCACGGTCGGCATGAGGAACTGGTGTTCGGGTCCGGGGTCGATGACCGAGAAGGATGAGGTCATCATGAAGATCGTCTCTCCATGCTGCACGGCGCGAACGATGCGCGTGGAGAAGGACCCGCCATCTCGGGGCCTATCGACCAGGTAGGTGATGGTGTCCTTGGTGCGCCCTGGTCGAAGGAAGTAACCGTGCAATGAATGCACCCGACGATCGGGCTCCTCGATGGTCCGCCCGGCAGCCATCAGGGCTTGCGCCGCAATCTGTCCGCCGTACGCCCGTAGAGGGGCGCCGGAATGGCAGACCCCGGTGAAGATGTCCCTGTCGATGGGCGTGAGCGCCAACCTGTCGACGAAATGCTCGACTTGCTCCTCGCCGGTCACGATCTAGACCCTAGTCTTGGGGAACCGAGACGGCGGCCCCACGGCCGGCGAATATGCGACGAAGGAGTGGCTCGACCCAGTGAACCAGATCTGGATCAACGTCCTGGTTGTCTTGTTCTTCGTCCTTCTCGGTGGATTCTTCGCCGCGGCGGAGTTGGCCCTGGTCTCTCTTCGGGAGAGTCAGGTTCAGCGCCTTGCCGAATCGTCACGCCGTGGCAAGCGATTGGCCACCTTGACATCGGACCCGAATCGTTTCTTGGCCGCCGTCCAGGTGGGCGTGACCTTGGCAGGCTTCGTTTCCGCAGGCTTCGGTGCTGCGCAGATCGCTCCGGAGTTGGCGCAGCCGTTGATCTCGCTGGGGCTCGCCGAAGGGATTGCCCAGACTCTCGCCTTCGTCGTCATAACCGTCGTTATCGCTTATCTGTCTCTCGTCCTGGGTGAATTAGTGCCCAAGCGAATCGCTCTGCAGCGGGTGGAAAAGGTTGCTCTCTTCGCGGCGGCGCCGATCGATGTCATCGCGAAACTCTTCCGGCCGTTCATCGTGGCGCTCTCCTTCTCAACAAACGCCATCGTTCGAGTGCTCGGTATCGACCCGCATGCTGGAAAAGAGGCGATCAGTGGTGAAGAACTGCGCGACCTGGTCGCTGCCCATGAAGAGCTGAGCGAGGACGAGCGCAACCTCATCGATGACGTCTTCGAAGCTGGCGAACGCGAACTTCGCGAGGTCATGCTTCCCCGAACTGAGGTCGCCTTCTTGGATGCCGGTCTCCCAGTCCGGCAAGCAGTGCGAATGGTGGTCGATCAGCCACATTCCCGCTATCCGGTGATTCGTGGTTCCGCGGACGATGTAGTCGGGTTCGTCCACATCCGCGACATCCTTGATCCCGACGTAGCCGACCGCGGAATACATGTCTCGGAGTTGGCACGGCCTGTCGTGGCGTTTCCCGGCAGCAAGATCGTGCTCGACACTTTGACGGAAATGCGACGCGATCGTCATCATCTGGCGATCGTGCAGGACGAGTACGGGGGCACCGACGGAAT
>Ga0181594_10003334_pt1 | contig 14596 bp, 12 predicted proteins | sample 071ome_18_FD_145603 | JGI IMG/M metagenome (GOLD analysis project Ga0181594, IMG submission 145603) | Coastal salt marsh microbial communities from the Groves Creek Marsh, Skidaway Island, Georgia - 071413BT metaG (spades assembly) | ecosystem: Environmental > Aquatic > Marine > Intertidal zone... | reverse complement strand
ACGAATGCGTATGGATACGCAACAGTATGGATGCGCGTTCGTATGGCCCGCCGGCGTTAAGAAATCACTGGGTGATGCAAGCGAAATTTATTGCAGGATCAGGTTCAGGTTAAGGAATAATAGCAATGGCACTGACTCAATTGTGGGTATATCGCTCGATCAAGGTGTGTGGCCGCTGGTTAACAAATAGGGATCCCTTGTGGATGGCGGTGGCGGTCCTGGTGGGTACCTCTCTGGCACCGGCTGTGGTGTTGGCGCAAACGGAACCCGGTCTCTCTGCGCTGGAGGAGATTGTGGTTACGGCGCGGAAGCGCGAGGAATCCATCCAAGATACACCGATCTCCATCACTGCGTTTTCGGGTGATGACTTGGTATCAAGGCAGCTCGACAATATTGGTCAGATAAGCGAGTCGACGCCAAATCTCATATTCAATGAGCGGGCCGGGCTGAGTGGTAACAGCGGGAGCACGACGGTATTCATTCGAGGTGTAGGGCAGCTGGATTTCACATTGAATGTCGAGGCGGGTGTGGGTATCTACGTGGACGACGTGTATGTGTCGCGCTCCACGGGCGCATTGATTGACCTCTTGGACATCGAGCGTGTGGAAGTTTTGAGGGGGCCACAGGGGACCCTTTTTGGTCGCAATACCACTGGCGGTGCGGTCAGCGTCACATCAAAGTTGCCTGGCGAAGAGTTTGAGGCCAAGCTTGGACTCACTGCTGGAAATTACGATCGATTGGACGTGTACGGCACCGTCAATCTTCCACTGAGCGATAATCTCTACAATCGAACGTCGATTAAATACAGGGGCCGCGACGGCTACTACGAACGGCTTTTTGATGATGCAGATGTCAGTGACGTGGATTCATTGGGCTTCAGAAGCCGGTTTTTGTGGCGACCATCAGAGACGCTAGATGTCATCTTGTCCTTGGACGGTACGCGAGACAGACAGGGTGTCGGTGGCCTTACCCTCCTGTCCATTGAAGAGGCGCTTTCTACACCGACTTCCATAGCAAGCCTGCATAACGCTGTCTTCGCTCCACAATTGGACCCTCAGGGTGCAGGCCAAGGGCAATGTTTCGCGCCGGGCGCTGCGAGTTCTGCCTGTTATAACCGGCAGTGGTTAACCGATGATATCTACAAAACGAATGCCTCTGCCGAGTCGAAGTCCGATCTGGACTTATGGGGTGTGAGCGCGACTGTCAATTGGGATATTGGTGATTTGACCCTCAAATCCGTCACCGCCTTCCGCAGTGTGGAAGCAGACTCTTCCATGGATCTTGATGGATCACCGCTGCAGGTTTTCGATTTGAATGCGCAAGAGATGGACAACGAGACGTTTACCCAAGAATTCCAACTTTTAGGCAGAGCCTTTAATGACAGGCTGAATTGGATTCTGGGGTTCTATTACCTTGACGAGGATGGCACCTATTTAGAGACCATATCGGCAGCTTTCGCTGACCTCACTAGTGGCGGGCGCACTACGACCGAAAGCATGGCGGTATTTGCTCAAGGGACCTATGACCTGACTGATAACCTCTCGATGACTGTCGGGATTCGATATACAGACGATGAGCGCGAATTTACCCCCAACGCGTTCATATTGGAGCGAGATCGTTTGAGTTTAATCCCGGCGGGCGTCCCCTTGTTGCCGCCGGTGCCCAGCAATATTAACTCTACCGAGACGACGCCCATGGTAAACCTTTCCTATGCGTTTACCGACGACTTCATGGTTTATGCCACCTACTCAGAGGGATACAAGGGTGGAGGCTTTACACAGCGAGTCGCAGAACCTAACCCCATTGTCCCGTCGTTCGATCCAGAGTTTGTTACAGCCTACGAAATTGGGTCGAAGTTCTCAGGCCTGGATAATCGGCTGCGTATTAACGGTGCGGTGTTCTTCACGGATTATGAAGATATTCATGTTATTGGCAGACAGCCAGGCGCATTGGGGCCCGTTAACATCAACGCGGGGGAGGCGGAGATCAAGGGCTTTGAAATCGAGGTCGCTTATCTGCCAGTTGCTGGGCTCTTATTTGAGCTGGGTGCGGGATACCTCGACGCTGAATACACTTCATTCACGGATGCAGTATTTGATCCGGTGGGTTCGGTAAACAACAAACTTCCGATGACGCCGGAGTGGTCGTGGAATGCGTCGATATCCTATGCATTCGATTTGGCAGGTGGGCATTCACTCACGCCAAGGGTTGACTATTCCTACAGTGATTCGGTCTTCTACGAATTTAATAACCGTGCTCCATTGTCGCAGGATGACTATTCGCTGTGGAACGCCAGTGTGGCGTTCGAGACCGCAGATGGGGGATGGCTTGTCGCACTGAGTGGCAAGAATTTGACAGACGAAGATTACCTTGCCAGTGGTGATTTCGTTGAGGGCATGGACTTTGGGGCCTATGCGTTGCCTCGGACATGGGCGATTAACGTCGAGAAGCGTTTCTAGCGCCGTCTTTGGGGTTTCGGAAGTCCGGTATGGCAAAGCTTCGATATTTGCTTGTCCTGCTTATCGTAATGGTCAGTGCCGGTGCGGCACTTGCTGAAGAGTTCAGTCATCAGCACATTACGCCTGCACCATTACTGGTTCCGTGGAGCGGTACCGAAGACGAGTTTTTTGGCCCCAGTCTTACTAGACAGCTGCCGTTGGGGCATCGCGTTGCGGTGCCCGATTTTGGTGAGCCCGGAAAGTGGTACGTCCAAAGGTTGACAGAGCGTTCTTACTGGATGATCTGCAACGCTTTTGCCAGCACGGTTTATGTTGGTGAAGAAAGTGTGCTGGTAGTGGATGTTTCCAGCTCTGTTAATCCTTCCGATATGCTTATGGCATTGAGATCTTTTACCGAACTTCCAGTGTCAACGGTCGTTTATTCGCATCCGCACACTGATCACAATGCAGGTGCTGTGCGGTTGCAGCAGTTACTGACGCAGCAGGGGGTAGAGCTGCGCATTGTCGCAAGTGAAAGCGCGGCGCGAGAAATTTCAATACATCAAAACAATGTCGCCCCACCTACGGAAATCGTTGCTAACGGTCGGACAACTTTCAGTTTTGAGGGCAGAGACTTTATTCTTGGCACGCCGGTAGCTTCTGCACATAGTCCGGCGGACAGCTATGTGCTGAACCCTGATGGGGTCATTACCTATGTCGACTTCAATTACCCCGGCCGATTACCTCTCGCTTATATCAGTTCTTCTCATGACATAACCGGCTGGGTCAATTTTTTACGCCATGTGCTGGGTGAGGACTGGGATTACGCGGTGCTCGGTCACGCCAACGTTGGCTACAAACGCGATATTCGGCAAACATTTGCTTATCTGGAAGATTTATACGATGCCTTTAACACGTTGATACTGCCGGATTGGTCGACAGGCAAGAGTATCGGAGAGGCTGTGCAGAAGAATGGACCGGGGTTAACTGCCGGTGTGTTCTGGGGCAATTATGTCGAGCAATCCACCGAAACGGTGGCCCAGGCAGTTTATCCCCGATGGAAGCATTTGGCGCACTCGGAAGTCATTCGCAGTCATGCTTATAAAGTCTTTGAGGACGTATTCCTGAATTACAACCCCGAGGTGCAGTCGGTGAAACCGCAGTTTGACCCGATCGCACCTTAATCAGGAATTGCATCTGCGATTGGAGCAGGATTGTTTGTGAGGTCTTCGACTAAAGTTGGTTTTGTGCTGGTTGCAGTCATAGCAGCGTTCGCAGGCTATTACGGCAACAAGATACTTGGCAGTAAGCCGCCCGAAATCGCGCCCGGACAAGAGGTTACGCCTGAGCTTGCCCAAGAGGCCATAGGCGCCTTGTTCGGCCCTTTCCCCCCCGAGTTTATTGTACCCACGGGCTTCCAGCGCCATGAGCCTGTCAGGAGTGCAAACGAACCCGATAACTCTATACCAACGCAGCCGCTCTCCAAATGGGAGGAGCTCAAACCCGGGCATCAGGTGGATGTGCCTGAATGGCCCGAGGCGGTTGGGAAATACTATATCCAGCGGCTGACCGAGAACACCTGGTGGATTTTAGCTGATCTATTTGCGGTGACACTTTATGTGGGGGAGTTTGAAGCGCTGATCATCGACATGCCCGAGTTTATGTTTATGGAAGAACTCTTCAGCAACATTGACGACATTCTCGACGGGAAGCCGCTGACAACCTTGGTTTACAGCCACCCGCATACCGATCATATCGGCGCTGCTCAGCGATTTTACGACCACCAGCAGGCGCGAGGCATTGATGTGAAAATCATTGGCACTCAGCGCACGATTCGAGAAATGGACAGGTACCAAATGCCCCTGCCTCGACCGAATGTCGTTGTCGGTGATGGGCGCGCCAAGTTTAAATTCGATGGCAAGGAGTTCATCTATGCCTCTGTGGTCGATTGGGCTCACACAGGTGCAGATGCCTACGTTATCACTCCTGATGGAGTGCTGACGGTGGTAGATATTTTTTACGGTAACCGGCTGCCGCTGCACGACTACTCGGGTGTGCAAAACATGAATGGCTGGGTTCAAATCATGCGCCACATGGCTGGTGAAGACTGGCACGTGGCCAACATCGGACATGTCAATGTCGCGCATCGCAAAGGTTTGCTGCGTAGTCTCGAATACACCAGCGATATATACGATGCTTGGTTCCGCGTCGCGCCAAAGTATTGGGACCGCAATTTTTTTCCACATGGTGCGGTCGGCGAAAGCTACGTGGCTACATTCCTGCGTAATCTATTCGATAAAATTGCTTTTGAAGTGGCGCTGGAGCTAAAGCCAAAGTGGGGGCATCTGCCGCACTGGACTCTGGCCCACGATCACGCGATGAAAGTGCAGTGGGATCTCTTTTTGAATTATCGGTACAAAGATGAACCCGAGATTCGCCCCAGCTTTGAGCCAATCGCTCCCGGTCGTTAAATTGGTAACGCCGACCGCTCTAAAGAAGCGACCTCGGACGTAACGGGTTTTTCGAAGGATGCAGAGTGAGGATAGACAGCCAGACACTGGCTCTCGGTGTTCTGGAGTATTTATATTTCACCTATCCGTCTCGATCCATATGGTCAGCTGACTGGTTGACGAAGGCCTTTGGCCTCCAGGCGCGGCAGTACCTCCTGTCTGAAATAGGGAAACTCCTTGGCGTAATCCACAAATGCGAGGGTAGTGCCAGCAATGCCCGTCTCGCTCAACTTTTCTAGTAAATCAGCGATAGTGTCCGGCGTGCCGACCAGTGGGAATCCTCCGTGACCTGCTGCCATGCGATCCCGGTAAAGGGCCAGTGCTTCGGGGGTAAAAGATTGCGCATGCATGCCCTGTAATGTCATCAGGTTGTCCACAGCCTCCCAGTCAGCTTGCTCGTCCGCGTACCAGTGCAGGTAGTCATCGGCTTCCTGCTGGGTGGGACGGCAGACCACGGTGCAGAGCGTCAGGACATCTACCTTGCGCTTCACGCTTGCGGCTCGCTCGGTGATATCCACGACGGTTGCTTTGGCTTGTTCAAAGTCGAAAACCGGTGTGAACAGAAAATCGGCGTTGCGCATCGCAAAGACTCGGCCCTCTTCTGACCCTGCGGCGTTAATGATTGGCATCTTGGGTTGGATGGGGTGGGGCAGACTGTAGACCCCTTTGCCTTGATAAAAGTCGCCGTTCCAGTCGAAGGCGCTGTCCTCAGTCCACAGCTTTTGGATGTAGTCGAACCATTCCTGAGCCATTGCATAGCGGTCGCTGTGGTCGCTAGGCAGATCCACCCCAAAGGCATCGTATTCCGGCTTATTCCAGCCTGCGACAACATTCAATCCAAGTCTGCCGCCCGACATTTGATCGAGGGTCGCCAGTTGCTTGGCGACGACGATGGGGTGATTGAAAGCAGTGTGCACCGTTGCGAATACTTGAATGTTTTGCGAATGCGCTGCAAGGCCGGCCGCCCAGGTCACAGTCTCAAGAACGTTTCCGTGAAAGTCGGTCTCACCGCCATAGCCAATCCAACGGGCTATTGGCAGCATGAACTCGATACCGGCATCGTCGCATTGCTTTACCAGATCAAGGTTGTTGGCCCAATCATTATTCCATCGTTCAGGGACCTTGGTGACGGCCATACCACCCGAGCAATTGGCGGAGAACGTCCCCAGTTTGAGTCGGTTTTCATTGAACATGGGTGCGGGCGTTCTATTCATGAGCAGTCCTCGTAAGTTATCTGTGACTCAACAGATGTGATAGTAACATTTTAAGCTTAAAATGTAGCGTCAAGAGGCTGTGAAACACCGTCTTGCTGTCGTAGGGCATATCTTTGAGCGCTCTCGGAGTGATCTCTGGGCAATTTGGCGCCGGCGAGCGGTCATCTGCGGACAATGTGCCGTAGCAGATTGCGGAAGCGGTAATAGAGGCAAGAGATTATTGGGAGGGCACATGCAGTACTTTGAGGACTTCCACGTTGGTCAACGAATAGCCTTTGGTCGCTACTCAGTGACCCAGACTGAGATTATTGAGTTTGCGAAGCGGTACGACCCCCAAGTTTTCCACGTTGACGAGGGTCATTCATTGACTGCAGAGCTGGGTGGCATTATGGCCAGTGGCTGGCACAGCACAGCGATTTTTATGCGTCTTGCAGTTGACGCGTATCTGGGAAACGCAGCGGTGCTGACGTCTCCTGGCGTCGACGAGCTCCGCTGGCTGGCGCCGGTGCGAGCGGGAGATGTCGTCACCGGCGAGGCTGTCGTCGAGCAAGCGAGGTTGTCTGCCTCAAAGCCCGATCGCGGGATACTGACTACGAGTGTGCGTTTGTGGAACCAGAAAGAAGTTGATGTGCTTAAGATGACGACGCACGCTTTCGTGCGGGCCCGATAACACAGCGCGAGTAACGACTGAATCCAAGACCCACTGCATTACTGACTGCGCGTTACTTGACCGCAGTCGCTTCGATCTCGACTAGCGCCTCGTCTTCGATCAGGGCTGAAACCTCTACCACAGACATCGCGGGAAAGTGCTTACCCATGACCTCCCGGTAAGTCTGGCCCACTGCGCCGAGGTCCTCGAGGTATTTTTGCCGGTCGGTGACATACCAGGTCATGCGGGTAACGTGCTCGGGTCCGGCTCCAGCGCTGCTCAGCACCGCAACCACGTTTTCAAGTGCCTGCCGGAACTGGCCAATAAAGTCATGGTGCTCAAAACACTCGTTTTCGTTCCAGCCAATCTGGCCTCCGCAAAAGATCATGGATTGGCCCTGAGCAATGACGCCGTTCGCGTAACCTTTGGGTCGTTTCCAGCCCTCAGGTAGCAAGGTCTTGTGCATTCTGAATTCCCGGTTTGTAATGACGCTTCTGGCATTATATTTTATACTTAAAATATTCACCATACGGCGGTAACGCGATCTCGAAACCCGTTAATGGTTTTGATGGCATGAGCGGTTCGCCAAGAATCAGGAGAAGAGGCATGACAAATGCGGTATTGATGGATTTGGCGGTGGGACTGGCCAGCGGTTCGGTCAAAGTGGTGGACCTCAGTGTGACCCTCTCTCCGGAAACACCCATTCTGGAGTTGCCCGAGGAGTTTGGTTGGGGCAAGTCCTGGCCTTTTTCAAAAGAAGAAATCTCTCGATACGATGATCGCGGGCCCGCGTGGTATTGGAACAATATCAAGTGTGGTGAGCATACGGGTACTCACTTCGACGCCCCGATCCACTGGGTAACGGGCCAGGACCTGCCCGATAACGCCACCGACACGTTGCCGCCGGAACGATTTATTGGCCCTGCTGTGGTCATTGATGCTGTTGCCGAGGCGGAGAATGACCCCGATTTCCTCATGTCACTCGATTTTGTGAAAGCCTGGGAGGCCGAGAATGGCGTCATCCCCGATGGTGCATGGGTGCTGTATCGGACCGACTGGTCCAAAAAAGAATCCAAGGAGGCTTACTTCAACAAGGACGAGGCTGGGGGCCATACTCCTGGCTGGGATCCCGAGACCGTCGCCTTTTTGGCGCAAGAGAGAAATATTATTGGGGTAGGCGTTGAGACCGTCGGAACAGACTCGGGGCAGGCGGCGGGTCAAGATCCGATGTTCCCGTGTCACAACCTGATGCATGGCGCCAATAAATGTGGTTTGGCGAGTCTGCGTAATCTCGATCAACTCCCCACCACAGGCGCTATTCTTATTGCCGCACCACTAAAAATTGAGCAAGGGTCCGGTAGTCCGTGTCGCGTGATCGCGCTGGTTCCACAAAGCTGACGCGGAGCGTTTATTTTGGCTGAGCGTTCCTTTTCTGAAGAGGTCAAGAAGCTCCGCGCCGGGCAAGGTGAAGTGTTCAAGGGTGAGGGGATTCTTGCCATCACCAAAGCACTCCTTCAGTCCGGCGTGTCCTATGTGGGCGGCTATCAGGGTTCTCCTATCTCGCATCTGATGGATGTGCTCAATGATGCTCAGGATATCCTGGGTGAGTTGGGTGTCCACTTTGAGGCGAACGGCTCCGAAGCGACGGCGGCGGCGATGTTGTCAGCTTCTATCAATTATCCACTGCGCGGAGCCGTGACCTGGAAGTCGACAGTGGGCACTAACGTTGCCTCTGATGCGTTATCGAATCTTGCCTCCTCTGGGGTGACCGGCGGCGCCATGGTGATTGTCGGTGAGGATTACGGCGAGGGCTCAAGCATTATGCAGGAACGCAGTTATGCATTTGCGATGAAAGCGCAGATGTGGCTCCTGGACCCGCGACCCAATTTGCCAAGTATCGTTGACATGGTGGAGAAGGGGTTCGAACTTTCGGAGGCATCCAACACGCCGATCTTCTACATGATGCGCATTCGCGGTTGTCATGTCACGGGCGAGTTTGTTGCCCGGGATAACGTTGCCCCCGCTTATCACAGTGAGGCGCCGGTAACGCCAAATCGGGAGCCAGAGAAAATTATCTTGCCGCCGTTTGTCTACGCCCAGGAGCGTGAAAAGATAGCTGAGAGGCTGCCGGCGGCTATCCGCTTTGTCGAGGACAACGTGCTCAATGAGGTGTTTCCCGGGCGATATGACTCGGTTGGGATCATCACCTGCGGTGGCTCATACAACACGGTGATTCGCGCCCTGCAGCGACAGGGGCTGGCCGACGTATACGGCGAGACAGATATCCCCATTTACTGCTTAAACGTGGCCTATCCGCTGATCCCGAATGAGCTGGTGCAATTTTGTGCCGGTAAAGAGCAGGTGCTGGTGCTGGAGGAGGGTCAGCCTGAATACATTGAGCAGGGGATTCAAACCGTACTCCGACGTCAGGATGTACAAACTCGTGTTTACGGCAAGGACATCATGCCTATGGCCGGCGAGTACACGGGTCAGGTGATGTTAGAGGGTATTACCCGATTTATTCAGGCGGCATCAGGGCAAGATATACCCATGAAGCTCTCGCTTGACTTGGTACTCGGTACAGAGACGCCGGTGTCAGATGAGGACATCAGCCGACTCATGACTGAGTTGCCGCCTCGCCCCGCAGGTCTGTGTACGGGATGCCCTGAGCGTCCGCTGTTTTCTGCCATCAAGCAATTGCAAGAGGAAATGGGGCCGTTTCATATTTCCTCTGATATTGGCTGTCATTCTTTCGCCACAGCAGCGCCTTTCAACCTCGGCAACACCATCATGGGCTATGGCCTCTCATTGGCCAGTTCGTCCGGGATGAGGCACGCGCTGCCGCACAAGGCAATCAGCATCATGGGGGATGGCGGTTTTTGGCATAACGGTCTGACCAGCGGCGTGACCAGCGCGGTATTCAATGAGCATGATGGCCTGTTGATTGTCATCGATAACGGCTACTCGGCTGCAACCGGTGGGCAGGACATCCCGTCCTTGGTGGAGCCCAATTTGATCGCCACGACTTTGGATGCGAATCAACCGAAACGTGAAAGCTGGCAGACCATTGAGGATGCGTGTCGTGGCGCCGGCGTGAAGTGGATTCGCACGGTAAGTACCTACAATATCGCCGCCATGAAGGATACCCTGCGCTCGGCCCTGACGACCGATACGCCTGGGCTTAAGGTGGTGGTCGCCGAGGGCGAATGCATGTTGAATCGCCAGCGTCGGGTCAAGCCATTGATCCGACAGGCCGTTTCGGATGGTCGCCGGGTGACGCGGGCGCGTTTTTATATCGATCCGGAGACCTGCACGGGTGATCACGGCTGCATTCGCCTGTCGGGGTGCCCCTCTCTGACGATCCGGGACAACCCTGACCCGTTGCGCAGGGATCCCGTGTCCTATGTCGACAACAGCTGTGTGGGCTGCGGTGTCTGTGGCACCAATGCGCATTCCGCCGTGCTGTGCCCCTCTTTCTCAAGGGTGGAGATGATTCACAACCCCACTGCATGGGACCGTTTGCTCGATGCCACGCGCGGCCGGGTTCGAGCGTGGTGGCGAACTCGCGATCGTAAGCGTATGGCGCAACGGCAGTTCTGATGTCACGAGAGGATGCGACCATCAATATGGTGATCGCTGCACTCGGGGGAGAGGGCGGTGGCGTGCTGACCAACTGGCTTATCGCGGCGGCGGAGCAAAGCGGTTGGTGGTGTCAGAGCACCTCGCTTGCTGGGGTGGCGCAGCGCACAGGTGCGACGATTTATTACCTTGAGTTCATGCCGCGACAAGGCGATAAGCCAGTCCCGGTCATGTCGCTGTTTCCTGCGCAGGGAGATATCGACATAGCCGTCGCCTCGGAAATCGCCGAGGCAGGAAGAATGATCAGTCGCGGCTTCATCTCCCCAGAGAAAAGTATGCTGATTGCATCGGACCATCGGGTTTTCGGCATCACGGAAAAAAGTGCGACGGGGGATGGGTCGGTAGATAGACAACTGATCCTCGAGATGGGTCAGCGCTACGCAAGAATCTTCATTCACTTCGACATGTCTGAGATTGTTCAGCGGCAGGGTACGGTCATCTCCGCGGCATTGCTGGGTGCGATCGCTGGGAGTGGGGCACTGCCATTTGCGGAGCACTGCTTCCGTGACTTGCTGTCATCCGGTGGCAGTGCGGCGGCCAACCTCGCCGCCTTTGACGAGAGCTTTCATCGCGCTCAGTCTGGCGGTGTCGAAGAGTACGTACCCCCGAGGGCAGAGCCTTTTACTCTTCCGGTCGCGGCTAACGCGTTGGGGGAGCGATGGCTGCCTCGTATCGCGGACCTCCCGGAGGCGCTTCACGAGACCGCATATCACAGTATCAATCGCTTGATCGATTATCAGGATGAAGCCTACGCAGAGGAGTGGTTAAGTCGTCTCTCGGCTGTGATCGATCGCGATTCCGATATGGAGGGCCGTGCGCTCTCGCATGAAACAGGGCGACACCTTGCACTCTGGATGGCGTTTGAGGACATTCCTCGCGTTGCGCAGCTCAAGGTGCGACCAGATAGGGAGGCCATGATTCGATCAGAGGTCAACGCCGCACTTGAACAGCCTGTGACCGTGGCTGAATTTTTTCACCCGAGGGTTGAGGAGGTCGCCGCCTTGCTCCCGGAGAGGTGGGGCAGGGCGTTGCTGGGCTCAGCGACTGCGAGCAGATGGTTAGGCCGACTTCTCGGCCCGAGAACCTTGAGAACAGATCGTGTCGGCATGCAATTAATACTCCGTTGTCTCGCAGGCCTCAGGCGCTTTCGGCGGTCGACCCTCGGTTACGCTCATGAGCGACATATGATCGACAGGTGGTATGACGCCGTGTTGTCCGCCAAGACGCAGGATGTAGCGCTGGCGATTGCGGCACTGGGTAGCATGGTCAAGGGTTATGGAGAGACCCGGCACCGAACTACATCGCGGCTGATGCAGATTCTGGATTACCTGGAGCAGCCGCCAGAGAGCGATGCAGGCACTATTGCGTCTCTCCACCTCGCCGCGATGACGCCTGACTCAACGTTTGAGATCGATGACATCACGCTTCCCGATCCGGAGCCTGCTTGATATTCGCTAGCGAATTTAGGCCGCGAGAGATCGCGGCCGGCGCTGCGCTCAGTGGTGCTCTTGCGGTGGCGGCCTATGCTATTGCCTATCGATACGGCGCGCCGGCGATGTTGATGGGGCTGTTGCTCGGTCTGTCGTGCCATTTTCTCAGTGAATCGGATCGTTTTGCGCGCGGGTTGGTCTGGGCATCTGGGCCCTGTCTTCGATTTGGAGTGGCCTTGTTGGGGCTCAGGTTAAGCGTAGGTGATGTCGCTGTTCTCGGTTGGCCAGCGGTCTCGGCAGTGTGTGCTGCGGTGGTGATGACGCTTTTTTTTGGGGTTATCTGGTCACGCGCCCTCGGTTGCGACCGGGACTTGGGCTTGCTCACCGGCGGCGCCGTGGGCATTTGTGGTGCCTCGGCCGCGATGGCGATCAGTGCGGCGCTCCCTGAGTCAGAAGCAAAGCAGCGACAAACCCTGTTTACGGTGATCGGAGTGACTACTTTTAGTACGGTCGCAATGGTGTTTTATCCCATTTTCGGCGACTTGCTCCATTTCACCTCGACAGACATGGGCTTTTTCATCGGGGCGACGATTCATGACGTTGCCCAAGTGGTGGGGGCGGGTTATAGCGTGTCATCCGAAACCGGTGACCTGGCCACCTTCGTGAAGTTATTGCGCGTGGCTATGCTGGTGCCGGTCGTGATGGGCATCGCTTTTTTATGTCGCATTTCTGCTCAAGCGCAAGGTGATACCCGGTCGGCGCCCCCCTCGTTCCCACTGTTCTTGCTGGGTTTTATCGTATTGTTCCTGCTGAACAACACGGTGTCGCTGCCTGGTGCGCTGACTCAGGGGGTGTCTCAACTCGCCACCGGTCTATTATTGTTGGCGGTGACGGCTTTGGGCGTTAGGACCTCCCTGCGCGAAGTGGCATCGATTGGCTGGCGACCGATCGCTTTGCTGGGAGGGGAGACCCTTTTCCTGGCAGTAATGATCGCCAGTCTGCTCTTGCTAGACGTCGTGTGAAATGTCGGGGCGCCGCTCAGCGAGAATATCGATCTCGAATTGCATGACCTTGTTGCTGTACTGATTAAAGGCCTCGTTACGTGACCGAATCAGGCCCCATTTTTCCCGAATCACCCGGTCAGGTTTGGCGATGATCTCGTAGGTGTAGGTCACCGTATGTCCGGGTCGGACCGGCTCCAGCCATTGCAAATCATTAATGGCAACGCCCGCGCCGTTTCGGCGGCCATCGTTGACGCCTTGGGCGTAGACCTCCATGTAATCGACCATCTTGCGCATCCACATAGCCGTTATGAGCCATGGACTGGCAACGAGGCCCTGTCGATGGTTGCAACGCGCTTGAACAGGGTCGGTCGACTGGGGTCTGGGATCAAAGGCCTCCGCGAACTCAACGATTTCAAGCTCGCTGAACGTGTGCGAACCGAATACATGGAACTCGCCAACCGGTAGATCTTCAAACCATCGATCTCTGAGGTACAGAGTGCTCACGGCCGCGCCTCCAAGGCGGATTCGGTAGCAATCGCGGCGGTTGCCGACATCTTTGCCACCACCGCGCCTTCACCGTTGCAGACATCAATCTGCAGGCTTTGGGCACGCGTGTCCGGTATCGGGCTTTCGGAGAGCGACGCGTCAAGCGCAATGCGAACGCTGATCTGCTCGTTCACAAAAGTGGGTCGACTCCACTTCAGTTCACTGACTGAGATCATTTCCACGAACGGGTGGCCATTCTTTAGCAAGGTCTCGCTTACCAGTCGCGTTGCCAAGGCGGCGATGTGCCATCCACTGGCGCACAGGCCACCAAATATGGATTGCTCGGCTGCCTCGGCGTCTAAATGATAGGGCTGGGGATCAAAGCGCGACGCGAAGGTGACGATCGCGTTTTTATCAAGGGTCAACGGATCGCTGTTCAAATGGCCGCTGGCAGTGGAGGAGGTCGTCAAAGTGATGCTCCGCAGTGCTATAGCCCGGGCATTCTAACCCGAAGTCGTGTCTGGGTATTTTTATCGCACTGCGCTAGGCGTGATTGGCGACTGTTTGTCTCGCGATGATGGTCGTTTGAACTTCACTGGCGCCTTCATAAATTCGCAGGGCGCGAATGTCCCGATAAAGCGCCTCGACGATGTATCCCTTTGTCACGCCCTTTCCGCCATGTAGTTGCACTGCCGAATCGATGACCTGTTGAGCCGTCTCAGTGGCATGGTACTTGGCCATTGCCGCCTCGCGGGTGACGCGTTCCGCGGCGCAGTCTTTGGTCCAAGCCGCGCGGTAAACCAGCAATGCACTACTGTCGACGCCCAAAGCCATCTCGCCAATCTTCGCCTGAACGAGCTGCAGATCTCCCAGCTTGCCACCGAAGATGTTGCGCTCCGCGGTGTAGTTAAGCGTCTCATCCAGCGCCCGCCGCGCCATACCGAGTGCCGCCGCAGCCACGGTGGACCGAAATACATCCAGCGTTGCCATCGCAATGCCAAACCCTTTGCCTTCCTCGCCAACCAGCTGTGATTCGGCTATGCGGCATTCGTCGAAAGTCAGCGTGCCAAGCGGGTGCGGGGCGACCAGATCAATACGTTCTGTCACCTCGAATCCGGGCGTGCCGGCCTCGACGATGAAGCAACTAATACCTTTGGCACCACCCGTATCGTCGGTGCGCGCAAATACCGTGTAAAAGTCCGCGATACCAGCGTTGGATATCCACG